>MKWU01000215.1_pt1 | contig 108510 bp, 92 predicted proteins | sample 809101 | NCBI WGS metagenome assembly MKWU01 (sample SAMN05860141, study PRJNA318959) | sponge metagenome | host: Aplysina aerophoba | place: Slovenia: Piran, Adriatic Sea, Gulf of Piran | collected 2013-05-07
AGGTCCTGTCGGTCCTGGACCTGGACGAGCACTGTTCCTATCCCGTCCACGGTTGCCTGCAGGAGGCGGGTGCACCCCGGTCCCGCCGCTCGGCGCGGCGGCGGCGCCCGCGGGGGGCCGAGGTGACGAAGATGCTGGCCCTGCTGGACGAGGCCCTGGCCGTCGCGCACCGGCCCGCCAGCGACATCTTCGTGGGCGACGGCCACTACGCCTGCGAGCCCATGGTTACGGGGCTGGCGGCCCGCGATTTGGTTCTGGTCAGCAAGCTGCGCCGCAACGCGGCCCTGTGGGTGCCCTGGACCGAGCCGCCCACCGGCCGGCCGGGCCGCCCGCGCAAGTACGCGGGCCGCTTCGACCGCCGCCGCATCGGCGAACTGCCCCTGATCGAGCTGCCGGACGAGGGCCTGCGGCTGTACCACGCCCAGCTGTACTACAAGCCCTTCCGGAAACGGTTGCGGGTGGTCTTCGTCCTGGACGAAGATGCCGACCCCGCGGCGGAGACCCGGCCCACCACCCTCTCGGCACCGACCCGGACATGGCGCCGGAGCGCATTTACCGCATCTACCGCGACCGTTTTCAAATCGAGTTCAACTTCCGCGACGCCAAGCAGCATCTGGGCCTGGCCGCCTGCCAGGCCCGCACCGCGGAACGCCACCACTTCCACGTCAATGCCGTGCTCGCGGCCCTGACCTGGACCCGCCTCGAACTGCGCCACGCCGCCGACCGGGCCCTGGCGCGCTTTTCGATGGCCAACGTCAAGCTCAAATCGTTCTTGGAAATAGTGTTGCAGCGACTTTTTGACACGGACGGGCTGCGCCCGACCCTGCAAAAACACACCGCCGCCCTGCAGGAACTGCTCGCCTTGGGCCAAATCGAGCCCAAACCCACCTGAATCGGTGGCGAATCCCCCGGGATTCGCCGCCGCAGCTCCTGTTCCGGCCTCCCCAACCCCGGTCCCACCCCGCCGGGGCGACCGCCCCTGCTCATTTAATATCTCGAAAACTATTCACACCATTGGATGCAACACCATTGTCAAATATTAAATCAAGATTTTTAGTCTTGATAAACATTTCGCAAATAGTAAGTGAAAATCTCACGGCCAGCCGCATCTACTTTGAATTCTTCATGACAGTCAAATCGGTATCGCCGACCTACTTCTAAGCCGTTTAGGCTAGGCCCACCTTTAACAACTTTGCCAACTTTGACACCTTCAACGGTCATCAAGCCCCAGCTACCTGTACTACGATTTACCCTCTCGAATTCACCAACCAAGGTTGTATTCTCGACTGCGAGGTTGTCTGTTTCAGAAAATATATTGGCCAAACTCTTGGCTGTTGCTCCAGAAACCCCTCCCCGATGTGAGCTAACTGACATGCCATCGGCCCAAGAATAGTTTAACCCAGTATTCTTATCTGCAAGAAATTTGATAAGATTAATGTAGGATCTGGCCAAGTGTCCTCGGTGTTCTTGTAGTGAAATGCGGACGGTCTGTAGGTTGTTCGCGGTGGCAAATACAGCGTCTAATTTCTGTAATGCTCTTACTAGCTCTCCCCAGCCGAACAAATCTGGTGATTTGGAGCCTTCGAGAATTACCCGGTATGAACCAGCTGCTGCTGGAACGACAACATCCATCAGGTGCCCGTCAATCGTGCCGATTCTCCTTCTGATTTGTGAGGATAAATCTTTTATAGCATTCCTGTAAGCCCAGCGTACGACGCTTTGTATATATATCAGTACTTGAGCCAAAGTCTCTGCTCTGATTCGGTGTTCATCAGAAGCCTCCGGAGGATCGACACTGAATTCAAACACAACATTGCCTCGCTCTCGAGCTCGCTGCAGTGCCAAGTCATCAATTGGCCCATCTTCAAGAAAAAAATTCGGTTCAGGTAAAAAATCAGTCGTATCCAAAGGCTCATACTGTGGTTGCAATATAAGTGGATCTCCGGGTTCGCCTTTCCCAGATGTCAGAAACCATTCGCCTCCAGGTGCTTCCAGCAAAAGAGAACGAAGATCCACGAGCCCAACACGAAACTGCCGTAGCCGTTCCGGATTGGCCCCAGTGACCAAATACTGGTCAATCCCATCTACAGTATCAATGATAGAACCTACGTAGTGTCCGCCGATTTGGTCGCGTCCGGCAAATATTAATACGCCGTCATAATAATCCAGTATCGCGGTGGGGAATATGGATTTCATCATTTCATCACCTTGCAATGTGCTAGAATGTCGAAATCGGCTAAAGGCCACCAAGTATAGTGGTTGCGACGACCGGTTTGTTGTATATATCCAGCGCCTTTAGTTAGCGTTACTCTGCATGCCAAGGTTCCTTTGAGGTTTTTTAACCTAGTTTTCTTTTTTGCATCTTCGAGCTCTGAGAACACCGATAGTCCTCGCGCCTGACACTCGGGGACACTAAATGGGTTGTCGGGTTTTTCAGAGCGTTGCGACCTGAAATCATTGTTTGTTGGTGAATTGGTTCGCACCAAACGGAAGACCACGATATCAGCGATGATTTCCTCAGCTTCGTCTGGAGGACATCCGTTGGGAAGACATTCACGGTAAGTCATGGGAGTATCAATGTACGCAAATTCTACCCTGTTTGTTCATCAGCGTCAAGATCGGGGCGCGAGGGTGGCAGAGTGACCGCATGAAAATTGCCCAATTGAGTTTGAGCTGTCATGGGAAGGGCGGGTGTGATAGAGATCATGTTCAGGGGTGCGCAGTGCCACCGGCACATGACGCTGGTTCTGTGGGCCACGACGCTCCCGGATGCGGCACCCCTTGGAAAAACCTCGCAACAGCCTAATACTACAGTGGTAAATATGGGGTATAATGGGCGGTATCCGCCCATGCCTGGAGTTGTCCCATGTCCACGGTCCCCGCCGCGCCCCCGATTCCCGCCCCCGAGTCCGTGGACCCGGCCACGATGGCCACCTGGCCGGCCCACCGGGAGGATGTGGCCCACCGCCTGGTGCCGGCCCTGGGCACGGCCCCCACGCAGCGGCGGGGCCTGGCCTACCTGGAAGGGCCGGTGCGCGGGGCCGGGGGCAAGGAAGGGTGGGAGGCGGCGGGGGTCGCAGGCGGGCCCGGGCACGGCCCCCACGCAGCGGCGGGCCCTGGCCTACCTGGACGGCCTGTTGAGCGGGGCGGAGCGCAAGAACGGCTGGCAGCTGGCGGAAGTCAACGGCGACCCCGACCCCTACGGCATCCAGTACCTGCTCAATCGGGCGCGCTGGTCCGTGGCGGAGGCCCGCACCGCCCTGTGCGGCTACGTGCAGGAGCACCTGGGCGATCCCCAGGCCGTGGGGATCATCGACGAAACGGCGTTCCTGAAGAAGGGGACCCACTCGGCCGGGGTGGCGCGGCAGTACAGCGGCACGGCGGGGCGGGTGGAGAACTGCCAGGTGGGGGTCTTCCTAGCCTACGCGGGAGCGCGGGGCTGCACGCTGCTGGACGCGGAACTCCATCTACCCGAGGGCTGGACCAACGCGCCGGCGCGGCTGCAGGCGGTCGGGCTGGCTCCGGACACGCCCTTTGCCACCAAGTCGCAGCTGGCCCAACGGCTGCTGGCCCGGGCGCAGGCGGCCGGCGTGTCGCTGGCCTGGGTCGTGGGCGACACGGTCCATGGCCACTCGGGCCAGCTGCGGTCCTGGCTGGAGGCTCGGGACCAGGCCTACCTGCTGGCGGTGCCGGCCCACGAAAGGTTCCTGGTCGGCCGGTCCGAGGTTGAGGTGGGGGAGGTGTATGCGGCGCTGGCCGAGGGGGACTGGCAGCGGCTCAGTGCAGGGCCGGGCAGCCAGGGCGAACGGTGGTACGACTGGCAGTGTCTGGTGCTGGCCGAGGCGGCGGACGCGGACAAGGACAAGGGGTACCATCTGCTGTTCCGGCGCGCCTGCGGGCAGCCGGAGAAGTGGCGGGCCCATCTCGTGTGGGGTCCCCGGGCCTGCGACCTGCCCGCGCTGGTTCGGGTGGCCGGCAGTCGCTGGCGCATTGAGTCGGCCTTTGAGCTGGCCAGGCAGGAAGTGGGCCTGGACGAGTACGAGGTGCGCAACGCCCGGGGCTGGGACCGCCACATGATCCTGGCCCTGTGGGCGCTGGCCCTGCTCAGCGTGGTGCGGGCCGCTTCCCTGCCCCTGCCGGACCCCCCAAAAAAGCCTGCGGGACCGGGCAGCCTGGCGGCTTTCCGGCAGGCCCGCGGCCTGGCCGGGGGCTGACCGTGCCGGAAGTCCGACGGCTGTGGCGGCGTCGGCTGTGGCCCGTGGTCGCGGACCTCGAGGCGGTGCTGGCCTGGTCGCACTGGCACCGCCGCCACCGGTGGGCGGCCCTGCACTGCCACTACCGCCGGCAGCAGGCCAACACCTTGTAAATTACCACTGTAGTGCTAGGGTGCGGACGGTGTGGCTTGGCCCTCCTCATCAAGGCCCCAACAGACAACGGCACCACCGATTCTGGTGCCGCAAGTGTGGTGGTCTCCGGCACCCACTGCGGCGAAAGTGCCGTCCGGAGGCGTGGCTTGACCTTCCTCATTCCGGCCCCAACAGGCGATCGTGCCGTCGGACCTGATCCCGCAGGTGTGCGCCCCTCCGGCGCTGACGGCGGTGAACGTGCCGCTTGGAGGTGTGGTCTGGCCCTCTCCCCCAAAGCCCCAGCAGGCGGTCTCGCCGGACAGCCTGATCCCGCAGGTGTGGGATGTTCCGGCACTGACGGCGGTGAACGTACCGCCTGGCTGGGCGAGCTGTCCGAACAATCCCTCGCCCCAACAATCCACCGTGCCGTCGGATCGGATCCCGCATGTGTGCCAGGCGCCGGCACTGACAGCGGCAAAGGATCCGCCCGGCGGTGTGGACTGCCCTCTTCCATCATCGCCCCAGCAGGTGACTGTGCCGTCAAACCTGATGCCACAGCTATGCCAATGCGCCGCACTGACGGCGGTGAAGGAGCCGTCCGGCGGTGTGGCCATGCCTGTTGAATCATTGCCCCAGCACGTGACCGCGCCATCGGGTCTGAGCCCACAGGTGTGGTAGTCGCCGGTACTGACGGCGGCGAACGTTCCGCCCGGCGGTGTGGACTGACCGTATACGTTTTCGCCCCAGCACGTGGCCGTGCCGTCCGGTTCAATCCGGCAGGTGTGATCGCCCCCGGCGCTGAGGGTGCTCAACGGCACGGTTGGCAACGTCGGCGGCATCGGCTGCGGGGTTGGGACGCTACTGTCTTCAACCCGGCAGGCAACTATTCCGTCGAGCCTGATTCTGCAGACTTGGGCTTCTCCGGTGCTAATGGGGAAAACCTGGGCCTGGCCGGTGTCGATGGGGGTGAAGGTCTCCTGCAGCCCCCTGGTCATCTCGGCAATCCATTCGGGACCCCGACACACTGCCGTTCCGTCAGGCCAGAGGCCGCACGCTTGAGGTCCTCCGGAATCGATGGCGATGAAGGGCCCTCGTGGAAAATCGAACAGGTCTTCAAACCAGCTTTCCCAGCAGATGACCATTCCATCCTGCCTGAGCCCGCAGACATGCGTGCTCCCGACACTGATGGAGGTGTAGGTCAATTCCACAGGAAAGGTGTAACCCCAGCAGGCGACGGTCCCGTTGGGCCGGAGCCCACAGGTTTGGTACTCCCCGGCACTGACGGCGGTGAAGGTGCCGCCAAGCGGCGTGGCTTGCCCCTCTCTGTCATCGCCCCAACAGGCGACGGTGCCGTTGGGGCGGAGTCCGCAATTGTGTCTGGACCCGGCACTAATGGCGATGAAGCGTCCGACGGGTGGCGTGGCCTGTCCTTCCCAGTTGGATCCCCAGCAGGCAACCGTTTGGTCCGGCCTGAGTCCACAGGTGTGATGACTCCCGGCACTGACGGCGGTGAAGGATCCGGCCGGTGGCGTGGCTTGGCCTGCTTTGTCATTCCCCCAACAGGCAGCTGTACCGTCCGTTCTGATTCCGCAGGTGTGCAAGCCGCCGGCGCTGACGGCCGTGAAGGATCCGGCCGGTGGCGTGATCTGTCCTTCCCAGTCGGCACCCCAACAGGCGACTGTACCGTCGGGCCTGATCCCGCAGGCGTGGCTTGGCCCAACACTGATGGCCACGAAGGTGACGATGCCGTACTCCGAGTTGTCGGACCGGGCAACTGCAGTTGTGCCGCGCGGCCCCTCCCCTGGCGTAGCGATGGACAGGGCGGTACTGCCATCCGGAATCGTCAACACCTGTCCCACCCTGAGAGTTGTTGGGTCCGTAATCTCGTTGACTGCCTGCAGCAGTTTCTGCGGTACTCCGTACCTGAGCGCAATGCGGTAGAGATTTTCGCCCGCCGACACAGTATGCGTGATTGCCTCCGAAAGCACCGGAGTTGGTACCGGAGCCTGTGCCACGCCTGATGTCCCGGTTGGGATGCACAACTGTTGGCCAACGTTGATTTGATTAACATTGGCGATGTTGTTGACGGACACAATGGCATCCGTGGATACCGCATACAGGCGGGCAATGGCCCGCAGGTTTTCACCGGCCTGGACAATGTGCATGGCGGAACATTCGGAGCCGCGGGCGTTGTTGGGGATGCGCAGAACCTGGCCAACGAGAATGAGGTTTCCGCCAGCCAGTTCGTTCAAGGAGATGATCGCGCCGACTGTGGTGCCGTAGCGCGCGGCAATTGACGAAAGTGTATCGCCTGCCCGGACCACGTGCATGGGCTGGTCCTGAGCCTGCAAGCCCCGCGGCGGAACAAGGGCTATCGCCAATCCGAGAGCCAGAGCCACGAGGCAGGCGCGCACCCATCGATCCGTAGCAACGAGAAGCATGCAGCAGGTTCCTTCGATGAATGTGCGGTCGGGCGCTTCACCCGGAACGTAGGGCAACGGGGCAGCATTCGACCTTGGATCGGGCCCCAGCGAATGGTTGTTGCCCCGTTCCATCCGTCGAACTGGCGAGTACTCGGAACGCCACGCATGTTCGGAACGAAACTTTCCCGCATTTCCCAGTATAGGCCCCAATCGGCGGGGGCAGACGACGGCGATGGGCTACAGCCACCGGGAGGCCGCCGCAGGGCCGGCGTGTCGGCAACCGGCATCTGCGCACGATTCCCAAGCGACCCTCAACCCGGCACCCGATGGTGGGACTTGGATTGCGATCCAGGGACCGTACAGGTGAGGCGAACGCATCCGGGCTTCAATAGGGTGGACAGGGATGTTGCCTTGGGGGCCCGGCAGGAGAACGGACACTTTCCCGTCGGGCCCCACTGCCCGGTCCATGGTCCGGACAGCCTCCCTGTCACGGTTCCAGTGGGAGGCACTTGAATTTCTGTGCCCCATGGCGATTGCCATGGGGCAACAAATGCCGATGGCGGGTCGTTTGAGCCCTGGGAGTGCATTGGGCTGAAACCAACAAACCCGAACAGCAGGGTCCGCGCCGAAGTTCGTTGGCATTGCCTTGGTCGCGGTTGTATATTGGGGCAGTCCAGCCGTTCCCCATGCCCTAACCCCTTCTCAGGAACTCCGACAGCGTGTCCCAGGTACTCTTAATTTCCTCGCTCGCGCCCTCCGTCAACGAGCAGATCACACAACATGCCGGCTCCAACCACCAGGTGTGCGTCCGGCCGTTCGACCTGCCCGCGGACGAGCGCAACCGCCTGCTGGCCGAACACGACTGTCTGGTGCTGTTTCCCGGCGTGCTGGACGACGAGGGCGTAAGGGCCGCTGCCAACCTGCAACTGATCCAGCTGGTGTCGGCCGGTTACGACCGGATCAACGTGAAGCTGTGTCGGGAACTCGGGGTGCCCGTGGCCAACAACGGCGGCACCAATTCCCTGGACGTGGCCGAGCACGCCCTGATGCTGATGCTGTCGGCCCTGCGCCGGTTCGCCGACTTCGACCGCTTCGTCAAGGCCGGCCAATGGCGGGGCATCGATTCGGGCACCAACACGTTCACCCTGGACGGCAAGACGGTCGGCATCATCGGGTTCGGCAACATCGGACGGCGCGTGGCGGGCCTGCTGCGACCGTTTGGCTGCAACGTAATCTTCAGCGACGCCTACCCGCCGCCGGAAGAGGTGTCCGCCGGTCTGGGGGCGCGGCAGGTCAGCTTGGATGAACTGTTCGCCCAATCCGATTTGATCACCATCCACGTGCCCCTGAACGACGCCACCCGGAACATGGTCAACGCCGACAGCCTGGCCCTCATGAAGCCCACCGCCTGGCTGGTCAACACCTGCCGCGGCGAGGTGGTGGACGAGACGGCCCTGCACGCCGCCCTGGAGCGACGGCAAATTGCGGGTGCGGCGCTGGATGTCCTGGTCAGGGAACCGCCCCCGCCGGATCACCCGCTGCTGTCGCTGGACAACGTGATCTTCACCCCCCATACGGCCGGGGTCACCTTCGACTCCTTTTCCCGCCGGGGCGAGTTCATCTTCAACAACATCAATCGGGTCGCGCGCGGGGAGGAACCGCTCGCGCTGGTCAACTGAACCCTGTCCGGCCCCGGCCGCCGGACGCCAAACCGGAAACAGCAGAAATGAAACTTGGATTCAGTTCCTGGGGCATGCCCAATGTCCCCGTGGACCACATCATTGCCAGCCTGGCGGAAATGGGATACGACGGCGTTGAACTGACCGTCACCCCCGGCTATTCGATCGAGCTGGACACCTTGGACGAGGCCTACCGCAAGTATGTGGTGCGTCTTCTGGACATGCACAACCTCGAGTTGCCGGCCCTGGCTGGCCACCGGAGTCTGGTGGAGCAGGATCCGGACCGGGCGGCTGAGAGCATGCGCCGCCTTAAGGGGACCATCGATCTGGCCGTCGACTGGGCCCGCGGCGGTACGCCGCCCTGCCTGGACACCACTGCCGGTGCGAGTCCGGACGACTGGGAGCCCCTGCGGCCTCTGCTGGAGGACAGATTGGGTGAGTTGGCCGGATATGCCGCCGAGCGCGGGGTGGTAATCGCCATCGAACCGCATGTCGGCACCATGCTGGATACCCCGCCACGCGTAGTGGAGCTTGTCGACTCCATGGGACTTGACAATCTGAGGGTCAACTTCGACATCTCGCACTTCAACGTGATGGGAATCGACATCGAGACCTCGGTGTCCGCCTTGGCGCCGCTGTCGGCCCACACCCACGTCAAGGACGAACGGGGCATGGCACCGGACCACGAGTTTCTCATTCCCGGCGAGGGCGAGTTTGACTACGTGACCTATCTCAAGGCGATGCGTCGCCATGGCTATACCGGGTTCATCTCCGCCGAAATTTCCGTCATGGTGCAGCGCCGCGAGGGCTACGACGCCATCGCGGCGGCACAACAGACGTACGATGTGCTGGATGCGGCCTTCAGGGAGGCCGGCATCGACCGCGGCTGACGTGCCCGCTTTCCCACTCATCAAACCAGGCAGACATACATGAATGGCGCCAGCAGCATGATGCACACGCTCGTCAACAACGACGTGACGGTGTGCTTCTGCAATCCCGGGACTTCCGAGATCTCCTTCGTCGGCGGCCTGGACGCGACGGACAAGATGCGGGGGGTGCTCTGCCTCTTTGAAGGTGTGGCGACCGGTGCCGCGGACGGCTACGGCCGCATGAAGGACTGGCCGGCGGCCACACTGCTGCACTTGGGACCGGGCCTCGGCAACGGCGTCGCCAATCTGCACAACGCCCGGCGGGCCCAGACCCCCGTCGTCAACATCGTGGGCGACCATGCCACCTGGCATCTCAAGCACGACGCGCCGCTGACCTCGGACATCGAGGCCATCGCCGGCGCGGTGTCCGGCTGGTACCACTACTCGGGTTCGGCCCGGGACCTTCCCGGCGACACGGCCCGCGCGGTCCAGGCCTCGTTGCAGCCTCCCGGCCAGGTGGCCACCCTGGTGCTGCCATCGGATGCCGCCTGGGATCCCGGCCGCCCGCCCGCGGGACCGGCCACGCTGGCGGTGCCCGGGGCCGCCCCGGGGGCCGGGGGCGCCCCGCCGGCGGGACGGCTGGAGCCGGCGCCGCAGCGGTCGGTGCCGCCCGAACGCGTGACCGAGATTGCGAAAATCCTGGCCAAGGGCGAGGAGGTCGTGCTGCTGGTGGGCGGCCGCGGTTTCAGGGCCGAGGGCCTGCGCCATGCCGCGGCCGTCGGCGCGCGTACCGGCGTGCGCGTGTTGGGCGACCGGGTCAACAGCCGCATGGAGCGGGGTGCCGGACGCTACGACCTGGTGCGCATACCCTATCCGGTGCCCCAGGCGATTGCCCTGCTCAAGGGCACCAGGCACATGGTGCTGGCCGGAGCAACGATTCCGGTCGGCTTCTTCGGCTATCCGGACCAGCCCAGCCTCACCGCGCCTCCGGACTGCGAGTACCATGTTCTGGCAGAGTCCGACGAGGACGTGATTGGAGCCCTGTCGATGCTGGCCGAAGAGATCAGTGCCACACCGGATCCGGACCGGGCCGGCCGGTACGATCCGCCGGCCTTGCCGACGGGTGAAATCTCCATTGAAAAGGTATGGGCGGCCGTCGCCAACCTGATGCCGGAAGACACCATCGTCTCGGACGAGGCGGTTACGTCGGGACGGTCCTCCCAGGGCCAGACGGCCGGGGCGCGGCCCCACGACTGGCTGAACATCACAGGCGGCTCCATTGGCCAGGGCCTGCCCGCGGCCCTGGGCGCCGCGATCGCGTGCCCGGACCGGCAGGTGTTCGCCATGGAGTCGGACGGGTCCGCCATGTACACGTTGCAAGGCCTGTGGTCGATGGCCCGGGAAGAGTGCCAGGTGCTGACTATCATGTTCAACAACGGCGCGTATCGCATCCTGCAGGGGGAGCTGGAACGGTTGGCGCCGGATGCCACTGGCCACACCAGCAAGGCCATGCTCGACCTCACGCAGCCCGACATCGACTGGGTTTCCCTGTCGCAGGGCATGGGCGTCGAAGCCAGCCGGGCCAACAGCTGCGAGGAGCTGGTCGATCAGATGCGCTCGGCCCTGACCGGCCGCGGACCCCGCTTCATCGAAGTAATGGTGTAGCCTAGGGCAGACCCTAGGAGGTGGTGCACATGTCGGCGGAGATTCCCATTCAGGACGTTGAACACTGGCTGTCCCTGTACGAACAGATGTATCGCATCCGCTGTTTCGAGGAGGCGGCGGACAACCTGTATACGCGCGGCCTGATGCCTGGCATCACACACCTCTATATTGGGGAGGAGGCGGTGGCCGTCGGAGTCTGCAGCGTGTTGCGGGACGACGACTGGATCACCAGCACGCACCGGGGCCACGGGCACTGCCTGGCCAAGGGTTCCGATGTGGGCCGCACGTTTGCGGAACTGCTGGGGCGCTCCACGGGCTACTGTGGCGGCAAGGGAGGGTCCATGCATATCGCGGACCAGGACACCGGCAACCTCGGTGCCAACGGCATTGTCGGGGGCAGCACGGCCATCGTGGCCGGGGCGGGGCTGTCGGCCAAGTTGCGCGGCACGGATGAAGTCGCCGTGGGCTTCTTCGGCGACGGAGCACTGGGCCAGGGCCAGCTGTACGAGTCGATGAATATGGCCGCGCTCTGGAAGCTGCCGGTGCTGTACGTTTGCGAGAACAACCAGTACGGGGAATACACCCCCAACGACCAGACCATCGCCGGCGAGATTCTGGATCGGGCCCGGGCCTTCGGCATCCCGGCACACGAGGTTGACGGGCAGGACATTCGGGAGGTGTCGCGGGTGGCCGGGGACGTGGTCGCGGCGGCTCGCCGGGGAGAAGGTCCTTCCTTCCTGCAGTGCACCACCTACCGTTACCGGGGCCATCATGTGGGGGATGTGGATCGCCCCTACCGGACCAGGGCGGAAGAAGAGGAGTGGCAGGCCACGCGCGATCCCCTGAAGACCCTGGCCGACTGGCTGGAGGCCGAATTCGGCGTGGCCGCCGACGTGGTCGAGCAGTTGGAGACGGAGGTTCGGACCGCCGTGGACGATTCGGCGGCGAAGGCCCTGGATGAACCGATCCCGGAGGATTCGGAGGTGACAACCCATGTCTACGCCTAACGGTGCCGTGCGCGAAATCACCTACGGCGAGGCCGTGCGCGAAGCGATTGTCGAGGAGATGCGGCGCGACCCGACCGTATTCATGATCGGCGAGGACATCGGCGCCGCGGGCAACGTCTTCAAAATCCTGACCGGTCTGCAGGAGGAGTTCGGCGCCGCCCGGGTCATTGATTCGCCCATCTCGGAATCCGGCATCGCCGGCATCGGCGTGGGGGCCGCCATGACCGGCATGCGTCCGATCGTGGAAATCATGTTCGGCGACTTCACCACGTTCGTCATGGACCAGATGACGAACCAGGCCGCCAAGACCCACTACATGTCCGGGGGCAAGCTGCGCGTGCCGATGGTGCTGCGCACCACCATGGGGGCCGGCAGGGCGTCGGCCGCCCAACATTCCCAATCCCTGCACGCCTGGCTCAGCCACGTGCCGGGCATGAAGGTGGCCCTGCCGGCCACGCCCCGGGATGCCAAGGGCCTGCTCAAGAGCGCCATTCGGGATGACAACCCGGTTGCGATCTTCGAGGACAAGATGATGTACAGCGTGACCGGTCCTGTCGAGGAGGAAGAGTTCCTGATCCCCCTGGGACAGGCCGAGATCAAGCGGCCGGGCCGGGACATCACGATCGTGGCGACCAGCAGCATGGTGCAGGAAGCCCTGACGGCTGCCGAGCGCCTGGCCCAGGTTGGGCTGGAGGCCGAGGTCGTGGATCCGCGCACCATGGTTCCACTGGACACCGACACGCTGGTCGAGAGCGCCAAGCGGACCAGTCGCGCCATGATCGTGGACGAGGGCTGCGAGCGTTACGGAGTCACCGGTGAGTTGGCTTCCGTCATCGCGGATGGTGCCTTCTACTATCTGGATGCACCGGTGCGGCGCCTGGGTGCCATGAACGTGCCGGTGCCGTTCGCCCCGTCCCTGGAGGAGCAGACCATTCCCAATGCGGACGGCATCTTTGAAACGGCGCGCACCCTGTGCGGCGCGGCCTGAAGGCTGAACGGCCATGCCGCACGAAGTGATCATGCCGGTCCTGGGGATGAACCAGGACACCGGCACCCTGTTGCGCTGGCTGCGCCGGGAGGGCGACGCGGTGGCAGTCGGCGATCCCGTGATGGAGATCGCCACGGACAAGATCACCGTCGAGATTGAGTCCCCGGCGGACGGCGTCCTGGCCGGCCTGTCGGCCGCGGAAGGGGAGGAAGTGCCGGTCGGCCGGGCCGTGGCCTGGGTACTGGAACCCGGCGAATCCCTGCCTGCCGACACACCGGCCGCACCTGCGGCGGAGCCCGGGCCTGTCCCTGCCGGAGAAGCCGGGCTGCCCGGTACACCGGCCCGGCTTCCGGCGGCCTCGCCGGTCGCGCGACGGCTGGCCGCGGAACTCGGCATCGACCTTGCCGAGATCGCAGGTTCGGGCGGCCGCATCACCAAGGCGGATGTTGAACGGCACCATGCTGCAGCGCAAGCCCACGAAGGACCGGTCCTGGCCTCGCCCAAGGCGCGTCGCTTGGCACGCGAACGCGGCCTCGAGTTGGCCGCCATCTCCGGGAGCGGTCCCGACGGAGCGGTGTTGACGGCCGACGTGGAGGCATTTGCCTCTGCGGCCAGGGATGTCCCCGGTCCGCCGGCGGCAGACGCGGTCGAACTGGAACCGAGCCGCATGTGGCAGGTTATGGCCAGTCGTCTGACCGAAAGCTGGCAGACGGTCCCGCACTTCTACCTCTCCCGGACTGTGGACGCCTCCCAGATGCTGGCGTGGCGCGATGCCCTGCGCCGACAGGGAAGGGAGGACATCACGGTCTCGGATCTTCTGCTGCGCATCACCGCCGCATCCCTGCGGGAACATCCGCGCCTCAACGCCAGTTGGCGGGATGGCCACATCCAGCAGCATCCGCAGGTGAACATCGGCATGGCCGTGGCCGTCGCGGATGGACTGCTGGTGCCCGTATTCCACGATGCGGGCAAGCTGTCCCTGTCGGAACTGGCCGACCGTCGGCGCCACCTGGTGCAGGCGGCCCGTGCCGGACAACTGACGCTCCCGGAGATGACGGGCGGGACCTTCAGCATCACCAACCTGGGCATGTTCGGCGTGGAGGAGTTCAAGGCCATTGTGAATCCGCCGGAGGCTGCCATCCTGGCGATTGGAGCCATCCGCGACGCGGTGGTGGCCGTCCAGGGCGAGCCGGCGGTGCGCCCCGTGTTCAATCTGACCCTGTCTTGTGATCACCGGGCCGTGGACGGTGCACTGGCCGCCCGGTTCCTGGCCACGTTGCACGAGCGCATGGAGACGCCCATGCTCCTGCTGGACTGAATGTCCAGGCGGTCCCGGCATGAAACTGAGCTGCCTGCCGGTCTCGTTGTATGCGGATTTCGTGTCCGGCCGCCGTTCCCTGCCCGACTGGTTTCGCATTGCGGCAGACCTGGGCCTGGACGGGGCCGATATCAGCGTGGCCCACTTCAACTGGAACGACCGCGCCGAGTTGGACCGCCTGCGCGACAACGCGGCGCAGGCCGGTGTCCGGATCGCAATGGTGGTGACCTATTCCGACTTCACCCTACCGGATCCGGAGGCCAGGCGGCGGGAACAGGCAGCGGTCCATGCCCAGATTGAGGCGGCCGCTCGTCTTGAGGCGCCGTACGTTCGCTTGACGGCCGGACAAAGCTGGCCGGGGGTGGCCCGGGCGGACGGCATGGTCTGGGCTGCCGAAGGCCTGTCGCAGGCAGCCGCGTATGCCAGTGGACTTGGGGTCACCGCACTCTACGAGAACCACACGCGGGGTTCCGTCTGGCGCTGGAACGACTTCAGTCAGCCGGCGGACCGATTCCTGGAACTGGTCGCGGCCACCGAGGGCAGCGATCTGAAGGTGCTGTTCGACACGGCCAACAACCTGGCTCTGTGGGACTGTCCGGAGACCGTGCTGGCCCGCGTGCGGAAACGGGTGGCCGCCGTCCACCTCGCGGACATTGAGCAGCCGGGGGCCTTCAAACCCGTGGTTCCGGGAATGGGAGCCAGTCCCCACGCCTCGATCCTCAAGATCCTGCGGGCCGAAGGCTTCGACGGTTGGATTAGCGTGGAGGAAGCCAGCGGGAACGGTCTTGACGGTTTGGCTGCTAGCTTCCGGCATGCCGATGCAGTCTGGCAGTCCATCGGAGGCGTTCCCCGGAGCAACACAGTGAGTGCCGAACAGCAAGGTTGAGTTCGGTCTCGGCGGAAAGGGCCGGCGCGGACCATAGTTCAGTCACCAGTTCATGGAACAGAGCCGAGTGCGCACTCGGTGGAGGGTGGCAACTGCCACCTTGTCCGGTACCGGTTGGTTGGGTTGGCAATAATCCAATATGGAAAATTCGCCGGAGATTGGGGATGAAGACCAAAATCAACGAACTTGCAACGCTGCCAAATCGATTGGGAATCCTGAATATGACACGCCTAAGGATGCTGGTGCTGGGACTGGTGGTTCTGGCGGCACTGGCCGGATGTGCGCGTCTCCCCACCCCCGAGGTTCGGGAGGATGTGTCGTCCGCAACTTCCACGGAAGATGGAGCCGCCGCGAATGTCATCCGCATCGGTGCCGCGGTCAGCGAGACCGGCAAGTACTCCCGCGAGGGCCGGGACACGCGTCAGGGATACGGAACCTGGCTGGAGTGGGTGAACAACGAATACGGCGGCATTGACGTGGCCGGCAAGCGGTATCAGGTTGAGCTCGTGATGTACGACGACGAGGGGGACCCCGACACGGTTGCCAGGCTCGTCGAACATCTCATCAGCGAGGATCGGGTGGACTTTCTGCTGGGGCCCTACAGTTCCAGCCTGACGCAGAGCGCCAGTGCCATCTCGGAGAAGTACGACAAGATCATGGTGGAGGGCAACGGGGCTTCCGAATCATTGTTCGAGCGAGGTTTCCGCAACCTGTTCGCGGTTCTCACCCCCGCAGGCAACTACACCCAGTCCGCCCTGAAGATGCTGGCGGAGCAGGGCGCAAAGTCCGTCGCGATCGCCTATGAGGACACGGCCTTCCCCACCAGCGTCGCCGAGGGGGCCCAGCGCTGGGCGGAGACCTATGGCCTGGAGGTGTTGGGTGTTGAGACGTATCCGCGCGACGTGGCGGATGTCAGCGGCATCATGGCCAAGTTCAAGGAGGCGGAGCCGGACGTGTTCGTCGGGGGCGGCCACTTCAACGATGCCATTCTGTTCATCAGGTCCGCCAAGGAATTGGACTTCAATCCCAAGGCGATGGTGATCACCGTGGGCCCCAGCAACCCCAAGCTGGTCCAGGAAGTGGGCGCTGATGCGGAGTATGTGATTGGACCCACGCAGTGGGAAGCTTCGATGGGCTATGCGGACGAACACTTCGGCACCGCTGCGGAATATGCAGCCAGGTACGAAGCCCGGTGGGGCGAGCCGCCCACGTACCAGGCTGCCGAATCAACCGCCACCGCCCTGGCCCTGCATCTGGCCATCGAGGCGGCCGGCGCCCTGGACACCGACTCCGTGCGGACCGCCCTGCTGGACATGGACATCGTTACGTTCTACGGTCCGATCAACTTCGACGACACCGGCAAGAATGCATCCAAGCCGATGGGAGCCATCCAGGTCCAGGATGGGGAGATTCTGGTGGTGGCTCCCGGCCATGCGGCCGTTTCGGAGCTGCGCTATCCGGCACCGGCCTGGAAGGATCGCTGATACTGCTCCGGCTTCATCGCGCGTGTGAACCATGGACCAGGTTCTGCAGGCACTTGTCAACGGCCTGCTGCTCGGCGGTTTCTATGCCGTAATGGTCCTGGGGTTCTCCATCATCTGGGGGGTGATGGGCATCATCAACCTCGCGCACGGTGAATATCTGATGATCGGCGCCTATCTGGGGTGGGGTCTGTTCCGGTACTTCGGGATGGACCCCTTCGCCGCGCTGCTGCTGATTCTCCCCCTGATGTTTCTGTTCGGGTACGTGCTCCAGTACGTGCTGATCAACCGCATCGTTGAACGGCCGCACCTCATGTCGCTGTTGATCACGTTCGGCATATCCATCGCGCTGGCCAACCTGTTCAAGATCCTGTTCACCTCGGACCCGCGGAACGTATCGGTGGCCTACAACGGATCGGTGGAGTTGCTGGGGATCACCTTTCCCATTGTCAAGTCGATTATTTTCGGTGTGGCGTTGTTGGCCATGCTGGGGTTGCATTTGTTTCTGCAGCGGAGCCGCATGGGCAAGTCGATCCGCGCCGCGGCCCAGAACAGGACCGCGGCCCGCATCGTGGGGGTGGACATCAACCGCACCTACGCGGTTACAGCCGGCATTTGCATCGCCATCACCGCGGCTGCCGGGGCCATGCTCAGCCCGACCCAGGCCATCTTCCCCTTCATGGGGCCGCCTCTCACCCTGAAGGCGTACACCATTACGGCCCTGGGCGGTCTGGGACGCATCCCCGGAGCCTTGATGGGCGGAGTCGTGCTGGGGGTTACGGAGACGATGGTGTCCAGGTTCGTGCCGGGGATCGGCACCAACCTGGGCGTGGCCATCAGCTTCGTGATCCTTGTGCTGATCCTGATCCTGCGTCCCCAGGGACTCCTGGGCGGGTTGCGGCCAGTCGATCCGGATGCCGAATGATGGCCCGGGTATGGGACCGGCTGGCCCGGCTGGGCCAGGGCTGGGGCGGCCTCGGACTGTGGTGGCTCCTGCTGGCCGTGCTGGCCCTGTATCCCTACATCGGGGTCACCCACCTGACCCTGTTTCTGGGCAGCCAGGTGTTCGTGCTGGTGATCCTGGCTTCGAACTGGAACCTCATCGGCGGCATGACCGGCTACGTGGATTTTGGCCACGCGGTGTTCTTCGGGATTGGCGCCTACGTGATGGGCATCCTGGTGACCAAGTCTCCGCTGCTGATTTCCCCCGAGTGGGGATTCCTGCAGGCCCTTCCCGTCAGTGGCGCGGCGGCAGCCGTTTTCGCCCTGCTGATTGGCCTGCCCACCCTCCGCCTCAAGGGCCCCTACTTCTCCATCGCCATGTTGGGCACCTTCGTGGCCATGCGGGAGATTGTCAGGGTCCTGAGGCCGCTCACCGGCGGCGGCGTTGGGCTGAACCTGCCGCCCGTGCTGAACCGGCTGGGCGACTACTACCTGATGCTGGTCCTGATGGGATTGGTGGTCTCCGTCATGTGGTGGATCCGGCGCAGCGAGTTCGGCCAGAGCCTGATCGCCATCCGCGAGGACGAGATCGGTGCGGAGATGAGAGGCATCAACACCACCCTGCACAAGATCCTGGCGTTCATGATTGCGGCTTTCTTCACGGGAGTCGTGGGCGGTTTCTGGGCCTGGCAAAACACCTTCATTGATCCCGATGTGGTCTTCATCGAGACCCGTACCGTGGAGATGGTGATGATGTCCATGCTGGGAGGGCTGGGCACGGTCTGGGGGCCTCCCCTGGGCGCGGTGGTCATCTATGTGCTGCAGACCGTGGTCTGGGGCCGGTTGTTCGGTATTCATCTGCTGGCCCTGGGCATTCTGATGGTACTGCTGGTCCTCTTCCTGCCCGAAGGCATTCTCGGCATGTCCGGGCGGGGAGGTTCCACCTCGCTCGGTCGTCTCCTGGGCCGCATCCGAAAACGGGCCGAACCGTGACGGGCGACGACCGTCCGCTGCTGGAAGGCCGCGGCCTGACCAAGCGCTTTGGCGGCCTGACCGCTGTCAACCAGGTGGATTTTGCCGTTCAGCCCGGTGAAATCGTCGGCCTAATCGGCCCCAACGGCAGCGGCAAGACTACGCTCTTTGACTGCCTGAGCCGCCTGCAGCGCATCGATGGCGGGCGGGTCCTGTTCAAGGGCACCGACATCACCCGTGCCAGTCCGCATCGGGTCGCGCGCATGGGGCTGTCCCGGACATTCCAGGTGATCCGGGTCTACCGCAAGATGAAGGTGCTGGACAACATGCTGGTCAGCCGCCGGTGGAGAGGAGATTCGTACTTGCGGGTGATGCGGCCCAGTAGCGCCGAAACGGTGTGTCGGGCCCGCGAGCTGTTGGAGTTTCTCCGGATCGCTCCCCTGGCCGACGAACCGGCCGGTCACCTGTCCGGGGGACAGCGCCGCCTGCTGGAGATCGGCATGGCCCTGATGCCCAATCCCGATATTCTGCTGCTGGACGAAGCCACATCCGGCGTCAATCCCACGTTGATTGAAACCATCAAGGACCACATTCGTACGCTCAACGGCCAGGGCAAGGCCTTTCTGCTCATCGAGCACAACATCAATTTCATCGCGGATCTCTGCACGCGGGTCTATGCACTGAACCACGGGGAAACCATGGCGGAGGGCACGCCCCGCGAGATTATGGAGAACGAAGCCGTGATTGATGCCTACTTCGGTGCTTGAGTATGGATGCGCCGCTCCTCTCGATTCGGGGCCTGCGGGCCGGCTATCAGGATATCGACATCCTGAAGGGGATCGATCTGGACGTTCATGCCGGCGAGATTGTGTGCGTGATCGGCCCCAACGGCGCCGGCAAGTCCACGGTGTTCAAGGCCGTGTACGGCCTAATCGGCGTCCGCAGCGGCACGGTGGTGTTCGACGGCAGGGAGATCACCGGCCGGCGGCCGCAGGATGTCCTGGGCGCGGGCGTTGCGATCGTGCCCCAGCTCAGAAGCGTGTTTCCCCAGATGACGGTCCTCGAAAACCTGGAGATGGGCATGTACCTGGAACGCGACGCGGCGCGCATCCGGGAACGCATTGCCTATGTCATGGACCTGTTTCCGCGCCTGGCGGAGCGGCGCGCCCAGATGGCGGGAACCATGTCCGGTGGCGAACAACGCATGCTGGAGATTGGCCGGTCCCTGATGCTGGAGCCCAAGATGGTGATGATGGACGAACCCAGCGCCGGCCTGGCTCCCGGCATATCCCGCACCATCTTCGAGAATATCCGGCGTCTCAACCAGGAAATCAACCTGACAGTGCTGATGATTGAGCAGAACGCGCGCCAGGGTCTGGAGACCAGCCACCGGGGCTATGTGCTGGAACTGGGGTGCAACACCTATCAGGGAAGGGCACGGGATCTGTTGGACAACCAGAGGGTTCGCCGCGCCTTTTTGGGCGGTCGTTAGGGATAGGGAGTCTGGGTTTCAGGTGCCTCGCCCGGCCCGCGGGATGCTGCGGGCCGCGAACCGCATTCCGTTTCTGCAAGATGCCGGTGCATCCGGCCGCAGTTCGTGGACGATAGGCCCGGCAACCAATCTTCGATTACCGGCCCGGCAACGGACACAGGCGGCGCGCCGGTTCCGCCCGGTCAGGACTTGCGATGCCTGAGTTCTGCTTCCAGGGCGCGGATTCGTTCTTCGGCCGCCTCGGCACGGGCTTGTTCCCTGTCGGCGCGGTCCCGTTCCCTGTTGGAGTGGACGCGTTCCTGGTCCAGACGGGACTTTAGGTCGTCGAAGGTGTCGATGTGCCGTCCCGTCTCCGGGTCGTGCCACTTGAGCTGCCCGGTTTCCCAGCGAAGGTCCATGTCGAGGACTTGGCTGTAGCCCTGCAGGACACCTTCCTCCAATGTTGCGATGGGGATGGACCGATAGGTTCCCTGCTCCAACCGATCCCCGGCCAGTTTGTCGCCGTGGAAGGCACCGGTCTCGTCGAACCGCCAGTATTCGGGGATGCCCAGGGCGGCATAGGTGTCGCGCTTGTCCGTCACATCCACGCGGCCGGTCGAACGGGAGGCAATCTCCAGCACGAAGTCGGGGGGCTTGCCCTGTTCCGAAATAATGTAGGCGTTGCTCCGTCGAAAGGCCTCAGGGTCCACGTCGAAGGCTATCAACAGATCGGGATATCGGATTCCCGTCAAGTCACGGGTCGGGAAGGGGGCAAGGTAACGGTCCCCGATCACCAGCGTGGTGTCGGGACGACCGAAGTGTTGGATCAGGAAGTGGGCACTGCCGGTTCCGGCCAGGTGTGTGAAGTTGGCCATCGCCTCGTCGGGTTCGCGTGGTGGGGGATCCGGCATCGGCAGCGGGTTGTGCGGTGGCCGTTCCGCCACGACAGGCTGCAATAGGGTCATGTGGCACCGGAGAGGGGCAGTATGGGAGTCAATGCTGCAATCGTGCGGAAAAGTACCAGGTTCGCGGGTTGTCGACGGAGAGGCAACAGCCCTCGACCCGGTTATCCAGTCTCGATTGTAGGCGATCAGGGCACAGTGCCGGAGCCAAGCGGACCGACCTTCACAAGAATCGGTTGACAAACTTGAAACAGTGACGGACCACCACGCCGTCAGGGCGGAGGTATCGGAATTCTCCCAATCACTTTCGAACATCCTCCGACATGACTACAGATCAAACGGGTTGCACATGAACGTCTTGAAGGTGATCGGAGTAGTCGCCGCCGTTGTTGTCCTGGTCTCCTTCCGGCCGATTATCTTGGGCGTGGTAATCATCGCAGGCATCGTCATGATATTCGAATGAAGGCAGTGAGTAGAAGCAGGCTGTTGATACCATCTGCCTGTCGGATCAAGAGCGGACGCAACCACCGCCACCGGCCGTCCCGTGGCCAGGGCAAACGCAAAGTCGGGTTCAAAGCAGGGCGGCGGCCAGAATCCAGGGTTGGTGTTCGATGCGGTCGCGCAGCAGCCCGATGGACACATCCGCGCTGAAATTCTGCTGAAGCGTGCGCAGCATGTTCAGAGGAGCCCGGCGCAGGATGCCCATCACGACGGGGGCGTGCCCCGTGCGCATGCGCAATCGTTCTCCCGGAACGGCATGTCCAGGGTGCGGTGCAGGCCGTTCCCGCGCCCAGAGGGCTCCCGCCAGTGGCCGCGGACCAACGCCTGCAGGGTCTCTCTGCATCCACCGGTCGGCCTGGAGATGTAGTAGCGCGCGGCGCGCTGTTGGCGGGCGCGGGGACCGGTGCGCTGCGCCTGGACCCGGATCAGGCTGTGGGGTCCGCCACCCACTCGCAGAGGCCAGGACCGCCCAGGACCGTGCAGGTGCGCCGCTCGCGGCGGCCGCCGTTGCGCGCGACGGTCTCGTAGCGGTCCTGCGCCTCGGGCGTGAAGACGCCCCGCTCGGCATTGTCGAAGGTCGTAATCACGGCCTTGTGGTGGATGCGTTGGTTGCGCTTGACGGCCAGCACGTAGTTGGCACCGGCCTTGCGCAGGTTCTGCACAATGACCGTCTGGCAGCCGGCGGCATCGATCGTGACCACGGCTTTCTTCAGGGCCATGTGCTGCAGCAAGCGGCGGATGCCCGGGCCGCAATTGGCGAAGCGGCACACGATCTGCCGCAATGGTGACGTCCAACAGGGCCTTGGACACATCGATACCCGCTACCACCAACAAGTTCCGACCTCCCTGCGTACCATGTCGGTATCCTTGTCCTCCACACTTGCAGATGCGGGCCTGGTACCCTTGTACCTGTTCGGAGCGACAGCGATCGTGAGAGGCGTGCCCTACTGTGTTCCGGTGCCGTGCCGAACCGTAGTTTCTGCCGCACCCAGTTGCTAACGGCGCGCCCCTCTCACCCCCACAGATTCCCTAATCTGCAGGTCCAATACAACATACAAGTTGCTGAACAGTTGCGGCCACGACAACCGGGCAGTCAATAACTACCCGGTCCGTGGCTGTCATAGGTGTCCTATGTTGGAACGAAGAACAGAAGAACACCTAAGCGATTGTAGCTCAGCAACGACGGTACGTTGTATTCTGCCCTTTTCCACAGTTACCACAGGGAGGTAATCTGTCATCATTGTCATCCAGCACCACGCTCCAATTGCATTTGTTGCAACAGTATCGTCCTTTGCCGGGCTGTGAACCTATGGACATTTCAAATCTGGTCCTCTGTCAGAATCAACCGGAGGTAGTATAGGTTGTTCAGCTCCAAATCAACGGCACTTTCATACCAGACACTGTTTGAGTTCTGTTAATGTGATTTCTACTGCAACGAGGAGTTGCAGGTTTCGGTCGGATCCCACATCAGGGTGAAGCACGCGGCTACAGCCCGCGTGTGGGAGCAACCCGAAATCTTCATCTGGAGCTTGATCCTGCGCAGAGGCTGCTCGGCTTGGTCGTTGGCGAAGGCACGGCTGGATCCGCCGGGAAGAGCAGACAGGCATACCGCTCTGTTCCCACAGGGCCAGGTTGTGATTATGCTACCGGCGGGGCGGTCGGTGCGCAGCGGCAGCAGGCTCTCGAAGTGGTCCAGAGGCTAGCTCCAGAGGAGCGTCCCCACCACGGCTGTCTCCCGGTGTGTACAGTCGTGTCTTGGTCCAGGGCAAACGCAAAGTCGGATTTAGGGTAGGGCGGCGGCCAGAATCCAGGGTTGGCGTCCGATGCGGTCGCGCAACAGCCCGATGGACACATGCGTACTGAAATGCTGCTGAAGCGTGCGCAGCATGTTCAGGGCGGCCCGGCGCAGGATGCCCATCACGGCGGGGGCGTGCCCCGTGCGCATGCGGCAGTCGTCCTCCCGGAACTGCACGTCCAGGGTGCGGTGCAGGCCGTTCTCCACGCCCCAGTGGCCGCGGACGAGGTCCGGCAGGGCCTGCGCGTCCACCGGGCGGCGGGGATGTAGTAGCGCACGGGGCGCTGCCGGCGGCCGCGGGGTCCGGTGCGTTCCGCCTGCACGCGGATCAGGCTGCGCAGGCCGGGCCAGGCCTCGGGGTCCGCGACCCACTCGCAGAGACCGGGACCGCCCAGGACCGTGCAGGTGCGCCGCTCGCGGCGGCCGCCGTTGCGCTCGACGGTCTCGCAGCGGTCCTGCACTTCCGGTCGGAAGGCGCCCCGCTCGGCATCGTCGAAGGCCGCCTTCCCTTCCCGGTGCAGGGTGCCCTGGTTGCGCTTGACGGCCAGCACGTAGTCGGCGGCGGCCGCCCGCAGGGCCTGCACGATGGCCGTCTGGCAGCCGGCGGCGTCGATGGTGACGATGGCTCCCTCCAGGGCCATGCGGTCGAGCAAACGGGGAAGGGCCGTAATCTCGTTGCTCTTGGCCGCGCACGGCTCCTGGGCCAGGGTCAGCCCCTCCCGCACCAGGAAGGCGCTCACCATGTGCAGGGCCCGCGTGCCGGCGCCCGGGTCGCCCGAGCGGCGCGCGACCTTGCCGTCCAGGGCCAGGATCAGCTCCCGCAGGCCGGGCAGGCTGGTGCCGTCGAGCAGCCACAGGGCCGCCTTCATGGCCGTCTCGGGGTCCAGCCGGCGATGCCTGTGTTAGGTACCGGCTGTCAAGCCAGTGTGTCGCTGAGTTGATTGTCCAGCCATGCCGGAACTTCAGGGTTGAATCACGCCATCATCAGTTCGGACACGACATTGGTGTCGAGAACGAGCATGGATGCCGCCCTTTTGTCGAACTGCGGAGGCTCGCGCATGGGTTCCCTGGGCGGAATCTCAAGTTCCACGCCGCCCAATGGCTTGAACAGTTCATGTATCGCCGTGCCCAGATTCCTGGTTGGCACGGCATCTTGATCAAGCGCGGTGCGCAGGATGTCGCGGACCTCCTGTTCCATGGAGCGACCGTTCTCGGCGGCCCGTATGCGCAACCGCCTCTTCAGCTCTACATCCAGATTGCGCACAGTGATACTGGCCATATTGCAGCCTCCATCGGCATGGTCATGTCAATTTTAAGTGATGGCATTGCAATCACCAAGCCGGTACGGCCCCAGTGTCGCTGATTCGGACCGAACCGGCCGTCGGCATTTCTGATCATTGTCGGAGTCCGGCTCGTTTGCATCCGTCCCCGGCCGGTTGGTTCCGATAGGGACGTACGCGTCCCGTGCACAACGGAGCAGGTCGTGCAGGCAGTCCGACAGGTAGTCGATTGGCCAACATGCGAGGCGACAGTTCAAGCCGCCCTGGCCGTGTCACCACGAACCAGGACATCAACAGGTTTCCACTCCCCGCGGGCCACGTTCGGATTATCGCCTGCAAGGATGTTGGAGACATCGGGTTCCCGTCCGGCACTGCACTTCGGCGATGCGGCGAACTGCCGCCGCTACAGGCCAGCGAATCGCAGGGCATGCCCATGGGTGGGATCGTCGTCATGGCCACGAACCCCTCCCGCATGGTTTCAGGTTGGCTGGCAAGCAAAGGAGCGCCCTGCGTCCTTGCCGGGCTCGCACCAAAGTCGGCGACTGAGGAACATTGCCTCGTATTGCATGCCTTTGGTGCATGCCGTGGTCTGTGCCATACTGACCAAACTGCCGCCGCGTACTGGGTTGGCCGAGGCATGGATAGCGGTCGTCGGATGCTTGTGCGCCGCGGGATTGTTGCCCTTAAGGACCGAGCGGACTGCCAACCACTCTTGCCCGCAATGTCTCCCGTATTTCGGCGAGGCGGGAGGCCGGGTTGGGCCGTGCCACAGTCGGCCGGGAGCCCGGTTTTTTCATGTCCGAGCGGCCGCCGGTCCGTCGGAAACGCACCCATTTTCCTTCCACAAGGAACCTTCTTATGCCACAGGACATCAGCTTTGATCTCACCGGCCAGGTCATGATCGTGACCGGAGCTGGCAAGGGCATCGGCAAGGCCATTGCCGAGACGGCGGCGCGCTTTGGGGCCGACGTGGCTCTCGGGAGCCGTACCGTGTCCGAATGCGAAGCCACCGCCGAGGTCTGTCGCGGCCTGGGCCGCAATGCGTATGCCGCCCATCTCGATGTCGCTTCCCTGGACAGCATCAATGCGTTCACCGCGGGTGCGGTTGCACACTTTGGACGGATCGACTCCCTCGTCAACAACGCCGGCTACAACGTGCCCAAGCCGGCCCTGGAGTATTCCGAGGAGGAGTTCGACCAGATTTCCGACATCAACTTCAAGGGTGCCTACTTCATGTCGGCCGCCGTGGCGAGCCACCTGATCGAAGCCGGCCGCTCCGGCAGCATCATCACGATCAGCTCCCAGGTTGGAGTCGTGGGCGGACCCCTGCGCTCCATCTACGCCGCGGCCAAGGGCGCCGTCGGGCAGTTCACACGGTCTCTGGCCCTGGAGTGGGCGACCAACGACATCACGGTCAACGCCGTGGCCCCCACCTTCACGCGGACGCCGCTGCTGGAGGCCTCCATGGCCAAGAGCCCGGAATTTGCCAAGAACTTGGAGCGGGTGCCCATGGGACGGATTGCGGAGCCGGAGGAGATCGCCGGCGCGGTGGTGTTCCTGGCCTCGTCGGCGGCGCGCATGGTGACCGGCCAGGTTCTGTGCGTGGACGGCGGCTACACCGCGATCTGACGGCTCCCGACCCCGACTGTTCGGGGTCCCATCAACAGGACATCCATTTATGGCGGACAAGCTGCGCGCGGCGGTCATCGGCACCGGCGGCATCGCATCCCAGCACATCGGTGGCTACCTGGACTGCGGACGCTACGAGGTGGTGGCGCTGGCGGACCTGGAGCCGGCGGCCATGCAGGAGAAGAACGATGCCTTCGGCATCAGTCCGGCCCACTACCGGGACGGCCGCCAAATGATGGCGGAGGTGCAGCCGGATGTGGTGTCGATCTGCACCTGGCATGCCGGCCACTCCGAGTGGACCATTGCGGCCGCGGTCCACAAACCCAAGGCAATTCTGTGCGAAAAGCCCATGGCCGATACCGTGGGCCACGCGGAACAGATGCTGATTGCCTGCGAACGCAACGGCGTCAAGCTGGCCATCGGCCACCAGAGACGCTTCCTCCCTGCCTATACCCTGGCCCGGGAGTTCATCGCCGCGGGTCGCATCGGGCAGGTGCACCTGGTGCAGAGCTTCGGCGGCGCTGGCCTGCCGAACTTCGCCTCCCACCAGATGGACATGTATCGCTACCTGCTCAACGACGACGAGTGCGAGTGGGTCATGGGCAACGTGGAGCGCAAGACAGACCAGTACGAGCGCAACACGCGCATCGAGGACCGGGCGATTGGCACCTTTGGCTTCAAAAGCGGCGCCCAGGCCCTGATTCTGAGCGACGTGCTGCCGTTCTACTTCCAGGGGGCGCGCATCTACGGCTCGGACGGCATGATTCACATGACGACCAGCGACCTGAAACTGCTCAACCACGAAACCAAGGGATCCTGGGAGGAGCACATGCCGGAAGGCCGGTTCCATTCCGTAAGGGAACTGGGCCCGCGCTTCGAGTGGTTGGAGGGTGGTGCGGCGCAGGCCGACGGGGTCGCGGACTGGGTGGAGGGCTGTGAACCCTACCGGAGCACCGGCATGGACGGCTACAAGGCCCTGCAGATGGTGCATGCGGTCTACGAGTCGGCGCGCATGCACGAACGGGTGGCACTGCCGCTGCAGACGCGGGTCAACCCGCTGGACCTGATGGTCGAGTCGGGGCATCTGGTGCCGGAACGGCCCGGTCGCTACGACATTCGGGTTGGCCGCCTGCGCGGTGAAAAGATGATCGCGGACAACGAAGGAGCGGAAGGTTGAAGATGAACAGGATGCGAGTGGCACAGGTTGGTACCCGGCATGGACATGCGGCAGGCAAGCTGCGTGCCATGCTGGACAGTTCCGAAGTGGAGGTGGTCGGCGTCTACGAGCCGGATGCGGACCGGCGAGCCGAAGTAGGCTCCGAAGCTCCCTGGAGCGGGATCGAGTGGTTCGATTCAATGGAAGGAATCCTCGCCGACGACAGCATCGTGCTGGTCGCCTCCGAGGGAGCCAACATCGAGAGCCTGGACCAAACCGAGGCCTTGGTCAACGCCGGCAAGCACGTTTGGTACGACAAGCCGGCGGGACAGAACTGGGAACAGTGGCAGCGCGTGGTCGAACAGGCGCGCGGCCAGGGCACGCAGCTGCAGATGGGATACATGTTCCGCTACCACGAAGGCTTCTGCCAGGTCGCGGACTGGATCCGCAGCGGTTTCCTGGGGGATGTGTACGGCCTGCGGGCACACATGTCCACCAACGTGGGCGAGGAACAGCGCCGGCGGGTCGGGGTGCATCCGGGCGGCATATTCTACGACCTGGCCAGCCACATGCTCGACCAGGTGGTCTGGATGCTGGGACGACCGATTGAAACGACCAGCTTCTTCCGCAACCATACGGGTGTGGTGCCGGAGTTCATGGACAACACCGTGGGTGTCTTCGAGTTCGAGAAGGCCCTGGCGGTCATTGACATTGCGGCCATGGAGGTGCGCCCGCCGGCGCGTCGCTTCGAGGTGTACGGTACGCAGGGCAGCGCCACCATTACGGAACCCTTCGAGCCCGCCACCAACATCCGCTTGTGCCTGGCCGCCGCGGCCGGGGGCTACGCGGCAGGCGAGCAGAACGTGCCGGTCAACCCGCAGAGCCGCCAGGCCCTGTATGTACTGGAACTGGCTTCCCTGCTGGAGGCCATCCGCGGTGATCACCCGCCCGATCGCTCCCTGGACCATGAACTGCTCGTGCAGGAGACACTGATTCGGATCTGCGGCAACCTATAGGTCACAGGGAAAGCCGGCCAACGGGAGGAAATGCGATGTCCACCAGTCTGCGTCTCGCCATCGTCGGTTGCGGCGGCATGGGCCACCGGCATCTCATGGGGCTGGTGGAACTGCAGCGGCAGGGTCTGCCAACACTGGACTTGGTTGCAGCCTGCGATCCGGTGACGGAGAACGCGGAGTCGCTGGCCCGATTGGCCAAAGTCGAGTTGGGTGCCGAACCAGTGCCCGTGCCCGATCTGGCCTCGCTGTCCGCCCACGGAGTCCAGGCCATCGACATTACCTCGCCGCCGGCGCTGCATCACCATCTGATTGCGGAAGCGGCGGACATGGGCATCCACGTGATGACCGAGAAGCCCGTGGGCCTGACTGTGGCTTCGTCGCTTGAGATTTGCGAGACCGCCCGCAGTCATCCGGACATTGTGATCAGCGTGGCCGAGAACTATCGCCGAGACCCGATCAACCGGCTGGCGCGCGCCCTGTTGGATGCCGGTGCCATTGGGGCCCCGCGGCTTCTGCAGATGAACTCGGTCAGCGGCCAAAACACGATGATGATTACCCTGTGGCGGCACATGCGCCGGCTCGGGGGCATTCTCGTTGACATGGGGGTGCACTACGGGGACATGCTGGAGTATCTGCTGGGTCCCGTGGTCTCCATGTACGGCCAGGCCCGTCTGCACGAAAAGGAGAGGGTGAACCTGGGGAAGTCCGAAGGCGTCCTGGGCAATCCCGGCGGCTTCTACGCCAAATGGCAGGCCGCCATGCCGGAGCGCTTCGAGCCGGATGCCGAGGATGCCCTGTACGGCCTGCTGAACTTCGAGAGCGGCGCGGTGGCCCAGTACACCGAAGATCATGCCGGCTGGGGCAAACCCCTGTGGGAACGGACCATCTTCGGTTCCGAAGGATCGATGGATCTGACGGAGGACCGGCACGGCCAGCCCTTGACGGTGCATCGCACGGACGGACACGGGGCGTCCGATGCAGCGGTCCTGGACCTGGTTCCCGACTTCCGGCTTGACCCCCTGACCGCCCGGCTGTTCGGTGGCGACCGGCTTTGGACCTACGACATGGACTTCACGTTCGTCGACCGCAAGCTGTTGGCCCTGGAGTATGCGGAATTGGCCCACGCTGTGGAGACCGGCCAGCCGGTGGAGGTGGATGCGATGCAGGGCACGCGGGCCCTGGCCGTGATCTACGGCCTGCTCGAGTCCGCGGTGGAGGGTCGGCTGGTCACGATGGACGAGGTGCTGTCCGGCAAGGTGTCGGAGTATCAGCAGGAGATCAACGCGTCCCTCTGACCGGGGCCGCTACTGGTTTCAGGCGGTCCGTTGGACAGCCACGACCGTTGCGTTGTCGTCTGCCCGGGTTTCCAGAACGCGTTCGATCAGGGTATCGGCAACGGCCTGCGGAGCACTGTCCGCATCGGCAATGACACCCGCCAGCACATCCGGAAACCGGACTTCCGGGGTGTCATCGTTGTCCAACAGACCCCAGATACCGAGGCGGGGCCTCCAGGCGCCCCAAACGCCATCCGAGACCAGGACCACCAGATCACCGATGCTCAACCTGAGCCAGGACGGGGAATGGGGTTCGCCCAAGGAGCGGTGTTCACCTTCCGGCCAAGGACGGCTGGCCAGGGTATCCACGTAGTCGGAAGGCAACAGTTCCGTCCTGGTGTCGCCCAGGGCCCGTTCCAGTCCGCCGCCCTCGGTGTGGTCCACACTCAGCAGTTCCAGCCCGCGGATCTGCGAATGCAGATAGGCGCGCGAGTCCCCCACGTGGGCCATGGTGAGGCGGTCGTCCAGCACCACGATCCCGGTCAGGGTGGTGGTGCCGTGTCTGGTGGTCCGCATGCAGCAGTCATGGGGTTCGGTGATGGTGCAGACCCGGTCGGGGGCTACCATCATGCAGCAGTCGTGGGGGTGCATGACCCCGTCGCTGGTGAACCGGCAAAAGCCATCGCGCCTCTCGACCATGTGGCCCATGACCGCGTCATGGGCGGCCCAGCCCAGGGAACGGGTCCACTGCGCCTGTTCCGCGGGGTTTTTCAGGGATTGCGGTACGGGACCATGGCAGAAGGCGTGAACCGCGGCATGGCTCGCCATTTCACCGTGCGAATCGCCTCCGCATCCATCGGCGACACAGGCACGAATCAGATGTCCGGATGCTTCGTGGCATTCAATCAGGCCTTGGACAATCCCGTAGGCATCCTCGTTGTACAGCCGATCGAGGTTCCGACCGATGGTGGTGGCGGTGCCAATCCGGTACCGGGGCAGGGCAGGCCGCACCATGGCCTGGCAGGCTTTGCCGAGCGCCAGCAGTTCCGAGGGGCGGTTGCGAAAGCCCGCCCATTGCGTGAGGGAGTTGCTGCCGCCCACGGTGGCCTTGAGCAGCTGCGGAAGACCGGGCACCTGCAACGAGGCAAGCGCCTTGTAATCCAGGCCCTCCGACGGGAAGGGCGCGCCTGTCACCAAGGTGTAGAGCAGGGCACCCCACACGAACACGCAGTTCCGTTCCGAAGCCTGATCCGCGGCGGGAACATGCCCGCGCCGGGTTTCTGTCGGCGGTTCAAACGGCGATAGTGCCGGGAAACACCACAGGCGCGTATGTCCTTTCTCCGTCAACACCAGGTCGTCCGGGCGGATGTCGGTTACGGCGACATGCATGGCCGCTGCCATGAACCGCATCTCCCGCCTCACTTCCTCCAATATCCGGATCGCCCGGGGCAGTGGCAATCCTGTCGGAACGGGGTTTCCGGCCACATCCTCCAGGACGATCCCGTCGTCCCCGGCATATGCGAGTTCCGGGAACACCGGGTGCCGGGAACCGTAAGCCGACCTGTCCTGATCTACCGCCTGCCAGATGTCCCGGTTCTCCAGGGGCGTGTTACGAAATACAAACGTCAGCGCGGGATCATCGTTCCGGTGGCCGCGGCAGTACCCTCGCGTCAGGCATGTATCGATCACATATCCGACCCCGTTGATGGTGCAGGTCTCGCCCGGTCGCAAGCCGGCACCTTCATTGTTCGTGTTCCTTTGGTTCATGCCCACACTTCCGCCGGTCTTACCCCGACCGCTTACCGTTTGGTTGCCGCCCGGTTGACTTCCGCGCCTCAAGTCCGGGGCCATGGGCAGGCCCATGGCCGAAGCTCCGGTTTCCGTTGCGCGGGTTCCTCCGATGCATGGGCATGATATTGGATCGTCCGGTCCAAGCATAGTCGCTGTTCCCTGCCGCGGTCCTTCCGAGGAGGCGGCAGCCTCCGGTTCACAAACCTGGCGCCCTGCCGACGTGTGCGCGTACCGCCAATGGGACGCCCCTTTCAGTTCCCTCGCAATGCCTTTTACAAAGGTTGGTACCCATGACCGAACATCGCCCCAATATCCTGTTGTTGCTGTCCGATCAACACCGCCATGACGCCCTGGGCTGCAGTGGCAACCCGGTGGTGCGCACACCGGGCGTGGACAGCCTGGCGGCGGACGGCATGCGGTTTACTTCGGCCTTCACGCCGACTTCCCTGTGATCCCCGGCGCGCGCCTCTCTGCTGACGGGCCTGTATGCCCACAATCACGGCCTCTTGGCCAACATGGGCAACTTCAACGGGGTCTTCGACAGGCAGCTTCTGGATCGGGTCGGCTACACCCAGTTGCTGGCTCGGGCCGGGTACGCGGTCCACCACATCGGCAAGTGGCATCTGCCGGCCCGTGACAACCCCGGTCACTGGGGCTTCCGGACCTTCGCGGACGATGACGAGCACGCACGGGTCAAACGGGTCCAAGGGCTGGAGGTTGACAGAGCCCTGGAGGTGCAGCGGCTGGAATGGGGAGGCGACGCGCCCTTCTGCGGACGTTCGCCACTGGCGGCGGCGGACATGCAGGAAGCCTGGACGGCCGACATGACCATCCGAAGGTTGGAGGAACACCAGACGGACGAAGGACCCTTCATGATTGCCGCGTCATTCTTCGGTCCGCACTTTCCCTACAGCGTACCTGCCCCGTACGACACCCTGTACGACCCGAACGCGGTGGAACGCTGGGTCAACTTCGATGAAACCTTTGCGCGCAAGCCGTTGATTCAGCAAAAGGAAATGCTGCGTTGGAACGCCAGCCATCTGACCTGGCGGGACTGGCAACGGGTCATTGCCCACTATTGGGGCTACTGCACCTATATCGACGACCAGGTTCGGCGCATTCTGGAGCGGCTGGAAACACTGGGCCTGGCGGACAATACCGTGGTTGTCTATGCCGCCGACCACGGCGACATGCTGGGCAGCCATCGGCTGTTCAACAAGGGCATGTACATGTACGATGAGACGTACCGCATCCCCTTGATCGTGCGGTGGCCGGGCCACATCCCGGCTGGAACGGAGTGCGATGCCTTCGTCAGCCTGATGGACTTGATGCCCACCATGCTGGACATGGCCGGGGTCGGAATCCCGGACGGCTTGGACGGCCGTTCACTTCTGTCCTGGCTGCATGGGGAGAAGGTGGCGGACTGGCCGGACGACATCTTCGCGGAGTTTCACGGCTATGAGTCGGCGCTCTTCAGCCAGCGCATGGTGCGCACCCACAGTTGGAAGTATGTCTACAACCCCGGAGCCGAGGACGAACTGTACGATGCCGAGAGCGATCCGGGCGAACTCCGCAATCTGGCTCCTGACCTGGGCTACCGGCATGTACTGCGCAGAATGAAGGCGCGCCTGCGTACCTGGATGGAGCGTACAGGCGACGACATTGCGGAGGACGATAGTTGGAAGGGGTCGGGTTACGGCCTGTATTTGGCGGGCCGGGAGCGATGACTAGACCGCAGTTTAGGCACTATTAGATTTTTTGTAGTAATATTTGACCATGAACACATACAGGGTTGGGGCCTTTGCCGCCAAGGTGGGGGCGACAAGAACACCGTCCAGGAGTGGGACCGCAGCGGGCGCTTCCCGGCCCGGTGCACGCCCGGAGGCCAGCGGTTCCACGGCCGGATCTCAAGCCGCGCCCAACGCCCCGCACGGGAAGTCCAACCGCGGGCACTGGAGACGTTCCGCCCGGGATGGCCGTGGACGACTGGCTGACCGAAATCGGCGGGGGTCTGCATTGCAAGCGTCCGGTGTTGCGGGCCCTGAGGGCCTGTATTGCGCGTCGGGAACGGTCCCTGCTGCCCGTGGCCCACAAGGACCGTCCGTGCCGCTTCGGCTTTGATGGGTTCGAGTACTTTGCCGAGACCCACGACTGTGAAATCCGCGTGGTCCACACGTTCTCCGGCCGGCCGGACGGCCTGCGCCGCCACGGGCAGAAGATCCGGGAAGCCGCCACCGATGGCTGGGAAGGTCACGCGCATCCTGCACAGCCAGGGGCTGAACCGCGCCAAGTACGACCGCCTGGCCGACATGGCCGAGCGGGCCGGACGGGTGCGGGCTGATGCGTGGTGCCGGTGCAGCGGGGTGTCCACGGCGGCACAAACCCCCTACGCGATCCGCGACGCCTGGATGGCGGAGGGCTGTGCCTGGCACGGATTGCCTGCGCGTTTGGGCAAGGCGACGCTGGCCGATGCCCTGGGCGACATTGAGGCGGCGCGGGAGGCGGCCAAGGTATCGGTCAGGAAGGCCATTCGGCACCGGACCCGCGGCCACGATGCGGAACGCCAGCGTCTGTACTCCCTGCTCAAGCGCAACCAATGGACCGAGGATCCGTTCCTGCATCGGCAGATGCGGAAACAGTGGCGGGGCGGTCGGTCACACGTGACCAACCAGATCGTAGCCGACAGCGGTTCCTACACGACGAAACTGTGGCACGGCCGGGCCTGGGTCCATCTGCAGTCCATGGAGCGGGGCCAACGCATTGCCATTCCCCTCAAGAGCGACCGCCTGCCGACCGGCACCCTCCGCATTATCCTGCAGGGCAACGGCCAGGTGGCCGTTCACCACGCCATCGACGAGACGCAGGCGTGCAGCACCAAGCCCGGCGGCTCGGGCACGGTCGGCGTGGACAAGGGCTACACGGAAGCCTACACGGACAACGAAGGGGAACGCCACGGCGAGGGCCTGGGCGACCTGCTGGCCGAAGAGAGCGACGCCCGCAAGGTCAAGGGGCAACGCCGCAACAAACTCCGTGACCTGGAAGAGAAGCACCGGGCCCAGGGCCACACCCGCAAGGCCGACAACATCCGGCAGCACAATCTGGGCCACCGGAAGCGGGACCGCAGGCAGGTTCGCCACCGCAAACAGGTGCGCGACCATCTCTGCCAGGCAGCCCACACTGTTGTGGACAAGGCCGGCACCATCGCCTGCGAGGACCTGTCCGCATCCATGAAGTCCGCCAAGGTGCGCCACAAGGACACCAACCGTCGCCTGAACGGCTGGGTCAAGGGCGTGATGGCGGACACCCTCACTTCGATATCTCGACGCAGAGGTTCTGCGTTGGCATTGGTCAATCCGGCCTACACATCGCAAATCGACTCCCGCACGGGCCTGTTGCAGGGCCGTCGTCGCTGGGACCGGTTTTACTGCCTTGACGGGGTTGTGCTGGACGCGGACGCCAATGCCGCCTGCAATATTCTGGCGAGGCTGTACGACGAGGAGATTACGTTGTACATGCCCTACAGGGAGGTTAAGGCCCTGCTCGCCGAACAAACCAGGCTGTCGGTGGGGACTGCTCCACCCGGACTCGAGTTGCGGGGGCTTGCAACAGTGCCCCCATCAACCGAGAGCGAAGTACCCGCGACCGTACCGAACAGTGCGGTTTAAAGGAACAGCGATGAACTGGCTCCGAGGGAGGGGTCAGAATCCCGGTCCCTGGACGGCAGCTTGAGTGGCCTCCAGCCGGCAAATCCCTTGGGCCTCCCGTAGTGAACCTGCCGTGGGCGTCTTGCCATCTCCAAGGCGTCCGGTGGAACTGAAGGCGTTACCGGGCGCCTCCCGGTGGAAGCAGCGATGTCCAGTCGCTGGAACCTGTCAATACGTTAAGGACGTCTGCGGGTTCGGGTACCCAACGCGTACGCTCCCAAGCCGCGGCCAAGGTGTCCGGCACGTGGGACGCCAGTGCTCCCTGCTCGGCATGCAATGTCAGTAGTGTGAGGGCGTTGGCCCGAGCCGAGTCCTGAACCGCCAATTGCTTGGCTTCGTCGGCAGCCAGATCACTGGCTCGTACCGGGTCCAGCCAAACGCCGCGTGTCGCGTCCCAAGTCTGGAGGGTGTGGATGTCCCCACCCTCATCCAGCATCCTGAATTCGCCGAGGACCTCGCTGCGATAGACGGGCAACTCGTCCGCCATGCGGAGCGGTTCGATGTCCTTGTACGCCCCGTTGGTCGACAGGCGCAGGCCCCACAGTCGGAATTCGTCTTCCTTGCGATGCCACCGCTCCGGGTCGTAGCGCCAGAACTCCCTTACCCCCATGGCCCGGTAGATCTCAACCTTGGGCTCAAGGTCGTGGTGAAAGGTGGATTCGGACAGCACCTCCAGCACGAACAGGATGGGGTTGTCCGGGGCGAAGGCGATTTCGTGCCGGCGTTCGTCGGGGCGGGGCCGGGCCTGGATGAAGACATCGGGGATGACCTGTCCGCTGCGGGCGTAGCGGTTGGTCTTGGGCACGTCCAAGTCGGGCAGCTTCAGGCACCGATCACTGAAGACCTTGTTGAGGCCCAGCAAGCGCTGGGCCTCATCAAAGCACCCATTGATGCTGGTTCGATGGGACGGGGCAGCCATGAAGGTCACCCCATCCTTGCCGTAGGCGTCGTCGTCCGTCCAGTCAGGTCCGTAGACATGCCGTGGATCGTAGGGATAGGCGGGGTCGTAGTGGTCGAGTGCCTTGATGTGGGCCCACCAAGTGTTGGAGGCCTTGCTGCCGTTGGGTGCTGCCGCGGGGGGCGGGCGCGTTGCCAAGCCGGTCGCTAGGTCGGGTGCGAGGCTGTTGTCCCGCGCGGGCACGGACACTTTGGGGTTCAGATTTGTGTCCATGTCGTACAACAATCACCATCTGTGGAACGACGGCTCCTCAAACACAGTGTAGCAAGTGTGCCGGTGCACCCGGTCGCTTGGTGCACCGGCGCGTCGAACGCCAAGTGCCAGGATGCGTTTCTCGTCGGGAGGGCACCTTTGTGTCCAATCCAGGAACTCCCTGTTGTCCCTGAAATGGCCACCCACTCATCCAATCCAACGTATCCTGCCCCGGTCTCTTCCCCCATGGCAGAAGCCAAGTTCGTGGCGAGACCGTGGCCGTATTGCGATGTCCGCCGACGGTAGCGGTTGGTTCAGGTCCCGCGGTTTCCGGGGGGCAGAAGGGAGGACCAGTCCCACTCCCCGCGGGTTACCCGCAGGGCCTCGTCGAAGTCGGGCACCCACCGGGCCTTCCGCCAGGCCGCGGCCTGGGTGTCCGGCACGTCGGGTGCCAATGCGCCTTGTGCTGCATGCTGTCTGAGCAGGGTCAGGAGGTTTGCCGTTTGGGTCTCGATCCGGGTTTGGACTTGGGTCTCCAGAGCGGTGGCCTGTATCGGATCCAACCAGGCACCGCGTGTCGCGTTCCAAGTCTGGAAGGTGTGGACGGTCCCGCCCTCATCCAGCATGCGGAACTCCCCCAATGTGTCGCTGCGGTAGACGGGCTGCCCGTCCTCGTGGCGGACTGGTTCAACGGTCTCGTATTCCCCTGCGGCCGATAGGCGCAGGCCCCACAGCCGGGGTTCGCCTTCCTTGCGATGCCACCGCCTCGGGTCGTAACGCCAGTACTCCCGCACCCCCATGGCCTGGTAGATCTCAACCTTGGATTCGAGGTCGCGGTGGAAGGTGGAACGGGACAGCACCTCCAGCACGAACAGGATGGGGTTGTCCGGGTCGTAGGCGACTTCGTGCTCGTCCTCGCCGGGGCGGGGCTTCTCCTGGATGAAGATGTCCGGGATGATCCGGCCGCTTTGGGCATAGCGGTTGGTCTTGGGCACGCCCAGGTCGGGCAGCCTCAGGCACCGTTCCCGGAACACCCGATCCAGGCCCAGTCGGCGCTGGGCTTCGTCATGGCACCCGTGAACGCTGGTCTGGTGGGACGGGCCGGCCATGAGGGTCACCCCGTCCTTGCCGTAGGCGTCGTCGTCGGTCCAGTCGGGTCCGTAGATGTGGCCGGGGTCGTAGGGGTAGGCGGGGTCGTAGTGGTCGAGTGCCTTGATGTGGTCCCACCAGACGTTGGATGCTTTGCCGCCATTGGGGGATGCCGCGGGGGACGGGGGCGTTGCGGAGCCGGGCTCGATTGGGATAACGAGCCTGTTGTCCCGCGCGGGCACTTTGGTTTTTAGATTCGTTTTCATGTCGTGCAACCACCACCATTCGCGGAACGACGGTCCACCAAGCACAGTGTAGCAAGCGCGCCGGTACACTCGGTGACCCGGTGACTTGGTGTACCGGTGCGTCGGAGCCCGGAGCAAGGATGCGTGTTTGCGACAGCCAGCGGGGTTGGACCCACGGCCCGTTGGCGAACATCGTATTGGAAATTCCAGTCAAGTCATGCTGAGTGTGCATGGCTTCTCAATCGGCCTCGAGGCCGGGGATGCCAGACCGGGCTTATCGCGGCGCAAGCCGTTGCTCAGGGCAGGAATTGAACCTTGATCGCCTGCCGGGCTCCCGGCAGGCCAATCCCTTCCAGGTAGTCGTCCAACGGCAATTTGTGGGTTGCCAGTGGCTTCAGGTCCAGTCAGCCTTTCGCCATGAGCGACAAGGCCGTTTCCGTCGCCTCCCTGGCCTGGTTCCCTGGGGGCCGGCCCGCGTCAAGCGGCGGTTCAAACCGTCGCTAGGGCGACTCCTTCCACGTGGATGCCGAAATGTCGGGTCTGAAGGCGAGGCACCGAAAGTAGTCGTCAATGCGCCGGTAGTCCGACTCGTTCGAACCCATGAAGTGCTCCAGCCTCCGAATCACTTCGTCCGGTCCCTCGGATGCTGACATGTCGGCAAACTCGTCCTTGGACAGAAGCGGCTGATAGTAGACCCCATGCCAGCCATAGCCATTGTTGCTAATTTGGTACTTGTCCGGTTCCAGTCTGTCTATCGGCGTATCCTCCATGAAACGTATGAGCCGGTCCAAGGGGGAAGGTTTTTCTTGCTTCTTTCCGGGTCGGTAGAGGTAGAAACCCACGCTGACATTGCGATGTGTGAAGGTCATACCCCAATTGAGAAAATTGCTCTCGCCGCTCAGGAGCCGCGAGGACTCCTCCAGTTCCCTGTCTGTCCAGTTCAGCCAATAAGTCCCGTGAGTGGCATTGTGGGTTGACCAGGTCTCACAGCCCCGGCTCTTCAGGTAGGCCGCCATCGCCTTTCGCAACTGCTTTGGATCCTGTCTGGATTCCTGTACCAGCCTGACAAGCGCGTCGCGGTACTCGGCCTGATCCTCCGGCACCTTCCCACCGACGCTGTCAGCGCCGTCCTTCTCAAGGAGTTGGCGCATTTTCTTCAGTACAGAGCGATGGTCGTCGAGAAGCGCCTTGAAACTCCCACCTTCTGTGAGACGAAACCATCTTTCGACCAAGTCGAGGTACTGTCGGACGAAGGCCTCTACGCTATCCGAGCAGAATTCTCCACTCTCTTGGAGTGAACCGATGGCTTCATGGACGGACTTCCAACCAACGTGGACAATATCCGGGAAGTTCAACCTGCTGTCCGGCGAAGTCGTCAACAGGACACTTTTCACTGTGCGGTCTTTGTACTTGTCGCGTAGTTTCTTGTGGTAACCCGTGACCTGGCCCAAGTGGTCGGAAGATGTCGGCCCCGTTTTGTTCTCGATGGCGACCAAACACTGCTCTTTCTTGAAGAAGACGGTGACGTCGACATAGTCCAGCTCTCTTTCGACACGGACGTTCGCGGCCTCGAGGTTGACTGTGGGAAGAGGATCCCTGTTTGCCGCTACGAGCCGTTCATTGACGTGTTCCACGAACCATTGCAGGAATCGACCGTCGATACCGTGGGTTTCGGCAGGCTGGAGCAGCCAAGCCAGCACGTTGCTGTGGCGTATCTCGTAATCCGCGTACCGGAGAACATCGAACGTGTTGAATTCCCTCTGCAGGGATTCCCGATGCCATTCCCGGAACCTGGGGTCATCGATCAGTTTCTGCAGATCGCCTTCCACGTGTTTACCTCCTCCGATATGGATGTGGGCGGTGCGTTGCCAGCATCAAGACCCGTGCCGCCGCATCCCTGACCTGGGGGCCTTCACCATGTCAGGTGTCAGGAAAAAGACGGGACCGTTGCCGTGTCGCGGTGTTTACCGACGGTATCGATCGGATCAGGTCCCGCGGTTTCCGGGAGGCAGAAGGGATGACCAGTCCCGCTCCCCGTTGGTTACCCGCAGGGCCTCGTTGAAGTCGGGCACCCATCGGGCCTTCTGCCAGGCTGCGACCAGGGTATCCGGCACGTCGGGTGCCAATGCCCCTTGCGCCACATGCTGCCTGAGCAGGGACAGGAGGTTCGCCATTTGGGTCCGTACAGCAGTTTCTTGTACTGCCTCCTGCTTGGCCTCGTCGGCAGCCACATCCTTGGCTCGCATCGGGTCCAGCCAGACACCGCGCGTCGCGTCCCAAGTCTGGAAGGTGTGGACGGTCCCGCCCTCGTCCAGCATGCGGAACTCCCCCAGCGTGTCGCTGCGGTAGACGGGCTGCCCATCCGCCATGCGGAGGGATTCAATATCCTCATATTCGCCTTCAGCCGAGAGGCGCAGGCCCCACAGCCGAAGCTCGTCCCCTGTGCGATACCACCGCCTCGGGTCGTAACGCCAGTACTCCCGCACTCCCATGGCCCGGTAGATCTCGACTTTGGGTTCGAGGTCGCGGTGGAAGGTGGACCGGGACAGCACCTCCAGCACGAACAGGATGGGGTTGTCCGGGTCGTAGGCGACTTCGTGCTCATCCTCGCCGGGGCGGGGCTTCTCCTGGATGAAGATGTCCGGGATGATCCGGCCGCTTTGGGCATAGCGGTTGGTCTTGGACACGCCCAGGTCGGGCAGCCTCAGGCACCGTTCCCGGAACACCCGATCCAGGCCCAGTCGGCGTTGGGCTTCGTCATGGCACCCGTGAACGCTGGACTGGTGGGACGGGCCGACCATGAGGAACACTCCGTCCTTGCCGTAGGCGTCGTCGTCGGTCCAGTCGGGTCCGTAGATGTGGCCGGGGTCGTAGGGATAGGCGGGGTCGTAGTGATCGAGCGCCTTGATGTGGTCCCACCAGGCGTTGGAGGCTTTGCCGCCATTGGGGGGTGCCGCGGGGGACGGGGGCGTTGCGGAGCCGGGCTCGATTGGGGTAACGAGCCCGTTGCCCCGTGCGTGAGCTTTGGTTTTTGGATTCGTATTCATGTCGTGCAACCACCACCATTCGCGGAACGACGGTCCACCAAGCACAGTGTAGCAAGCGCGCCGGTACACTCGGTGACCCGGTGACTTGTGGTGTACCGGTGCGTCGGAGCCCGGAGCAAGGATGCGTGTTTGCGACAGCCAGCGGGGCTGGACCCACGGCCCGCTGACGAACATCGTATTGGAAGATCCGGTCAAGCCATGCCGAGCATGCGACTTCTCAATCGGCCTCGAGGCCGGGGACGCCAGACAGGGCCTATCTCGGCGCAAGTCGTTGCTCAGGGCAGAAACTGAACCTTGATCCGCCTGTCGGGCTCCCGGCAGGCCAATCCCTTCCAGTAGTCGTCCATCGGCAATCTGTGGGTTGCCGGTGGCTTCAGGTCCAGTCAGCCTTTCGCCATGAGCGACAAGGCCGTTTCCGTCGCCTCCCTGACCTGGGGCCTTCGCCATGTCAGGTGTCGGGAAAAAGACGGGACTGTTGCTGTGGCGCGGCACCCACCGGTGGTGTCGGCCGGATCAGGTCCCGCGGTCTTCGGGCGGCAGGAGGGTTGACCAGTCCCGCTCACCACTGGTTACCCGCAGGGCCTCGTCGAAGTCGGGTACCCACCGGGCCTTCTGCCAGGCTGTGACCAAGGTGTCCGGCACGTCGGGTGCCAATGCGCCTTGTGCTGCATGCTGTCTGAGCAGGGCTAAGAGGTTTGCTGTTTGGGTTCGTGCAGCAGTTTCTTGTATTGCCTCGTCGGCAGCCACGTCCTTGGCTCGCATGGGATCCAGCCAGACACCGCGCGGCGCGTCCCAGGTCTGGAGGGTGTGGATGTCCCCGCCCTCGTCCAGCATCCGGAACTCGCCCAGCGTGTCGCTGCGGTAGACGGGATGCCCGTCCTCGCAGCGGAGCGGTTCGATGTCCTCGTATTCCCCGTCGGGCGACAGCCACAGACCCCACAGCCGGGATTCGTCATCCGTGCGGTACACCCACTCCGGGTCGTAGCGCCAGTACTCCCGCACGCCCATGGCCCGGTAGATCTCCACCTTGGGACCAAGATCGTAATGGAAGGTGGACCGAGACAGCACTTCCAGCACGAACAGGATGGGGTTGTCAGGGTCGTAGGCGATTTCGTGTTGGTTGTCGCCGGGACGGGGATGCTTCTGGATGAACACGTCCGGCATGACCTGTCCGCTTTTGGCATAGCGGTTGGTCCGGGGCACGCCCAGATCGGGCAGCTTCAGGCATCTGTCCTTGAACACGCGATCCAAGCCCAGCAGGCGCCGCGCCTCGTTCACGCTGCTGTCGATGCTGAACCCATGGGCTCCACCGGCCATGAAGTGGACCCCGTCCTTGCCGTAGGCATCGTCGTCGGTGCCGTCGGGCCCGTAGATGTGGTTGGGGTCGTAGGGATAGTCGGGGTCGTAGTGGGGCAGGTCCTTGATGTGGGCCCACCAGGCGTCGGTGGCTGTGCCACCGTTGGGCGCCACCGCGGGGGACAGGGGTGCGGAGCCGGGCTTGACTTTGGTAACGAGCCCGTAGCCCCGCGCGGGCACTTTGGCTTTCGGATTTGTGTTCATGTTGTGCAACAACCACCATCCGCGGAACGACGGCCCGCCAAGCACAGTGTAGCAAGTGTACCGGCGCGTCGAACGTCAGGTGCAAGGATGCTGGACCCACGGCCCGCTAACGAACATCGCATTGGAGGGTCCAGTTTATCCGTATCGAATGTGCATGACTTCTCGATCGGCATTGCGGCCAGGGCTATCGGACAGGACCTATCCCGGCGCAAATCGTTGCTCAGGGCAGAAACTGAACCTTGATCGCCTGCCGTGATCGCAACAGGTCAATCCCTTCCAGGTAGTCCTCCAAAGGCAATTGGTGGGTTGCCAGCGGCTTCAGGTCCAGTCGGCCGTCCGCCACGAATGACAAGGCAGTTTCCGCTGCCTCCCTGGTGTGCCGGTCGTAGCCGATCAGGGCCAGTCCCTTGCGGTATTCGGGCAGGCCGAACTGGACGGGATCCCGCAGGACCCCGAACACGTGGACATACCTCGAGCACAGCGCCATCAGATGCTGCAGGGCCGGTGCGAGGCCTGTGCAATCGATGCCGGTGGTCCAGAAGTCTCCCTGGTTGAGCATGCCCAGTACTTCTGGATCATCCGGGGCAAACACCTTTGATATACCCAGGTGCGCAGCCAATTCGCGGCGGGCCGGCAACGGATCGAGTGCCATGACATCGGAGGCACCGTGCACTTGGGCCAACTGGACGGCAATCAGGCCCGCCGGTCCCAGGCCGCAGATGATTACGCGGCAATCCTCTACCGCGCCAAACCCATTCAGTTGGTCGAACGAAGCCTGGACGCACATTGCCAGTTCCAGGGATGCGCACTCGTGCGGTTCGAGTTCGTCCGGGAGTGCAATCAGGTTGGTTGCTTCGAACGGCACGTACTGGGCATAGCACCCTTGGCGAACCTTGCCCGGATCACGCCACGCGGCCACCTTGCGGCCGACTTCGAACCCCTCGACACCAAGACCGGTGGCCGCGACCACGCCGGCCATTTCATGGCCGGGCTGGCCGATCGGATACGGGTACTCGATGGTGCTGCCGGGAAACATCGGTTCGTTGCCCAGGATGTGCAGGTCCCACTGCGGACAGGTGTTGACTGCCTCCACCCTGACCAGGACTTCTCCCGCCTCCGGGGTGGGCATCAGCGTCTCAATGAGGGCCGCTTCGCCGGGTCCCGTGATTTGGATGGCCTGCATTGTGTTGGTCATGGGGATTCTCCTTCGGGCGGCTGATGCCGTCTGCCTAGTGGTGCAACGAACCTTCATATCGTTGGAATAGCCGCTCACAGTATCAGCGGCGAGGAACATGGCAAAGTGTACGATGAGGGAATCCCAACACTGTATTCCCACTGCTCAAAGCTTCGTTACACGACTAATACCAATCCAGTATGCCTGAGATACCATTGGTTAATCATCGGGCCATGGCTCCAGAGGCAGCTAGATCCAGTGTTGGTCGCCAAGGCAACCGCCGTCCTGCGGATTACAGGAGACTCTCATCGGACAGATGACGGTGTAAAGTGTTAATATCACACTGGATTAGTATATATTTGACTGTGCCAGCATAGCGGACGCGCTGACAAGTACCTTGCCCCGGTACTCAGGAACTCTCTCCGATGGGGTCTTTCAACCCTTTCACAGCGTCTCTCAGCGGTTTGGCATTGAGGTCCACTTCCTTGCCCATGGCTTCCCCGATCCATGCCAACATTTGCTGTCCCCTTTGGACAAAGAACTCGCCAAACTGATTTTCTTTCAGCGCTACCATGTTGATCCCGTAGCTTGCTAGGATGTCTTCCAAATGCACCCCGCTTTGCTCTTGAAGGTTCTGCAGGTAGCTTGCTGGTGCCCGCCCCCCGATGCTTCGATTTGTCTTGGCATCAATGGGAGCCTTGTTGACAACGGATTGGTACAGCCGGGGCGGGATGGGAGGATCTCTCTTTTCGCAGTAGTTAATAGGAAACACATGGTGGATGTCTACGTTTTCGTTTTCCAAAGTCATCTGCGTCAGCGTTTCCCCGGTCATCCAGTCCCGGCCTCCGCGCTTCATTTGGAGGGCATACATGCCTTTGTATGCAGCGCTGTTGCGTGTGGTCATGCTGATTAGACGCCTCGGATTGAAAGTTGCTTCACGGACGATTCTCGGTACCTCTCCCGTCCGTACAAATTTGGCAACCTCCTCCAGATCCAGCGCATATTGTGTCTCTGTACTGGTGCTATAACCCTCGCCGAGTACACCGCACCAGTACCACTGCTCCAATCGCGCTCTGGCGGTCGCGCTATGCAAGTCCCGATCGCTTAGCTCAACAAAGAGCGCTGCGAGTGGTACAAGCTGCGTGTTGTACGGTACGTTGCTGCGAGTGAAGATGAATTGCCGATGAAGGAACTTAGCCGCCTCTTCGTAGCCAATCTGGACAAGGTCTGCCCATTGTTCATATTCGTCGACGGAGAGGTGAAGCACATCGTGTTTTTTGCACTTGACACCTGGAACCTGGTCTGGTGAGACACCTGCTGCCAAGGCCTTGCGTTTCACATCCTGAGTCGCGAGTAGCGTCACTGTCTGCAAGAAGTGTACTCCTCCGACCCACCGCAGCACATCGTATTGCTGGCGCAGTTGTCGGCGCCGTGGTTCCCAGTCCTCACGGAGTTTGAACCCGTGTCCGGCAAACATTGCTGTGACCAACTCAAACGTTGTAAGGGTCACGCCACCTGTGTTCACCTTCTCGAACACTGTACAGACGGCCTCAGGGGGAGTTCCCGCGGCGAGTCCGATCACCGGGAGCTGGTACTCAGCGAATTGCCCCATGATTTCTTTCTTGAACCGCATCACGAGGTCCGCCGCGCTCCCGTCCGGATGGTCGTTGCGCCCCTCCCAATGCTGGATGTACTCGATGATCCACATGTCTTCGCTGCACAGCCGCTCCGTCGGCATCATGTGCTGCTCTCGTTCGCGCTCTGATGTGCTGAGATCCAGCAGGATTCCGCGCCCGAATGCACCACGTAACTTTCCGTCCTTCGGCACGCTGATGATCGCGTCCTCACGCTCTACGTCTGGTCGCAGAGCTAGCCGCATGTCAATGTAGTAGCGTTGTTGGATCGACCGTCCATGGACGGTTTGTGTTGCCACCGGTCCCGGGTGCAGCAGTGCTTGGTACAACGATGTCAACCGTTGCTGCCCGTCCAACAGATATTCTGTCGGTGCCTTCCCATTCGCCGTCTCCTCTGCTCCCTCAATCGGTCGCGGGCTAAACGCCACGTGTCCGTTGGCGGCTAATGTCATCACGGCACCGACGGGGAAGCCTTGCGAGATGCTCGCGATCAACCCCTTGATCCGGACATCATCCCATACCCAACCGCGCTGGAAGTCTGGGAGCTGGAGTGCTCCTTGTTCCACTTGTGCCAAGAGGTTTTTCAGCAAAATGGGGTTGGTCGTGAATGGTGGTTGTCCGTCGTACATCACTCCGGTTCCTCGTCGGTCTAGTCCTTTCTCAAACGATCATGTTACTCGATCAAGCTCTACGTGAGGTGCTTCGCTTATCCGGTGGGCACTATGCCGATCTCGTTGGCGTAGGTTGTCCCGACTCCCTTTTTGTCACCGAAACCTGCACTATGGCCTGTCCCGCTGTCATTCCCTGAGCCCCCGCATACACCGCCAGTAGTGCAACGAACCTTCATAGCGTTGGAACAGCTGCTCACAGTACCGATGGTAGGCGGCGAAGGGCATAGCGAAGTGTATGATGAGGGCATCCCAACACTGTGCTTCTAACATTCCAAAGCTTCGTTGCACTACTAGGCGGTTCGTCCTGGCTGTCCCATCGCGGAACGATTGGACTCAGGCTGCGGTGTCGATCAGTTCCTCGTGCACCAGCCACTGCTGGACCCCGGTCCAATCGTAGGTCACACCGAGTCCCGGTCCCTGCGGCACCGGGACGCAGCCGTCGGCATCGATGGTCTCGAGTTCGTCCTCGTAGTTGCAGGCATAGACCGGCGGACAGGCAATGTTGGTCAGCTTGGGGTGCACCAACCCCATTTCGTAGAAGTTGGAGTTGCGCATGGCCGCCATGCAGTGCCGCTGTGCCGGTCCCGCAATGTGCAGTTCCACGTCCATGCCGTAGCCTTCCGCAGCGTGGGCGATCTTCATGACTCCGGTGATGCCGCCGTCGTATTCCGGGTCGGCCCGCCAGAAGTCCGTGGCGTCGGCGGCCGCCATGTCGGCGTGGGCCTCCACCAGATGGATGTGTTCGCCCTGCAACAGGGGTGTCTTGATCATGGTCCGCAGCTTCCGGTGGGCGTGCAGGGACACCCCGCCGTCCCGCATCGGATCCTCGTACCAGTAGAACCCTTCCTCGTCGCAGGCCCGCCCCACGGCGAGTGTATCGGCGAACGTGTCGTAGACGCAGCAGGGATCCAGCATCAAAGCCATGCGGCCGCCCACGCGACGCCCCACGGCCTTGACCGTTGCGATTTCGCGGTCGATGTCGGGATCACCCCAGGGGTGGATCTTGAAGCCCTTGTAGCCCAGTTCGAGGCACTGCTCGGCGAAGTCGGCAAAGGCCTCCGGGCTGCTCAGGCCGTCGGGTTGGCGATCGGCATGGTAGGTGCTGGCGTAGCAGGGCAGCCTTTCCCGGTAGCCGCCCAACAACTGGTAGACGGGGGCGTCGTGGAACTTGCCCGCCAGATCCCACAGGGCAATGTCGATTGGTCCCATGCCCATGCGGTCGTTCTTGCGCAACAGCGACTTGGCTTGGCCGTAGAACCGCTCGCGCTGCAGGGCCGGCTTGCCGATCAGGTACTCCACAAACATCAGGGCCTGCTCGAACGTGGCCGGCGCAATGCTCATGTACTCGCCGGTGACGCCGATGTCGGTATGGATGCGCACTCCCAGCACCATCCGGTGGCCGGTGCTGCCCGGTTCGTAGAAGTGCCCCATGGCGAATCCGTGATCCCGGCCGACGTTGGGGAACGGGATACGGTATCTGGACAGTTGAACTGCGGTAATGGTTGGTGCATCTCGCATGTCTTGCTTCCTGTGGCGGTGGCCTCGGGTCCCCGGGCTGTCGGACGCGAGTAGGTGGCGCAACTTCTCCAGGATACGGCTTCGGCGCGCCTCGTAGAAGTCCAAGAATCCCTCGATTTCAGTCGGAACCTCACCCAGATCGTGTAGGTGGCAATGATGCCGCCTTTCTTCTTCGTCGGGGTACCGTGCGCTTAGCCAGTCGGCAGGTAGCTTGGCACCCTTACTCGTGTTTGTCGATCCCTCGAGGAGCTGGAGGTTGGCTAGGCGGTTCACCCGAGCGAGGTATTCGGGGATCTGTTCCTCGCTGATGCCAGCCTGCTTCAAGCGCGCCGGGGTCATCAGCGCGCGCGGAAAGACATGGTCGATGTGGAAGTGGTTCGTGGTTACGTCGACGAAATCGTACAGAAGGAACAGGAGGCTGTAGGCCCTTCCACCGTACTCGGCGTCGGCCAAATCCTGGAGCTCCTCGTCGTCGAAGGTCAGGCTTTTGCCGGACGGCATCGCTTTCTCGAGCGCGCCAGCCGGGAAGCCTTCGTGGCAGGAACTCTCCCGGATCGCTCTGCGGATTACCACCAGTAGGTTATCGACGCCGCTACTCCAGATCCCGCGCTTCAGCAGCGAGCGAATCAACCAGTCACGAATAGCCTTACGGTCCTTGGTATCCAACGCCGGCTGACAGTGGTGGAGAAAGTAGGCGATCGGCAACAGAGCGTCTGCCGATGCCAGGCTCTGTCCGAAGTAGCCAAACGAGGAGGCGAGTTCCACTGTTTCCGTGATCGTGCTTCTGATGCGATCCCATTGATCCTGCAGGGTACCGATCTGCGGCTTTCCGAAGTTCTCGACCTTGAATCGGACGCTGTTGCTGTCGCCGAGCATCAGGCAGGCCTTGAGCACGAAGTCGCGGTTGAACGAGAAGCCTCTGCCAATGTTGTTGATCTCGTCAACCAGAGAGTGGATCTCCTTCCGCGCGTCGACCTTGTCCCATTGGACTACTGCCGTGCTGAGGAGCATGTCCGAGTAGGAGAGCGGCGTGCCACCGCTGTTGGTACGAACGAAGATGTTGAGCACCCGTTCCGGATCCTGGTTCGCCTCTTCATAGGCCAAGATGATGCCGTCGTTATGCACGACGCGGTGAAGCCGGTAGAGTATCTTCTGAGGCCCCTTTGTACCCGCGAGCTGTAGGTCATGGACAAAGTCGATCAGGTCCTCAGCCACCTCAATGTCGAGGATGTCTCCCACGCGGTACCAGTGTTCCTGGTCGTTCCGGCAGTTCCGATTTTGGGCCTCCTTCTCCGAGAGAAAGCTGAACTTGTACGAGAGGCCCTCTTCGTTCTCCATCCGGGGCGCGAGGAGATTGAGGTAGAGCCGTGGTTCTGGGAAGACTCTTGGGTTGTTCCACCACCGGTGGGGCAACTTGCGAGCCAGGCCCCTCCCTCTGAGCCCGATGTTGAGAGCAGTCAGACGCTGTTGACCGTCCAATACCGCCTTCAAGCCGGGTACGGTGGAAGGTGTCCCGTGGATGGGATTGTGGGGCTTCCGTTGATTGTAGTTGGTGATGAACTGGCAGAAGCTGTGATTCTTGGCAGTTTCGGGATCGACGCGCCAGAACAGAAAGGATCCGAGCGGATAGCCGCGCATGAGGCTGTCGAAGAGCCGCTCGATCTGATGCGGTCGCCATATGAACTCCCGTCGAAAAGCTGGGAGCAGGAAACGGTTGTTGTGAATGTGGTCGATCGCCTCCTTGATTGTGATCGGCGTCTGAAATGCCATGGTTCCGCTCTCCTAAAGGCTGAGAGGCAAGTCGTACATCAACATTATCGGCATGGTTCCACTCGGTGTCGTAAGGAAGGTCCAACAAGGGTTTACAACCGCTTGTGAAACCTACGCGATAGCCAAGAGCCTAATGGGCATTGGCGATTGCAGTGGCCGCCGGGGTAGTCCATATCCGCGTGCGTGCCACATGGCTTGGCGCAGCAGCACCGGCAGTACGCTGGCGGTGGCGTCCTAGACACGGCGGCGTTCCCGGTCGGTGATCCCGACAGGCAGGCTATGGCTTCCAATGGTTCCCTCCAGACATGCCGTAGCCTCGGTTCACTTGGCTGCGGAGGTGTCCCGAGGGTTTGACGCCCAGTGCATCGTAGGGAGGAACCTTGGCTGGTTCTCCGGTCCTGGGGTTGCGGTCCGTGCGGGCTTGATGGTATTGCACCTTGAAGGTGCCGACTCCCTCGGAGCTCGATGCAGTCGCTGTCGTCTCGAATGCTTGGGACTGTTGCAATGAACGACGTTCAAGTGGTGGGTGTCATCCTGACCCCCGATCTGTCCTCAATCCGATGCGGTCCAGTCCAGGATGACGCCGAGTACCAGTTCGGACTTGGTCTGAATCAGGTTCCAGGCCTCCGTGGACCGGGCCACGGGGAAGTGGTGGGTGATTAGCGGCAGGGTTTGCAGCTAGCCTGTGGCAATCAGGTGCCGTGTCCGGTCCATCCGGAGACGGAGTGCAGGGACAGTTCCCGGTTCCGGAGGTCCTGAAGTGAGAGGAGGTCGTCCGTGCCGTGGAAGCCGGCGGAGGCGATCCGGCTGCCGCGGTTCATGCGGGACACAATCGCCTGCATATGTTTGATCGAACCCACACCGTCGATCAGCATATCCACGCCGTCGGGCAGAAATCCGGCCAGGGTCTCCTACCAGTTGCCGCCCCTCTCGTTGCAACGGCGGTGCACGCCGGTGTCCGGAAACCGCCGCAGGCGATCTGCATGATGGCCCAGCAACAGGACGCGCGCCCCGCGCAGGGCCAGCATTTGTGCGGCCCACAGTCCGACCATACCGTCGCTCAGCACCACGGCTGTCTCTCCGGGCGCGACCGCGACGCGGCTCTCGCAGTTGTAGCCAACCTGGGGCAGAACCATACCAGCAAAGGCCAGCGGTTCCGGTTGCGGTGGAAGCTTCCAGACACCTTCCCGGGGGATAACTGCCGGAGACAACTGTCCTCGGGAGGGATGGAACATTCCGTGGACCTTGCCGTTGGCTGCAAAGACCGTTTCATCCGATGCCAAGTCCGCCACAGGGCTGCCAACCTCCCGCACGATCCCCACTTTCTGGTAGCCGGCCACCATGGGGAAGTGGTTCGGTGAGCCGGGCCGCTAGGCTGTGTCCTCCGCGATGCGCTTGCCCCTCAGGTAGGAGCCCTCGGTACCATTGCTGATCTCGGAGTGGATCACGTCGACCACCACATCGCGGGGTCCGGGCTCGGGACAGTCCCCTTCCCGAACTTCCACGGTATTGGCCGCGGGAAAGACAACGGCTGTAGCTTTCATCGCTGGCCTCCTGCCGTGGTCACGACGTACTCTGTTTCCTGTCGGCTAGCGGCAGAGGGATGGTCTCTCCAACTCGGGTATCGCGCCTGGCTGACCGGTTCCGACCAATTGTCACATCGTTGGCGTTTCAGGACTTCGAACGACGTTGGCACCCCTGATTCTCTGCGGTTCCGGCTACTGTGAGCCACGATTGCCGTGCTGCTCTCAGCATTGGTCGGCGCGTTGCATTGACCTTGCCGGTTTGGCGGGGTAGTCCTCGCGCTTCCCTGTATCCCCACCCTGAATGACGAAGTCGCGCCGGTCACGATAGAGTCGCGCTCGGTTCAGCACATAGTCCTGTCCGTCGTCGAGGTCGACCTCCGTCCAGTGGGTCATGAGCCAGTACTTGTGGTCACCAATGAACAGGTAGGTGTTCGACATGTCAAAGAAGGTGCCAGCGACGCCCTCTCCGGCACGGAAGCGCGCACAGACCAGTTCGATCAACTCCCTTTGACCGTCCTTGCGGCTAAGGACGTACTCGTGGGGCCACGTTTTCCGATAGGTGACGGCTTCTCGCCACGGCGCGCACCCGATCAACTCGGTGATCTTCAGGTTTTCGAAAATACTCATAGTTCTTCCGCTGAGAAAACGAGCCACGCCAGCCTTGCTGTGCCGGGATTGCTCTTCCGGCGACGCGCTGTGCTAGTCCGGGGTTCCCGTGCTGTCGGACGCGAGTAGGTGGCGCAACTTCTCCAGGATGCGGTTTCGGCGCGCCTCGTAGAAGTCCAAGAACCCCTCGATTTCGGTCGGAACCTCACCCAGATCATGTAGGTGGCAATGATGCCGTCGTTCTTCGTCGTCGGGGTACCGTGCGCTTAGCCAGTCGGCAGGTAGCTTGGCACCCTTGCTTGTATTTGTCGAGCCCTCGAGGAGCTGGAGGTTGGCTAGGCGGTTCACCCGAGCGAGATATTCGGGGATCTTTTCCTCGCTGATGCCATCCCGCTTCAAGCGCGCTGGGGTCATCAGCGCGCGCGGAAAGACATGATCGATGTGGAAGTGGTTCGTGGTTACGTCGACGAAATCGTACAGAAGGAACAGGAGGCCGTAGGCCCTTCCACCGTACTCGGCGTCGGCCAAGTCCTGGAGCTCCTCGTCATCGAAGGTCAGGCTTTTGCCGGACGGCATCGCTTTCTCGATCGCGCGAGCCGGGAAGCCGTCGTGGCAGGAACTCTCCCGGATCGCTCTGCGGATCGCCACCAGTAGGTTATCGACGCTGCTACTCCAGATCCCGCGCTTCAGCAGCGAGCGAATCAACCAGTCACGAATAGCCTTACGGTCCTTGGTATCCAACGCCGGCTGACAGTGGTAGAGAAAGTAGGCGATTGGCAACAGGGCGTTTGCCGATGTCAGGCTCTGTCCAGAGTATCCGAACGAGGACGCGAGTTCCACCGTTTCCGTGATCGTGCTTCTGATGCGATCCCATTGATCCTGCAGGGATCCAATCTTCGATTTTCTGAAGTTCTCGACCTTGAATTGGACGCTGTTGCTATCGCCGAGCATCAGGCAGGCCTTGAGCACAAAGTCGTGGTTGAACGAGAAGCCTCTGCTAATGTTGTTGATCTCGTCAACGAGAGAGTGGATCTCCTTCCGCGCGTCGACCTTATCCCATTGGGCCACCGCCATGCTGAGGAGCATGTCCGAGTAGGAGAGCGGCGTACCACCGCTGTTGGTACGAACGAAGATGTTGAGCACCCGTTCCGGATCCTGGTTCGGCTCTTCGTAAGCCGAGACGATGCCGTCGTTGTGCACGACTTGGTGAAGCCGGTTGAGCATCTTCTGAGGTTCGCGGATAGCGGCGAGTTGTAGGTCATGGACAACGTCGATCAGGTCCGCAGCATCCTCAACATTGAGGATGTCTCCCGCGCGGTACCAGTGTTCGTGGGCGTTCCGGCGGTTCCGGTCTTGGGCCTCCTTCTCCGGGAGAAAGCTGAACTTGTACGAGAGTTCCTCTTCGTTCTCCATCCGGGGCGCGAGGAGATTGAGATAGAGCCGTCGTTCCGGGAAGGCACTTGGATTGTTCCACCACAGGCGGGGACGTTTCCATCTGCCACTGCCGTGAAGCCCGACATTCAGTGCCGTGAGGCGTTGTTGTCCGTCCAGTACCGCCTTCAAGCCAGGCACGGTGGAAGGCGCCCCGTGGACGGGATTGTGGGGCTTCCGTTGATCGTAGTTCGTGATGAACTGGTAGAAGCTGTAATTCTTGGCAGTTTCGGGATCAACTCGCCAGAACAGGAAGGATCCGATTGGATAGCCGCGCATGAGGCTGTCGAAGAGCCGCTCGATCTGATGCGGTCGCCACACGAACTCTCGTTGAATGGCTGGGAGCAGGTAACGGTTGTTGTGAATGTGGTCGATCGCCTCTTTGATCGTGATCGGTGTTTGAAATGCCATGGTTCCGCTCTCCCAATATCAATCCTGTCTGCTTGAGTGTCCGCAGGGCCGTCAGGGCTTCCCGGATCCAGTTCCAGTCGCACAGGCGGCGCACCTGTGCCGGATCGACTTGCCACGCCTGCAAATTCGGTTTCAGCGTGCCCTACTTGGCTTAGACGTGAGGATAGACTCGCCCTTCTGCCCGGTGCAACTCTTGGAAGAACTGTTCCCCACGGGATTCAGTTCAGGCATATCGGAACCGGCTGCACCACTGGCTCCGTCTCAGGCCAAGCTGTCAATCCCGGGTTCTGTGGCCCAAGTCCCGTGGCAGCCGAAACCTACGACCAGGTCCTGTGAAGCTTGACTTCCAATCCTTTTGCTGGACAGCTGGCCTGCCGTGATGGTCGGTACATTTCTCATGCTCTCGCGTTCTGTGGCAATGGCTCTGGGTTGCCAGCCTGTCCTCAACCGGGTCCGGTCCAGTCTAAGATGACGCCGAGTACCGGTTCGGTTTTGGTCTGAATAAGGTGCCAGGCCTCCGCGGCCCGGTCTACGGGGAAGTGATGGGTGATAAGCGGCAGGGTTTGCAACTGGCCCGTGGCAATCAGGTGCCGTGTCCGGTCCATGCGCGGTCGGGTCCATCCGGAGACGGAGTGCAGGGACAGTTCCTGGTTCCGGAGGTCCTGAAGCGAAAGGAGGTCGTCCGTGCCGTGGAAGCCGGCGGAGACGATCCGGCCGCCGCGGTTCATGCGGGGCACAATCTTCTGAATGTGTTTGATTGAACCCACGGTGTCGATCAGCACATCTACGCCGTCGGGCAGAAAGCCGGTCAGGACCTCTTGCCAGTCGCCGTCCCTCTCGTTGCAACTGCGGTGCACGCCGGTGTCCGGAAACTGCCGCAGGCGATCTGCATGACGGCCCAGCAACAGGATGCGCGCCCCGCGCAGGGCCAGCGTCTGTGCGGCCCACAGTCCGACCATGCCGTCGCCCAGAACCACGGCCGCCTCGCCGGGCGCGACCGGGGCGCGGCTCCCGCAGTTGTAGCCGACCTGGGTCAGGACCATGCCTGCATAGGCCAGCGGCTCCGGTTGCGGAGGAAGCTTCCAGACACCTTCCCGGGGGGTGACCGACGGGGACAACTGTCCTCCGGAGGGATGGAACATTCCATGGACCTTGCCACTGGCGGCAAAGACGGTTTCGCCTGGTGCCAAGTCTGTCACATGGCTGCCAAACTTCCGCACGACACCAACTTTCTGGTAGCCGGCCACCACGGGGAAGGGGCTCGGTGAGCCGGGCCGCCAGGCCGTGTCCCCGGCGATGCGTTCGCCTCTCAGGTAGGAGCCTTCGGTGCCATTGCTGATCCAGGAGTGGGTCACGTCGACCACCACGTCGCGGGGGCCGGGCTCGGGGCAGTCCACCTCCCGAACCTCCACGGTGTTGGCCTCGGGGAAGACGACGGCTTTGGCTCTCATTGTGGGCCTCCCGCCGTTGTCACGGCGTGCTCCCTTCCCTGCCGGTTAGCAGTAGAGAGACGGTTTCTCGTACTCGGGGATCGAAACCGGCTGGCCGGTTCTGACCGATTCAATGCAGGCTTCGACCACTACCATCGCCATGTACCCGTCCCAGGCGGATGGCCCCGTCGGTTTCTCCGCTTCCAGGCTCGCCGCCCAGGCAACCAATTCGTCCCGGTAGGCCGCGCCGAACCGACCGGTGTACTCCGGGGCAATCGCCTGTCCGAGGGTTTCCCGGCTACGGACGACGGGAGTGCCCACGGTGTGGCTGGCGACCACGCCGTCCTGGCAACTGATCTCGACATCGACTTCATAGCCGTAGCCGGCCTTGGTATTGAACTCGAGCAGGCCGAGCGCCCCGTTGCGGAACCGTACCTGAATCACGCACAGGCGCGCCGTGCCCGGATCCGGGCACGCATCCGGAACGGCCTGGCCGTACACCTCGACAATCTCGTCCTCCATCATCCAGCGCGCAGAATGGATGTCATGCACCATGGAGTTGGTGACGATGTCCTCGATGGTGCGGGCATTGGGAAAGTGGGCATTGCGATGGACGTTGCGGAAGAGCAGTCGTCGGCCATGTCCCCCGGTGTCCACCTCCGTCTTGACTTCCACGTGGGCGCGGTCGTATTCCCGCATGAAGCCCACCTGGATCATGCGGTGTCCGATCCCGGTTTCCAGTTCAACGACACGTTCGGCATCCGGCACGGTGGTGGCCAGCGGCTTTTCGAGGAACACGGGCTTGCCGGCCTCCAGGCATTCGATGGCCAGCTCGGCATGGAGTCCGTCTGGAGCCGCGACGAGCAGGGCGTCCACGTCGGGGTTGCCGATGATGGCCCGGGTTTGGTCGAACTGCAGGTCGACCCCGTGCCGGTGGGCCACCGCGGCTCGCAGATCGCCGTCAAGGTCCATCACGGCTTTCAGGACCGCGCCTGACACTTGGCTGCCGCCGAGGTTGCCGGCGTGGTGGCTGCCCATGGTGCCAACTCCAATCACGCCAACCCTGATGGGCGCATCCATAGGTCAATTCAATCCTTTTTTGCCGGGTATTCGCAGTCGACCCAAGGGTCTGGCCTAACCTTACCAATTGGAACCGGGTTGCCAAACCCGGATGTGGGACCGCAGCCCGTGCGTCAGGTATCGCCTGCGTTTGTTTGGTCGCAGTGTGGTTCCTGGTCCGGTCCAGCCAAGGACGAATGGGTTTCGGCTGGCAACGTCATTGCGTATCCAGTGGGAAGATGGGCCGTGGGATGTTCCGATAGTCGAACCGATGCAGGTTGGCCGTGCACAGGCCGGCCGTATCCATCTCGACGATCCGGGCGGCGATGGGCAGGTATGCGGCCCGGTAGGCTACTGCCGCCTTGACGGCAATCATCTTCTGTTTCTCGGGTACGACACCCATGCCGCGTATTTGGGCCAAATCGAATGGAGGAGTCTTGCGGCTGTTGAGGATGATGTTCACCCCGCCGGACCTGAGCCAGGCGGAGTTGCCCATGTCCAACGTATCGCCGTAGAACGCGGCGAAGTGGTTCTGCTTCTGCTCACATGGGATCAGTCCGTCGGAGAGTGCCCTGACGGTGCCGGTCACCGTGAGCGGGGAACCGTGAAATTCGTCGGTCTTGCCTCCAATGGATGTGGTGACGCTGGAACCCACGCCGGTTTGCCGGCAGGCTCGCACCGCCTCCGGATCGGCGATCACCACCGTGCCTTCCTGCACATCGGCGGCCAGCATGGCCTTCAGGGCGTCGGTGCCGTCCCCCGGTGTTCCGCCTCCGATATTGTCGGCCGAGTCGACCAGGATCACGGGACCATCGGGTGTTCCCAGTGCTTCCCGCACCGCTTCGCCCGGCGGAAGGGCCTGGAACACGGCCGCCGATCTATGGTCCATGAGGGTTTCCTCGAGTTCGGCCGCCAGTTTCCGGGCGAGGTCCGGTGCGTCGTTGGTGTGCACAAACACCGATGCACCTGTCCAGGGGGTATCTGCATAGGCAAATCCGCCGAAGACGCTGACGGCGACGACCCGGCTGTCAGCCTTCATGACGCGAACCTTGTCAAACACCGCGCGCAGAGGCAGGTCCGAGGTGTCGGTCACCTGTGGCGCCAATAGGCAGGGGATGTTGCGGACGGCTGTCGTAGGTCGCAGCCGACCGGTCAGCAGGCCCTCCAGGACTGCCACGGCCTCCATGCCCTTGGCGCGGAGATCCATGTGCGGAGTGGTGTCGTAGCCCAGTAGGATGTCGGCCTGTTCCGCCAGGACAGGACTGATGTTGCCGTGCATGTCCAGCTCCACAACGATGGGCACGTCCGGTCCCACAATTGTTCGGATTGCCTCTGTGATGTCCGTCTCCGCGTCCAGGGTTGTTTCGGACACCATGGCTCCGTGCAGGTGGAGCAGGACACCATCCAGGGGCATGGCGGCCTGCGTGCGTGCGCACATCTCGGCCTTCAGAACCTTGTAGGCGGACTCCGTAACGGTTCCGGCCGGCAAGGCCGCCGCGTAAAAAGTGGGGAGCGGCTCCCAGCCCCTGCCCTCCAATCCGTCGATCATGCCGCCGACCCCGGTTTGGGTTCCCCTCAGGTTGGTGAGCAGGTTCGGGCCGGCATGCCACGTGGCCCGGAAATCGTCCAGGGTCGTGGGGGTGGGTGCGAACGTATGGGTTTCGTGCAGCAGTCCGCCGACTGCAATGCGATGGGCCATGGAGGAATCCCTCACGGATAAGTTGTAGCCGGCCGAAGCAGGTCCCAGTCCATTGCCGGTGTTCACGGCACTGCCATCGGCAAGGCAACACCGGCGCCAAACCCTGGCGCATTCGGACCTGTTCTGGGATGCCAGAACGGGTACTGAGCGAGATAGCTTGGTCGCCGGACCGATGGGGCTTGCCCTACACTTGGCATCAGTTGCCAATGTATCGGTCTGGAGTGGACCTTTGCACGATGGACTCTGGAACAGAGCGCTGGATTCTACGTTACAGGAATTTCGCCAATGCCCTGGAACAGCTTCGCCAGGCTTGTGACCTCAAGTCTCCTATTCGGAACTGGAGCGCGCAGGTTGGGTGCAGACATTCGCTGTCACCTTCGAATTAGCCTCGAAGACGCTGAAGGACCTGCTGTTTGCGGATGGACTGACGGAGCACAATCCCAGAGGTACGCTTAGGCAGAGCCTGCAACAAGAGTATCTGACGGACGACGATTGTGAAGACCTGCTGGATGCGCTGGACAAGCGCAATCTGTTGATGCACATATGCAGCGAGGAATCGGCGTTGTTGGCCAAGGATCTAACAAAAAGGCGGTACTTTCCGGCATTGGAAGGACTCGCATCATCGCTGGAGGCAAGGCTTCACCAATGAACGACGGCCTGAAGGAGCGATACAGGGCCAGGATCAGACAGGTACTGGCTTCCCATCCGGGAGTCGAACGGGCCGTGCTGTTTGGATCGCGAGCTACGGGAACCTACAGGCCGGGTTCCGATGTGGACTTGGCTCTCGTGGGAGACAGCTTGACCCACAGCGCTCTCGGCGCTATTGGAGCAGCCATGGAGGCTACGACTGTACCTCAGATAGTGGACTTGGTGCTTTGGAGTTCGATCAGCAACCGGGTGTTGGCAGACCACATCAGGACCGTTGGAATTGAGTTCTACGTGCACCGGTAGGTCGGTGGACCCATGACAAATACACGGTACCCACCATTTGATGGCTACTTCCGTGCGTCCTGTCGCTCAAGAGGACCTGACCAAGCCAGAATCTGAGCGTCTCGCGTAAGCAACGTGTGCCCCTGCAATGCGGTGGCGACAATGATGCGATCTGCCGGATCGCGGTGGAAATCCAGCAAGGATGCAGCACGGATGCCGATGCTGCCGTTTACCGCTATTTCCTTGAGTCCGTCCTTCAACACGTTTCTGCGCAGATCGTCTGTGGGGAGTTCCAGCTCAAGTCTGTTCTTGTCCACCAGCATCTCGATTTCCCAGAAGCTAATCGCTGAAACTGCTGCTTCTCCCTGCAACCAGAAAGTTTCCAGGTCTGCACGTGCGGCAGGCCCGATACCAACGGGTGTCTGTTCAAAGATGGTGTCCAGAAGGATGTGGGTGTCCAAAATCAACACGGATGGAGAACTCGATCCGGGTTTGAATCCGCTTCCCACTCCACATCGATTGGACTCATGACGTCACCGGCAAATTTGAGCTGGGACGAGTACTTGCCCCATGGTGGACGCTGTGGGGTCTCCATGGGTACAAACTTTCCGATGGGCTTGCCGCGTTTGGTGACGGTGATGCCTTCACCAGTGGCGGCGACTTCATCCATGAGCTTCAGACACTTTGCCTTGAACTCGGAAGCTTTGATCGTTCGGGTTTCATGTGTTGCCATGTTGGACACCAACAAATTAGGGGATCGCGAAACCGGTAGATGTTAATCCCAATTCAGGCACAGTGTACACAAAGTGACCATGTTGTTGACCATGACCATGGCTAGTCGGCATCAAGGGCGCCCGACCAACCAGATTGTTGGATGGTCGCAACCCTTGGTCGGGCACGGAACTTGGGATCAGCTCATGTCCGGACGCCTGCCGGAGAGGGAGGACAGCCGAACCATTCCAATCGCCTGTCGTGAGGGTTATTCTCATCAACCCAAAGTCGGAACAGGTGGGATCTGGGACTTCAACAGTCCTGTTGGCCGACATGATTGGGTCCACAGGCAGCCAGATAACCGTTGCTGCGACCGTCGGAACTTTCGCTAACCCAGAATGAGTAGAGGCTGCCCTGGCGCAGCAGGAACCGGAACTGCACCGGCCGGCCGATTATGGCCGACAGGTCCCCACCATCTCTCCAAACCACTTCGGCCTTGGTACTGTTCCCGATGACAGGACGGCACAGACTGGCCGTGAACGGCTGAATGGCGTCTCCTTGCTCGTCAACGACCTCCACTCTCAGTTCACCTTCCGGGCAATCGACATTGACAAAGAGGCGGTTGCCCGAGAAGCGAACGGGTCGGGTGGACAGCACCCCTTGCTCCGTTCCGGCATCCATGGATGCAAATCCGTCCCGGCGCAGTGTGGCCAATCCGGTGGAGCCGCCGGCATACATCGCGTTTTCCTGCTCGAATGCGCCGGTTTCACCGGGCTCCAGGACCGATCCTTGACCTGAGAAGGCCCCGAAGTAGAACCAGAGCTCGTCGTCCATTACCAGGCAGAGGCCGCCTGCCGCGTGGATGTAGCCGTAGTTCCAGTCGCCCCAGTGCCGGCTGGACGCGATGAAGGCTTCCCGGTGTGGGCGGTGCCAGTGGAATCCGTCCCTGCTGTAGGCCAGCTGGATATCGTTGATCTTGGGCCTGCCCAGACGCGCCGCATCCGGGTTCTCCGGGCCGTGGAAGATGGCCAGGGCCCCCAGCAGAATGCTTTCGTAGGCCACTGCGTTGATGTCGTAGAGCTGGGTCCTCAAACCCAGGAAGCGATCGGGTTGATCCAACCGATCCGTCCGTGTCCAACGGACCTGTTCCCCGTCCTGCCAGCGGGATGCCGCCACAAAGTCTTCGTGTTCGTGATAGGAGCGCGCCCGCCAGTTCCAGCTTTCCCTGATGCTGAACACCCACCGGTCGCGGAAGGGGTTGTGGAAGAAGCTGGAATTGTCCCCGCACTGCGAGGTGGCGCCCAAGTCCTGCCAGTGGATACCGTCCGGAGACCGATAGACGTGGCCGGCCTGCCCTCCCGGCCAGCGCCAGTAGATAAACATTTTGTAGCGGGAGGCTGATTCGGCATTTGCATCCAGCCAGACCAGTGCCCCGTCCCGCCGATGGGCCTTCGGGTTGCGGATGACGGCGTTGGTTCCGGGAACCACGTCGAAGTCGGGTCGGTGCCAGTCCAACCCGTCCTCGCTGACGGCCAGGGCTGTTCCGTCAAACCAGCCTGCTTGGTACCACAGCTTGAACAGGCCATCCTCGGGGTCGTACCACGCGCCGTCGTTGAAGGGGGCCGCCACCGGACAGTGGCCGTGGTTGAGTTCCAGGGCGGTTTGGGGCCACAACACCGGTGAAGCCGGATGCATGCGGGCCGCATGGTACGTACGGCGCAGCGTGGTGTGCTCGATGAGGAAGTCGTCGACGAACAGTTGCCTGCCGGTGTCGATGGGCAACACCTCCGGCGGATTGGCAAGATAGGGGACCGGCAGGGGATCGGATCCCGGGCCTATGGTTCGGGGTGGCCAAGGGTTGGGAAGTCTGATTCCGTTGGGTAGTTCTGTAACCATAATTCTCTCCTCGGGGATTTCGTCGGGTGTTGGGCTCGGTCGGGGAAGTTGCGACCAGCATCAACCCGGTGACCTGTGGCGGTCGCACGCGGTCCAGTCCCGCGCCGAAATGCCGCGTCCAACTGTACCGGCCGGCCCGCGCCGCCGAGTGCCAATCCCGCAGCGTCAAGTCCGTTTGGATTTTGATTTCGCGCTTGTGCTACGCTGAATCCACCAATCGGTACCCAACTGCATATTCACAGGAGTGACACCTATGAGGTTGTTGAAGATCCTTGGCCTGTTGGCCATCCTGATGGTCGTGCTGGCGGCGTGTGCCCCTGCCGCCGCGCCGGCCGACATGGACGACGACATGATGGCGGAGGAAGCATCGATGCTTCCGGATGATGCCGCCGACGAACAGGTGCTGCGCATCGCCACCGGGTCGACCGGGGCGAATAGCTTTACCTTCTATCCGATGTCTGGCGGTGGCGACCACCAGAGTTGGATGCCCCTCCTGTACGTGCCCCCGCTCTTCTTCGATGTGGACGGCAACCTGAGCTACGGCGTGTTCAACAGCGCGGTGGCCAGTGAAGGCGACACGGTCTGGACCTTCACCGTAGACCCCCGGGCCCAATGGTCCGACGGCACTCCCATTACGGCCCAGCAGGTAATTGGAACCTGGAACCGCATGGCCGATCCCCTCACGGAGCATGGCCGCATTCCGCAGTACATCGGCAATGTGCAAGGCTTCGCCGCAGCCCGCGCCGACGAGGCTGACACCATCTCAGGTCTGGCGGCGCTCGACGACAGCACCGTGCAGGCAACCCTTGAGGTGGCCGATTCCATTTTCCACTGGCGTATTGCCACCACGCACACGAATCCGATCAAGATCGACGACGTGACGGACGAGAACCTGAGCACCTTCTGGCTGCCCGAGAACGAACCCGCCGTCAGCGGTCCCTACATGCTCACCGAGTACGACCCGGATCTGGGCGTGGCCACGATGGAGCCCAACCCCAACTGGTGGATGGACGAAGGGCCGTACCTGGACCGCATCGAGTTCATGTTCGTAACGGACCAGAACACCGCGGCCACGATGGTGCAGAACGACCAGGTCAATTCCGTCATGACCGGACTGCCGCCGGCACTGCGGGCCGCCCATCCCGACTACTTCCGGACGACAAAGTCCATTGGCTTCAATTCCTTCTGGATCACGGATCAGGTTGAGCCGACCAGCGATCCCAAGGTCCGGGAAGCCCTGTTCCTGGCGGTCGACATGGCCGCGGTCCACAAGGCCGCCTTCCCCGAAGGCAACGCGGTTCTGCCGACCCAGCTCCTCGACCCCAACGTGAGCTGCTGGGATCCCGACAACAACTGGAGCGACGACTACGATCCCGAGGCGGCCAGGGCGGCCTTGGCGGAGTCCAGCTACGGCAGCGCCGAGAACCTGCCCAAGCTGCGGGTCACCCCCCGGGCCTCCGCGCCGACCCTGAACCGGGCCCTGGAGGCCGTCATGGAAATGTGGCGCCAGAACCTGGGCATCACGAACATTGAGTTCAAGACGCGTCCGGACGAGTTCGGCGAGGATGCCGAACTGGTCAACCTGTCCCGCGACGACGTGGTCATCCGCTTCCCCGACGGCGCGACCTACGCCTGGGTGGGCATGCACAGCGGGGGTCCCATCGCCCGCGGTTCGATGCTCAAGGGTTACAACAACCCTGAGGTGGACGCCCTGATTGAGGCCGCCCAGGCCCTGTCGCCCGACGATCCGGGCCGGTGCGAGAACACCCGCGCCGCCCAGGAACTCTTCATGGCGGACCATGTCGGCATGTTCTTCGGCATTCCCGAAGGCTACGGCAACGTGGGTGAGGAAGTGGCCAACTTCGAGCGCGGTCCCGATGTGGGCCTGATCGCCCCCTGGCGCATCTACATGCGGGAGCAGTAGACTTCCCCACTTGTCGCCAATCCCGGACACGGTTCAACCGTGTCCGGGATTGGCCCAGCGAATTGTGTGGATTGCTCGGTATTGATTTGATTCTGGGCCGCATCGCATGACCGTATATCTGCTCACGCGCGTGGTGCGCTGGGGCAGCGGCCTGCTGCTCATCCTCTTTGTCTCCTACGCCATGATGTTCTATGGCGCGGGGGATCCCATCAAGCGCATGTTCCTCGATCAGGAGCAGGGCAGCCTCGTGCTCGAGGAGGACGTGCTGGAGGCGTTGCGCAAGAAGTACGGCATCGACCAGCCCTTTCCGGAGCAGTTCCGGCGCTACCTCGCCAAACTGGCCGTCGGCGATCTGGGCTTTTCCATCCGGGAAAAGCGACCGGTCAACCGCATGGTGCAGGTCCGCCTGCCCATTTCGATGCAAATTGGTGTTGCCGCCGTCCTGTTCATGGTGATCGTGGGCATTCCGCTGGGGGTGTGGGCGGCCCTGCGCCACAACAGCGTGGTGGATCAGTTCATCGTCGGGTTCATCGTGTTCATCAACGCGGTGCCCATCTTTGTCATAACCCCGCTCCTGCTCTGGTTCCTGGTCGTGGTCGTCGGTATCATGGACGTACCCTACGGCTGGAAGGGCCTGTTCCATGGCCAGGTGGTCCTGCCCATAATCGTGCTGAGTTTCGGTGCCATGCCGACCGTCATTCGGCAGACCCGCGCCGCGATGCTGGATACCCTGTCCCAGGACTACATCCGCACGGCACGGGCCAAGGGCCTGACCAGCCGCCTGGTGATCTTTCGGCATATGCTGCGGCCCGTCCTCATCCCGGTCCTGACCTCCGTGGGCCTGATCATGATCGGCCTGGTCAACGGCGCCCTGTTCATCGAACTCATCTTCAACATCCCCGGCTTTGGCCACATCGCCATCACGGCCCTGCGCACCGTCGACTACCCGGTGATCATGGCCACCGTGTTCATCGGCGCCCTGATCGTGATGGTGGGCAACATGCTGGTGGACCTGGCCTACCCCCTGCTGGATCCGCGCATCACCCGCTAGGCGACCGGACCCATGGCTGCCACGGCCCCCAGCGAACGCCTGACGTCCCTGTCCCGGCCCGAGGAGGTGGCGCGGCGGAACCTCTGGAAGGAGGCCCTGCACCGGCTGTTCCTGAACCGCCTGGCGACCCTGGGCCTGATCGTGGTGGTCCTGTTCATCCTGGCGGGGTTGGTGGGACCCTACATAACCCCCTACGACTTTCTGGAGCAGGAAATCGACAACGCCCTGGCCAAGCCGACTGCCCAGCATTGGCTGGGGACGGATGCCCTGGGCCGGGATATTCTGTCGCGTCTGCTGCACGGAGCGCGCACGGCTGCGTTCGTGGGCTTTTTCACCACCGCCATCTCCCTTCTCATCGGCATCGTACTGGGCGGAATCGCCGGTTACGTACGGGGTTTGGCGGACGAATTCCTGATGTGGCTGACGGACGTGACCATGTCCGTGCCGGGCCTGCTGCTGGCCATGCTCATGAACACGGCGCTGAAGCGGCCGATTGCGGCCTGGTTTGACGACATGTACATACAGACCAAGAATCCCTTCTACCTCGACACCCTGTGGCTGGACTTCGTGCTGGTGTTCGGGGCGCTGGCCTTCATCAGCTGGCCCGGGTTCGCCAGGCTGCTGCGCGGCCAGGTGCTGTCGGTGCGCGAGACCCTCTATGTCGAGGCGGCGCGGGCCATTGGCGTCGACGAACGCCGCATCCTGACCCACTACATCATTCCCAACGCCATCGGTCCCATCATCGTGATCGTGACCGCCGGCGTGGGCGGGGCCATCACGCTGGAATCCGGCTTGAGCTTCCTGGGCATCGGTGTGCAGCCGCCCAACGCCAGCTGGGGCTCCATGCTGAGCGACAGCTTCAGCCTCTGGATTTCCTTCCCCCACCTGATGATCATTCCGGCAGCCACGATTGGGGTTATCGTATTCGCGTTCACCTTCCTCGGTGATGGGCTCAACGATGCCCTCAACCCGCGGCAGGTAATCAAGAAGTGACCCGTGCCGGGTCGGCCGCCATCCGACCCAAGACCAAGGAGCAATTCCGTGTTTGAACACCCCTGGAGCGGCGTCTTCGCCGCCACACTCTGTCCCTTCGAACCGCACTTCTACGACATCGATGCCGAGGCCTTGCAGGCCTATACCCGCTACCTGGCTTCGGTGCCCAACCTGAAGGGACTGGTCTGCAACGGACACACCGGCGAGGTCATGGGGCTGAGGCCGGAGGAACGGGCGGAGGTTGTGCGGCTCATGAAGGAGGTCGCCGGCGACTGCAAGGTGATCTCGGGCATTTGCTGTGAAGGCAGCTTCGAGGCCATTGACCATACGGAGGCGGCCAGGGAAGCGGGGGCCGATGCCATTCTCTTGATGCCGGCGCACCATTGGCTGCGCTTCGGGCGCACGTCGACCACCGCCGTGGGCTACTTCGAGGATGTGGCTGTGGCGACCGGTGTGCCCATCATCGTCCATCAATACCCCCAATGGACCAAGGCCACCTACACCCTTGAGGAAATGCTGGCGCTGACCGATATCGACGAGGTCGTGGCCATCAAGATGGGGACCCGCGACATGGCGCGCCTGGGACACGAGCATCGGGTGCTCAAGGAGCACGCCCCGGACGTGCCGCTGCTGTCCTGCCACGATGAATACCTGTTGGCATCGCTCCTGGCGGGCGCGGACGGCGCGCTGGTGGGGTTTGCCGGTTTCGTTCCGGAACTCATCGTCGATCTGGTCCACGCGGCCCTGTCCGGCGACTACGAACGCGCCTATGCCACCCAGGAGGTGGTGTACCGGCTGAACAAGGCGGTCTACCGGTTCGGCGAACCCTCTTCGGACGCTCATCAGCGCATGAAGATGGCGATGCACCTGCAGGGCCGCTTTCCCTCGACCACGGTCAGGCCTCCGCTGCGGCCGCTGGACGAGGCCGACATCCAGCGCATCCGGGACGACCTGGCGGAGTCCGGCTTCGACGCGTGGTACGGTGCCCGCGGGCTGCTCCAGGAAGTTGAGGCTTCGGTGCTGGCCGTAGGCTAATCGGGTCGGGGAAGGGAGCATTATGACCAAGGGCGGCCGGCTGCCTGCCGAGTCCCGAACATTCCGGGACGAGGCCACGCAGGTGGAAATTAGGCAGATCACGTCGCATCCGTCGATCCACCACCAGCCGTTCTTCCTGGTGCCTGCCTATGACGATGCCATGCGCTGGACCCTGTTCACCTCGGAACGCGGGGGTGCGCCGCAGATATTTGTGGAGGATCGCGCCGCCGGCGATCTGGTGCAGCTCACGGACCGCAACGACGTGGCCGATTTTTCCATCCATCCGTCCCACGACGGGAACTGGATTTATTTCACCACCGGCAGCGGCGGCTGGCGCGTCCACACGGAGACGTTTGCCGAGGAGCAGCTGATCGACTTCGCTGGCCTGTTGATGCGGGATGAGGGCATGGTGGCAGCCGCCATGGGCACGACCGCCCTCAGCCGCTGCGACCGCTATTGGGCCGTGCGTTTCAAGGACGGGGACGATGCCTGCATCGCGGTTGTCGATGTTGAAGCCGGAACCCACGAGGTAATCCTGCGGCGGGACGACGTGTCCCACATGCAGTTCTGCCCCGATGATCCGGACCTGCTCTTCTATGCGGGACCGCTCAAGGATCGCGTGTGGCTGATTCGGCGCGACGGAACCGACAATCGCCGTCTGTACGAACGTTCGCCGGGCCAGTGGATCACCCACGAGGCCTGGATCCCGGGCACGCGGGAGGTGGGGTTTGTGGACTGGCCCAAGGGCATGCAGGCCGTGCACGTGGACACGGGCGCAGTGCGATCCGTCACCTCCTTCAATGCCTGGCACGCGATCGCGTCGCCCGATGGACGGCGCATGGTCGCCGACACCAATTTCCCGGATATCGGCATCCAAGTGTTCAATCCGCTCGACGGCACGGGCGAGCCCTGCCTCCTGTGCCGGCCGCAGGCCAGCAGCCTGGGCGACCACTGGAACGGTCCGTTTCCCTACGAGGACGGTCCCATTGCCGTGTACGCACCGCAGCACACCCATCCCCATCCGTCCTTCTCGCCGGATGGGCGGCACGTGATTTACACCAGCGATGCGTCGGGCCATGCACAGGTGTACGAGGTGGCCCTGCCGGCCTGATCACCCGTCCCATCCGGCAACCCGGTCCGGCGGTTGCCTGAACAGCGGACCCAGCCCAATCCACGCCGGCCAGGGAGGCTTGCCGTGATGGCACCCGACAGACCTGTTGACATCGCCGTGATTGGAGCGGGCAACCGCTCCTCGACCATCTATCAGGGCCTGTTCCAAAGCCTGCGCCCCTGGGTGAACGTGGTGGCCGTCTGTGATCCGATCAAGGAGCATGCGGACCGCTACGCGGATGCGGTCGACGCACACGCGTTCTATGCCCTGGACGAACTGATTGGGGCCGACTTGGTGGAGGCGGCCCTGGTGGTGGCGCCGATCGATGTGCACCACGCCATCTCCGTGACCCTGTCCCGGGCCGGCGTCCACCATCTGGTCGAAACCAGCATGGCCAGCACGCTGTGGCAGGCCCGCAACATGGTGCAGGAGGCGGACGAGCACGGAGTGAAGTTCCGGGTGGGCGAGAACTTTATTCGCTTCCACTTCGATCGCATCGCCAAGGCGATTGACCAAACCGGGTTTATCGGGCCTGTCGGCCGTATCCTTTGCCTGCACGACCATCCGGGGTACCACAACAACTCCCGGTGGCTGGCGTTCTACGGCGCCCACCCCGAGACGGCCCAGGCAGTCAGCCATCGCATGCCGGTGCAACCGCATTGGGAAGCCCCGCATCGGTACCACGAGGATGAAGGCTTCCGCTGCCACTTCTTCCGCTTTCCCGGCAACCGGCTGGTGACGGACCTGGCCGGAAACATCAAGGGCATGCTGGGCCGCTATCCGCGTCCCGGCTACACGGAGCTGGCGGGTGCCCGCGGTGCGATTGTGCGGGCGGCCACGGAGCACTGGCACGGCGCGGGCGAGGTTCGCTGGTGTTCCGACGATGCGCTCAGAAACGGAGCACGGCACGATCATGTGTTCCCGATTGAGCACGTGGTGGAGGACGACCAGTGGATCTGCGACCGGGTCGAATTGCCCGGCGGCCTGGTGGAGTTCCGCAATCCCAATCTCCTGGCCGTCTCCCATCCCAGGGCCTATTACCTGTCTTCGGTCGCGTCCCATGTGACGGACTTCGCCAACGAGGTGCGCGGCTCGGACCATTGCGAGTTCACCCCGGCGGATGCCGTCATGTCGATGGAGATGGAGGTGGGGTGTCGGGAATCGATGCTGCGCAACGGCGAGGAGTTGCCGCTGCCCCTGGCGGACCTGGACATCGAAGCCGAACGCCGGGTGCGGGACGAACTGCAGGCCAAGCACGGGGTGGATCCCCACGACGCGGAGGCAATGATGGGCATCATGGTGGCCCGTCCCTGAACATCCGATGGCCCTTGACCCACGGCCTGACCGGCCACGGACGAATACCGGACGGGATTTCATGGGGACTGGACTGCGCCGTCTGCCCTCGAACCGGTCGACAGCATGTTGAACCTGGGTTTGGCGGCTATTGCCGGCCTCGCCGCCGTCCTGTTGACACCGGTGGTTTGGCTGGTGTTGCGGCTTGCCGGGCTGGTTCCAATGCTGGCTCTGGCAGCCGACATGCGCCTGTGGCGCCTGCACCTGGCCGCGGGCCTGTTCGGGCTTGTGGCGGCCTGGGGCGTGTCCCGACTTGTGCAGGGCTTCGCCGCACGGTTGTCGATGCCGTGGATGCTGGCCGGCGGGTATGCCGGTGCGGTCCTGTCGTCAATGATTTTCTTTCCACTCGTCGCGCTGTTTTAGCGGGGGTGGTGCAATCCCTCAACAGGTCTTGTTTCCAACTATTTTCGCTACCGTTTCCAAACCGACGCGACCGGCCTGTGGCCGCCTCGGTCCCTGTATGGGCGGCGCAATCGGGGCCGACTGCCGGCAACTGCAAGGAATCCCAAGATGAACGTTGACGTGCAAAGCCACGTGTTTCCGCAGGCGTACGCCGAATTGTTGGTCGATGCGCCCGGGTCCGTAACGACCGAGCGTGCCGGTCCCTCCCGGTACCGGTTGCGGTACGGCGACACCCAGGTGTTCATGCTGGACCTCGAGGATTACGCACCGGAACGCAAATTGGAGGCGATGGACGCGGCCGGCATCGACATCTCGGTGCTGAGCGTGAACATTCCGTCCCCTTCGCGACTGCCTCCCGAACAACGCCTCGCCGGAGCCCGGATCTGCAACGAGTACCTGGCGGACCTGGTCGGGACGAGCGGAGGCCGGTTTGCGGCCATTGCCTCGCTGCCGCTGCCCGACGTGGACGCGTCCGTGGCGGAACTTCGCCGGGCCGTGCACCACCTGGGTTTGCGGGGTGTGTTCCTGTGTTCGCACCTGGACGGGGTGAACCTGGACGATCCCGGCCTTGAACCGTTCTATGCCGCGGTGGCCGATCTGCAGGTGCCGTTGGTCCTCCATCCGACCGTCCCCACCTGGGGCGGTCACGTCAAGGACCATTCGATGATCCCGATGGCCGCGTTCATGGTGGATACATCCTTTGCCATGCTGCGCCTGATCCTGGGCGGCGTCATGGAAAGGCACCCCGCGCTGCAGGTGGTGCATCCGCACGTGGGCGGGGTACTGCCCTATCTGATGGGCCGGGTTCAGGAACAGACGGAGGTCAAGCGCCGCGGCCGGGACCAAATCTCGCAACCGCCCGCCAGCTACTACGAACGGGTTTGGCTTGACCTGGTCACCCCGTCCGCCCAGGCCATGCGCTATGCCCTCGAGTTCGCCGGACCCGCGCGGCTCATGTTCGGCAGCGACCATCCCTGGGTGTCGATTGAGGTCATCCAGGACTACATGCGTGAAGGCCTTGAACTGCCGGAGGATCAAATGGCCGCGATCCGCGGCGGCAATGCCGCTTCCCTGTTCGGCCTCGAGATGCCCAAGGCCAGGACCTCCCTCCCGGACGGCAATCCGGAATGTTCCTGAAGTTTTGCTGGCTTATGTTGGCCGGAGGTGCCGGCACGCTCGCCCGGTTTGGCACGGTGGCCCTGGCGCAGCGTCTGTGGCCCCTCCACTGGTCCGTCGGTACGGCAGTCACCAACGTCCTCGGGTGTCTGCTGGCAGGGATGGTTTTTGGTTGGCTGCAGAACCAGGAGGTAGCCAACGACGATGTGCGCCTGGTGCTGCTGGTGGGTTTCTGTGGTGCCTACACGACCTTTTCGGCCTTGGTGCTTGAAGCCGGCCAACTGCAGCAGGAGTACGGCTGGCTGTCGGCTCTGGGCCTGATGGCCCTGCACTTGGTCCTGGGTGGCCTGGCACTGGCGGCGGCCTGGGCTGCCATGGTGCGCTGGGGTTGACTCTGCTCCCTATCCTTTCCCTTCATTCTTCCCGCAGGCTGCCTGGGCGGATTGCATTCAGCAGTTGCGGTCCGCGCAGGATGGCAACGAGGGTCACGGCTTCCGCCGTAAATCCGGTCAATAACGTGGTGATGCCCAGCACCGCGCCCGCAAAGCCAAATGAAGGCAGCACCAGAACGGACACGACAATCGCAGACATGCGCGCTGCCACACTGGGGGTGACGGCCAAGGTGCGCCGTTCGACCAGGGTCAGGCCCTGCATCCAGGAACGGACGGCGACGATGGGGGAAAAGGTGGCGAAAATCATCAACGGGACCACACAGCGCGATGCCAGTTCCGGCTCCAGGCCGACCAAATCCAGGAGGATTATGTTGCGCAGCGGTGTCCAAAACAGGGTCATTGAGATGAGCAGGGAGACCAGGCCCGCGAGGGCATTGAAGTTGCGGATGATCCTGCCTTGTGGATCCAGGTGCTGAAACGCAGAGGCCAAGGTCCGGGTTTCGTTGAGCCAGCGATATGGCCATTGGCCCAAGGCGTAGACCACAGCCAGGACCGCCAGCCACAGTTCCCCGTCGGCTTGCCGGGCGATGACCAGGTTGATCAGGGGGCGGGTGAACTCCTGCATCAGGACCATGGTGGCAAGCGGCCAGAAGAAGCGAATCAGGCGCCCGTAGGTCAGCGGCCGGGTCTCGGATCGGACATGCAGGCGCGTGCGCCAGATGTCGGCCCGATGCCGCCAAACACCGATACCGGTCACCAGTACTTCCGTCACCGCGGACGCATAGAGGGCCATGACAGGCAACAGAATGGGCCGTGCCTGAACCGCAGGCATCCGCAGCGCGAGGAGCACGGCCAGGGCCGCCACCGCAAAGCCCAGTACGGCCGAATGGCTGGAATAGCGGGTGTGGTGGTTCCTGATTAATGGACCGACCAGACAGTGGGCGAGCCCTTTCAGCATGGGGTGGAAGAGCAGAAGTGCCAGGATGTGCTGAGTGTCGTCGATTACCGCGGGACTGACGCGGTGCAGGCGCAGCAGTTCGCGTCCGGATGTCGTCAGGGCGGTGGCAGCCTGAACGGCGACAATCAGGCCGGCCAGCATCAGGGTTGCCGATACCACCACCCAAAACGACTGTCGGCGTTCCACCAGCACTAGGCTCAGCTGTTTGGTTTGGGCCAGGGGGCCGGTCAGGAATGAACTGATGGCCCAGGCCAGTCCGAAGGAAGCCAGGGACTGCACTGAGAACGGGAGTCGGGCCAGGCCGCCCGCGATCCACTGGATCGAAACCTCCTGCACGAAGATCGTGATGATCAGCGGTGCCAAAAACAGGCTGAACCGCACGTACAGGTTGCGTCTGGCCATCAGGCAGTGGGAGGGGCCGGCCGGGTGTGTCGGTCAGCCGGAAACTCGATCCCGCGCGAATTGCTGCCGAGTGGACAGCCGGGGAAAGCGGAGACACGCGCGATGCAGGCCGGACAGGGGTGGAACATGATTGAAGCCGTGCCGTTGACCAAGACATCGGGCAGCCATTGGTTCGGCTACTACGGCAAGTGGCAGTGCGACCGCTCAGGCACGCGCATTCTTGGGCAGCGCAGCACCTTTGATCTGCGCATGCCGAAGGCCGGCGATGAAATCGAAATCGGCCTCATCGACCTGACGCGTGCAGAAACCTCCTGGCGACGTCTGGGCAGTACGCAGGCCTGGCACTGGCAGGCCGGCTGCATGCTCCAGTGGGTGCCTGGTTCCGACGAACCGGAGATTTGAATCTGGAACGACATTCGGGATGGGAGGTTCATCAGCCGCGTGCTGAGCCCGGACACGGGCGACACCCGAGAACTGCCGGCGCCGGTGTTTACCCTTCATCCGGACGGAACCAGGACCCTAAACATTGGTTTTCACAGGTTGGAGGACATGCGGCCGGGCTATGGGTACTACGGCTCATCGGATCCGAACTTCGACGTTCTCGCGCCGGCCAACGCCGGCATGTGGATGATGGACCTGGAGGGGGAGAGCCGGAACTATCGGTATCGTTCGCCGAGATTCCCTGGCCCGGGGGTAATCTCTCCCAAGCCCAGCACTATTTTAGTGTCTTGATCTGCAACGCGGACGGCAATCGGCAGAGATCCACAGGGCCCTCCAACCGCCTTGTTTCGCTGCCTGTAATCTGACCAACTCAAGGCTCAATCGTTCGCCGCGCCTCCAAGCTGTACCCGTGAGGGCGAAATAGGTCATCAGATATGTCGTCGCAGGGTCAGGCCACAGGCCGGTTCAGGGTTGCTGTGCGGTGGGTCCTACCCGTCGGCAGTAGACAGTGAAGCCAACTTGGATGTCGTGGCCGGGGTGGTCCGGCAGCAGCTGCCAATCAAAAGTGCTCCCAGTTGAACCCAGTCCGTAGCGTATGCGGCATAGGCCGCGTCGTCCAGGCCTGTGCTCGTGTCCCAGTCGCGGGTCGCTGTGATCCATGTATCGCCCCGGTTGGCGTATACAACCTGGACCGGCGCGCCGCCGGAGGCCAGGACGGACGCCATCAGGTGTCCGACTAAGTGCGGATGGAGGCAGTTGACTCCTACCAGCACATGCGGGAAGTCCGCGGCCATGGACAGGCAGGCAGCCACCGGTTCGCCGTGGGATACGTGCAAGGCGTCGCGGCACGTGAACGAGAGCCAGCACGGCAGGTGCGGATACGCGTCCAGCAGGTCAAGCAGAACTTCGCCTTCCGCCAGGCTGGGAATGGACTCGCAGGCCAGAATGTCGGCGCCGGCGTCCACCAATGCGGCCATCCGCTGCTCGTGGAAGGCCCTCAGGGCCGCTTTGTCCTGGGGGAAGGCCCTCAGGCCCGCTTTGTCCGGGGGGTGGGCTCCCGTGTCCTCGGACCCGTCGGCCAGGTAGGCCCCGTACGGTCCCATGGAGGCAGCCACCAAGGGCGTTTTGACTCCGCAGGACTGTGCCCGCCGTGCGCCGGCCCGTTGCGCCAGATGCACGGCCTTGGCCAGGACGCCCCGACTCTCGACGGCGGCCAGCCCCGCCGCGGCCAGTCCGGGGAGCGAGGCCTGATACGTGGCCGTGGTCAGGATGTCGGCGCCGGCCTGCGCATAGGCCAGGTGAATGTCCTCCAGCAAGGCCGGATTGTCCAGCAGCAGGCGCGCGGACCACAACGGGTCGCCGGTGATCGTGACACCCCGCCGCTCGATTTCGCTCGCCAGACCGCCGTCCAGGACCAGGAATCTGCGTCCTTCCAGGATCTCCGTCCAGGGATTGCCGGCTGGCGGCCGTCGGCCGGGATTCATCGAACACAAGCTCCCAAGCGTGGTGGAATGGATACCTGTTGCTGAGGGCCAACGCACTTGCCGTGGCTTGCCAAGGGCCAACGGATCATGACCTAAAATGGGCTGGAATTGACTCGGAATCCAGGGCGGTGTTAGGCTGAATCACTTAGTATGGCCCACTAGCTCAATTTGGCAGAGCAAGTGACTCTTAATCACTGGGTTCGGGGTTCGAGTCCCTGGTGGGTCATCTTCCCTTACCTCCTCCGGATGTCTACGCGCCCGCAGGGGAATCTTCCAGGTGGACAATCGAATATGACCATGGCAATGTTGCGCGCCGAGCGGGCGACAGGGAGCTTCGGCTGATGTTGCCGGACGACTGCCCGCGTCCCAGATTCCGGAGCGTTTCCCTCTACAACGACGATCTGGGCAAGCTCTCCTTCTGGCGACCGACCGAGTGGCACCTGGAGGAGGACTCGGGACCGGCGCCCGCGGTTACTCTGTGGCCCCGCCCGGACGATCCCCTGACCATGATCAAGGTGGAGGTGCGGGATTTGCTGCAGCCGCTGGCCGACGGCGAGGAGCAGGTTCTGCTGGACGGCATCCGCGAAGGCTTGGTGTCGCTCGACGACTGTCAGGTGCTGACTTGGCGTCAGCTGGAGGACGATGAAATCGGGGACTGGGGCGTCGAGTACCTGTGCCGGCTGCGTCTGGACGATTCCCTGTGTGAGCGGCAGGCCCGCATGTTCATCTGCGGCCAGGACTTCTACACCGTAACCTTCCAGGGCTCGTCCCATACGCAGTTCGAGTACTGGAAGGGCATGTTCGAGTTTGTGATGCTGACTGTGGCCGCAGTCAATTTCTCGATGCCCGACTGGTTTGTCGACCAGACCGCAGCGGACGGAGAGACGATTGTGTAGCCGGCTGGGAGGTTACTCAAGCTGGTTTTGGGTGTCGATGCGATTTTGGAGTCTGTGATGGCGGATTGGACAAGAATGGAGCGGCGTGCCTTTCTCAAGGGCACCGCCATGGCTTCGGCGGCGTTGGCCATCACCGCCTGTTCCAGAGCTCGATCGAGAGCCGAAGCGGATGCGCCGGATGCCATGTCCATGGAAGCTGCCCCCGCCGTCGGCATGGGCAGCCGGTTCGGCGAAGCGCCGATGCTGGCGGAGAGGGTCGCGGCTGGCGAACTGCCCCCGGTCGAGGAACGCCTGCCACCCAATCCGGAGGTGATTGTGCCCAGGGACGCGGTTGGCGAATATGGCGGTCAGTCCGTGGTGGCCATTGGCAACGCCAACCATCTCTTCGGCGATCCCCAGGCCGTGATGGGGACCGAGCTCATCCTGCGTATCGACGAGGACTTCAGCAGCATCCGCGGCGGTCTGGCCGAAAGCTGGGAGTTCAGCGACGGCGGCAAGACCCAGGTGCTGCACCTGCGCCAGGGCCTCAAGTGGTCGAACGGCGATCCCTTCACTGCGGATGATTTCATCTTCGCCTGGGAGGATCTTTGGAACAACGAGGAATTCGCCCCCGGCGGTCCGCCCGGCACGTGGAGCACCGGTTCCGGTGTCGGGCGCAAGCACCTGACCATGGAAAAGGTGGACCAATACACGATCCGCCTGACCTTTGATCGGCCCTATCCGCTCATCATCCTGCACCAGACGTTCTATGCCGGAGCGCAGGGCGGGCTGTGGCAGCCCTCCAACTACGCCAAGCAGTTCCACCCGAAGTACGCCGACGGGAACGATCTGGCCCAAATGATTGAGGACGCCGGCTTTGAGACCTGGGAGCAGCTGCTGCGCGACCGCTGCCGCGTCGCCTCCACGATTCCGGCCCAGATCGATCTGCCGGGCATGACCGCGTTCATCCGCGTCGACGATGCACCCGACCACCACACCTACGAACGGAATCCGTATTACTGGAAGGTGGACACGGAAGGCAACCAGCTTCCGTACATCGATTCCACGCTGATCCACATTATCAGCGACCGCGAGGTCGCGTTGGCCAGGCTGATTGCCGGCGAACTGACCTTCTCCGGCCGGCAGGCCCAGCTCAAGGACATGGAGCTGTACGGGCAGAACATCGACTCGGCCGGCATCAAGATCAAGATGTGGAATTCCACCTTCCCCGGCAAGATCGTGATCGTGCCCAACCACACGGCCAAGGACGCCAACCTCCGGGCCTTCTTCCGGAACAAGGACGTGCGCCACGCCCTGTCCGTGGCCCTGGACCGGAGCGACATCAACAACACCGTCTACTTCGGCCTGGGCGAACCGCGCCAGTGGGCGGTCTGGTCCAGCTCCAAGTACTATCGGGTGGGGGACGAGGGCCATTGGGCGCAGCACGATCCGGACATGGCCAACCAGTTGCTGGACGCGGCCGGCTACGACCAGCGGGACAGCGACGGCTACCGTCTCCATCCGGATGGTTCCCGGGTTTCCTGGCTTTGCCAGCTGGACACCGAGCAGGCGGATGTGGTGAGTGTCTTCGCGCTGGCTGCCGAACAGTGGCGAAATGTCGGCCTGGAAGCCATCCTCGAGCCGATCAACCGCTCCCTGCTCAACGAGCTCGTGGCCGCCAACGATGTCGAGATGTCCGGCTGGGAAGGCGACATTTCGGACATCACCTGGGTCTGGACCTCGCGCCTGAACCATCCCAGCCACGGCAACGTGCGCTGGGGCCGGGCCTGGCAGCTGTGGTTCAACGGCGACACGGACAACGAACTCGCCGAGGAACCGCCCGAAGAGGTCAAGTATGTGGATGCCCGTTGGCAGGACATGATCAACGCCCTGACCGACGAGGAGCATGTGGCCATCGCCCGTGAGCTGTGGGACTGGTTCTACGACTACCTGCCCGGTTTCGGCACGGTTGGCATTCCCAAGCCGGTCGTGATGAAGCAGAACTTCACCAACTTCCCCGACGACGGTGTCTGGGGCTTCAGCGTCATTCGCGCAGTCCCGGTCAACCCGGAACAGTTCTTCTTCAAGAGTTGAGTCGGCAGGGGACCGGCCATGGACAACCGGGAACCGCGTCGGGTGCGGGACCCGTTCCAGATGACTTTCGGGCTGAAACCGAGAAATTGACACTTGGTACGGGGCCGGAGCCGGAGGGCCCTACCCTTGCAGGCACGGGGCTCCCCGGCCGGCCTGGTTCACGGGTCGTCGGGGTCCCTGGCGGGAACACCCCTCGCTGTACGGATACCCCTGCCCCACGGGTTGGCCGGCCCGAAGAACGGGACTTGATGGACACGGGGACGGCCATCTGGTGCGCTGCCTGCGCACGGCGAAGTTGGATCTGGCCGGAGCGTTGAATTGACCGTTGGCCACGATACTGGTATATTCCGCACTCCAATTTTTGCGGAACCCCCTTGCATCCGTAAGGGGCCGTCCCGCACGCTCCCCAACAGACAGCAAAAATGGCCGACACCGACAACACCGCCGCGCGCCCGGATACCGAGCCCGCAGTCGACACAGCCACCCCCAAGGCCAAACCGAAGGCAGCCCGGAAACGGACCGCGGGGTCCCGCACGCGCCGCGCCGCCAAGGGTACCGGGACTAAAGCCAAGGCCAAGGCATCGTCCACGAAGTCATCCGCAACCAGGGGCAAGGCCAAGGACGGGGCCCAAAAGAGAGCGTCCGGCGCCAAAACCAGGGTGAAGTCGGCCCAGGCCAAGGTTCCGGCCAGGAAATCCGTCTCCGTCGCCCCTGGGCAACCGGTCGTGCGCAAGCGTACCAAGGCGCAGAACCGCAAGACCTTGCGGGCGGAGTTGGAACGGGTTCAGGCCGAACTCGCCGACCTGCGCTCCACCTTCGACGGCGAAGTGGACATCGATCCCGAGGAAGGCGACGTCGAGGTGGCCGAGCGCACCAAGAACATCTCGTTGATTCAGATGCTCGAAACCCGTGAGCGCCAGTTCCTGGATGCGCTGCAATCAGTGGAGTCCGGCGAATACGGCAAGTGCAAGCGGTGTCGGGAGGACATCAACCCGGAGCGCCTCCAGGCCATTCCGGATGCCAAGTACTGCATCCGCTGCCAGGAACTGGTGGAACGATCCCCCGCCCGTCTGTTCTGAACCTTTCCCGGGTTGCCGGAACGATAATTCAACGCAGGCACATGGCGGTCCGTTTTTCCGACCACCCGCTGGTCCAGCACAAGTTGACCCGCCTGCGGGACGTTGGCACACCGCCGCCGGTGTTCCGTCAGCTGGTGCAGGAAATCGCAATGATGCTGGCGGTCGATGCGACCCGCGATCTGCCGCTCACATCGATGGCAGTGGCCACGCCGCTGACCACGATGTCCGATGCGCCGGTGTGTGCGACACAAATCTCGCTGGTACCCATTCTGCGCGCAGGGCTGGGCATGCTGCCCGGAGCCTTGGCCCTCCTGCCCGATGCCAACACCTGGCTGCTTGGCCTGGAACGGGACGAGGAGTCCCTGGAGCCCCGTGCGTACTACAGGAAGATCACGTCCCCCGAAACGACCGACCTGTGCCTGGTCCTGGATCCGATGCTGGCGACCGGCGGATCCCTGTGCGCGGCTCTGGCGACGCTGAAGGAGGAGGGGGTGCGGAACCTGCGCTATTTGGGCCTTGTGGCCGCGCCCGAAGGCATCGCGGCCGTGGAGCGGAGCCATCCCGACACGGATCTCCACATCGGTGCCTTGGACGAACGACTGACGGGGGATGCCGACGAACTGCCCAACGGCTATATCTGGCCAGGGCTGGGCGATGCCGGCGACCGCCAGTTCCGGACAGGGTAGGGGCTGTCCTCCGGCCGCGGCCGGTCACACTTCGTTAGGCGGGGGCTTGCAAGCACGCGGCCGATTGCCTCCAGTTCGTCCGGGGTGAACTCCAGGCTGCGGCCACGGCGGCGGTAGACCATGCCGTCGTAGCGATGGGAGGCGGGGGCAAAAGACATGGAGCAAGGTCTGCTTCTCGGGACTGACTGGAATCGGGTCCGGCGAAACCCTCATGCGCGCCTGCACGACCTGCCCGGATCCGGCCGCGAGGCCGTCAGTGCGAGGTGGTCGCGGGGAGGGGGCGATCAGTCAGGTGGGCCTGGCCGTCCGCATGGTAGCTGCTGCGGACCAGCGGACCGCTTTCGACCCAGCGAAAGCCGCGGTGCTCCCCTTCCGTCCGCAGGTCGTCGAATTCGTCCGGATGCACATACCGATCCACCGGCAGATGGAAACGACTCGGCTGCAGGTACTGGCCCAATGTCAGGATTTCAACATCGTGGGCGCGCAGGTCGTCCATGACGTCCAGCACTTCCCGACGGGTCTCCCCCAGACCCAGCATCAGGCCGGACTTGGTCACCGCGCGCCCTTCCAGCCCTTTGGCCCGGCGCAGCAGTTCCAGGCTTTGGTGGTACCGGGCCTGGGGACGCACCGTCCGATACAGGCGCGGAACCGTCTCGATGTTGTGGTTGAGAATCTCCGGCTGGGCGGCCAGCACCTTGGCCAGGGCCTCGCGGCTGCCCTGGAAGTCCGGGATCAGCACCTCGACGGTGCAGCCCGGGACCAGGCTGCGGATCCAGTGGATGCTTTCGGCGAACACCCAGGCGCCGCCGTCCGGCTGTTCGTCCCGGTTGACGCTGGTCAGGACGGCGTGGTTCAGCCCCATGGCCTGCACGCTTTCGGCCACGCGCCGCGGTTCGTCCGGGTCCAACTCGATGCCCCGACCGGTCTTGATCTTGCAGAACCCGCAGCTGCGCGTGCAGGTGTCGCCCATCAGCAGGAAAGTGGCCGTGCCCCGCGCCCAGCATTCGGCGAGGTTGGGGCAAAGGGCCTCCTCGCACACGGTGTGCAGCGACTGGCCGCGAAACAGGTTGCGCAGTTCCCGCACCTGCGGGCTGTCGGCGGGACGCACCCTCAGCCAGGAAGGCCGGCGCCCGCGCGTCAGGTTGCCTGCGGCGGCAGGTCTTGCCTCAAGGGCGATGGTCTGGCCGGTGGGAGGCTTGGTGGACAGGGTCATGCGGTTTTGACAAGGCCGCGGTCGGAGCGCACCAGGCGCAGGGCCGCCGTGCAGGCACCCAGCAACAGCCAGTACAGGGCGGACATGTGAGGATACAGCAGATTGACGTAGAAGTGGTCGAATATGCCGGTCATGACCAGGCCGATGACTGCGCCTGCCAATCCCAGCACCCAGGGTTCCAGCGGATGTCTGCGCCACGGGGTTCCCAGGAATTGAAGCAGCGGCGCCAGCAGGATTCCGCAGAACAGCAGCAGGGCCGGAACCCCCATCGTCGAGGCTACGGCCAGATAGATCATGGACACGCCCATTTCCAGGTCCACGGCCGGCGAGCCAAAGAAACCAAGGCCGGTCCAGGGCCACTCCCGCACGATTTCCAGGGCGTTGGCGTACTCGGTCAGGCGCATGCGCGTGGCCAGGTCCCGACCCATGAAGCCCTCCGCCAGACGCCGGACATAACCCTGTGTCTGGGGCAGCAGGACCAGCAGCAGGGCCAGCCCTCCGCCCGCGGGCAGCAGGATGCGATGGCGGAACACTGCCAGGAACAGCCCGATGGTTCCGATGGCCAGGAGGGCGTTGCGACTGTAGGTAAGGTAGGTGGCGGCCGCCACCACGGCCAAGGCCAGGCCGGCCGCGATTTGCACCGTGGGCGACTGCCACCGGAAGAGAAAGGGCAGCAGGACTGCGGCGGTCAGCACGCACACTGCACCCAAGAGGTTGGGGTCCGTGGACAGGCCGATGGCCCGCATGGCCTCCAAGGGATTGTCGTTGAGGTAGCGCAGGGCGGCATGCCCCTCCGGGTAGTCGAATACGGCCAGGCTGCCCAGGATGTTCGCGGCAGCCGTGCGGGGCACAAAGTAAAGGAAGAGCGCAGCCAGGGCGGCGACGGTGCCGCCGACAGCCAGCGCGGTCACCACGATGCGGATGCGGCGGACGGTGGTCAGGGTCGTCAGCGCCACTGGAAACAGCATCAGGCCCATCAGGTACTCGGTGGTCTTGCGGAGTTCAAAGGCGGACGGCGTCTCGAAGTTGAAGCCCCAGAATACGGCAGCCGTGTACAGGAGCGCGAACAACAGGGCCGGGGCCACACTGAACAGGTGGACGGGCTCCAGTTCTCCCCGGATGCCGGCCACCGCCCAGCGCACCAGCACCAGGCCCAGGGCAACATTGAGGAGCGACGGTTTGAGGCCGAAGTCCACCGGCAGCACGGCGAAGGGCAGAAGGACGGCAGTGAGTACCACGCCCGACAACCCGCAGTCGGGCCAGCACAGGGATGCCGCCAGCACGGCACCGACCACAACCAGCACAACCACGGTCGTGGCATGGCCGGCGACTGTCAAGCCGGTTGCGAGCAGGGCCGCTGTACCGACGACTGCCGAAGAGACTACCGGTGCCCATTGAGCCTTCATCGGTGGTCTGTCCGCGGTTTGGGCGGAGAAGGGGGAAACCGGGAGATTCAGCACAGGGGTGGACTTCCGGCGCAAGGTGCTCCGGTCACGGATGGCGTCATTGGGAAACGCGGGATGTTCCGGCTGCTGGTTGTGCACAAACATTGGCCGGCCCGCGTCGGATTGGACAGGTTGGCATGCTGCATGGTGCGGGAAGGCCGCGCGGAGGTGATCGGGTCGATCTACGGAGGTGATCGGGTCGATCTACATATTAGCGAAGCACGCATCCGCTTACCGGCGAGGTTCGTCCGGACAGCCGACCTTGGGCACGCGCAGGCGGTCCCCGTCCAGCTTGACGGCCTCGGGAATGGTGAAGGCCGGCACGGTGAAGTGCCGGGCCTTGAAGCGGGGCTTGCCTTCGGTTTGGGGATCCTTGCGGTACCGCTGGTAGGCGTCGGCCAGGCACTTCAGGCTGTAGCGCACACAGGCAAACGGGTAGTCCTTCAGCCAGGCGTGGTCCGGGTCGTTGCGCAGGACCGTGAACCGCCGGCCCAGGGTGAAGAAGGTCGGAACGGGCTTGGGGCCAATCCTGTAGGCCTGCCACAGGCGGTACCGGCGCTCCTGGTCGGCCAGCATGTGGTTCCAGACATGGCGGCAGGCCCCGGCGACGGCCGTCAGCAGGATGCCCGTCGCGGCGTCGCCCGGATACAGGCGCAGGCGCACCGTGCGGTGCACGGTCTCCGGGGCCTCTGTTGCAGGATGGTGGGTGTCGGGCACGGAACTGCTACTTCTTGTCCGGTGGGGAGTCCGATTGCCGTCGGGCTCTCTTGTTTGCAGGACACCATTATAGCACAAATATACAGGGTTATGCCTGTCGCACCGACTGCGTAGTCAGATATATAAGCCCCTTCTTGTTCCTCCGATTTCTACAGCAACATTAATCCATGCGGATCGAGTTCGACGAGGAGAAACGCGCGAAGACGATCGAGGTCCGAGGATTGGACATGGCACGGGCGGCGGATGTCCTGGGGGGCGCGACGTTGACCGTCGAGGACGATCGGCGAGGCCATGGTGAGATTCGCTTGATCACCCTGGGCTTTCTGGACGATGCAATGGTGGTTCCTGTCTGGACGCCTCGCGACAACGCGTGCAGAATCATCAGCATGAGGAAAACCAATGACCGAGAACGAAAGCTCTATGGATCGAGGTTTTGACCCCGACACGGCACCTCGATCAGGCCCTGCAAGACTGGATCAAGCAGCAGCACGACACGGCATGAGCCGACCTCGCAGCGAGGTATTGCCGTAGCCAGGAGCCGGGGGCAAGCGCGGGGACGCGCTGCCTCCGGTTCCCACGTGCAGGGCTTTCGGTAAGCGGTCCAGGCAAATCCCCGTCGCATCGTCAAGTCAAGGCGATGCGACGGGGTAGGACCAGGCAATCGCCCGAAACTGCCCAGTCCAGCCTCGAGTTGTGGAAAGCACCAGGACCCGCGTCCATCAACCGAGCGCGAATTGCCATATACCGGGAACGGACAAGACAAATGGAACAGGCGGACATGCAGGACGAAACGAAGGCGGTACCCAGGCCCGACACCCTCAACGAGCAGGTGGGAGTCCTGGTTCGGCGGGAGATTGAAGCCCGCATTTTGGGCCCTATGATTGATGCGTTCGCAGAGGCCTTTGGACGGGACAGAGTTCTGGAGATCGTCCGCTCTACGATTGTGGAGATTGCGCGCAGCCAAGGCCGCGCCATGCGCCTGTCCGGCGAAGGCAACGACTTGGACGACTTTGCCGGGACCATGGAGGCCTGGAAGCGCGGCGGAGCCCTGGAAACCGATGTCCTGGCCAGCTCCGGGGATTCGTTCGACTTCAATGTGACCCGGTGCCGCTATGCGGAGATGTACCGCGAGATTGGCATGGAGGAACTTGGATCAATTCTGTCGTGTGCGCGCGACTACGCTCTGATCGAGGGGTACAACGCATCGGTGGATCTGATCCGAACCCGGACCATCATGGAAGGTGCCACCCATTGCGACTTCAGGTACCGCATGCACGCCCCGGTGGACTTGGAGCCCTGACGGCGCGACACCCCTGGTCGGCGGATGGGGCACACGTCAGGCCTCCGGTATCCGGGATGAGGCCGGGATCCGTGGCTGGTCATCCGCGGGCTCACCAAACGGGTCGTCGATCTGGCGCCGCCAGACCTGCACGAATTCCACCATCTCGCGGTACCGGATGCGGGCGATGCGGAGGGCTGGTTCGGTATTCATGCTCTCGGCCGTATGGGCGACGAATTCGAGCGCATAGGACTCGGCTAGCGCCAGGCGTTCCTCTTGGGTGATGTGCATGGCCCGCGCCGTACCCAGAATGTGGGCCAGTTGCGGAACACCAAGCTTGGTGAGCTTGTCCGCGTCCCACAGGATCGCCGCCTCAAGGGGTTCCAGCGGTTTGGTTCTGCGTCCCGACGAGAACCCTTCGTGCAGACGAATGGCGATCGCCACGGTCCGGATCTTGTACTGCGGGAAGTCCGTTGCCTTCAGAACCTGTACGGCTTCGTCGGCACCGCGGCGACCGTGCTGGTCCTCCAACTTGCGGATGTCGTGCAGCCAGGCCGCAGCCACGCAGGCATCTTCGTCCGCACCCAGCCGCCGGGCCAGCAGCCTCGCATTCTCGACCACATCCTTGACGTGTTCCCAGCGATATCGGTACGGCAATGGCGCATCGGCCGGCAGGTGCCAGTCCAGCTCCTCTTCCTGGCGGGACCGCTTGTCCGCCAGGGCACGACAGAGGTTCTCCCAGCCCCGGCCATCACTGCATGGCAGGGTTGTGTCCCTGTAGCCCGCCTTGGGGGCAGCCATCAGAGACTGATCCCCTGGGCCCGCATGATCCCGCGCATGTAGCCCAAGGCGTAGGCCATGCCCGCGTGCCAGGGGGCTTCGCAGGTCATCTGCGGGGTATGGTCCGGAATCAGGACACCATCAAAATCGTTGGTGGCCAGGATGGCCACGATGCGCTCCATGTCCACATCACCCTCGTCCACGAACACTTCGCGGTACCGGGGTACCTTGCCCAAGACGTTGCGGAAGTGCACGTAGCCGATTGCATCCTGTTGGCTGTACTGTTCGGTGAACGCATAAATGTCGCCCTCGGTCATCTCCGCCAACGAACCCACGCAGTATTCCAGCTTGTTGCTGGGGCTGGCGTGCAGGTCCAGCACATCCTGATACATCCGGGGCTGGTACACGAGGCGTGCGGTTCCGCGCAGCGTGGGCATTGGGGGGTCGTCGGGATGCAGGGCCAGGGCCACGCCGGCTTCTTCCGCCACCGGCAGGACTTCCCCCAGAAACCGGTCCAGGCGCGACCACAATTCCTTGCGGCCAACCGCCGAAACCGTGCCGGTGGGAGCCTCCGGGTCGTAGGTCATGTTCCAGATGGTGCCGTTGGCGATGGGCGTCTCCCGCGGGCCGTCCGGACCCAGGAAGCCGACCGACTCGGCACCGCCGCGGGCCCAGGGGCCTTCCACATGGCCCCAAACACCGGCGATGCTGAAGTTGTAGCCCATGACCGGGATGCCGGCTTCCCCGAGATTGCGGACGATGGCCTGAATCGTTGCGATCTGTTCGTCCCGTCTGGGACCGTCCAAAAGGATGTCGTACCAGTGGGCGGGACTGAAGTTCTCCAATGCCGCCAGTTCCAGGCCCTCGGCCTGAATGCTCCGTCGCAGGCCGGAAAGGGACTCGGCGGACCAGGGTTCGAGATCCGGATTGGCCCAGCCCCAGCCGTCGTCCTCCTGGGTGGGAATGCGCGGGCCATCGCTGAAATAGTCGGTCAGATGGGCCACAATGTGGGTGGCGCCTGCTTGTCGGACAAAACGGAAATTGTCCGTGTGCAGCATGTGTCGGTAAAGACCAAGGCCCAGTTTCATCGCGGAATGGCCACCTTAAGATCTGTGTTCGGCGGGAGGCGCCGCAGGCAAGACGGGAATTGTAGCGATCGAGGTCTGCGACCGGCGCGAAGTCCTGTGTCCGCCGACAAGATCCCTGCAGAAGAAGTTCACATTGCGTTCACATTTGGTTTCTAGACTGGCCGTCATGAATTGGACACCACGGCTGCCTCCGGAGCACATTCCGGAGCGCTGCGGACCCGTCCATCCGATCCCATCGCAACAGGATGCAATTTATGGTTACCAAGTTGAATCCCCAAGCCGGCCGCTGTTTGGGGCTGGCCTTCGCCTCGTTCCTTGTCTTCACCCTCTTGATGTCGGGCGCGGCCCTGGCGCAGGCGCGGCCCGATGCGGAACAGAAGACGTCCGTCAAGGATGAATTCCTGGCCGCAGCCCATGCCGCCGCCGCCGAACTCGGTGCCGAGTTCGGGCTGAGTGCCGATGAGGCGGCATCGCTCGTCGACATGCTCCTCTTTACTGCTTCGGACATCGAACCGGGAGCCAACACGCGACGGATGATGGCGGACCTGTCCGCGACCTACGGCCTTGAACCGCGGGAGCTCTTCGGCTTCCTGCAGCTGTACCGCACCAAACTCATGGCCATCGGCCAGGACCATGGCCTGGTTCCCCTCCGCAGCGCACGCCCCACATTCGGACCTCGGTCCGCCGATCTTGCCGGGAGCGGTCCGATCGGTCCGCGCAGCCGGTGGCAGTTGGAAGGCGAGACATGGCAGTACGGACCGCGCGGGACGGAGGAAATGCGATCAGCACGCGGACCTGCCTATGGTCCCGGCCCGGAACGGTCGGGGACGGCCCGCGCCGGCGCAATGCGATACCGGTTCCAGCAAATGCATGCGGAATTCCACATGCAGGATGCTGGACATCAGTACGGTAAGACGCATGACGGTCAGGACATGAATATGCGGACCGCCGCGCAGCAGCACCGCATGAACCCGAAGGTATCGGCTTGGAAGGCCGAACAGGCATCTGCATGGCGCCATTCGGCCCAGGACAAGGCTGTCGCCAAGAGCGGGGATGGACCCGGCCACAAGGACAACATGTATGGCAAACCCAGGGGTCCCGAGGCCTGGAGCCGGCATGGCGACGTTGGGGCTGCCATGGCCCGTCGGTACCGGAGCCAGGAAGCGGACGGCGTCCATGCCGAGCGCGATGGTGTTGAGCACGGGAAGGAGTTCGACAAGAATGGCTTCATGCCTGAGGGTGCCCGGTCCAACAACGACCGGTTCGGCCGCAAGTACGGCGAAGCCGACCAGTCGGAGGCTTGGAGTCGGTTCGACAAGCGCGAATTCGCTCCCGAGGCCGCCCGGCGCGATATCGAGTCTCCGGACCGTATGCGGATGGAACGAATGCGCGGCGGCCAGCCAGCCCTCATGGACGAGGACGGCATGGACGTGTCCATCGAGCCTTTGGTGGGTGGTTTCGAGCCCGATATGATGGGCTTGGAACACAACGTGGCGGCCATGGTTCCGGTTGTGCTGGACGTGGTCGGATCCGCCATCGTGGAGTCACTGGCCGAAACGACCGGCATACCGGAGGCGGAGATGGAGGCCATGGTTGTGCAGGCCCTCTTGGAGGGACTGGATGCAGCCATCGACGAAGGTCTGATTACACAGGAAGATGCCTTCGACATGCTGATGTTGCTGACCGCGGCGGACGCCATGGAGCAGTAGACAGTTGGGTGCTTCATCGGAAGCATCCAAGACCCGGCCGCCGGGAGATGGCGGCCGGGTTGTGCCTTGATTAACAGGTGGATCCACCATGGCCCAACACCTACTCGTCGTCGATGACAACGATCAAATCACCAACTTGCTCCACCAGTATTTGCAGGCGCAGGGATACGCTGTCGACGTGGCCGGGGACGGCGTGGAAGCCTTGGAGCGGATCGCGGACCGGCTGCCGGACTTGATCCTGCTGGATGTGATGATGCCCCGCATGGATGGCTTCGAGTTCATGCAGGAGTTGCGCCGACAGCATGCCGTGCCGGTCATTTTCCTGACCGCGCGGCTGGACGAAGTCGACCTGCTGACCGGGTTCGGCTACGGAGCCGACGACTACCTGACCAAGCCGTTCAGCATGAGTGAGTTGGCTGCACGGGTGCGCGCGGTACTCCGCCGGACACAGGATGTCCGGGACCGGAACGAGGTGGTACGCAGCGGCGACATTGAAGTGGATCGCGCCCGCTATGAGGTACGGGTCAAATCCCGGCCGGTGAACCTGACCCGTACGGAGTTCTCGCTGTTGGAGGCTCTGGTGGATGCCAGGGGGCGGGTGCTTTCCCGTCCCCAGCTGCTGGAGCACATGTTCGGCGATGTGCCCGGCGAGGCCGACGGCTTTGAGCGCACGGTGGATGCCCACGTCAAGAATCTGAGGGCCAAGCTGGCCCGCGAGGCCGACGGTCAGGTTTTCGTCGAGACGGTGTACGGTGTCGGCTACCGCCTCCGGGAGGGTGGAGGGTTGTAGCGATGTCGCTCGGCAGCAAACTGAGCATTGCCTTTGTCGCCATTGCCGCCCTTGGCATTCTCGTGGCCGGCGCCCTTGGCATTTGGAACACGGTCGAGTTCCAAGATCGCAAGGACTTCGAGGCGCAGGCCCTGCCGTTCCTCCTGGACGAGGTGTTGACCCATTACCAGGCCCACGACGAATCCTGGGAGGGGGCCGGCGAACTGCCCTTGCCGGGATATGTGCTGCTGTTTGACAAGGACCAAAAGTGGCTGGGAAACGGTGGCCGCGGGCCGGCGCAGAAGCTGCTTGGTCCCTGGCGCGGGTACGGTGTTCCCGCCCAGGCCATTGTTCTGGACGGCGAAGTGATCGGATTCCTGAAGGTGATGCGCCGGCCCAAGGCGTTGGGCGGGGGTGCCGAAGTCACCTTTTTCCAGGATGATTCCGCCTTCCTTGAGGACGGGTTCGAAGACTTGGGACGCCATCGGCGGGATCGTTGGCCGATACCTTTCTGGGGTTTCGGCGCCATTCTGCTGGCAGCCGGGGTGTCCGGCGTGTTCGTCAGTCGGCGAATCGTCAGGCCACTGCACGAACTGACGGAGGCCACGCGGGCGGTGGCCTCCGGCGAGCTGGAGCATCGGGTTCCCGTGCGGTCGCAGGATGAACTGGGCACGCTGGCGGAGTCGTTCAACTCCATGAGTGGGAAGCTGGCCGAATCGGAGCAACTGAAGCGGCAGATGACCCAGGACGTGGTGCACGACCTGGCACAGCCAATCGTGGTCATCCGCGGGTTGGCCGAAGCCATGCGCGACGGAGCCATCCCGGTCACGGACGAGAACCTGGACACGATCTTTCAGGAGGCCGGCCGCATGGAAGGGCTGGTGCGGGGCCTGCACATCCTGGAGCAGTTGGACTCGGGACGCCTGCACCTGTCCAGGGGACCCCTGGCACCGGAGGACCTGGTGAATCGCTTGATGCGCATGTACGCGGGGCAGGCGCAGAGTGCGGGCATCTCCCTGGTTGCACGCATCGATCCGGTTCTGCCGGTGCTCGATGGGGACGAAGAACGCCTGATCCAGGCGTTCGGCAACATCATGGTGAATGCCTTGGCCTATGCCCCGGCGGACAGCGACATCGAGATTCGGGCCCGGACCGGTGCGGGTGGTGGGGTTGAACTGTCCGTGACGGACAGCGGACCCGGTGTGCAGGAGGAGGACCTGCCCCGAATCTTTGAGCGGTTCTACCGGGCGGACAAGGCGCGCACGCAGCGGAATGTCGAGGGTTCGGGCATTGGGCTCGCCATTGTGCGATCGCTGATTGAAGCCCATGGCGGCGAAGTCTCCGCGGCCAATGTGGAGCCTACCGGCCTGCGGGTGTCCGTTCTGCTGCCAACGGCAGCCTTGCCGTCGTCGAAAGGTGGCGTCTAAGGGGGGTGCCCATGCGTCGATTGTCCCCAAGGCAACCGCATTCCAATTTGACGGGATCCCGAGTCGGTACTCATCGTTCCAGTTGGCCTGCTTGCGCTTGATGATTGGTTTCCCGGCCCAACTGGTCGAGGGTCATCACCAGGTTGCGGCCGGTGCGGATGTGGCTTGCGTCCTCCCGGAAGGCCATGTCCAGGACCCAGTGCAGGGAATTCTCAATGGGGCATATATACGATGGTTGACACCACGCATATCCGGTTCACGGGTCGCGGGAGTCCCTGTGGTCGGCCGCAAGGCCGACCAGGGAGGGAGCGCTCCTCGCCGTGCAGCTGCCCCAGTCCCGCGGGCCGGAACGGGTACGGACGGAAGTCCCGCCCGCACCAGGATGTTGAGCGCCGCGTTGTGATCGGCGTTCGCCCGGAATCCGCAGGTTCCGCACGCGAACACCGCCTGCGACGGTCGGATTGACTTGGCTGTGTGTCCACACTGGCTGCAGGCTTGCGAAGTGTAGGCAGGATCCACGAACACCACCCGGCCGGCCTTGTACTCGAGCTTGCGCTCCAACGGCCCCTAGCCGCATGCCAGGATGGATCGGTTGAGCCCTGCTTTCTGCTTCACGTTCCGGCCGGGGTTCTCGACCGTGCCCTGCGCACTCTTCGTCATGGCCTTCGTGTTCAGGTCCTCGAGCACGACGGTGTGGGCGGTGTCCGCAACCTTGCGACTGATTTGGTGAGTGGCGTTGTCCCGGCGGCGGGAGCGCTTGCGGTGGAGTTTGCGCAGTTGCCCGGCCGTGCCGCGGCGTCGGTGGGAGCCCTTCTGCTGCCGGGCCATCCTGCGCTGGTACCGCTTGATCTTCGCGTCCTCAACAGTCGTGTCGGGGATTGCGTGTACGGCTCCGGTGCGGTCCGTGGCCTGCCCCGCGTTGCGGTCGACACCGACCGCTCCGGACTCCGCGGACGGGCATACGTCCGGATGGTCGACCGGCACGTCGAACACGATGTAGGCGTACCACTGCGGCTGCTTGCTTTCGGACTCCTGCCGTACGCGCACGGTCAGCGGCTGGCCGTCGGCATACCGGTGGATGGGACCGAGACGCGTCCAGCCCATCTTGGGGATGTACAGACGCCCGTCCTGGATCCGGACTTTGACCGGGATGGCGGAGGCGGGCTGTGTGTAGTGCTTGGCCTTGTACTGCGGACGTCCGTGGTCCGGACGGTCCGGGTCGAAGAACGCGGCGTAGGCGTCCCCCATGTACTTGCAAGCGTACCGGACGATTGCGTAGCTGTAGTCCTGCAGCCACGCGTTGCCGGGTGCGTTCCGCAACTGCGTGAACCGCGTGCCCAGCGTGAAGAAGGTCGGACTGCCGGGACCCTTCCCCGGCTTGCCGAACGCCTTCCACATGCGGTAGCCCGTCTCGTGCCCGGCCAGCACGTGGTTCCAGGCGAACCGGCAGGCGCCCGCCAGTTGCTCCGGCATGGCTGTGATCTTTTTGGACTGGCCATTTGCCTGGCGCTGTCCCGGCACCAAGCGCGACCGGTCCGCCCACACGCTGACCAAGTGCAGGAGTGCCCGGCCCCGGCCTGGATATAGGAAATCCGGCACGGTTTCACTTTTGTTGAGTTGGTCCGAGGTCGGCCTCAGCCTCCCTTGGCGTGAAAAGGCCCCCTTGCCGGCCGCAGGCCATGGCGGCTGTCAGCCACCGGCAGAGGAGGGGCCGCAGGCCGGCGGCCCGGGCCGTGCGCGGCCGCGTACGGATTCATGATGGAATGCCACCGGAGCCAGTATTTCTGTGTTTTTTCAATTACTAAAATGATATAGAATTGTTGGTTAATTCCTGTCTTCCATCGCGATTGCTATCTGAGAGTTTCGAGATGGCACCTCCTACTTGCTTCGTACTGTTATCTTTCTGCCTGCCGCAGCCGAATCCCGTGCCGACCCAACCGGCCACCGGCAAACCACCGCACCTCCGACCTTCAGGCAGCCCGGAACCTTAACAGTTACATCATGGAGCGGGACATTGACAGCACCAGGCAATGCCGCCGCCTTGCCATGCGCTACGAGAAGATCGCCTTCAGCCACCTCAGTTCGTAATGTGCGCCGCCGTTCGCCATGGGCTGCCAAACTCCCTTCGCTGCTCATGTCCGCAGGCCCTGGTCCACGATGCAGAAAGGGCGTTGTGCCGGCAGCTTCACGAGAACCGCTGGGACCGCCCCCTTGCAGGACGGACCGGAGGACTCGGGATCGATCGCTGGGTCGAATACCGGCAGGTTCGGTGTGGCCGCTTCGCGCCCGCCCTGGCAAAGGCAACTGGACGTGGAGGGCTCTCCGCTGCTGTCAACGAGGCATATCTGTTACCACGACGGTTGTACTACTGCATACCGGGAAAATATCAACTTAATTATGAATTTTTGATGTTTATTCAGCCAACTTCCGGCAACTAATTCCTGTAAACGGGGGGACGAACAATGCAGGAGGATGGAAACGTTTCTGTAGTCATGTCGGATCGGCGCAATTGGCGCGGCTACGCGCAGCTCGCGTTGGTCGTTCTCGTACTGGCGGTGGCTCTCTATTTCGCAAGGGCACCCAGCTTCAGGGCACCCACGGGTGACGCCGCACCGCAGACGAGTGCCCCGCCGGTTGTCGCGGTCGTTGTTCCCTTGGCCACCGAACAGGCCCTGACCATTGATTTGACCGGCACGGTTTCCGCGCGGGAAAAGACCACCCTCATGACCGAGGTGGAAGGACGGGTGGCCTGGGTGTCACCGGACTTGACCGCCGGCGGATTTATCGCTGCCGGAGAAACGATCGTCCGAATTGACCCTGCCCAATATGAACTTGACGTGGAAGAGGTGCAGGCCACCGTCGAGGAAGCCGAGGCCCGGGTGCGGCTCGAAGAGGCGTTGGGTGCGGAAAACGAGCGGGTGTTCGAACTTGAGAATCCCGATGCCGAGCCGTCCGAGTGGGTCCGCAGACTGCCCCACATTGCACTGGCGCAGGCGGAACTCAAGAAGGCTCAGGTCGCGCTCAGAAGGGCGGAATTGCAACTGGCACGAACAGAGATTTCCCTCCCTTACGACGTTCGGGTGATGGGGTCGGATGCGGCCGTCGGCGAACTGGCACGCCCGGAAGACCCTCCCATGCCCTCCGCTCTGGTAAGTGTCGTCTACACCCCTTCGGGTCTGCTGGGTCTCGTCTACCGCCCCCACATGCTGCGGGTGATAACACCCATTGAGCCCCGCGAACTCGCCTACCTGGAGCCGGCCGTGGGGCGCAAGGCACAGATAACCGGGCGGACAGGGTCGTGGGAAGGGGAAATTGCCAGTGTCTCATCCATTGTCGACGCCACTTCGGGCCTGGCTTCGGTGTTCATCAAATTCGCGGAGGACGAGCACGTGGAAGCCCTGCCACTTCCAGGGACATTCGTTGAAATCAACATTGAAGGTCCGGTCTTCTCCGACGTGTATGTCCTGCCGAATACCGTTCCCCGGGAAGACGGCAGCATCTGGATCGTCAGGGATGGCAGATTGCAACTCTTCAAACCGGAAGCCTACGGGAGGACAGCCGACGGGTGGGTCGTGAAAGTCTTTGATGCAGGCGAGGGAATCGTGGCCGACACGTTGTCGGAGCCCTTTGAAGGGCTTGCAGTCTCGCCACAAGTCCTGGAGGCCCGTTGACGGGATTTGGAACATGAACGCAACCACAGACGAAAGCCGCGACCAGCCGCCATCCGGCCCGATCGCCGGGTGGATTGCCTACTTCGTGGGCAATCCGGTCGCCGCCAATCTCCTCATGCTGTTTTTGCTGGTTGCCGGCGTCGTGTCGGGAGCCCGGATCGCGGTGGAGGCAAACCCCGAAATCGATCTGCGCACCGTCACGGTCACGGTGCGCTCGCCCGGATCGTCGCCGCGGGAGGTGGAGGAGGACATCGTCCGCCGGGTCGAGGAAAGTGTCATCGGCTTCCAGGGGGTCGAGCGGGTCGTGGCCACGGCGACGGAGGGGATGGGCACGATCAACATCGAGTTGACCACGTTCGCGAATGCCGACAAGGTCCTGGACGACATCAAGCAGGCAGTGGACGGCATCGAAAACTTTCCGCCCCTGAACGCCGAGCGGCCGCACGTGGAGTTGACGGAGGTGAACGACCAGGTGATGACGCTGGCCGTGGTGTCGGACGTGCTGAACGAGGACGCCCTGCGGCGTGCCGCCGAGAAGGTGCGCCGCGAACTGCTGCAGTTGCCCGGCACCTCGCGCGTGAACATGTTCGGCACGCGGGACCGCGAGATTGCCATCGAACTGAATGAAGTGGAACTGCGGCGCCACGGCCTTTCGCTCCGGGAGGTCGCCAACATCGTGCGCCGGGCCTCCCTCAACCTGACGTTCGGCGAACTGCAGACGGAGACCGGCGGGGTGGTGCTGCACACGATCTCCAAGCGTACGGTGGGCCGGGAATTCGCGGGAATTCCCCTGATCACGCGTCTGGACGGCACCATCGTGACCCTCGGGGACGTGGCGGACATCCGCGATGCGTTTGTGGACGGGGAAGTCATTGCCAAAGTGGACGGGGTGCCTGCGGTGTTCGTGCGGGTGGCCCACACGCGCGGTCAGTCCCTCATTGAAAGCGCCCGGGACATACGGAACTTGCTGGCCGACTACGAGGTGCCGCAGGACGTGGATGTCTTCGTCTGGGAGGACAGGGCGGAGCCAAACCATGATCGGCTGGCGCGGCTGGCCCAAACCGGCATCATCGGCGTGATTCTTGTCTTCCTGCTGCTGCTGCTGGTCTTTGACCTGCGCGCCGCCGTATGGATTACGCTCGGCATCCCGTTCTCCATCGCCGGCTCCCTGCTCTTCTTCGGTCCGGCGAACCTGTCCATGAACCTGGGTACCCTGACGGCGTTGTTCCTGATGATCGGCCTGGTGGTGGACGATGCACTGGTGGTGGGCGAGGGCATCGCGGCGGAACGGGAGCGCGGTCTGGGACCGCTGGCAGCGGCCGTGGCGGGGGCCAGGTCCGTGGTGAGCCCGATTACAGTCGCCGCGACGACCACGGTTCTGGCCTTCGTGCCCTTCTACTTCCTGCTCCACCCCATGTTCCAGGTCGTCAAGGTCTTTCCCCTGGTGGCGTTCTTCGTGCTGGTGGTGTCCCTGATCGAGGCGGTCTTCATCCTGCCAGCGCATCTGGGCCACGCCCGTCGGTGGAGCCTGTGGCCCCTGAGCGCCATCTAGGCGCGGGTCTGCGAGTGGATTGAGGAACTTCGGGACCGGACGGTGGTGCCGGCCGTGTCGTGGTCCGTGCGGAACGTCTGGGCAACCCTAGTCATCGGAGTTGTGGTGGTGGCTTCGTCCGTGCTGCTGTTCCGCTTCGAGCTGGTGCGGTTCGTTGCCCTCTCCGGCGTGGCTTCGGATTATGTCCAGGCCGACCTGCAAATGCCCGAGGGTACGCCCCTCGCCGTGACGGAGGCTGCCGCAGTGGAGGTGGTGGCGGCGGCCCAAGCGGTCAACGAACAGTTGCCGGGGGTGCCCATACGCTCCGTCACCTACATTGCCGGCCAGATGGCCGAGTGGCCTTGGATAGGCACGGAGATCCCGACCGGCAGCCACTTGGCGGGGGTGCGCTTGGAACTCAATGATCGTCCCCTGCGCCGCTCGATGCCTTGGGATGTCACACGGGTCTGGCGGCAGAACCTGGGTTCGAACGCGCGTCTGGAGAAGATCCAGTTCTGGAACAGCAGTATTCGCGAAAGTCCCACCATTGCGTATGTGCTGTTGCACGAGGACGAGGAGGTGCTGCAACAGGCTGCGGCGGAGATGCAGTCCTTTATGACGGGTACCCCGGGCGTCATCCAAATCTCCGACAGCCTCATCCCGGGCAAGCGGCACCTCCAGATCGAACTCACGCCGGTCGGCGAAGCCGCGGGGCTCACGACGGCGGATGTCGGCAGCCAGTTGCGCGCCAACTTCCACGGCGTGGAAGTCCAGCGCATTCAACGGGGCCATGAGGAAGTCAAGGTCATGGTGCGATACCCCCCCGAGCGCCGGACGAGTCTGCGGGAACTGGAGCGGGAGCGCATTCGCCTCCTCGGCGGCGCGGAGATGCCGCTGTCCGCCGTGGCGCAAGTGCACGAGAGCCGCGAGCCGGCGACCCGCACGCGCATTGACGGCTCCCGGGCGGCTCTGGTGAATGCCTACGCCGATACGACCGTGACGACACCGAATCAGGCACGCAGTACCATTGAACGGGACTTCCTGCCAACGCTGCGGGAACAGTATCCCGACCTGCGTATTGAGCCGGCGGCCGGCGCCCGCGACGAGCAGGCCATGTTCCGGACCCTGACGTTGTTGCTGCCGATCGTGCTCATTGCCATGTATGCGCTGATGGCGGCCTCCCTGCGGAGCTACTGGAAACCCCTGGTGGCCGTGGCCGGCTTCCCGATTTCGTTCACCGGCGCGGTCCTCGGCCACTGGATCCTGGGCTGGGATTTCCAAGCCATGTCGGTCTTCGGCGTGATCGCGGTCTTCGGCGTGGTGGTCAACGATTCACTGGTGCTGCTGGACCGCTACAACACGATCCGGCGCGAGAACCCGCTGCTGCCGGCCCTCGCCGCGGTCTCGGCCGCCACGCGCCACCGCTTCCGGGCGGTTTTCCTCACAAGCCTCACCACTTTGGTTGGCTTGTCGCCGCTGCTCTATGAACGCGGGGATGACCTGATCTTCGTCGTGCCGTTCATCGTCAGCATGATGGGAGGCCTGATCCTGTCGAGCCTGTTCATTCTCTTCATTTTGCCGGCGCTGGTCATGGTGGCCGAGGGTTCCGGCGAGTGACCTTCGGGCCGGGTTCTTCTCACCCCGGCCTCCGGCCCTCGTGGAGTTGGACATGTAGGGTCACAACCCTCGGTGCAGTGCCGGCAGAAAAGGGTCCCCAGGGCGATTGTCCCCCAATTCACGGCGCTCACTCTCATGTATAATCGGTGTCAGGAACTCAGTCGATTGACCGAATTCGCAATACAGGGGATAGGAGAGTTCAGGTGATTACATTGACGGCAACGGCCGCGGAACGGCTGCAATCGGTCATGTCCGAAAAGGGCATGGATGAACATCACGGCCTGCGCGTGTTTGTCAAGGGCGGTGGTTGCGGAGGCATGCAGTACGGCATGACCTTCGACAAGACCACCCGGGACGGGGACGACATCACCGAACAGCATGGCATGAACGTGCTGGTGGATCAGACCAGTCTCTTCTACATCGACGGGGCCTCGATCGACTATCAGGATTCCCTGATGGGCGGCGGGTTCCACATCGAAAATCCCAATGCCGTCAGCTCCTGTGGCTGTGGCAGCAGTTTCCGCACGACGGACAGCCATGCGGGCGCGGACCAGGGCGGGGGTTGCGGCCACGGCTGAACCCAGTCCCATGGCCCGCGCGGCGTGCACCGAGAGTCATGTCTGATCCGGTGCGCGCCCGAATCTACACGGTGCGGGAAGCCCGCGCCGCCCTGCCGCGCGTGGCGGCCCTGATGGAGTTGGTCCAGGCCGCGCGCGGGGAAATCATGGAGTTGCGGCCCAAGGTTTGGCCGTTTCTCCGCCGCCGGATCGGCAACGGCGGCAACGCCCACATCACCGATTTGACCGAACAGTTTGCGCGCCTGGACGGTGCCGTGCGCCAAATCATGGCCATGGGCATCCTGGTCAAGGATGTCGACAAGGGCATTCTCGACTTCCTGGCCATGCGACACGGCCAGCGCGTGTACCTCTGCTGGCAGCACGGCGAGGAGACCATCGACTACTGGCATGACATTGATGCCGGGTTCGCGGGCCGGCAGCCGGTGATCGAGTCGGAATTTGACGACTTTGAATAATTGACGGCCGGCCACCGGCAAAGGCAAACGACAATCCATGCCCAATCAGTTCAACGCACCCGAGATCGGTGTGACCGAAGTTGACATGCGACGGCAGCGAGGCGACAGCTTCCTGCTGGTGGATGTTCGCGAAGCCGATGAATTGGAAGTGGCGGCCATTGCGGGAGCCACCCACGTGGCGCTTAGCGACTTGAGGGATCACGGCGAAGCCGCCATTCCGCAGGCCATGCAGGACAAGGACGTGGACTGCGTCCTGTTTTGCCACAAGGGCGTGCGTAGTGCCAAGGTCACCGCCTGGTTGATGGAGCGCGGCTATACCAACGTGCGTTCGATGGACGGTGGCATTGACGCCTGGTCCGTCCTGGTCGACGAGGAAGTGGATCGCTATTGATCAGGCCTGGCCGGTCGAGCGCACCGAGTATCGAACGGGGTGCTCTGCGCCGTGGCCGCGGGGGCTTCACCTGCGGTCTCCGCAGTTCGAGGTGCGGATTGGGTGTTGCACCGCCGCGTTAGCCGCGTGGCTGAGTGACCGACAACATCGCCAGCTTGCCTGCCGCGGGTCCGACGACCAAGGGGAACGTTGCGGAATGGCTGCCGCCGGACGGGCTGTTCCCCGGTCAGGTGGGTGCCTGTTCCTCCATCAGGCCCGGAGGGAGCTGCTCCGGGTTGTCCAGGAGGGAGCCGAGTGCCTGCATGTTCTTCAGGTCCGAGGTGCGTTCCACGGTTTTGGGTGTCTCCAGCAGCTTGGGGATGTGCGACCAGGTCGCATCGTTGAGAATGAACGCGAAGGCTGATTCCCCGATCCGACCTTGGCCGATGTGTTCATGCCGGTCCACGTGGCTGCCCAGATCGCCCTTGCTGTCGTTGAAGTGCCAGCACCGCACCGCGTCAAGGCCCACGGTGGCGTCAATCTCGGACATCAGGCGGTCGTATCCGTCCCGGGTGCGAATTTCGTATCCCGCGGCAAACAGGTGGCAGGTGTCGAGGCAGATGCCGGTGTGGGCCGCGTCGCGCGTCAGGGACAGCAGTTCGGCCAGTTCGGCAAGGTCGCGTCCGATGACCGTACCCTGGCCCGCCATGACCTCGAACAGCAGACGCGTGGCTCGCAGATGAGGACGGCGGGCATAGACTTCGTTGACGATTGAGGCAGGCCGGTCGGGGCGTGGGCGACAGCGTGCGGCCTAGTCGGCAAAGCTCGCTTCGGATGCCCGTACCGTGTCCCGCCATGACCTCGAACAGCAGACGCGTGGCTCGCAGATGAGGACGGCGGGCATAGACTTCGTTGACGATGGCGGCAGCCCTGGCGATGCCGGCTTCCGCGCCGTCGCCCATGTGGGCGCCCGGATGCAGGACGACATCCGGGATGCCGAGGGCCGTGGCCCGTTCCAGTTCATCCTCCAAGCCGGCTCTGCTTTTGGCTTGGACATCCGGTTTGGGCCCGGCCAGGTTGATCAGGTAGCTGGCGTGGGAGACGGTCGGCAACGGGGCCGGTCCCTGTCGGCGGTCCTGCCACTTTTGGATGTCGCCGGGATCCAACGGCTTGGATTTCCACTGGCGATTGCTCTTGGTGAACACCTGCAGCGCGGTCATATGGAGGTCGACGGCCCGGTCGATTGCCTTGTGCATGCCGCCGGCGGCGGATACGTGGGCGCCCATGAGGGCCGGCGTGGTTGCGGAGTGGGGCATGTTGGTTCCGATGGGTGGCATGGAGGCTGTGGATGCTCGCACTGGCGATAGACACGGCCATCGAACCCGCCGTTGTGGGGGTGGTGGACTTGGCTGCCGAAAAAACCCGCAGCGAACGAATTTGGGAAGGCGGCCGACGCCATACAAGGGAGTTGGCCCCGACCATCAGGGAGGTGTTGTCCGAAGCGGACACGGACCTGGAGGCTCTGTCCCTGATTGCCGTGGCCCGCGGTCCGGGCAGCTACACGGGGGTTCGCACGGGGGTCAGTGTAGCAAAGGGCATCGCGCTCGCCCTGGACGGCGCCGTTCCCTTGTGCGGGGTGGCCACAACCTCAATCCTATTGCACAAGGCACATGCCACCGCACCCCGAAAACCGGGCACGGCGCGCCTGCTGGCCGCGTTGCCGGCCGGTCGGAGCCGCTGGATTTGGGGCTGGCTGAATTCCGATGAACCGTGGCGGGAACTCGAGACACCCGATTTGGTGAACGGATCCCTGGACCAACTGGTGCAAGCCGCCAACCGCGAGTCGACCTTGGGTAGGCAGCCTTGGCTGTGTGCGGACCGGGACGCGAATCTTGAACAAGGGGTGGCCGGGTTGTCCGGTCTGTGCTGGCCCGGTCGCAGGGAGCGCCTGCGCACATCCCTGACCTTGGCCCGCCTGGCGCGGGACCGGTTGGCAGCCAACGAATGGTCCGATCCCGAATCCGTCGTCCCCAGCTATTCTTCGTCGGCGGAGGCGGTGGGTGCCTGAGTCCTGCATGGCCGATTTGACCTCGCGCGCACCGGGTTTCTGCACACTGGAAGTCGATGACTGGCAGGATGTGGAGGAATTGGAGGACATCTGCTTCCGACCACCCCTGAGCCGGGATCAAATCAAGTCCATGCTCAAGCCTGCCTCCATGTACGTCTGGTACGGGCTGCGCACGGGACCGGAAGGATGGGGATCCCTGCCGTCCGGCAAGGTGGCGGCATATGTTTGCTCCGTCATGCCGGCCGACGTGGCACAGATCGTGCGGTTCGGCTGCCTGCCGGCCGTGCGCAGGCAGGGGCTGGGCAGTCTTCTGATGCTCAACTATCTGCAGGTGGCAACCATCAACTTGATGAGGGTGGTCCAACTGGAGGTGAAGCCGGGCAATCGGCAGGCCGTGCACATGTATGAGAACCTGGGATTCGAACGGATAGGGTGCCGACCGCGCTACTATGAGAACGGCGAGGCTGCCCTGCTGTACAACCTCCTTGACTTGCAGACCCCTGTCGTACAGGCACGGCTGGCTGCCCGTCTTGACCGGACTCGGGCCCGGTTTGTCAATTCGATTAGCGCAGGCGGGAAGAATCATGGCTGATGGCAATCCAACCGAAACCCTTCAGGAACTCGCGGCCGGCATCCGGGCCTGCGAAGCCTGCCAACTGTGTGCCGGACGGCTGCAGGCGGTGCCGGGCGAAGGCAATCCCCGCGCGTCCATCATGTTCGTCGGCGAAGGGCCCGGCGCCGTCGAGGACGAACAGGGCAGGCCGTTTGTCGGCCGGAGCGGCCAGCTCCTGACCGAAATGCTGGCCGAAGCCGGGATCCCCAGATCCGACGTGTTCATCACCAATGTGGTCAAGTGCCGTCCGCCCGGCAACAGGGATCCGCTGCCCGAGGAGATCCAGGCCTGTCGCCGTTGGCTGGATCGCCAGATTGAGGCCATCAATCCAAGTCTCATCGTGACCCTCGGCCGCATCAGCATGAGTCGCTGGTTCCCGGGTGGCCGCATCACGCGCATCCAGGGACAGGTCAGGAACATTGACGGGGGCCGGCGGGCCATGCCCCTGTTGCATCCGGCAGCCGTCCTGCGCAACTGGGGCCTGCGTTCCGAATACGCCGGCATGTTCGCCCGGTTGGCCCGGTTGGCGAACGAGCCGCGCCCGGACCCGGCGTCCGCCGAGGACGACCTGTCGCAGGGAACGTTGTTCGATCTCTGAGGCCCGACACGACGAGCGCGCCGGCATCTCCCGATGCCGCCCGCGCAAACCAATACAGTCAACACAGCAACCAAAACAAGGCATACCATGGAAGTCAATTACAAGGTCCCCGCGGACGCGGGGGACGCCATCCGGGACAGCGCGCACAACCTTCTGCGCGTGACGCCGCTGGGCGGCCTGGGCGACATCGGCAAGAATATGATGGTCGTCGAGTACGACGAGGATATGGTCCTGATCGACGCCGGCAGCATGTTCCCCGTCGAGGAGACGCCGGGCATCCGGCTGATGATTCCGGACCTGGCCTATGTCCTGGACAACCGCGAGCGGCTGCGCGCCATTCTGCTCACCCACGGACACGAGGATCACATTGGGGCCCTGCCCTTTCTGCTGGAGTTCGGCATCGAGGTGCCGATTTACGGATCGGACCTGACCATCGGCATTGTCGAGAGCAAGCTGACGGACCGCGACTATCAGTTGTTTGAGGCGGTCCGCCAGCTCCGAACCGTGGACACCGAAACCGTTCTGCAGTTGGGCGCCTTCGAGGCCGAGTTCTTCCAGGTCAACCACAGCTTTCCCAGCAGCTTGGGCATCTCGTTGAACACGCCACTGGGGCGCGTGATCCACACGGGCGACTTCAAGTTCGACGAGAATCCGATTTTGGGCCGGCCCATCGACGTGGCCCGGCTGGAGGCATGGGGGCGGGAAGGGGTTCTCCTTCTGATGGCGGACAGCACCAATGCCGAAGAGGATCTGGCCACAAGCAGCGAAATCGCCATCGAGGACAAGCTGCAGGAACTGTTTGAAGAGGCTGCCGGCCGCATTTTCTTCTCCACGTTTGCCAGCAACACCGCCCGCGTGCAGCAGGTTCTGAACCTGGCCGAACGCAACGGGCGAAAGGTGGGGCTCGTGGGCAGTTCGATGTACCGGTACACGGAGAACGCCGTCAAACTGCGCTACGTGGATTTGGACTGGAACAGTCTCCTCAGTGACCAGGACATCGACAAGGGGGAGCCGGACAAAGTTTGTGTTCTCATCACGGGTTCCCAGGGCGAGGAGCTGAGCGCGCTCAACCGACTCAGCCTCGACAATCATCGGTTCCACCAGGTGCGCAGCGACGATACCGTCATCATCAGCGCCACCCCGATCCCGGGCAACGAGAAGAACTACTACAACATGATCAACCGGCTGTTCCGCCGGGGTGCGAATGTCATTTACGCGGATCTGGCCGAAATCCACGTGTCGGGCCACGGCAGCCTGCGGGAGAACGCCCGTATGCTGGACCTCCTGTCGCCGCGTTTCTTCCTGCCCGTCCACGGCGAGTACCGTCATCTGGAGTTGAACCGCCGGGCCGCCGTGGCCCACGGCATGCCCGAGCAGGACGTGCTGATCCTGGAGGATGGCGACTGTCTGGAGTTCGGCCACTGGAACCGCGATTTCGAACCCGGGGATGGCGATGCCCGGTTGAGCCGGTGTCTGGTGCGGGAAGGCGAGCCCGTTTCGGCGGAACGCATCGTGGTGGACGGCTCCGTGGTCAGCGACGACCACGGCATTCTTAACGAAAGGCTGCTGCTGCGGGACGGTGGGATGCTGGTGTGCGTCGTCAACTACAGTTCCCGCGCCTGGGAGATGCGGGGCGCGCCGGTGCTGGTAAGCCGCGGGGTGCTGTACCGCGAGGAGCAGCGGGATTTCCACGACCTGGCCCGGCAGGCCGTGGCCAAGCGCTTCGCATCCATGGCCGGGAACCCCGGGACCAAGGCCGCGGACATCGAACGGGATCTGGTGCGCGTGTTGCGTCGGATCTGCCGGGACGAACTGGGCCGCAACCCCTTTGTAGTGGTCAAGCTGGCTGCCGACAACCGCGTTTCGGACCCGATTTAATCCGATAGAATTGAATTGGAGCGTCCGGCAGCCCGCCCGGGGGCCGGCCGAGGCGGGTCTGTGCATTAAGGACAGGCCTGTCCACCCTGTCCGTTTGTCTTTGTTGTCAGGATTGGAGCCGATCGTCGGTGGCCCAACGAACCTCGACCAAGAGGAAATCCGCGGCGAGTCCGTGGCAGGCCTTGTTGGCCTCGCTGTATGCGCCGCGCCTGGCCGGAACCGTGCTGGTCATGGTTGCCGTGTTAACGCAGCTCAGCTTCATGTCCCTGACCCGCGGCAGGCTGACCGATATGTGGATTGGCAGCCTGCAATCGCTGGTGGGTGTGGCGGCCTGGGGTTTGCCGGCCGTGATCGGGTTTCTCGGATTCTGGATCATCGTGCGGGCCATGGAGTACCAGCCGATGCCGCCCTGGCACAAGCCGGCCGGTGTCGTACTGTTGTATCTCTGTCTGGTGGTGGGCTTGAACCTGGTGCCGGACCGGCTGGCGGGGGACTTGGCGCAGGCATTGTCGCCGTCCCTGCCATCCGCCGGAGGGTGGATCGGCTACCGGTCGGGGACGCATCTGGCAGGGGCCCTGGGACTGGCCGGAGCATGGACCGTGCTTGTTGGCCTGGCCCTGGTGGGCGGCTGGATGGTGGTTCCGGAGTGGCTGGGGGGGCGGTGGCGGGGGGGCGGCGCGGGGGCGGCGTCGCCCGCGGCGAAGGGAACCCCGCCCTTTGCCCTAAACCCCGCCTGTATCGCGTGTGGCAGCGGGTGAGTCGGCGCCGGGTCGATCTCGAGCCGCTGCGGAGAGTGTACGGGCGGGTTTGGTTTGCCTATGTGCACTGGCTGGAACGCATGCGGACTCCCCGTATTGCGCCGCTGGAACACGGTTCGCCGGCGGTGGAGGCCGTGGCGGTTCCGGCCCGGCCTCCCGCGGTGCGTGAAGGCGCGGCGATGCCTCCCGCCGGAAGGTCCGGGCCACCGGAGGAAGGCGCCGGGCAGGCCTGGACCCTGCCCGACATCCACCGGCTTCTCTCCTCGCGGGAGCGGATTGAGGAGGACGACGACCGCGTGCGCAAGATGGGAACCCTCATCCAGGACACGCTGGAACTGTTCGGGGTGCCCGCGAGCTTCGAGGGCGCCTACACGGGGTCGGCCGTTACGCAGTACCTGATCAAGCCCGGATTTATCGAACGGAGCGACACGCGCGGCTACGTCAGGCGCACCAAGGTCAAGGTCAGCAAAATCACGAGTCTGCGCGACGACCTGGCCTTGGCGGCCGCGGCGGCTTCGGTGCGCATCGAGGCGCCCATTCCGGGCACGAGCTATGTTGGAATCGAAATTCCGAACGCCGTCATCAACTCGGTGAACCTAAGGGACCTGGTTGTCAGCGACGCCTTTCTTTCGATGAATGCCAGTCTGCCGTTGGCCCTGGGCGAGGATGTCAAGGGACAGCCGATTGTGGCGGACCTGGCCCGGATGCCCCACCTGCTGATTGCCGGCGCCACCGGTACCGGCAAGTCGGTCTGCATCAACGCCATCATCACGACCCTGCTGCTGTCCCACACCCCGGAGACCCTCCGGTTTCTCATGGTCGACCCCAAGATGGTCGAGTTGAGCGCCTACAACCGCATTCCCCACATGCTCAAGCCGGTGGTCACCGACGTGGAACAGGCCGAGGCCGTTCTGGAGTGGTGTGTGGCCGAGATGACCGCGCGCTATCAGCTGCTCAATGTCGAGCGGGTCCGCGACATTCACCGCTACAACCAGCGGCGGATTGAGGAGGGCGAACCGCCGATGCCCTTCATCGTCGCCATCATCGATGAAATGGCGGACTTGATGATGTCGGCACCCCAGCAGGTGGAGCAGGCAGTCTGTCGTCTGGCCCAGATGGCGAGGGCCGTGGGCATCCATCTAATCATTGCGACACAGCGGCCGTCGGTGGATGTCATCACAGGGTTGATCAAGGCCAACTTCCCGGCGCGCATTGCCTTTGCCGTGTCGAGCCAAATCGACAGCCGGGTAATCATCGACGAAGCGGGAGCCGAACGGCTCCTGGGCAACGGCGACATGCTGTTTGTCGCTCCGGACGCACAACGGGTTGGACGGGTGCAGGGCACCTGGGTGAGCGACCCCGAGATTGCCGGAGTTATCGACCATTGGGAGGCGGAAGCGAACCTGTGGGATCTTGGGGCGTTCCCGGCGGTTGCCGGGACGGAATCCGGTCGGACCGTGGAGCCCCACGAGTCATTGGTCCCCACCCCCGCCGACCCCCACCCGCCGGAACGTGTTCCGCTGCCGTCGCCTGCCGGCAAACCTGAGCCCGAACCCGATCCGGGCCGGGAGATTGGGACCCGACAGCGACCAGGGAGGGAACCTGAATCGGCCGCGGTTGAACGACTGCGGCAAATCGTAGCGACCGGGCGGGATGCCCCGGAACGTGGATCGGCCGGACAGGCCACGGCCGCCGAACCTCCGGAGCCGGGCCTGCCCGAGGACGACTCCGGTATGAAGGGTGATGCATCCGGGGAAGCCGGCTCGGACAGTCCGGACCGGGGAGCGTCGCCTGGCAACACGGACCTACAGGAGCCTCCGGCACGCCGATCGGAATCCGTGCCATCGGCTGTGTCCAGTCGGAAAGGCTCGGGACGCGCCGGCAAGCATACGGATGTCGGTGCGACAGGCAGTGACCGGAACGAGCCGGATTCTGCGCCGATACCGCCTGCACCCGAGTCGAAGGAAGGCTTGTACCTGAGGGCCTTGGAAGAGGCCAAGGGGCTGAAGGTTCTTTCCGCCAATGTCCTGCAGCGTCGGCTGCAGTTGGGTCGCAACGGGGTGTTTGAGATTTTGCAGCGGATGCTGGACGAGGGCGCAATCGATGAAGACGACCTTGACAGCCGGACGTTTGTGGAGTTGGTGCGCAGGCAGGCATAGCGGATATCCAGGCTCGTGGCATACAGTGACACGGGAGTGGGGGCGGACACGCTGTCCCGAACCGAGACCTAAACCTGATTTCGTCTTCCCCTTTGGTCCAATCAGCGCGTACGGGTTGCTCTTCCCAAAGTGGGCGTCACGCGGTTGGCGACGGCAAGTTTGGGTGAACGGGTAAATATTGGAATCGCGTGGAAAAGTGGCCATGAAAGGCGAGTTGACTCAAAACGGCTGCCAACTGGTGCACAGGAACGGTGACGAAACCCTTGTGGTCGAACCGTGGGGACGCGATGGGCTGCGCGTGCGCGCCTCCCTCAGTGAGGTCGATGATCGCAACTGGGCACTGACGGAGACGGCGGCTGGTGCACTTAGGGAGTCCGTGTCTACCACAATCATTGAGATTGCCGACAACCAGGCCTCCATCGCCAACGGACTGATCTCCGCCCGCCTGACGGATCCCTCCCCCGTTCCCGGGTCCGGCCATGTCCTGCAGGCGGGCCATCTGCAGTTCTTTCGGGCGGGAGAACCCATTCTTGGCGAGTACGACTATGTGGTGGGCGCCCACAATCCGGGTACCCGCACCTACAAGCCCGTTCCCGGGTTTGCGGACGAGGGGTTGTACCGCACCGAGGCTCACTTCGCCCCGCGGCCGGACGAGCGCCTGTACGGGATGGGCCTCAATGCCACCGGCGGCGTCAACCTCAAGGGATGTGTGATTGACCTGTATCAACGGCATGTGAAGCACACGGTGCCGTTCCTGGTGTCCAGTGCCGGCTATGGTCTGTTGTGGAACAACCCGTCCTTGGGAAGGGTGGAGCTGGGTCGGAACCGGACGCGCTGGGTGTCCGAAGGCTGTCGGCAAATCGACTACTACGTCACCGTGGGCGACACCTACGACGCCATCATGGAGAACTACGCCGACGCCACGGGACATGCACCGGAGATGCCGTACTGGGCATCGGGTTTCTGGCAGTGCAAGCTGCGGTACCGGACCCAGGAGGAACTGCTGGCGACCGCCAGGGAATTCCGGCGGCGCGGCCTCCCGCTCTCTGTTATCGTCATCGACTTCCGGCACTGGCGGAAAACGGGTGACTGGAAACTCGATCCCGACTTCTGGCCCGATCCGGAGGCCATGGTGCGGGAACTGGATGACATGGGCGTGAGAATCATGATTTCGCCGTGGGTGCTGGTGGAGGAGGAGAGCGAGAACTTCGGACCGATGCTGGAACGGGGCCTGTTCATCGACGCCCTTGATGGCAGCGAGACCTGGATCCCCTGGCAGGCGAACGATGGCCAGGCGGTTCGAACGCGGCAGGTCGATCCCACAAACCCCCAAGCGGCCGCCTACCTGTGGGACAAGTGGAAGCGCAACTACTTCGACCTGGGGATCCGGACGTTCTGGCTGGATCCCTGCGACGACCTGCATCCGATTCAGGACTACGACCGGGTGCGGTACCACGCGGGGCCGGCCCTGGAGGCCCACTGCCATTACCCGGTGGCCCACCAGAGGAACATCCACGACGCCCTGCATACCGCCGGCGAACACGAGGTGGTCACGATTTGCCGCAGTTCGTGGGCCGGTTCGCAGCGCTACGGCGCCTCCCCGGCCGCACACGACATAAAGTCGTCCTTTGAACACCTGGACGAGTACATGAAAGCCGGCCTGAACCTGGCCATGAGCGGCATTCCGTGGGGCGCCGCCGAAATCGGCGGGTTCGTTACGCCCGACAGCCAAAGCGAATACTTCCGGGAACTCATGGTGCGCTGGTACCAGTACGGGGTGTTCACGCCGGTATTCCGCACGCACGGCCACCGGCCCAACAACGAAGCCTGGACCATCGGCGGCGACAGCTACCGGTTCATCCGGGCGGCCATGCTGCTGCGCGAGCGGCTGCGTCCCTATGTGATGGCACAGATGCAGCTGGCCTCCGACCGCGGCATCCCTCCCATGCGTCCGCTGTTCTTCGACTACGAGCACGACCCGCAAACCCATGCCGTCGAGGACCAGTTTCTCTTTGGTCCGGATCTGCTGGTCGCTCCCGTTACCGCCTATCGGCAACGCAGCCGGGCCGTGTATTTTCCGGACGGCGAACACTGGTCATGTGCATGGACCGGGCGGCAGCATCATGGCGGCAGGAGGTTGGACATGGCAGCACCCCTGGAACACATACCCGTGTTTGTGCGCGGGATGGAACCGCATCTGGACTTGGGGCTGTTTCAAGTGTAGGTCCGGCCCTGCGGACCGGTGCCTGAGCGAGGCCGCAGATGGGGCAATCCGGCACCGTGCAACCGGTTTGCCAGCCGGCACTCTGGCCTTCGTGTCGCCGCCTATGAAGCTGGTGGTCTCGTGCAGTACATCATCAGGCTTCCCGGGGAGCGGCTTTTGTTTTGAGACAAAACCCAACTTCCGTAATCGGATCAATCGTCCGGTGTGTCAATGTCTTTCCCTGATTGTGCCCAAAATATGTTGGATGTTGGTCCTGTCCAACAATATGTTTAAGGTAACTGTTCAGATACCCCTACCCGGGCGACCTGAGGTCGGGGGGGGGCTGTTCGCCCCCGCCGGCGAGGTCGGGTTAGGGCGGGACGGGGTCCAGCCACGGCACCGGCGCCTCCGGGTCCAGCCGCAGGAGGTCGAGAAGGTTGTGCCCCTGCTTGCGGGCCGTCTCGATCAGGCCCCGCATGCGGGCGAAGCGCTCGGCCCCGGCCGGCGTGCGGAAGCCGCCCGAGATCTTCATTTGCAGCTTGGCCATGCGCAGGGCCTGCTCCGCCAAGTTGTTGGTGAAGGGTACCCGCGGGTCGGCCAGGAAGAGCAGGCAGGCGTCCCGCAGCGTCCACAGGGCCAGGGCCAGGTTGTGGCCGCGGTGACGCCCGCAGGCCGGCGGCGGCAGGCTCTCGTAGTGGTCCAGGACCGGCGCCAGGAGGGCGTCCCAGGCCGCGGCCGTCTGCCGCCGGACGGGCTCCGGCACCGGGCCGCCGGTCGTGTTGCACCAGTGGACGGCGGTGTCCCGGGCCTCGCGCAGCAGGGTCTGCATGGCGGCGGCCCAGCCGTCCGGCGCCTTTTCCAACTCGACGATTTCCTCCAGGTTGCGCAGCAGGTGGGCATTGCAGACGCCGTGGGCGGTCTCGTCCGACAGGCGGGTCCAGTAGGATGCCAGACGGTCGTGCACGGCGATGCCCGTGTACTCGGCCCAGATGGCGCTGCGGGCTCCCAGGCGGTAGTGGGTGAAACGGTCGTCGCAGCTCACGTGCAGCCAGCGCATCGCCCCCGCCACCCGCAGGCCGGTCTCGTCCATGCAGGCCACCGGCAGGGCCAGGGCCTGCGCCCGCAACTGACTGGCGCGCGCGGCCTGCCGCGCCACCGCCCGCCGGCAGAGGGTCTCGACCGTGCCCGTCGACAGGGACACCCCGTGTAGCTCCCGCAGCAGGTCGCGCAGCCGCGCGGTCGGCAGGTGCTGCGCATAGCGCAGGTAGGCCACCCAGGCTTCCAGGCGCGGACCGAACTGCACCGGCCCCGCCACCGCCGCGGGGAAGGCCGCCCGCGTGCGGGTCCGGCAGCCGGGGCAGCACACGGCCTGCGCCCGGTGCTCGGTCACCGCCAGGGGCGGCGGGTCGGGCAGGTCGTGCACCTGGCGCCGGGCCGGGGCCCCGGCCGCGATCCGGGGCAGGGCCGCCCCGCAGCCGTCGCACCGGTCCGGCCAGTGGTCCACGTGGACGCCGACCTGCTCCGACGCCACCTGGG
>MKWU01000216.1_pt1 | contig 108473 bp, 94 predicted proteins | sample 809101 | NCBI WGS metagenome assembly MKWU01 (sample SAMN05860141, study PRJNA318959) | sponge metagenome | host: Aplysina aerophoba | place: Slovenia: Piran, Adriatic Sea, Gulf of Piran | collected 2013-05-07
CCTCCGTGCCGAAGTCCTCCAGGAATATTGTGAAGGTCATTCCTTTCTGGAACTGAACTAGGTTTCTCTTCGCCATGGATTCTCCCGGAGTGCTTGTTCCGCACTCCTTCTTATACTCTTAATGTTTCCGAAAGGCAAGTTATGTTCGCGATTAAATTCACTTAAACAGGGTGGTAATCAGATAGAATTTTGCTTAAGCGCATCGAATCCGGATCGTCGGCGAAATGTTCGTTCTCGACAAAGCGACCGCATGCTGCGATCATGCGCCGGGTCGGTTATTCGGTTCGGTCGAACTGCCGAACTGGATTATTGGCGGCTAATTGCTGATTCGCGGCCGGTCGAAACGCCCGATCGGGGCAAAGACCGAACTGCGGCGGGGCAACGATTCGGCATTTGCGCTTGCAGGCTGGGAATTCCGGGTTGCCGATCAGAATGTCGCCGGGTTATTTTTCGCGGGCAAGCAGTTCAATCGGAACGAATTCCAGAACAGGCGAGAAAAGGAAGGGCGCGAGGACGTTGCATAAGCCACCAGGATACAGAATTCTCGACGCAGAAAGCCTGCGAAACCTTATCGCAGCCCTTCCGCTCAGCAAACAGCTATGGGGGAAGCCCGACAGCTGGACCATCGAGGAAGTCGGAGACGGAAATCTTAACCTCGTTTTTCTAATCAGAGGGGCCGAAGGCGGCTTTGCAGCCAAGCAGGCACTGCCATACGTCCGTCTGGTCGGCGAAAGCTGGCCTCTTCCGCTTTCCCGCGCCCATTACGAGCGCGCCGCGCTGTCGCGGCAGGCCGAACTCGCGCCCGGATTGGTTCCCGCCATCCACCACTATGACGAATCCTTGGCTCTGATCGTCATGGAACTCCTTGAGCCCCATATCATCATGCGTCATGGCATGATCGCCGGAACCGTCTATCCCCGCTTTGCCGAAGATATTACCACTTTCATGGCGGCGACGCTGTTCGACACCTCAAGTCTCGCATTGTCCGCGGAAGATTTCAAAAGCCTGATTGCGGTATTCGCCGGCAACACGGCCATGTGCAAGATTACAGAAAATCTTATTTTTACCGAACCCTACACGGAGGCCGCGAACAACCGCTGGACCAGCCCCTGGCTCGATGGCCACGCGGCGTTGATTCGAGAGGATGCCGACCTAAAGTGCGCGGTCTCCCGCCTGAAACTTAAATTCATGGGATCGCCCGAGGCTATGATCCACGGGGATCTGCATACCGGGTCGGTAATGCTCACTATCGGGGACACCAGGCTCATCGATCCCGAGTTCGCATTCATGGGGCCGATGGGTTTTGACGTCGGCGCCGTTATTGCGAACCTTCTTCTCAACTACTTCAGCCAGATCGGCCATGAAGAGGCCGCGGGCGCTCGCGACGATTACAGGGCGTGGATTCTTGACACGGTCGAGTCTGTTTGGTCGCTGTTTCGCTGCAAGTTCCTTCAGCGCTGGGAGGGATGCGAAACCGGCGATGCATATCCTGCCGCGCTCTTTAGCGATACTCTAGGAAAGGCGGCGCTCGCAAGGGAACGCCGGGCATTCCTCGACCGGCTGTTTCAGGACTCGCTTGGCTTTGCCGCCGCAAAAATGATCCGCCGGATACTTGGGATTGCGCATAATATCGATTTGGAATGCATTGAGAATACGGAAATCCGCGCTACGGCCGAGTCCCGCTCTCTCATGCTCGCCCACGACCTAATGGTAAACGCTAACGGTTACAGCGACATTAAAGTGGTTACCGCCGTCGCCCGACAGATCAACGCGATGGACCCTTGTCTGAGCGGTTCCTGAAGGAGTTCGACATATGAAAATCGATGGAATGCCGACCCGAACAATCCGGATCGCGGCCGACGGCCGGACGGTCGAAGTAATCGACCAGACAAAGCTGCCTTTTGCCTTCGAGATTCTACAGCTCCGCGATGTCGAGGACGCGGCGGACGCAATCGAGCGAATGGTTGTGCGCGGCGCCCCCCTGATCGGAGCCACCGCCGCATACGGCGTAGCCCTCGCCATGGCGGACGATCCCTCGACCGAAAACCTGAACGCGGCCTGCGATCGCCTAATCGGGACCCGCCCGACCGCAATGAATCTTCGCTGGGCCGTCTTCGAAATGAAGTCGTTCCTCGAGCGCCTTCCTGTGGAGGAGCGCAAAGATTCGGCCTACCGGAGGGCGGCGGAGATTTGCGACGAGGATGTAGAGATAAACGCTTCAATCGGGCGCAATGGCCTAGGGCTGATCCAGGAAATCGCGGCGCGCAAGCCGCAAGGAGAACCTGTCAATATACTTACTCACTGCAATGCCGGCTGGCTAGCGACGGTCGATTGGGGCACGGCGACGTCGCCGATCTATTTGGCTCATGGCCGAGGAACTCCGGTCCATGTGTGGGTGGATGAAACCCGTCCCCGGAATCAAGGCGCGGCCCTTACCGCCTATGAGCTGGGCCATGAAGGCGTGCCTCATACGGTGATCCCGGACAATACCGGAGGCCACCTTATGCAGCACGGACAGGTCGATCTGGTGATTACCGGCAGCGACCGAACCTCCGCCAACGGCGATGTTTGCAACAAGATCGGCACATACCTGAAGGCTCTTGCCGCTCGCGACAACGATGTGCCCTTCTATGTCGCGCTTCCTTCGCCGACCATCGATTTCTCGCTGACGGACGGCGTTGCTGAAATACCTATCGAGCAGCGCTCCGGCGACGAAGTCTCGAAAATGACCGGATTGGCGGAGGACGGCACGGTCCGTACTGTCGAAATCGTTTCCTGCGGCTCGCCGGTCGCCAACTATGCATTCGACGTTACGCCGGCGCGCCTTGTTACGGGACTTATCACCGAGGCGGGGATTTGCGAGGCTTCGCTCGACGGAATAGCCGGGCTGTTTCCCGACCGAGCCGAAACCGGCCGATAATCCGTAGAAGCTATCGCTGAAGGTTTTGTTCGCCGACGCAACGATCCGGCGCCGACGATAGCATCGGATTCGGCGAACGGAGGCGATGCCGGCCGACGAATCTTCGACAGCCGCCGCCCCGGAATCCATGATCGGAACATTTGGCTACGGATCATGGCTGGAGCTCGGCCCAATGCTAATTAAGGGACTTATATACGGTAGTGCCCAAGCCCGCCAGCGTCAATTCTCCCGGCGCGGCACGCCGCCCTTGAGAACCGCGTCCGCCAAACGCTCCGGCGATACCGGAACGCTCACGTCACACTCCATGTCCGCCTTTCTCGGCTGATACGACCGCGAAAGCACTTCGTCATAGTCCACTTCGCGTTTCGGATCGCTTACGTCATCTCTGTCGCTCATTGCCGATCCTCTGAAATGTCAAATCCTTTCGTGGGCCATTTGCTCGTTGCATTGCAACTCTCCTTAGTCGTCCATGAATTTCTGGAACGCTGCCTTGAAGGCGGTGTTTTCCTGTCCGGATTCGTTGAAGAACGGCAGTCCGAAAACGGCGTAGTCGCGTCCTTGAAAGACCGTTTTGAGTTCGCCCTTGTGTTGGACATCTTTCAGGATGGTCTCTTTCCAACTGTCGAGTTGATTCAGGTGATGTCCTTTCGGCTCGATGAACAGTTGAAGAATGGCGCTGACATCGGAACCTTTCCTGCGAAGGAACAGAACATAGTCAGGCTCGAATGCCTGCCCGTTGTCGAAGGCGAACAGTTTTACGGCTTTCTCATTTCGTAGCAGGAAGAATTCGTCATACAGGTCATAGAGCCGATCTGCCTGATCGTTCAGGTATCTTATGAACTGCTTTTCCTGATCGGTGCCATAGTTGTCGTCATACGCGTGCCAGTCCTTGCCGCTCAAGTCGATCTGTTCCAGTCCCGGAACTTCGGTTTCGCCCTTTACCCAACTCTTGCCTGTCTCGCCTTCGATGCGCAGCGTCAGTGTCTTGTCGGTGAAGCGGTCCTTGATGGGATGTGGCTTGAAGTCCTTGGTGCCGACATATTCAACGCTTTCGCGTTTCACCCCATTCTCGATCTGGTGCAGGACGTATCTCGCAATGTCCACCTTTTGCCGTGCGGTCAGATTGTCCAGGTCATCAGGCAAACCGCGCACGCTCACTGTCACGTCGCCAAGATAGGTTTCGGAGAGGATAAACTGTGACGCGCTGGCGAGATTCGGAAAGTAGGTCCGCAGATTGTCGAAATGGAAGAAGTCATTAGCGTCCATCGCAAAGCCAAGAATGGTCTTGCCAAAGTTGGCGATCTTCATTTCACGCGAGACGGGTTCCTTGCAGGAAGGCTTCAACGTCAACGACCCACCGCCAAAGGCAGAGGCTTCCGTCACGCGGCCCGTCATCAAGTTGGGGTACGCGAAACTGCCTTCAATCTTGTAGGCGTCCAGTCCGGTCACGTCGTCACGTGAGTTCTTTATCCGCTCGTTGAGCCAAACGTATTCGCTCCCATAGAAGTCTGTCTGCTTGAAGCTATCCTTCAATTTGAGCTGAACCGTTCTGGATTCGTCCAACATGCCGGTTTCACGCAGGGCGTTGCGGATGTCCTGAATGTACCTGGGATTGTGCGAACAGTGATAGTGAAACTGCTCAAGTATCCGCATTGGATGGGCAACGTCGTTGTCGTACTTGCGCATGTCGGTCGCCGCATCCGCGTCGACAAAGCCATAGTGCAGTATGCCTGGCTGAGCGAACGGAAAATACCGCGCACCGCGCCCGATCAACTGAGCCTCGGCCATCGTGGTCTTGCCAACCTTGTTGGCTTTGCCGTCCCGCGTATCGTACAGCCGCACGATGTCGAACAGGTTCAGGACATCCCAACCTTCGTTCAGCTTGTCGACGGCGAAGATCACGCGTATCTCGTTGTCTCGGTCCTCCAGCGCGTTCAATTCAATCTGTCTGCTTTCCAGATCCTTGGGGTTGTTGACGTTCAGCACCTTCTCGGAGGCAAAGTCCCCCTGTAGTTCACGGGCGAATTCCGCACCACTCATGGCCCTTTCATCCATGATGTAGGAGAATGCCTTTAGGAGGGTTTCGTCGCCATCTGTGGTCGCTCTAAGCGTTTCCAATGCGTCACCGCACAGTGCGGCCACCATCGCAGTGAACGTCGCCTCGTTATCGGCGCTTTCCCTGATCGTCTTTGACTTCATCAGCATCACCGGCTTGCAATGCACCCCATGCGCCTCGGCCACCTTGCGGCGATACTGACTTAGTACCATCGCCTGCATCATCCGTTTCGCAGGCGGCAAATCGGCCTGACGCAATTCGATGTCTTTGGAATAGCCGTCCTCGCGGAATTGCCGCAACGAGTAGTCGTACAAAATCTTGTCGTGATACTTCGCTCGGATCGCCTCATGGCTCAGGTCCACTGTCGCCGTAAACTCCAATAGCATGTTCTCAGGGTGTTGACGGAATATCTCCGACACTGTTCCTTCCCAACTGGCCTTCTCCTCAGCCTCGCCCATGGTCAGTGTCTTCTTGGTTTCGGCATTCAGGTGATGCGCCTCGTCCGAAATCATCACTATCTTGTAGTCACGAAAATCCTCAATCGTGACAGCGTTCTCTTTCGGGTACTGCATCCGCGTGTGCAAACCATGGATGGTGGTGAAGTGAATATTGATCGCATCCCCGCTTGCCCCGTCGAACGTGGCCACCGAACGGATTTCCACCGGCTTGTCATCAATGCGCAACTTCGGCGCGAACAGGTGCTTGGTGGATGCCGGATTGAGAAAGTTCTCCTTGGTCTTCTCAATGATCTGGGTGGAGTTCACGAAGAACAGGAAGTTTCGATAGCCGCGCCGGTAGAGGTCAAGTATCAGGGCCGCCATCAACACCGTCTTTCCGCTTCCGGTGGCCATGTGGAACAACAGGTGCGGATTGGAAGGTTTCTGCGGAAAGTCATCGATGAAATACAGAAATCGTTCCAGCACCGTGGCTTGGTATGTGCGCAGGCAAATGTTCGGCGCGAGATTGCCCGTGATGTTCTTGGGGATTTCCTTGTTCAGAAGTCCCAATTCCGAAGCCGCCGCCAGTTTGTCGCTCAGTGTCTGGTTCATTCTTCTAACCCATAGAACGACCGTGTGGCGTGGGCATCTTCGTCCGAAATGTCGAAGTCCGCATCGTCCAATGAGCCAAGATTGACATATAGGTGGTTGGCATCAAGGCAGTCCATCAACACCCGCCGGGCATCATCCAGGGGCAAGCTAGCGAATTCGTCGGCATCAAAAGCGCTTAGATCCAAATCATGGCGCAGATAGCCGGTGGATTGGATGTCCGCATGAATGCTTTGCAGCGTGCCGATGTCTTGGGCGGCTTCAATGCGGTCAGCAAAGGCAGAGTTGAAAGCCGCGAGTTCGGCATAGACAAATGATCCGCCGCCTTGGTAGTTTACAGCCTTGGATACACCCGACGCATCCCCTTCAATGACATTTACGAGTCGGTTCTTAGGCAGAGATTGGATGTAGTCTAATTGCTCTATCGTTATCCATTGCCGTCCCAACTTGTGCGCGACCGCCGCAGTCGTTCCGCTACCCGCAAAGAAATCCAGAACCAAATCACCCTTGTCTGTGCTAATCTCAATAACACGCCTCAATAACTTTTCCGGTTTCTTGCCGTTCTTGAGGGTCACGCCACCTTCTCTGGAGATGCCATTGTAGGCGATGTCAGCCCACAGGTTTGTAAGCGGCTTAGCGGGGACAAGTTGACCATCGATCTCTTTGATTTTGTTCGCGTACAAATAAATCTGTCGGCCATTCAAGACAAAAACTTCGCCACGGTCACTTTCAGCACGGAAGACTTTGCCGGGTTCAGCCTTGGATTGGTTCCTCACGGAAACGATGCTTTTTGCGGCGTCGCTGGCAATCGCTGTCGCTTGAAAGACAGAATCCCGATGCTCAAACGCATATCTCGCCACTAGGCTCTCAAACACATGTTTTCCAAGCCTCTGATTGGCCTGCCGAGTATCTTGGTAGCCGTTTTCTTGAGCGACAAATTCGTTCAAGCCCACGATTTCCCAATCCGCATAAGGAGCGTCCGGGTTCTTGATTAACTTGTTGTAACCGATGTCATAGTTCGCGGGCACGAAGTGAGTTTCATACTTGTACGATGGCTTATGCTTAGCATAGAGAAGTATGTACTCTGTCTGTGCGTATGGCGAAGGGTTGACTGTCTTGTGACCAGAAGGGTCGGAAGTCTTGATGCAGAAGATATTAAGAAAGTTCTCACGGCCAAGAATTTCGTCGCATAGAACACGAAGATGAGCCATTTCCTTTTCGTCTATATGCACCATCATTGTTCCGGTGCGGTGCAGAAAAATCTTGGCGACTTCGAGCCTGTTCTTCATGAAGGTCAGCCATGAAGATCGATTGAAACGATCATTATACTTGAAGCTGTCGCTGTCCGTGTTGAATGGCGGGTCGATATAGATCAACTTCACCTTGTCGGCATAGCGCATTTTGAGCGAGTGCAACACCAACAGGTTGTTGCCTTTGATAAGCAGGTTGTCGTCCTCGGTGATGTCCCCCACCGGCTTGGCATTGCCCTTTCCCACCGCTTCGGCATCCCAGCGCTCCCACCCGGTTAGAACTTTGGGTTCAAACAGGCGTGTAATGTCGTCCGGGGCAAGCGTTGTGTTCCAGAACACCTCATTGCGCCCTCGGTCCTCTTTTGTCATACCGCCTTCAAGCACACAGTCCTTGTAAGGCCAAGTCAGAACCACGTCGTGCGACTGGCCAAGGTATTCGCCTCGCCCATATGTCAGGCCGATGCGGTTCTTGAATACGGTGTAACTGTCGGGCAGGAACGCCTTGTTCGATACAAAGTCCTGGAATCGCACCTTGTCGAAAACCAAGGTTCCGGCCACTTCTGTAAAGAATTGCGTCTTGATCGTGTCAGACTGCAACAGCAACTTCAGAAGGCGTTGATCCATGCTCAACGCCGCCTCGATTACTGCATTCTTCAAGATCGCCCCATCTGAGATGAAGGCTTGTTCGGCCTGCAACAGTTCGGCCAGAACGTCACGAAGGTTCTGCATGGTACATGCCTTGTCCTCGAACCAGCTAGCGTCAATCGCCTTCGCGTAGATCGTCGCAACGTATACGTTCTCTGCTCTCAGCACATGCTTTCCGTCGTCGGCGACTACACGACCTTGCCCCGCTAGGGAGTCCGTTATCGGTAATCAGTTCACGGTAGCGGAGTCGCTTGCCGAACATCCCTGCAACCATCCCTTCCATCTGGTCTTCGGTGTCCGCGTTGCGGACGTTGTGCTTTCCGACGAACTCAGTGACGTAGCGATCAAGGTGCTTCTTGGAGAACTTGTGGAATACGCCCTTGTGTGCCCGCTCAATCGTGCTCCAGAAACTCTCCATGCTATTCGTGTGAGCCATATCCCTGACATACTCTCCAACGCTGTGCTTGACGCTCTCATGCGCCCTATCGATACCCACGTAGCCGCACCTTCATTGGTGTAAACCTGCGCTGACGGCTCTGTGTGGCCTTCCACGAACCCTTGCAGCGTCACCGCCTTTGTGTCCAGCACGACCGTGGCGACAACCCTGTTCGTCTCGCGGTCCTTCACGCCCGCGACAATCGCCTTGCCCACGCCGCCGCGTCCGGCTTTCAGCCTTTTGTCGTAGTGCTTGTTCTTCTCCAATCCGCCAATGTAGGATTCGTCTGCCTCAACGGGACCCTGAAACGGCAGGTCAACGCCATCGTCCTCAAGCGCTTTCCGCAATCTCATGGCCAAATGCCAAGCCGACTTCTGCGTGATTTCCAGATCCCGGTGAAGGCGCATTGACGATACGCCTTTCAGGCTCGTTGACATGAGATACATGGCAATCGCCCAAATCTGGAAACCGAGATTGGATGCTTCCATGCAGGTTCCTGTGCGGACGGAGAACCGCTTGCGGCAACCGCGCTCGCGACAGCGATACGGCATCGTCTTGTGCGCGGCCCCGGACTGGACGCGAACCGATCCGCAATGCGGACAGTGTGAGCCTTCCGACCAGCGACGTTCGGTGAACCACTTTTCGGCGGCTTCATCATCCGGGAACATCTTGAACAGTTTGACCAAGCTGATGCCTTCGCGGTAGTGTTTTCCCGGTGCCTTGTGTGCCATGCAAATCTCCTTAGCTTGGGCACTATTGAATCATTTTTCGCCGGGAATGTCAAGAAGATTTGGGCACTATCGTATAATCGTATATAAGTCCCCTAATTAAAGCGGTTAGCCGGAATTGCGCTGCGCCTCAATGCGTACGATGCAGTCGGTCTCGCCCTATCCGGCACCCGAAAGGTGCGCAGTCAATGCCTTTGAATCGACCTAAACGCAACTGCGGATGATTCCTGATGAATTATCCCTGGTCCTTTGCAAACGAGCCGATTTGCACGCGAAAAGTGTATAGATCGGCCCCGACAATAACGCGATTTACCGCCCGAAACCCGCGCTTCAAAAAACCAAGGACATTCGTTTCGCCCACGGTAGAAAGGATCCTTGAAACAGCAATGCGAAGTGATCCGCATTCAATCGTACAGCGCCGACGAATCCTGCCAACTGCTCAATAGGGCACGGGCTGCTGAAAGGCCCGGCGCAGCCCGTCCATTTCTTCGTCGCGCATGTCTTCCGCTCAGATGCATTGCTGGATATTCGAAAGCACGCCCCTCATCGCCGCCGCTTCCCGTGTTTTCCCGCCGTTCTCGCCGGCAACTAGCAAATTTTCCGCATATCCCGCGTCTTGAAGATTCGGAAACGCAGCATGCGTTCCGCAAAATTCTGCTTGCTCGCGTGGCAATCCAGCTGTTTTCTTGCCTAGGAAATTATTCAAAGTCCCTTGGAGGCATAGCTTGCCGCCACGCGCTCGATTGCGACCAGGTAGCTGGCGACCCGCAAATCCGGAACCTTGTTGTTCTCGTACCACACTTTTCGAACCGAGCGATAGGCTTTTATCATCGTGTCATCCAGCCCCGAACGAACAAGTTCCAGCTCATCTGCGCCGCGCAAGTACTTTTGCACGAATGAATCGGACACGGTAATCGACAATTCCGCCTCTTTGAAAAGCCTGTTGAGCTCATTGATCAGCAATCGATGCCGGTTCTCTTCCTGGCGCCTTTGAAGGCGTCCGAATCGTATGCGGGCTAGGTTCTTTACCCATTCGAAATAGGAGACTGTGACACCCCCGGCATTCGCCAGTAGATCGGGAATGATTATCTTCCCTTTTTCTCGAAGGATTTTGTCGGCAAGCGCCGTGATTGGCCCGTTGGCGGCTTCGATTATTAGCGGCGCCTTGATCCTGTCGGCGTTTGCCGTATCGATAACGGCCTCGAGGGCCGCAGGAATAAGTATGTCGCAATCTTCTTCGAGAAGTTTTGACCCGTCCTCAACGAATTGGCCGAGTAGGCTTCCCTTGACGCCTCCGTGCTGATTCAAATGCAGCTTTAGCTCGATTATGTCGATGCCGTCGGGATTGTACAGGGCACCGTCGCGTTCAATCACGCCGATGATATTTGCGCCGTTCTCTACTGAGAGGAACAGAGCTGCATAGTATCCAACATTGCCGAGACCCTGCACGATTATGCGCTTGCCTTCCAGGCTGCCCGATAAATTCGCCCGCTTTACGTCTTCAGGATGCCTGAAGAATTCCTGGAGCGCATTGACAACGCCTCTGCCGGTGGCCTCGGTTCGCCCTACGATGCCGCCCAGGTTCAACGGTTTGCCGGTTACGCAAGCGCGCGCATTGATGTCGGTCGTATTCATCCTCGTATATTGATCGGCGATCCAAGCCATTTCTCGCTCGCCCGACCCCATGTCCGGCGCAGGTACGTTCTGGCTCGGGTTGATTAGGTCGCGCTTAATCAGTTCGAAGGCAAATCTTCGCGTAATCAATTCCAGTTCGTGCTCATCCCATTCTCGGGGATTTATGCACAGCCCTCCCTTCGAACCCCCGAATGGAACTTCCACCAAGGCGCATTTGAAGGTCATCAGAGCCGCTAGGGCCTCGACCTCGTCCGCAGTTACGCGATGATCGAAGCGAAGCCCGCCCTTTTGCGGTTCAGCATGGTCCGAATGCACCGAACGATACCCGGTGAAATTATGAATTTCGCCGCGCAGCCTAACTCCGAATCTTACGGTATAGGTTGAATTGCAAATTTCGATTTGCTGCCGAAGCCCGGACGACATGTCCACAAGCGAAGCGGCTTGCCTGTACATCGCGCCTACGGATTCTCGGAACGTTGGTTCTTTCGTCGATGTCAATTCATTTCTCCCCGCATCGCGATCTTTCCTACCGCCATGTTATAGGAAACTCGCATCCGCGGTAAATTTATTTTCGGCACGAGTCCATCCACTTGAATAATCCCAAAATCCTTCGATCATGGATTTTTCTCGAGTGCTCAGGCGGATGCCGGAATCCCGTTCGGCGCCGGCTCCGAAAACGCAAATTCCCCGATATTCTTAAGTTGAACTAGGATCTCGCGCCATATCGGAAAAATTGTCAGCAAATCCATGCGCGTCAAAACCAAGCTATTCGCTCCGCCGCGATTTTTCTGGACTTGAGCCGTCAGGCGCGCATGATCAGGCTGCGAATTGCAAATCGACCATGAGCTTTTGAGATGGTACCGCCTCCCCGGCTCGAACGGGGGACCCCCAGATCCACAATCTGGTGCTCTAACCTACTGAGCTAAGGCGGCACGCCGTCATTCTAATCGACTCTGCGGCCGATACGCAAGATAATTCGATAGTTTTTGCCCATGCCGCGGCATTAGGCAGTCCTAGCCTCAAGCGACATGGCCTCCAACGGGATGCCCGTGCTTGCCAAGCTAGGATATCGGCAGTGCCGATTAAGGAATACCTTGAAGGCATAATTTCCCGGAGATTTCATTTTCTCGGGCAAATGGCCGGCAAAAAACACATTGGCCACGTCGTGGGACTGCCGGGGCAAGCAGTCCTCGCGAAGCTACGCAGTTCGAATCCACGCGCCAATCAAAATTAGTGGAAAAGCCTGATTTCGTGTATAATCATTCGCGTAATTTGACTTGAATGCTAGGATTTCTTCCACGCTACGCTATGAAAGGAATGAAAAATGGATCGACGCGAGTTTGTTACGGCTGCGGCAATCGGCGGTTCAGCGGCTTTAGCTACCCCGGCCATCGCTCAGGGAAAAAGAACTCTAACCTTGGTGGCAACCTGGCCTCGAGGATTCGCCGGTGTCTGGGACAGCGCGGTATTTTTTGCAGACGGCGTAAAGGACCTCACCGACGGGAATCTCACGATCGATCTAAAGGCGGCCGGCGAATTGGTTGGTGCTTTCGAATCTTTCGACGCAGTAACTTCGGGGCAGGCGGACATGTATCACGGAGCCGACTATTATTTTACCGGACAGCATCCGGGATATAATTTCTTTACGACGATTCCTTTCGGAATGAACGCTACGGAATTCACGGTATGGTACCATCACGGAGGCGGTCGGGACTTGCATGACGAATTGGGAAAAATCTTCAATTTGAAGTCCTTCATCGCGGGCAATTCGGGGGCGCAAACTGGCGGATGGTTCAATAAGGCTATCGATACGCCCGAAGACTTTAACGGGCTAAGATTCCGCATACCAGGGATGGGTGGACAAGTGCTTACCGCACTAGGCGCATCCATCCAAAATTTGCCGCCGGGAGAAATTTACAATGCGCTGGCGTCGGGGGCTATCGATGGCGCCGACTGGATCGGGCCTTGGGCGGACGAAAGCATGGGTCTGCACGAGATCGCTCCCATCTACTATACTTCCAGCTTTCATGAACCCGGGGCTGCGCTTACCGTCGCAACGAACCGGGACATTTGGGATTCGCTCTCGTTGGCCCACCAGCGCGCTATTGAATTGACATGCACGGCTGCTCATGAGTGGTGCCACGCATTGTTTCTGGCCAATAATTCGGCAGCACTTGCTCGTCTGAAGGCCGGCGGCACCGATATTCGAGTATTCAATGATGATTTGTGGGACGCGTTCGGAACCGCGACTGAACCAGTTGTCGCCAAGCATTTGGACAACGACCTGTACAAGGAAATCTTCGAAAGCTATTCGGGTTCATTGCGTTCAACGGCCGCGTGGCTGTCGAAATCATCGGGAATTTATTCGAAGCAGCGCGACAGAGTCCTCGGGATTTAATTCGGGGCCGATATTTCATTTCGAACAGGCATTGATTGGCTCGCTAGGGGAGCCAATCAGTCTATGAGAGATTTGCACACGCCAAATTTTGCATTTACAAATGTGCCGACAAGCATCTCGCCAGCAGGATGCTGGCACTTTGACTAAATCAGGAGAAAGAATCATGGATCGTCGTTCCTTTATTGCAAGTACTGCTTTGGGCGGGTCGGCCGCAGCCGCAACGCTTGCCACTCCTGCGATTTCCCAGGGTATGGAAAAACTGACAATGGTTACGTCCTGGCCGCGGGGATTTGCCGGGCTTGACGACGCGGCGCAGAAAGTTGCGCAAAATGTCAACGCGATGTCCGACGGAAATCTCGAAATCGAAGTTAAAGCCGCTGGTGAACTAGTTGGCCCGTTAGAAGTATTCGATGCGGCCTCGTCGGGTCAAGCCGACATGTATCACGCGGCCGACTACTATTTCATTAACCAGCATCCCGCCTGGGCATTTTTCACCGGTGTGCCGTTCGGAATGACTGCGACCGAGCACAACAACTGGTATTATCATGGATCCGGCGCCCAAAGGCACAACGAACTGGGCGAAATTTTCAACATTAAGCCGTTTGTTGCCGGCAATACAACTGCACAGGCGGGCGGCTGGTTCCGAAAGGAAATTAATAGTCCGGAAGATTTCAATGGGCTTAAATTCCGCATGCCCGGTCTCGGCGGCGTGGTACTGGGTCGCCTAGGCGCTTCGGTGCAAAACCTGCCCGGAGGAGAAATCTACCAAGCTCTCGCTTCCGGCGCGATCGACGGTACCGAGTGGGTTGGCCCATGGTCGGACGAAAAACTCGGCTTTCAGGAAGTAGCGAAATTCTACTATACGGCGGGCATGCACGAGCCTTCGGCGGCGTTAACGCTCGGAATCAATCTGGAAAGATACAATTCGCTTTCGCAGACACACCAGTCGATTATCGAAATCGCGTGCGGACACGCCAACATCTGGAACATGTCGCAATACGGATATTTCAACGGCGAGGCTCTTCGCCGCCTAGCCGGCGGCGGAGTTAAGATTCTAGAGTTTCCAGACAGCGTATGGGATGCATTCGGCACAGCGGCTCAGGAAGTCTACGCGGAATTCTCCGAAGACGATCTGTTCGCCGAGATATACGAGGAATACATCGCGGCCATGCAGGATTCGTCGGGCTGGATTTCTCGCTCAACATCCGTCTTTCGCCGACAGCGCGACCGGGTCTTGAAAGGTTAGTTGGCTCTTCGGCAATCGCTCCCGGACCTGCTTCCGGGAGCGACTGCGCTCGCTAGGGGTTCAACCGCGATCTCTAGCAAAGGGTGCGGCTCAAATTTCTTGTAAATCCTGCCGTCCGTTATTGCCGATGCCGGTTGTCGATCAAATTTCGTAATCAAGCTGCCGCTCGCCACTTAAAAATGTTCGGGATTCGGTTTTCCAGCTTGCGGCATCGAAACGCCATTTTTTCGACAACAAGAAATTTGAGCCGCACCCTCAAGCAAAGAACTGGATTGTCATGATCGACATTATAATTCATTTTTTCGAGAATTTTTTCAACGCATTTTACAATCTGGCGTATGCGATAGCGAACCCGTCAGCGTGGCTCGATTGGTCCGACAAGACTGCAATGGTTAGGTTTATCTACTACGGCGCGTCGTCGGAGCTATTCTTCGTATTCATGGTAATTTTCATAATGGTTACTTTGCTAGGTCTCATATATCGGCGATTCCTTTGGATCGTCATGCGCGGACTGGAGGGCTTCAGCAATCTGGTTGGGCGAGTATTTGCGTGGGCGGGACTACTAATGGTTCTCCAGCAAGTTGCAATCGTTTTCCTTCAGCGCATCTTCCGAGTGTCCGAAATCTCCGTGGGACCCTTCGGGTTCGTCTTTACCAGGGATTTAAGCTGGTACGGCGAGGAATTGAAGCTGTACAACGCCATGGTGGTCTGCCTCTGCTGCGCCTATACCTTCGTTCAGGGAGGGCATGTTCGAGTCGACCTGTTCTACGCCGGCGCCAAGTACCGCACCAAGCGGATAATTGACATGCTAGGCTCGCTAATTTTTATCATCCCGGTCATGTCGATAACTTGGATGTACGGATGGTACTTCCTTTGGCGGCATCTCGTAACCCCGAAAATCTCGGCATCGGACAAGCTAGAACTGCTCGAGAGAAAATCCCGGCTTTTGAAATGGAACGTTGAAACCATCGGATTTTCGCCAAGCGGCTTCGATGCGTACTTCTTGTTTAAAATACTTCTCGTCGGATTCGCCGGAATGATGCTATTGCAGGGCATAGCTTTCTTTTATCGCTCATTGCTTGAATTAATCGAGGGGCCCGACTCCGAGGGACGCTATCTTGACAAGGACGTGCTAGAAGACTTGACAGTTCAAGAGTCTAGCGCCTAATGCGAAGGGACCGGACCCATGCTTTTTGGGCTTGACGGCGTCGAAGTCGGCTTGATCATTGTCTTTTCCTGCCTATTCGCGGGAATTATGTCCGGTTTCCCTGTCGCTTTCGCGATCGGCGGGTCGGCGCTCATTTCATTCGGATTGCTTGCCTATCTTGACAGCACCGGCCTTCTAACGCGCGAAGTAATCGACACGTCGAGCGAAGCCTACAAGTCTTTGAGAAACTCGGGCGTTCCGTTAATCGAAATCTCGCAGTTCCGATACCCTGATCTTCCGCAGGTCACTATTCCTCTTTTCGAGGGAGGCTGGGAAAGAGCGCTAAATCGCAACCTGTCCTTTATCGTCAACCGCATGAACGAACGCGTGATTGCCGGGCAGTCCATCGAAACCCTTCTCGCCGTGCTTATGTTTGTCCTAATGGGCATAACGCTCGAAAGGTCCAGGATCGCAAACGATCTCTTGACAACAATGGCGCGCGTGTTCGGTCCCCTTCCGGGAGGTTTGGCCGTATCCGTTGTAGTGGTAGGCGCATTTCTAGCCGCTTCGACAGGAATTGTCGGCGCGACTGTCGTTACCATGGGGCTGCTTTCCCTTCCTACCATGCTGCGCAACAACTATTCGCCGGAGCTGGCCACGGGCGTGATTTCCGCTTCGGGAACTTTGGGGCAGATAATTCCGCCGTCTATCGTGATTGTGCTTCTCGGGACTCTGGCCGGAGACCTTTATGCGGCGGCGCAGGAGGACAGGGCTCGGGCGGTCGGGTGCTCCGATGCGCTGACTTACCTCGGCGAAGCGGCCGTAATATCGGTAGGAACCTTGTTTCAAGCGGCGATTCTTCCCGGAATCTTTCTCGCTTTTCTATACGCCGCGTATGCTTTCGGATACGCGCTGCTGAATCCGGCCAAGGCGCCTCCGGTCATGACCGGCGGCGCGCCGGGCGAAAGGATAACCCGGCTGCATGCGTTGACCTGGTTTCTGCTGGTTCCCGCGGGCATCGTCGCCTTCGCCGTTGCGAGCAATGCGGTCAATCTATCCGGCAGCCAGGACATGACCGTAGATTCGGTCGGAGACGCCAGCGCGCGGGCGATATTGCGAACGAACGTTTCCGAGCAATGCAAGGATGCGATTATCCAGCTTCACGGCCAGGAAAAATGGGACGAGGCCGTAGTTCAGCAGGAAAGAATAAATGCAGGCGAAATCAGCACCGAAGCGAAAGCGCTAACTTCCGAAGAGATAACGAGCGCCCGTCAATCGCTTATTGAAAACGCGGCGCCAATCGGTTCCGGAGTCTTGGTTTTCTTCGTCGTTCTCGGACTGATCATGACGACCGCATACGGGACGCGGCAATCCATGCAGCCACGGCCGCTTTTAATCGGCGGCGGCGGCGTATTGCTGGCGCTGGCCGTCGACGCCTTCCTCATTTCTCCGGAAATGTCGCCGGGAACGAAAGCGCTTTTTCTCAGCATTCCTACCTTCCTGGCCGTTTACGGCTGCTGGAACGCTGCCAAAATACTCAGCCAGAATGAACTGTTTCGCGTCGTATTCCCCCCGTTAGTGCTAATCGTCGCCGTTCTGGGCTCTATTCTTGGCGGCATTACGAATCCGACGCCGGCGGCGGCGCTTGGCGCGAGCGGAGCGATAATGCTCGCGGCCTACAGGAAGCTGCGCGACACCGGACGGAGCGGCAGGCCGGTAATCGCCGCTTCGTTCGCAGTCGTTATTTTAATTCTGATCGGCGTAAACTTCGATCTGCGCACCGGAATAAAACACGTCACTTTCGAGAATTGGGTTGCGATAATACTGGGGCTCGCCACCTATCATATCGCGTTTGGCGGATTGCTGTTTTCATGTTGGGTGCTCTTGAGAACGGCAGTCCTAAAGCCGGTCGTAAGGGAGACCGCCAAAGTAACGTCGATGGTATTCGCGATTCTGATAGGATCGCAAGTTTTGAACCTCGTAGTAATTTCGTTCGGAGGCGAACACTACATCCAGGAGTTGTTGCGGTCGTTCGAGCGGGAATGGGTCGTATTCCTAATCGTCATGCTGGTTCTTTTCGTATTAGGCTTTGTCCTCGACTTCCTGGAAATAATTTACATCGTTATTCCGATCGTGGGTCCGGTCATTTACGGAGGCTCCCTAGATCCCAAATGGGTCACGATCATGGTCGCCGTCAATCTTCAAACGAGCTTTCTGACGCCGCCATTCGGTTTCGCGCTATTCTATTTGCGAGGCGTCGCGCCGAAAGAAGTTACAACGGCCCACATTTATCGCGGGGTCTTTCCGTTCGTGCTGATCCAGGTTTTCGGCCTGGCAATCCTTTGGCTTTTTCCTTCAATAGTAACATTCGTTCCCAGCCTGTTTCCGCATTGACCAGCCGACCTTGAAGCGGGCGGATTCCCGCGAACAATGAACGTCCCGGAATGCTGGATTATTTGCCGAAGGCCGAAATCTTTCCGAAGCATAGGAGCTTCGAGCCCGCTCTGGATTCGCTGTCACGAACATTGCCGACTCTTTCGTCGCATCCCGGAACCCGCATCGGGCGGCCATGCAAAAATCGGAATGGTCTATCGGGTTCCGATCGCGCTCAAGCGAAGGCGGGCGCGGCAGGCCTCATGTCTTTAAGTTCGCGCGCCGAATTGAAATTCGCAGGGAGCATTGAATTCGGCAGAGTCATCGCGATGCCCGCCGAGTGCGGACGCCGGGCGTTCGGTCCGCATTCGCCGAAAAAATGCTCTTGATTCCGGTTCTTATTTTGTTCAATTGAGTCATGGCCGCAAAGTTGCAACCGGGGCAGGCGATTGCCAGAGGCGTGTGCCGCCACCTGTTGCAGCACGGCTTTGCATCGCTCGAGGAGTTCACGCCCGCGCCGGGGCTAAGGGTTGACGCAATGGCGCTCGGACCAAAAGGCGAAATCTGGATAATCGAGTGCAAGTCCTCGCTGACGGACTTTCGAACCGATACCAAATGGCAAGGGTATCTGGACTTTTGCGACCGGTTCTTCTGGGCGGTAACAACCTTCTTTCCATTGGAGCTGCTGCCAAGCGACACGGGGATTATCGTCGCGGACGCATATGGCGCGGAAATCGTGCGCATGGCGGCCGAATCAAAGCTTGCGGCGGCGCGCCGAAAGAAACTCACGCTGAAATTCGCTCGAAACGCCGCCGAGAGGCTGCATTCGATCAAGGAATCCTAGTCGCAGTTTCGAAAGGCGTGGAACAGCGGGGGCATGTCGCGCGCCGCGCAATCATGCCGCGCCTTCGGCATCGCCCGGCCGTTCCGCGCTCCAGGCGAGAGCCTCCGCAAGCTTCGCTCGAATTTCAGGCGGCCAAGGCTCCGGCTTCACTTCCCGGCTGGTCCACACCACCGTCTTGCGGCAAATCATGCGCAGCTCGCCCCCGCACCAAGCCTGGAACCGCAAATCCGCGCTAGTATGTCCGATTCTCTCGACATCGACTTGAAACTCCAGAATATCTCCGAGTCGGCTCGGGCGCTTGAACTCCGCGGATATCCTCGCGGCCGGCGTGCCGCCGCGCTTCTGCTCCAGAATTATGCTTGCCAGACTCTGTCCGACGTGCCGTTCCAAAAATCCTTCCAGAGCCGCGTTTACCATTTCGAAATATCGCGGGTAGAATACGATTCCCGCAGGGTCGCAATGATTGAATCGGACGGTGATTTCATGCGTAAATCCCAAAATCAGGCTCCTCGGCTTGCATATCCGGCGGCGGTGAAATCGCCTCGCCTACCGCGCCGCCATTCATGGCAAGCGAGAATCATTCGGGCGCAGCCTATCGATTCGACCCGGTTTCGCCGGTTTCGACTTCGCCGGCGAAAGTACGTATCGTAGCGAGCGCGCTGTCGAGTTCCGTCCCGTCCGGATCTTTCAAAGCCGCTTCGCGCAGCATCCGCGCCCATTTAGCGGCATCGTCTCTGTCGGCCACCAATTCAATGCCGCCCATGATTTTGGCAAACTTCGACTGCCCTCTCGAATGCGTATCCGAATACCCTTTGACCAGCCTCCTTGCCCGCAGGGTTTCGACGCCGAGGCGATAATCGCCTTTCGAATAATTCAGCGCGGCGGCCAGCCATTTCTCCAAGTGATCGGATTCCACGGAATGGCGCAACGTGAAGCGACGATACCATTTCAGACCGCCGACGACGTATAGCTTGAGAAACGCCGAAACGGAATCGGACCTAAGCCTACGGCTCCTGTTGAAGAGACGGTCCAATGCCCGCATCGCCCCCGCTCGACGCTCGACGCTTCTGCCGAGATTCGCCGGAAGCATGGCGCATATTTCTTCCGCCCTTGGGTGCATGAACTCCGTAACGCGAACGACATCGGTCGCGCCGGCACCCGATTCTTCTCGAATCCTGGCGAATCTGGATTTTCTTGTCTTCAAGTCCGCAACGCGAATGGCATCGTCGTAGGCCATTGCGTTGGCGATGTGCTTGGCGGCCTCGCGAGTTAGCTCGAAGCCGAACTCCTCGCGGTCGGAATCGGCGGCCAGCGCGACTTTGTCCAGGTATTCGCCGCCGTACCGAAGATCTTGAAACTCGACCACTTTCCTGAGGCCTCGCAACGCGATGTCCCGCGCAGGCTCCGGAAGTTCCGAAACCCGCGACTCCAGCTCGCGCCAGCCGGCAAGCAATGAACCCCTTCCCTTGGGGGCCGGCAAGGCGCCCGGAACCGCCGCGCCGGCGTTCCGCGATGCCTCCGCCAGCTCGGCCGAGGCGGCTTGATATCCGGCGGAAAATGCCGCCAGGCTTGCTTCCGCTCGGCGCCCCCCGGAGTCTTGAACCGCCGATTCGAAGGCTTCCCGGCTAAACGGCAAGGCTCTCGAGCCGGCCAAGGCTCCGAACAGGCTCGCGGAAATCACCGTGCCGCATTCGGCCGCGATTGATTCCATATCGCCGGTTATTAGGCGGCGCGACGCAATTTCCATGGATGCCAGAACTTCGCCGGCATCGGCTCTCCCGTCGCCGGGAGCGATTTTTTCCGAGACTGCGAGAGACCGGTGAGTCGACGCGATCAGGGTCGTGCGGTCCGGCGTGACGAACCCGCGCATCACCGCCCTTCCCGCCTCCATCAGCTCCGCCGCGATTACGATGTCGACATCGCCCGCCGACGGCATGAGCGAAAACACCGGCTCGCTTCCGGAGCTTCGAGCCATTTCCAGGTAGTAGAAGGTCGCGCCGGTTCTTTGCGCGACCCCGGCTACCGACGTAGCCTGAACGGCGTATCCGTGCCGCCGGGCGCATTGCTCTATCCAACCGGCCAGAACTCCGCCGCCCTGGCCGCCGAGCGCCATTACGGCGACCTTTGTGATTTTTTCCGAACCTGATGAATTCGCGGCCGCTTCGGGATTTTCGACGATTGCGTCCACGGAGACTCAGGCCCTCCCGAAATCCAGCCTTCGCCGCGCGCGGAAATCCTGCAGCTTGCGGATAAGCGCTTGCCTGATTCCGGATAGGAAGACTTCGTACCCGGACGGGTTGCACACGACATCGGTCCTGTAGAACGAAGGGCAGAGCACGGCGGCGTCGGCGACTTCGCCGCAATTTCCGCACCCTACGCAAAATCTGTCGATGCTTGCCACGGGGTCGTCCCTAAGAGGATCGGCGAGCTTTTTCAGCGACAGAGACGGGCAGCCGGACAGCCGGATGCACGCGTGATCGCCCGTGCAGATGTCTTCGTCGACGCCGAAGCGGGGCTTTTCGACCCTCGCGCCGTTTTTGATCGCGGCTTCGCGTTTGGGCTTTTCCCGCCGCTCCCTGTTCAGCATGCATTCGGAGGATGCGACGACGACCTTCGGACCTGCATAATCGGTGGTCAGAGCTTCCTTGAGAATATCTCTCATGCGCCCTACATCGTATGTGTGATCGATTTCCCTGACCCATTCGACGCCGACGCCCTTGACGGCTTGAGCTATGGAGTGATTGGTCGACTTCGAGGCATTGCCTGCGCGCGAGGACGGAATGTCCTGGCCGCCGGTCGCCGCAGAGTAAAAATTATCGACGATGAGAATTACGCTATCGGATTTGTTGAAGACCGCGTTGCCGATGCTCGACGACAAGCCGTTGTGCCAAAATCCGCCGTCGCCGAGGATGGCGATGGATCGCTTTTCCCCGCCGCCGTCGAAGGCGGCGTTGGACGCCGGGCCCAGCCCGTAGCCCATCGTCGTGCCGCCTATTTCGAATGGCGGCAGCGCCGCAAAGAGGTGGCAGCCGATATCGCCCGATATCTGATGGCTTCCAAGCTCGTTTTCGACAAGCTTCAGGGCCGCGAATATCGGTCGTTCCGGGCATCCCGTGCAAAAGCCTGGAGGCCGGATTGGCACGACCTTCGACAAGTCCGGAACCGGCGGGCGATCGTCCGCCATGTTCGGGGCTCGCTGCCGATCGCTTAGCATTTCAGGAGCCGCCGATCGGATGAATCCGGCGACGGCATCGAGCATGACCTGGCCGGTATATTCGCCGGCCATCGGAAAATAGTCCTTGCCGTGCAGGCTGGTCGCGCAATTCTCCTTGTAGAGCATGGACGCAAGCGCCTGCTCGATGAATTCCGGCTGTCCTTCTTCGACCACGAGAACGGCCGTCTTTCCGGACGCGAACCTGATCCATTCCTCGCTTAGCAGCGGATAAGTGACATTGAGGACGTAAAGGGAAACTTTCGACTCGCCGGCCATATCCGCAAGCCCGAGTCGCTGCAGCGCCCGCACGACACCGTTGTACATGCCGCCCTGAAGCACGATGCCGATGCGAGAGTCCTCGGGCCCGAAAAACTCGTTCAGCTTGTTCTCCAGTATGAATCTTTCCGCCGCCGGCCACCGAGTCCTTATCTTGTCCTGCTCCTGGGCATAGGTCATCGGCGGGAGGACGACTCGCGAGTATTCCCGGCGCGGGTTCGCAAGGGCCTCGCGAACCGAAAGCGGCGGCCGCTTGTTGCGTCGAGTCTTGAATGTTCCCGTTACATGGCAAGTTCTGATTCGCACCATCATCATTACGGGAGTTCCGGATGCCTCCGAGAGTTCGAATCCCCGCTCGACCGAGGCGACGATCGAGGGAAGGTTCGGCCTCGGGTCCAGAAGCCAGAACTGGGATTTCATCGCGAAGGGATGCGTGCGCTCCTGCATAATCGAGGAGCCCTCGCCGTAGTCTTCGCCGACAATGATCAACGCTCCTCCCGAAACGCCCGCCGAAGTAAGATTGGCGAGCGCGTCCGAAGCGACATTGACGCCGACGGCCCCCTTGAACGTTACCGCGCCTCGGATCGGATAATGGACGGACGCCGCCAGCATGGCCGCGGCCGCGGCCTCCGATGCATTCGCCTCGAACCGAACCCCGAGTTCGCCGAGAATGTCCTCGGCATCGGATAGCACGTCCATCAAATGCGAAATAGGCGCGCCCTGATATCCGCCGACGTAGCCCACGCCGCATTCGAGCAAGGCCTTCGTGATCGCGAGGATTCCCTCGCCCTCGAAGATTTCGCCGTCGCCGAGCCTAAGCTTCTGGACTTCCCTGGCAAATGACCGCTCAGCCATTATTCTTCCTCGATTGAAATCCTATTCGATGCCTCGCCGCTCGGCAGGAATTACATCAATGTCCGCGAATTGCCGATCCAGAACCCACAATAGTGAGTCGAGCGCGCAAATAGAAGACTGAAAGCAGTCCGCAGCCTACAAAGATTTCCAGTTTTCCTGCTCCGGGTCCGGCAGCGGAATCGCATCGAGAAGTTCGCGCGTGATGGAATGCGACGGTCGCTCGAATATATCCCGGGTCGGCGCGATTTCCACGGCCTCGCCGTTCGAAAGAACGAGAACGCGATCGCAAAGCCGCCGCACGACGGAAAGATCGTGGCTTATGAACGCGACTGTCAGTTCGAGCTTCGCGACGAGATCTTCCAGCAGGTTTACGACCTGCGCCTGAGTTAGCACGTCGAGGCCGGAAACAATTTCATCGGCCACGATGAACTCGGGGTCGAGCGCGATAGCGCGCGCAATTCCGACGCGCTGCCTTTGGCCGCCCGACAATTCGTGCGGGTAGCGATGGCTTAGCCGATACGGAAGCCCGACCTGCGACATGGCTTTCGCTACGCGGTCCCGCACATCCGAGAATCCGTGGAGGCGCAGCGGCCCTGCTATGATTCCGAACACCTTCCGGCGAGGATTGAGGGATGACATCGGATCCTGGAAAATCATCTGCAGCCTGCGGCGAAACGGTCGGAGCGAATCGTCGGGCAGTCGCCCGATTTCCATTCCATCGAAGTACAGCTCGCCGGCCTGAGGATCGAGAAGTCGCAGCAATGTTCGGCCGAGGGTCGTCTTTCCCGAACCCGATCCGCCGACGATGCCGAGAACCTCGCCGCGATCAATTTTGACGGATACTTGCGAAAGCACCTGAATGCGCGGCGCGGCGCGCAGAAAAGGCTTGCGAGCCAGGTCGGGGAGCGAAACCGATATCCCCCGGGCTTCGACAAGCGGCCTGCCGCTATCTCCCATGGTTCCATTCCCTGTCGGAGGCTTCGATTTCCGCAGTGACGGCCGCCCTTTCCTCGTCGCTCATCGGGAGGAGCGAAGCGTAGGGGTCGGTATATTTGGGCGTCGCCGCGAGCAAGGCCGCCGAATACCGATGCTCCGGCTCGCGGAAAAACGCGCCTACGCGAGAATTTTCGACAATCTTTCCCTCGAATATCACCGACAGGCTGCCGCAAACTTTTGAAACGACCCCGAGATCGTGAGTTACGAACAGGAGCGCGGTCTCATGAATCCTGCGCATCGTCGCGATCAGGCTCAGGATTTGCTTTTGCACCGTAACATCCAGCGCGGTCGTCGGCTCGTCGGCGACGATGAGCTTTGGCTCCGCCGCGAATGCGGCGGCGATAAGGATCCTTTGCCGCATGCCGCCGGACAACTCGTGAGGATAGGAGCGCATGACCCTTGCGGGGTCGACGATTCCGACTTCGTTCAGCAGATTTTCGGCGCGGGTCTCGGCGGCCTTTCTAGTCCATCCGAGAATGTCGACTAGCTTGCACGTGATCTGCCTTCCCACCCGGCGAGACGGATTGAGAGACGTCATTGGATCCTGGGGAATAAGCGCAGTCGTTTCGCCAATCAGGCGGCGGCGCTCGCGGGATCGCATTTTTTGCAGTTCCATGCCGCAGAGGGAGATGCCGCCATCTAGAATTTCCACCGACTCGGGCAGAATTCCGAGGATCGCCTTTGCGATCATGCTCTTGCCGGCTCCGCTTTCGCCGACGAGTCCGTGAGATTCGCCGGGATTCAGGGCGAGATCGACGGACCTGACTATACGCGGCCCGCCGCCTTTCGGCGCAACGCTCAAATCCCGGATCCGCAGAATTTCAGTCATCGCAGAACCGGGTCGAACCGATCCTTCAGCCCTTCGCCGAGCTGGCTGAAGGAAAGCACCGTTAGAAATAGCGAGGCTAGCGGAAAGGCGAGAACCCACCACGCCTGATGAATCGATATCCTTCCCTCGGCTATCATCCCGCCCCAAGTCGGCGCATCGGTCGAAATCGACAAGTTAACGAACGAGAGTATCGCCTCGACGATGATCGCAATGCCCATTTCAAGCGAAAGAAGCGCGACGGCGGTCGGCAGAATATTGGGGAAAACCTCGGCGAGGAGAGTTCTAGATCGCGAATAGCCGGCGACTCTCGCGCTTTCGACGTAATCCATTCGCGACTGGTTCAGGGCCTCGGCTCGCACGACCCGGCAAAACCTGGTCCAGTCGATGACGATGATCGCCACAATGATTGAAAACAGCCCGGTGCCCAGCACGGCTACGAGAAGAATGGAGAAGAGCACCGGCGGAAACGCCATCCAGATTTCCACGAGGCGCGAAATTACCCGGTCTGTCCAGCCGCCGAAAAACCCCGCGGCCATGCCAAGCGCCGTGCCCACCAGGCACGTGCAGATGCCGGCGATGAAGGCAACCGCCATCGCGATTCTCGACCCGTGCAAAATTCGCGAAAAAACGTCCCTTCCAAGATTGTCGGTGCCTAGCCAGTATATATCCTCGCCGCCTTCGATCCAGGCGGGAGGGAGGCGTCCGGCGAAGAGATCCTGCGCAAGCGGGTCATGCGGGCTTACCCACGGCGCCAGGATCGCGGCTAGAAAAACCAGGCCGAGCCAAAATCCCGACAGCCAAAGCCTGGGCGGCAGCCGCCGGCCCCTCGGAATGCCTCTATCCACGGCGAAGTCTCGGATTGAGCATCGCATAGGTCAGGTCCACCGCGAGATTCACGACTGTCACGATGACCGCGAAGACCAGCACGATTCCCTGGATGAGCGGCAAGTCGCGATTGATCACCGCGTCGATCGCCATGTTGCCCAGCCCTTCGTAGGAAAAAAGCCTCTCGATAATGACAGTCCCGCCGATAAGAAAAGTGAACTGGACGCCGATAAGCGTCAATGTCGGCAGCAGAGCGTTGCCTAGAGCCTCCGAAAAAATCACTGCGTTTTCGCTGTATCCCCTCGTTCTTGCGGTTTCTACGTAATCGAGATGGAGCGTCTCTTTGAGCGACTGCTTGAGCAGCCGGCCGATCATGGCCGCAAGCGGAAGGGATAGCGCGAGCGCGGGCATGAGCATGTGCGCCAGCAAGTCCGCCGCGAGGTCGAAGCGAAGGCGCACTATGCTTTCGGCGAGGAAAAACTGAGTTGCGAAGGGAAGGTCGGCCTGCGGCGTAATGCGCCCGGATATATGGAATACCGGCCATACGACGCCGAACAGCAGGATCAGGAACAGTCCCCAAAGAAAATCGGGAACGGACAAGCCGATTCCGTTTACGATATCGATACCGGCCTCGGCGGGCGACCCGCGGTAGCGGGCGCCGGCGATCGCTAGGGCGAAGCCGGCCGCCAGAGCGAAAACCAGCGCCAGCGCGCTGAGTTCCAGCGTCGCCGGAAGGCGGCCGAGTACGAGGTCGAGAACATCCCGGCGCAGCGAGATCGAGGTGCCCAGGTCTCCCTGCAGCGCATTGCCGAGCCATATCGCGAATTGCTCGGGAATCGACTTGTCCAGGCCGTAAAACGCCTCCAGCCTTCCAATGTCGTCGGCGGTCGCCCCCGGCGGAAGCATCATCGCGATCGGATTCCCGGGAACGATGCGCACAACTACGAAGACGATAATCGCGATGCCGAATATCGCTACAATCGTCGAAAGAAGGCGCGCAACGGCGGCCTGCAGGACCTTCATAGCCCCGTCTTTCAGAAATTGCGCCGAGCCCTTTGCCGGGCTCGGCGGATGCGCCCGCCTATGCGCGGCTCATTAGGAAGGGAAGCAGCGCCCCGGAAGCGTGCGGCGTCACAGCTATTTCGTTGCTGTGCAAAATCGGCTGCACGTATTGAATCAAGGGTATGACCAAACCGTCGTCGGCGATCTTGCGATCGACGGCCTTCCAGCCCGCAATTCGCTTTTCCTCGTCGGTCTCGCCCCAAAGAGGCCCGATCATGCCGATCAGATCTTCGCCGTCCCAGACCGAGTGCGGGCTCGGACCGAACATTGCGAAGCCCGTCGACGTCGTCGGATCGCCTACCGCGTTGCCCCAATTGTAGAACGCCGCCGGCGCAAGCTGGTCGGCGGCCCGAAGCTCATAGTGCTTGGCGATTTCGTAGACGTCGATTTCCGCTTCGATCCCGACCCGGCGCCACAGGCCCACGATCGCCTGTATCATTTCGTAATCCTTCGGCTTGAAGCCGCGGGTTGTCTGGATCTTGAACCGGACCGGGTTGTCCGGGCCGTAGCCGGAGGCGGCGAGCAATTCGGTCGCCTTGGCCGGATCGTAGGGAACTTCGATCGACGGATCGAATGCGATGTAGTCGGGAGTCTGCAGCGTGTCGATAGGAACGCCGTAGCCGTTCAGGAGGCGCTCGACCAGCAGCTTCTTGTCGATGGCGTGATGCGCCGCGAGCCTGACGTTTCGGTCGAGCATAACGTCGACATCGTTCAGGAAAATCATTCCTATATCGGAAATCGGCGCCGCCGTTCCCGAAATTCCGCCGCTGCTCCGAAGCCGGTCGTACTCCTCGTAGGGGATTTCGAGCGTGACATGCGCGTTGCCGGATTCGATTTCAGCGACTCGGCTCGCCGCATCCGTTACGAATTTTATCGTCACGCTGTCGAACTCCGGCTTGCCGCGCCAGTAATTCGGATTGGCCCTGAGCTGCACGAAAGCGTTGCGCTCGAATCTTTCCACCATGTAGGGACCCGTTCCTACCGGCGCCTCCTCGAATCCTTCCGGACCGACTTTTTCGTAATAGGCCTTCGGCATGACAAAGCCTGTCAGAAACGCCATCCACATGAATATCGTCGGTTCGAAGGCCAGAACGTCGGCTGTTATCCGGTTGCCGTCAATCCTGTAGTTGCCGATTTTCGACCAGATGAACTGAATCGGGTTTCCGGTTTCGGGCTTTCCGGCCCTCTCCAGCGACCAAGCTACATCCTCGGCCGAAAATGGAGACCCGTCATGCCAGGTTACTCCGTCCCGAACGGTAAGGTTTATCTGCGTCTTGTCTTCGTTCCACCCCCAGTCCGTTATCAAGCCGGAATCGAATGACAGATCCGGATTCTGGTGGATAAAATAATCGAACACCGACAGGTAGATTGCCTGAATCGTCGGATTAACCGCGGACGGGCCCACGGTTGGATCCCACGACGGCAAATTGACATTGTACGCGATAACGAGTTCGCTAATGTCCGCGCTGGCAACTCCCGGAAGTCCGAGCGCGCCCGCCGCGAATGGCGCCGCGGTCAGCTGCAAGGCGTTTCGACGCGTTAATCCCTGAACCATTTCTTGTTCCTTTCATGGTCTTTCCCGGAAAAATGTAACTACGCTCACGCGAGATGCCGCGCAAGCAGATAGCCGGAACCCGCTCCCACGCCCGCTCCGGGCCAAACGCTTGCTCCTACGAGGTACAGGCGCTTGATCGGCGTGGAACCGTCCGAATGACCGAATGCCGGACGAAAATGGAAATTCTGCGCCAAGTGGTGGCTTCCGGCTATCTGGTCGCCGCCTACGAGATTCGGATTGTCGCGCTCGAGGTCGACGGGCGAGACGACGCACCGCCCTTCGACATTGCCTTGAACTCCAGGAGCGTAGCTTTCCAGAATGTCCATGATTCTGTCCGCGTAGGCATCCTTTATCGAGTCCCAGTCCCGAGCTTCGATCATGCCCGAGGCGTCTCCCTTTACGTTCGCCGGAACCATGCGCGCCTGCACCCACAGCACATGCTTTCCATCGGGAGCTCGCGAAGCGTCGATCGCAGTCGGCTGGCCTACGACCAGTACGGGCGAAGCGGGCAATAGTCCCGCCATCGCTTCCGCGTAGACGCGCGACATATGGTCCATCGACGGAGCCAGGTGCACGTAGGCGAATCGCCGCAGCTCCCGCCCCGCTTTCCAGTCGGGCAGATCCTTAAGGGCGAGATGAACCATTACCGTACCCGGCGCATAGGAGAAATTGCGCAATGATCTGTCAAACTCCGTGTCGCCGCTTCCGCCCGCCAGGAGTTCATTCACAAGAGCGCCGGGCGACGTTCCGCAGATGACGGCCTTTTTCGCCCGAATTTCTTCTCCGCCATCCAATTCGATGCCGCTGGCGCCCGACCGGCCGCGAACCACGCTCGCGACCCTCGTGCCGCAGCGCACCTGCCCGCCATAGTCCTCGATTATGCCGACGAGCGACTTGACGACGGTATCGGCGCCTCCACTGCCGATTACCATCCCGAAACTTTGGCAGGCCATGGATTCCAAATAGGGGAAAATCGCGCCGCCCGCGATATCGGGAGCGAAGTCGAGATGCATTCCCCACGCGGCAAGCGCCGCCTGGAGGCGGTCGGACTTGAATGTTTCGGACAGGAACCTGCGCGGCGAGGACGCGAGGAAACGCACTTTGCCCGCCGTCTTCGCCAAGCCCCTGCGCCGAAGCGAGCCCGCGGCGAGCGAAGCGACGGCTGCAGTGGATAGCGGGCCTCCCAGCAGTGAGAAATATTGCTGCGCCTCGTCCGGGAACTCGGCTGCGAGCCGTTTCCATGTCAACGCGTCTTCGCTCGAGAATTCGGCAATTTTATCGACCGTGGCGTTCAAGTCGGTACCGACTCCGATCCAGCGACCATCCGGGAACGCCGTCGCGAAGCAGTTCTTAGCCGGAACGAATTTCAGACCGTGTCTCGCCAGGTCGTCGCCGTAATCCTTCGCGAAGCGAGATCCGGCGAACAAGCCGAGATTCATCGCGCCCCAATCGTGGCGGAAACCGGGCAGCGTGAGTTCAAGAGTCTTAATCGCGCCGCCCGGGCGATCGGCCTGCTCGAAAACCCCGACCGACCAGCCTTTCCTCGCCAAGTGAGCTGCGCACGCAAGCCCGTTGTGTCCCGAGCCGACAATTACCGCGTCGTATTCAGCCATAGCACCTTGTTTCGCCACGATTCCTCTCTGCTCCGATTGAAACTATCAGACGATTCCGGATAGCATGTGCACCCGTCCATGGCGACCGCATACCATATTTTATCGGCGCAAAGGTGATAGAACGGATCGGATCAGGATAATCGAGAACGAGTTGGGACAACCAGCTGAACCAACTTTTCGCGACTAAAATTGCTTGTCTGCGACCGCGAGATGCGAGGGTTCAGTCCAGATTTGTTCTTTCAAGGCGTTGCCGTCCGCTTGGCGCTGTAGTCAAGGTTGCTGAGCCGGTGCGAAGTTCTTGAAGCGGACTTAAAGGACATTGCCGCCTTTGTCTCCTTCACTGTCCGCCGGCTTTGATCCCGCTAGTCGGGACAAATTGACTTGCGACAAATTTGGAACTCGCCCGAGATGCGCGGTCTTCGCCCGGTAATTCTCATTATCAGTTCAATTTCGATTTTCTCCTTGCCTGGGCGGATTTCCAAAGGGACTGCGGATTGTTTTGTCTGCGGGGAGGCGGTTGTCGGTCAGAGCGGCTTTTCGGGAAGGTCGGCGGTTGCGATGGCTCGCAGGATCGCGCTCCAGTCCTGGAACACGGCGTAGTCGACCACGATGAGAATGTGATCCAGCATTCGATACCGCGCGGCGAGTCGGGCGCACGCCGCCTTCCAGTCCTTGCAGCGGAGGTCGCAGGCGTTCTGCATCAGGAGGGAGATTATGTTGACGATCGCCAGCAGGCCGGCGAGCGCATCCCTGCCGCGGCCGAAGTTGCGCTCCAGATTGAAGCTGTCTTCCAGGATCCCGAAGGCATTATTCTCGACCTTCCACCTCGCCCGCGCGCATCTTGCCAGGTCCTCGACGGTATCGCGGCCGACTTCGAGATCGGTGGCGAACGCGTTGCGGTATCGCCGCCCGCCGGACGGCGAGGCGACAGTGATCTCGAACCAGTTGAAGTTCAGGGCGTCCTCGCCGTCCCTGATCGGCACGCCGCTCATCCACCGGTAGAAAAGCAATGGGCCTTTTTTTCGCCCCTGCCTTCGACGCAAGCGTTCGGTCCAGCGGTGACGATCCGTGTTGTCCGACTGCGGCCGACGCCCTGGACGCTGCCGTGAACGGTTGCCCGGAGCGCGCGCCGCGCGGACTGCGCAATTGTTCCGGGGTTCCCCAAATACCGTGAACGCGGGAACCGCCAATTGCTTCATTTGTTGTGGTTGCTCATAAGGACGCCCCGGGACGCTTCTCGCTCTTGCTGCCGAACATCGACTTCGACATCGACGACCTGCTCGAACGAAGCTCCCCGATCCGCGCCTCGAGCGCCGCGACGGGCTGTCGCCGCCGCTCGACCGAACGCTTGCTTAGAATTGCTGCTTGCGCCCAACCGGTCTTGACAGAGGGTCGTCAATTCGGGATAGTCGAAGTCATTGAGGAGACAGTGCGTCTTTCTGATCCGTGCGAGGACGCGTGGAAAACGAGGCTTTCGGTTTGGGAGAGCGCCAGTTTCTCGATACCTTAGAATTCAGTCGATGATCGAGGCGGAGATTTTCCGGCTTTTCCCGCAGACTGCTGGTTTTGGCTGGTTCTATGATTTTTTTGGTCGTCGACCCAACTGACTGCGTCGGACGATCGCCACAAGGAGGAGAAATCACGATGAGAAAGACGGTTCTTGCAGCGCTAATGTCGTTCATGCCATTTACTGCGGCGCATGCGGTCGATTGGAAGAGGTACGAAGGTCAAGAGGTCAACATGATCTGTATGACCATTACTTGGTGCGTTGCCCTAGAGGACCAATTGGCGGACTTCGAAGATCTTACCGGCATCACCGTCAATCTCGATTTGTTCGAAGAGAGTGCTGCCCATCAAAAGGTGCGTACGGAACTTGCGTCTGGTTCGGGGGCGTATGACATCGTCTGGGTCCAGGCGAACTGGAGTATCCCCTATGCAAAGCAAGGCTGGCTTGAACCGCTGCAACCGCTGATCGACAACCCGGATTTGACCGACGCGGACCTGCTTGGGTTTGACGATTTAATGCCGTCATTGACCAATCTCATGCGGTTTGAAGGCGCCCTTTATGGGTTGCCATTCTTCGCCGCCACTATCATTACCTACTACCGCGCTGATCTTCTTGAGGCCGCGGGCATCGATCCTGCTCAGCTTGATACGATCGAAGGCTTCTCCGCAGCCGTGAAAGCGCTCAACAAGGACGGAGTCGCCGGCGTCGCGATGCGCGGCCATCCCGACGAGTCATCGTGGCACCAGACTGTCTTTATGAAAGGGCTCGGCGGAGGCTATGTCGAAGATATCAAGAATGAAAATTACCAGCCGACACTAACCTCGCCAGAGGCGATTGAGGCGGCCAGCCTTTATGCTGACATGATCGCGAACTACAGCCCCGACGGAGCTATTAATTTCAAGTTTTCTGACGTTGTCGTCGCAATGCAGCAGGGCAATACCGCCATCATCATGGAGGGCGCGCCGCTTGGTGGCCGGATCAACGACCCTGAAAAATCAACCGTGCGCGGCAAGCTTGGTTATGCAATGGTGCCGCAGGGTCCCAACGGCAGGCATCCGGCATTCACGGGCCATGGCGTGGCATTGGCCGCGGACGCGCCGAACCAGGAGCCTGCCTGGTTGTTTCTGCAGTGGGCGTTGAGCCGTGACCTGACCCTGAAAATCGCGCTGGAATCCAATCATGTCGCCGTTTCACGTAATTCGGTCTGGCAGGACCCCACCTTCATCGAGAAATGGAATCTGCCCGGAGCCGGCGGCGATTTCCTAAAGGCGTTTCAGGACAGCCTAAACGCAGCCGACCCCGACTACCGCCCGCGCATCTCCGGTTGGGGCGAGGTCAATCGTAGCTACGGGGAAGCGCTCCAGTCGATCATGCTTGGCGACAAGTCAGCTGAGGAGGCAATGGCCGACGCACAGGCGAAAGCGGTGGAAGTGATGACGAGGCTCGGTTATATCGAGTGATTTTCACTCACTCGCCGAACTGCCCTCCATGACGGGGCAGTTCGGCTAACACCTTTTCAGCCGCACGTACGCAGCAATTTCTTTCGCTCAGAAGCAGTCCCGACGTGCTTTCCGATAAGTCCACTTTCAGATTGCTGTCGGCGCCAGCGCTGCTGTTGCTCGCGGCGCTAACCGTGATACCGATCCTGCTGCTGTTCGGTCTCAGCTTAACATCCTGGTCCTTACTAGTACCGGGCTCGTTCAAGTTTAGCTTTGTAAATTACGCCGAGCGGATGTTCTCCGATGAAAACTTCGTTCACTCACTCGGGGTTACCTTCTACTACATAATCGTAAACACGCTTATTCAGATGACGCTGGGCTTTCTCATAGCCTTCCTGCTGTTCAGGTATACCAAGCTCAGGTTTCTCAGGGCCATCATGATTATCCCGATGCTTGTTCCACCGGCCGTGGTCGGCCTGATGTGGAAAATGATGCTGATACCGAACCTTGGCGGCCTCGACTACTATCTCGGTTTGTTTGGAATCCCTGCCATCGACTGGCTCGGCAATCCAGGCACGGCGCTCGCGGCTGTCACGATCGCGTCTGTCTGGGAATGGACGCCCTTTGTGATCGTGGTGATGCTGGCGGGTCTGGATAGCTTGCCAAGGTCACCGCTGGAAGCGGCCGTCATGGACGGCGCCAGCACACTGAAGACCGTCTTCTACGTAATTATCCCAATGCTCAGGCCAATTATCATTGTGACATTGCTCCTTCGGATCATCGAGAGTCTCGCGATCTTGCCGGTGGTCTTTATGATGACCGGCGGAGGGCCTGCCCGCGCGACAGAAGCGATCAACCTTTATGCCTATCACGTGGGTCTGGAATACCTCGACATCGGATATGCGGCATCGATCCTTGTCGCCTTTATTTTCATCCTGTTGATCTTCTGCACTCCCATCATTCTTTCCTCACTCAAGTCAGACAGCAAGTGATTGGGGTACAAGATAAAAGCGGCAAAGCAACCGCGCTGAATTTCTCGGGCTATGCAGTCGTTTTTCTATACCTGCTGTTCGTGCTGTATCCGATATTCTGGATCGCGCTGTTGTCGGCAAAGAACGAGGTGCAGGCATTTGCCGACCCGCCCTTGTTCATTTTCCAGCCAACATTCGAAAATTACTACAATTTGTTCGTCGAGGAGAACTTCGGGGATTATTTGCTGAACAGTATTATAGTCGCGATCTCGAGTTCCGTAATATGTCTGCTATTCGGTGTTCCGATGGCCTATGCCAGTGCTCGCGTAAAAACCAAAAACACGCAACGCATTCTGGCATGGGTCCTTATCTCGCGAATGGCGCCGGCAATGACCTACGTCATCCCCTACTTTGTAGTGTTCTCGCAGCTGAGACTGATCGATACCCACTTCGGCCTCATTCTAACCTACTCCACATTAAACCTGCCCTTGGTGATCTGGCTGATGCGTTCCTTCTTCCTCAAGGATTCGACGGAGATCTATGAAGCTGCGAGCATGGACGGCGCGTCAGCTTTTCAGACCTTTTTTAGAATTGCCCTGCCCATGGCGACACCGGGAATAACATCCACGGGCATTATCGCTTTTGTCGTCGCCTGGAACGAATTCATCTTCGCGCTGGTGCTGACACGTCGACACGCGGTCACCGCCCAGATCGGTATTGGCAACCTGCAAAAATATGAAGGCACGGAATGGGGGCAAATGGCTGCGGGCGCCATTATTCTGATTTTGCCCGCGATACTTATTTCGGTTTTCATCAGTAAGTTCTTTGTTCAGGGCCAGACCAGCGGCTCAACCAAAGGGTGAGTGAAGAACGGCGACCAACTTGAAAAACAAGAGGAGGAATGACGAATTGCGCCCCAACATACTCTGGTACTGCACCGACCAACAGCGCGCCGATACCATACATGCGTACGGCAACGACGAGATTCACACGCCGAACCTTGATCGATTTGCAAGGCGGGGGGTCGGGTTCAACCGAGCTTACTGCCAAGCGCCGATTTGCACGCCAAGCCGTGCGAGCATGTTGACCGGACGCTATCCGGCGACAACGCAGGTGCATCGCAACGGAAATGCGCACTTTCGCGAATCGGAGGTCCTTGTTACGCGCATTCTAGCGGATGCCGGATATGATTGCGGCCTGATTGGTAAATTGCATTTGGCGGGCGCAGAGCATGAAATCGAACCGCGTACGGACGATGGCTATCGACTGTTCGAATGGAGCCATCACCCACACCCGAACATCAAAGGCAATCGCTATGCCGATTGGCTGCGCGACGAGAAGGGTGAAGATCCCGAAATCTTGTTCGAGGCCCTGACCTCTTCGTACGGCGAAGGTTTGGACAGAGAGCTGCATCAGACCACCTGGTGCAGCGAGATGGCCATTCGTTTCATTCACGAGAAGCGGAGCGGACCGTGGATGCTCAGCATCAATCCGTTTGCGCCGCACCCGCCGATGTTACCGCCCAAGGAATTTCTGGATCAATACAATCCGGATGAATTGTCCTATCCCATATTCAGGGACAGTGACATCACGCACCAACAAGCCTTTCAGCGGATCGACCAGCAAACCATCGTTGCGACGGATCCGCGGCTGAATCCAGATGTATGTCTAGATACGTCAGAACCAGACATCGGTCGAATGGGTTCCATTCCGCCAGCGAGCTACGATGCGAAGCAGATGAAGGCCTGCTACTACGCCGAAATTACGCTGTTGGATGAGCAGTTCGGTCGTATAATTGATCATCTCGAAGCCACCAACCAATTGAACAACACATTGATCGTTTTCCACAGCGATCACGGTGAAATGCTCGGTGACCACGGATTGCTGTACAAAGGATGCCGGTTTTTTGAAGGCCTAGTGCATGTACCTCTGATTGTCGCAGGACCGGGACTGCGGCAGAACCTGCGAAGTGACGCGCTGGTAGAGCTTGTCGATATCGCCCCGACCTTACTCGACGCTGCAAATATCAGCACTCCAGCATCCATGCAGGGGAGTTCGCTTTATCCTTTGCTTTCCGGCGACGCGGATATCGAACACCATAAATCACACGTATTCTGCGAATACCACGACGCGATGGCTGCCGGAACGGTGAATACAGATGGCCGCGAATTCGACGCATCGCACGGCACGATGTATTTCGACGGTCGCTATAAGCTTTGCGTGTATCACGGACACGACCTTGGCGAGTTATACGATCTGGAAACAGATCCCAATGAGTTCAATGACCTGTGGAACGATCCGCGATACAACGATCTAAAGTTGCGGCTATTGAGCCGTCATTTAGATGCGTTTGCTGCGACTACGACTGCAGGTATCAAACGCATCAAGGCATACTGACTCGCTAAACTTACGCATCCTCAGCGTCGGACGCGCCCGCGTTCAGACCCTCTTCCCGAGGAGGAGGTCGTCGGTCCTGGTGATCTTGTAGTTGGGGATGCGAGCCAGAGTACCAGCTTTCATCTACCGTCCTCCGAATTGTTGAACATCCCCTCGTTCAGAAGTTCATCGGACAACCACAAGAAAGATCGATCACAAAAACGCGCATCCAACTGGTAGCGTCTGACCTGAGCCCCAAGTTTCCTCCAGCTTGCGAAGGGAATTGTCCCGATGCTTGTTGAAACTCGCCTAAGCGGCGCTGCTTGATGGGAGGTCATGCAGCGTCCTTCATTTGGTCAAGCCCGCCCTATTGGCGGTGGTTGATGAGAGCCAGCTTGAGTTTGGGGAGCTGCTTGCAAGCCTTGATGCGGCGGAAGCCTTTGGGGGCATCGAACATGCCCGTTGCGGTCCATCGTAGAGCCATCTTTGCGTCCTGCCAGCGCTTCACGTTCCGGCAGACCTGGCGGATGTCGCTATTCATGGACTCGATTATGTAGGTGCTTGCCAGTGAGCGACGCTGTTCGGGCAGTAGGCCGAGCCTGGCTACGGTCAGGATCTCGCCAAGACCTTCCAGGATCAAGAGAACACATCCGGCGCTTCTTGCTCGAAGCGCCGCGCCAGATTGCGCATCAAGCGTTCAGCCTTGTCGGCATCATTCAACTGCAAGGCCTGTTTCAGGGCACGGCGTACAGCGGCGTGATGCTTGGGCGCAAGGCGGTCAGTGATGTTGCGCGCCCTATGGATTTTGCAACGCCGGATCGGAATATCCGCACCAAAGGTCCGGCGCAGCGCTTTGCTCAGCGCCTTGGCGCTGTTGAATCCCGGACTGATCCGGTCGCGGGCATCGTCGCGGGCTCCTTCCCGGAACCTGTCGAAGGCGGCGATTCGCGGGTCCATGACGGCAGGCTCCCGATAAGGGCAATCCGATACTCAACTAGCATGCCATGGCGGCGGGCAAATGTTAACCCTAAAGCGAAAAAAATTATCGCGCGCGAAATCCAGATATAAATCAAATTGTTAAGACTTCGCCAAATTTAAAAGGCGCAATGATTTTCAATCTAACGAAATGCCATTGTTTGCCGACCCCGGAGCACAATGCTCCGATGAGCAAGAGATGGCAGTGGCATTCCAGACAGTCAAGGAGGTCAATTCGGCGGCGTATTCCCTGAGTTAAGTCGTTTGGGCCGAGCGTGGTTGACCAGCGGCCAGCGGCCTGGTGAGCGAAGAGCGCAGCATCGGCTCGCGCTCAACCCGGATGTCATCGTCTCGGTCGGCTACCGGATCAACTGCAGGCGGAGCGTACGCTTCCGCCGATGTGAAGTTACCCATCGCGAGTGGTAATCGCTCGGGGACGAACACGGCGTGCCCGCTCTAGCTTTGGGAAGCGATGGCTCAGGGCGGCAGTGGGGAGGAGCAAAGGGTTGCGCCGAACAACAGCAAGAACGAGAATTGAAGTTCTGACTCCTGGAGGTAGAGGTCAAGAATGCCAATGAGTGGGGTCGTAAAAGGTTAGTTTAAGTCCCATTTTTCTTTTCATTTTGGCCGCTACTCTCCAATAAATAGATTCGATCAAGAGCTTCGTCGAGATCAGTAGCGAGACTGTCGATTCGATTCGAAAACCATCGGAACACGAATACGCCGGCCAGAGCAATTGCTACTGGGATAATTACAGCTACAAGGCCTATGAGCAACGATAGTCCTTGCAAATAAACCGCAACAGGAATTCCCTTGCGAATAGTTCAAATCCGGCGCCGGGTGGGTCGACCCTTAGCAGCCTGCTCACGCTCCCATTTTAAAGCAGCGTCCTTTGTAGTTGCTCGACCAACTTTAAAAATGTGGCCATCATTCCCGAAATTTAGTTTATGCTCGTTTTCTCGGCGTTCTAAATCGTTTGTGATGCCAGTATGAACAATTCGGCGGCCACGCTTGAAGTGGTATTTGTAGGTGTCACGAGTCACGATGAGTGCCTCCAAATCTCTAGGACTCTAAATTAGCAAGATCGCGAAACGGGTAAAGTGTCCAAGTGGTTTGATTCGGGATTCGGATAGGTTGCTTGACAGTAGGCACAATCTTGAAACAACCGCGCATATCCAATTCTGTCATTGCCTACTTTTGCTTGCGCGGGAATTATGTAGTGGCGCCCAATTCTGTTTAAACCTACCTAAATTTCGTCTATTTTAATTTGTCCAATCGATTTAACGGCAGTTCGCAGGTGATTCTGCAGTGAGTGTGCTGGTATTCCGAAGAAAGTATCAATGAGCCGATTGTAGCGAATTCGAGCTAGCAACGCCTGTTCATCCGAAAAGGCATAGCGTTTGATGATTTCTGGAGTCGCTTCCGGGATCTTAATGGCGAGCATATCCGGATTGGGTTCGATATTACTCTTGGCAACAAGCCTAAATTCGTATTGCGATATTCCTCGTCCGAGAATTACCCATTCCTTATCGCTCGGCTGCGTACTTAGGATTTCCTTAGGCAGCTTGGTGCGATAGCGATACGAGTAAAGTACGCCATCGCCCATGTTGGCAAGAGGTTTTATCCTGTACTTTTCACAAGCGTCGAATAAGTCTTGCCGATTAAATCGAATAACCGAGCTATCTGTAGAATGTCGATCAAAAAAAACTGCCTTTACGATCTGGCTCTGTCTGCTGGGTAGCCTAGCCATAAGCAACTCGATTACACGTTCTTTCCCGTTCTATGTCAATTTGCTTGCGTTTCGTTACTCCGCTCTTCCGATTGCGACGAGTTGATGGAGCATCGACACCGAAATGAGCAGCAGCTTGGGTCATGTCGAATGAAAGTAACGCCGGATCGCCGAGCTTTAGAAGTGTATTAGGACGCATTGACGAGAAACCTAGAACTTTGAAGACTTCAGCGGCAACGGCGCGCGCTAATGGCGGGGGCACAGAGTTACCAATTTGTCGTGCACCGTGCCACTTAGTTACTTGGAAACGGAACCAATCGGGAAAGCCATGCAGCCGAGCCATTTCTCGCACTGTGACGCACCGAGGATAACTATAATGAATGGGTCTCGGACTCGTAAAGGCACCATGCGCCCCGTCCGTGCCCGCTCGAAGCGTGTTGGATACACCGTTAGGCGGCAACCTATAGAATCGACTGATCGGCTCGACAGTACCTGGAAGAGTATTCGAAAAGCGCCGACAGGAAATGTCGGTATGTGCCGTCCGCGCACTTGAAGTGAGTAAAGTGGGGTCCCAATCTCGACGATAACCGGCATGCCATGAATCATTCGCCTCACAGCGAAGCTCCCGCGCAAATTCGGAAGGACATCTCGTTGGCTGTGCGTGCACGTGGTCACTAGCAAGCAAGCACGGAAAACTATCCGCATTCGGGAGGTCGTCGAGCGCATCTCTGCACGACGGGCCGAATCCAAGTCCATCAAATGAAACCGGTTTTCCAACCGCATTGGTCAATGGAGCAGGATACGAAGGCAATTTTTGGTTCTTTAGCGCCCCAAATAAAATCAGTCGCTCGCGCGATTGGGGTGTTCCGTAGTGCGCGGCATTGAGTACTTTTATTGGCGTCAGGACATCGTATCCCGATGACTCGAATTCAGCCACAAGCTCGTAAAGGAATGTCTTGTGCCTGCCAATCGTAAGTCCTTTGACATTTTCGAATACGAATGTTCGTGCATTTAGTTCTGAGACGATGCGAACAAATTCCTGAACGAGAAGGTTTCGAGGATCGTCCAACACTCGATGCCCAATTAAAGAAAAACCCTGGCAAGGCGCACCACCAAATACGCAGTCAACAGGCTTGCTGCCAATACCGGCCAATTGGCGAATTTCGTCACCGCTTAGGCCAACAACCGACCTCGGAATTATCGACGAATTCGGAAAATTGAATTTGTGAACAGAGCAATGAATGGGATCGATTTCGACTGCTGCCGCGATATCGAATCCTGCCTGTTCGAAGCCAAGACTAAGTCCCCCGGCACCCGCGAATAAATCAATCCCGATCGGCCTCATATTCTCCTCGCTTGATAATGTTATTTAAATTTCCGGTCTTTTTGACACTCATTAATAAAGATGTCGAATGAATTGCGAACTTGCAACCGCCAGTTCGAATTCACCCCCAATCCCATCTAGCTAGTTAAATGCGCCATTTCAGGCATCACCGTGTTTCTACTTTCGTTCCGAGCAACAGAAGGATTCCTTTTTATCGTGCCCGCAAGTTGCAGACTCTTGCCTTCGAACAGCAATTCAGTCGTGAGCGCGCCCGCCAACCATGCGCGCCGAATTGCCGCAGGAAATTGCGCTAGAGACTGCCGCGGAAAAGGCATTTGAACTCTTGCGGTCGTCGCAGCCTCGCGGGCATGTCGAAGCACTCCCGATTAGTTCGGATCCTTGCCAGGCAATTCGAGCGGCCAAGCACTCGCTGGACTTCCGCTAGGTCGCTTGTTGCCAAGCTTGGTGCCGCCGGGTTGAATTGAAGCGATTCGCTTATACCGCTTATGTTCCGAAAAAGAAATGCCTGTTCGCAAAAAATTTTCACGTTTGAAAGCAGCAATTAGGAATCGTTCTGTCGCTAAAAGCATTTCTCTACAATTGTTCGAAATGTGTTTCAGACCCTCTCATATCCAGTTAATGATATTCGGCTCGCGAGCGAAAACGGGATAGAAGTTCGTTTTTGCGCGGATTCTCGTCGGGTTCGGTCGAATCCCCGCCGATACTAGTTCCTCCAACTTGTCGAATGGGCTGTTGCTGCCGACGAGGCATGCGGTCGCTACCGCGAGGAGCTAGGCTTCCCGCCATAGCAAAAATCGCGTTGAAGCAATTCGGGCATCCGACCAAAATGATTCCACGACCATATCGAATTGGCGAGTTAAGCGAATACTTAAGGAATCGGATGCAAATTTAGTGGAATCTTCAACGGCGGCGGCGCTAGAATGGCAACTTGGATATGGGAGAAGGGCATAGGCTTCGCATGAAACGAATCCTGCTCGCCGGACTGTTTCACGAAACGCACTGTTTCGTCGACGAAACGACGCGACTCGACGATTTTAGAATCTCGCGCGGACATGCAATTCTCGATTTTCGGGGCAACGGCTCGATGATCGACGGATTTCTTGAAGTCGCGGACAAGCATGGCTGGAAGGTGCTGCCCGTATGCGCATATTCCGCCACGCCTTCGGGAATCGTCGACGACGAAGTCGTCGAAGCGTTCTGGCAGGACCTCGCTCCAGCCGCTGCGGCGGGCGGGTTCGATGCGGTTTTTCTTAGTCTGCACGGCGCGATGGTTTCCAAAAGCCTGCAGGACGTGGAGGGAACCTTGCTTGCGCGCCTGCGCGCCTTGCCGGGACTAGATCGCATCCCGGTGTTCGGCGCATTCGACCTTCACGCGAATATGTCCGATAGGATGGCGGCATGCGCGGACGGGCTCGTCTGCTATCGAGAAAATCCGCACGCAGATGCGAGGGAAACGGCCGTAAGGGCTGCTGAATTGCTTGCTCGAGCGCTTGGCGCTCTCGAGCGGCCGCGAACCGCGGTCAGGCGTTCGCCCGTTATTTGGCCGCCGACGGGCACGGGAACCGCCGATGCGCCCATGATTGAGCTCGAAGCGCTCGCCAGGCGAATCGAGAATTCCTCGCCGGGGGTTTGGGCGGTCAATGTCGTCGCCGGTTTTTCCTTCGCCGATTGCCGGGATGCCGGCGTTGCGTTTTCAATCGTCGCGGACTCGAAGTGGAGCGGCTGCGAAGCCGCGCTGGACCGGCTCTGCGAGCTAGCGTGGGAATTGCGGCATGAAGGACTGCCAAAGGAAATCGACCCATGCGAGGCCCTCGGCAAAATTGCCGCGTCTTCGCCGAGCGGCCCGTCTTTGCTTGTCGAACCGTCCGACAATATTGGCGGCGGAGCCCCGGGAGATGGCACCGGCATTCTGCGCGCACTATTGGATACCAAGCAGGAAAACGCCGCAGTGGTTATCAATGACCCGGAGTCCGTGGCAGAATTTTCCAAACTGGAGCCGGGCCAGCGACTGGTCCTGCCGATAGGAGGAAAAGCGAGTCCGCCCGGCGCGGGTCCGGTCAATCTGGACGCGGAGCTCGTATCCAAGAGCGACGGGCGGTTCACGCTGGAGGACGCGCACAGCCATTTGATCGCATCCGCCGGAAAGCACGTTTCCATGGGGCCTTGCGCAGTCGTCAGGCACGACGGCGTAACGCTGCTCCTGACATCAAAGAAAACGCCGCCGTTCGATCTGGGCCAATGGCGCAGCCAGGGCCTCGATCCCCGCGATTTCAAGGTTATCGGCATCAAAGCGGCGGTAGCGCACCGTCGCGCGTACGACCCGATATCGGCGGCAAGCTACACGGTATCCACGCCGGGCCACTGCGCCAGCGATCCCCGGCTTCTGCCGTTTCGAAACTTGCGCCGCCCGATTTTTCCGCTCGACCTCGATTGATTCGGCAGCGGGGCCGATTCGAATGTTCCGCGATGAGGTGAGATTTCCAGGAGCGCGGCTTTCGCTCGGCTCGATTCGAGAGGCCAAAGAGCTTTGCCAAAGCGACGGCCGAGCGCGCAATCCTCCCGAAAACTTGTAGCGGTCCCGGAGCAGGGCGGGTTTCATGTCGGCTCCGCTCATGTCGGCGAGGATTTGAGAAAGCTGGAATTCAACCGGGTATTGACGAAAGCGACGCCAAGTGATTGACTTGCATCGGATTAGATCGGGAGGATAGCGAATGCTTTATTCTAATATTGATCGCAGAAGCCTATTGGCGGGTTTCGGCTGCGCAACCTTGGCCGGAAGCTGGGCTTCCGTCGCGTCGGCTGCGGCCATGAACAAGGATCCGGTAAAACTGCTGCTTGGTTCGCACATGGACTACTTGATTAAGCTTTTACCGGCCTACGAGGAAGAATTCGGCATTCTTCCGACATTCGAGCAAGTGACGACTCCGGACCTTGCGGTAAAGCTGAACTCGAGCTTGATCGCTCGCCGCAGCCCCGGCGACGCCGTTTTTGTAACGGCAGCGCTCGTCGCGGGCCTGGCGGACAAGGGCTGGCTTTCAGATCTAACCGACCTCGTCGAGAACAAGCTGCTGCCCAACGGCTTGATCCCAAACAGCGTAACGGCGGCCAACTACAAGAACCGCGCCTACGGCGTGCCCATTACAATCGGCTGCCCCATTATGCATTGGAACAAAAATCTGTGCGAGGCGGCCGGACTGGATCCTGAAGCGCCATCGGGATGGCATGCCGAACCGAACTCTTGGACGAAGCTCATCGAGTTCGCCAAGGAGATCAACGACCCGGATAACAACGTCTACGGCATTACCGACAATTGGGGCGGCGTGGGAAGCATCTTTACATTCGGCTCGCTACTACAGGGCGCCGGCGGGAGATTTCTCGACGACGACCTCAACCCGGTTATGAATAGCGATGCGGGGGTCGAAGCTCTTTCGCGAATGACGGAGCTTCTCCATGTTCATAAAGTCGTCGACCCCGCGGTTGTAACCTATACTTGGGTTTTCGACGCCTCGCCCGGATATCTGTCGGGGCAGCGCGGCTTCTTCTTTACATGGCCCTTTATCGCCGGCATCGCCAACGGAAGCCCGGACTCCGCCGTTCAGGGACGATCCGGCTACGCGCCGAATCCGGCGCTTGCCACTTCGGCTTCGGTCGACGGATCGGAATTTCTTGCGGTTCCGGCGTTCGCCAAGAATCCCGAAGGCGGCCGCCAATTCATCGAATTCGCGACATCGCTGGAAAATCAAATTCTGCAGGGCGCCACGTCGCCGTGGGCGCCATCGATCGACGTGGCGCTCGGCCACTCGGATGTCGTGGCGAACCTGCCGTTCGCGGAGGTTATCCGCCAATCCTACCAGTATCCCGTCGACGGCGGCTATTCGACGGACCGAGAAAGATGGCTGGAAATTCTAACTGGGCAGATCTCGAGGGCGCTCGCGCAGGAAATCAAGCCGCGGGAAGCACTGGACGAGGCCGTAAATCTCATAAATGCCAGCCGCGCATAGCGTGCACGGGCGCCGCCGGAATGGCGGCGTCGACCACATCAATTTCGAAAGAACGAGCAAGCGGCGGCAGCGCGAAATCCTGCGCGCCGCCCTTATGATCGCGCCTTCCCTGCTGCTGGTTGGAGGCGTTTATCTGTATCCCGTTTTCTTCACCCTGGCTTTAAGCTTCGCCGAATTCGACATGGTTAGGCTCGAGCTCGGCCGCTTCGTCGCCGCCGAGAACTACATTCGCCTGATCGAAAACCCGGAATTCGTGAGCGCGACGCTGCGAACGATTTATTTCGGCTTTCTGATCGCGATCCCTGCGACTGTCTTCGGCTTCCTGATCGCGCTGCTGCTAAATCAGAGATTCTACGGGCGGACATTGGTCCGGGTCGTGGTCGTGCTTCCCTGGGCCGTGCCTCCGGTGGTCGCGGGCGTGCTTTGGGGTCAAATGTTCCATGCCGATGTCGGATTCGTGAATGCGTTGCTTCAACGGGCCGGGCTGATCGACCAGTACCGGATTTGGCTCGGCGACGGCTGGACGGCGCTTCACGTCATCGCCGTAGCGGAGATTTGGAAGGCGATTCCGTTTACAGCGCTGTTTCTCCTTGCCGGGCTGCAGAGCTTGCCCAAGCAGGTCTTTGAATCGGCATCCGTCGACGGCGCCACGGTCGGGCAGAGATTCCGGCACATGATGCTGCCATTGATGGCGCCGATCGCCATTCCATTGGCATTGATACAGTTCGTCTGGGCTATGAAAGCCTTCGACACGATTTTCGTGCTAACGCGCGGAGGCCCGGGGGGAGGCACGACGACGCTGAACTACTTCGTCTATCGCGAAGCGTTCCAGTCGTTCGACCTTGGCCGCGCCTCGGCCGCCGCATACGTTCTGCTTCTGGTAACGCTTTTCGCCGTGCTGCTGGCGACGCTTTTTCGCCGTTTCCTTGCGCGGGCCCAGCGATGATCGCGCTTGGTCCCAGACGGCGGCGAGCACTGGCGCGCCATACGATAATCTACGGTTCCGCCGCTCTGGTGCTCGCCGTGATGGCTTTTCCCCTTTACGGGCTTTTGCTGACAAGCGTTCAACCGGAATCGGTAATTCGTTCCAGAGACGTTCAGTTCTTGCCGAGCAATCTTTTCCTGGAGCATTTCAAGGAGGTTCTGGGGCAGGGACACATCGTTCCCATACGCGAAGGCATAAGGAACAGCCTCATCGTTTCGACAATGACCGCCGCGGTTTGCCTTATTCTCGCTCTGCCGGCCGCCTACGCGATTTCGAGGCTGCGCCTTCCCGGCAGCTCGTTCGTGATCGGCGCAATGGCCTCCGTATACTTCCTGCCGACTGTTTTGTTTTTGATACCCATGTTCGTCATTTTCGTAAGATGGGGCCTGGACGACTCGTTTCTGAGCCTGATCATAGCGTATTCGGGATTTATTCTGCCGTTCGAAATTTTGATATTGAAAGCCTTCATCGACAAGGTTCCGAAGGAAATCGAAGATTCCGCGAAAGTCGACGGTTGCTCCGACATCCAGGCGCTGGCCAGAGTAATGCTTCCGCTGGTGCGCCCCGGCATTCTCGCCGGGTTCATTTTCGCCTTCATACTTTCCTGGATCGAATTCCTTACGCCGCTCATTTTCACTAGCGATCTGAAAATTTCGACTGTAGCATTGGGCATGTTTCGCAGTACAATCGACATAAAGGTGGGGCAGCAAGCCGCCGCCGCCGTGCTGACTCTGCTGCCGGTGGCGCTTCTCATGCTGGTATTTCAGAATTTGATTACGCGCGTGCTGCTGGAAGGAGCCGACAAGTAGAATGGGACCACGATGCGAATAGCCGTTATCGGCGCGGGGTCGATAGGCGAGTTGCACGCGCGCATATTCGACTCGAACCCGCGCTGCGATCTCGTCGCCGTATGCGACGCGAATGCGCAACGCGCCCGACACGTTGCCGATTCGCTGAAGTGCCGGGGATATGAAAGCTACGAGCAGCTCCTGGAATCGGAAGAACTCGATGCCGTAAGCATCGCGACTCCTGAAACCGCGCGCCGGGAGCCTTCGATGGCGGCCGCGAAGCGGGGCCTCGCGATGCTGCTTGAAAAGCCGCTTGGGCGGACAATTCGCCAAGTCGACGCGCTAGTCGACGACCTAGTCGCCGCCGGAGCCGAACCCGCGATAAATTTCATTCTGCATGCGGACCCCAGATTCTCTCGCATGAAGCAAATCGTCGCCGAAGGAGGAATCGGCCGCCTGGTGTCGTGCTTTGCGCGCCGAAGAGGAACGAGGCTTGGGATCGAAAAATACGCGCCTTGGACGGATCTGCTTTCGTCAACGCTAATTCACGATATCGACATGGCGCTGACGGTGGCCGCCGCTCCCGCGGAAAGAGCCTATGCGGAAGCCGTCGTAAGAAGATGCGCCGAATACGGATGCCACGACGCGGTGGTGGCGACTCTGCGTTTCGCCGACGGCTCGGTTGCCGTGTTCGAAACCTCCTGGGTGCTGCCGCCGACTCATCCGGAACCTCTGGATCAAGCATTCCATTTGGTCGGCGACGAGGGAAGCATAGCAATCGAGGGATCTTCGCACGGGTTCGCGGTGCAGGGCGAAGCCGGTTTCACTAGACCCGACATGACGCACTGGCCGATTCTGCCCGACGGTGGCGTCGGAGGCGCGCTCGCGCTTTCGCTAGGTGCATTTGTCGACAACTCGCTGGCCGGCGCGCCCCACTTGGCCGGATTGAATTCGGCGCGGCGCGCGGAAGCCGTCGTCGCGGCAATGAAGATGTCGATAGACCGCGAGCGGGCGGTAAGACTGGAGGAGGTTTAGGCAGGCAATGGCAATAAACGTAAAGCTCGGCGAACTGGCCTGGCCTGAAATCGATGCTCTGCTGGAACGCGATCCGGTAGCCGTTCTGCCTATCGGCGCATTCGAGCAGCACGGACCTCACTTGCCCGTGATGGTTGATGCTCATCTCGTCGGAACCGTTGCCGAAAGAGCGGCGACGCGGATGGCGGAGTCCGGAGGCGCAATCGCGGTAGCGCCGGTAATCTGGACCGGGTATTCGCCGCACCACATGGATTTTCCAGGCACGGTGTCGCTGGACGACACGGCATTCAGCGCCGTTGCCGGCCAAGCGGCGCAAAGCCTGGCAAGACACGGATTCCGCAGGATAGCGCTGCTCAACGGCCATGGCGGAAACGCCAACCTTTTGAAAAACCTTGTCCAGACGCTTCGCTACGATCACGGCGTCAGCGCGGTGTTCGCATCCTACTGGGATTTCGCGCTCCGGGAGCTTGCCGCCTGGAGGAAATCCGAACCCGGCGGAATCATGCATGCATGCGAAATGGAGACTTCTCTCATGCTGGCAAGCAGACCCGACCTTGTTCGAATGGATGCCGCGAAGGACCACTATCTCGAAAAATCGAATTATCTGGCCGCGGATTTACTGTCCGGCGGACCCGTCGCCGCCGCCGCTAGTTTCAAGGAGCTCAGCCCCACGGGCGTCATCGGCGCTCCCACGCTCGCTTCGCGCAAGCGGGGCGAAGAGCTGCTGGAGGCAATGGTAGCGGCTGTAGCCGCCTTTTTCGAGGAATTCGCGAGCTGGCCCTTGCGCGACTGCCGGGAGGATAAAAAATGAAAACAGCGGTGCTCGGCCTCTACGCGTACGCGTGGGATGTTCTGGACGAAGGTCCCGATGCGGTGCTCGACGGAGTCGAGCGCGCCGGACTGAACTCGCTCTACCTGGCAGTTTGGTATCATTCCGGAATGTTCTTCCTGCCTCACAATCCGGCACGGCGCGTTTACTTCCCGGTACCGGGCGCGCTGTACTTCAAGCCCGGCGATTGGATCCGCGACCATCCGCTCGCGCCTCCCGTGAGCAGCCTTTCCGACTCCTGGCCGAAATTCTGGGAAGAATTGGCGGAACGCGCCGAGCGACGAGGGATCTCGCTTTCGGCCTGGATGCCGGTCTTTCACAATTCAGGAATTGGAACGTCCTATCCGGATGTCGCCGTGGAGAACCCGTGGGGCGATCGGATTTTCCACACGATTTGCCCTTCGAACGAACAAGTCGCGGACCTCGCCCGATCCGTGGCCGCCGACATAGCGGGTCGCGGAATATTCGATCGCATATTGCTTGAATCCGTGGAATATCTTCCCTTGCGCCACGATCACCATCACGAAGTCATCGGCGTTCCCCTCGGCGCCGAAGCCGAGTTTCTCGCGTCGCTATGCTTTTGCCCGGCATGCCGGGAGCGGCAAATGCGGGACGGCATAGATTTCGACGGCGTGCGCGACTGGACGCGGCGGCAGGTCGACAGCGCAAGTTCCGCGCGGCCGGCCGTCCCGTTCGAATGGGAACGGCTCGAAGGCGGCGCAGACGGTCAATTCGGCGGGTATTTGCGCGTTCGCGAATCCGGCGTTTCCGAAGCGACCGAAAACATAGCCGGGGCTATTCGCGCGGCGGCGCCGGACATCACGATCGCCGCGCTGGATTTCGGACCTCTCTACCCTCTCGGTCCGAACGGGAGAAAGTGGCAGAACGGAGTCGATCTCGACGACTTGCTTCCGCTTGTCGATGAAATCCATCCGACTTACTATTTTACCGATCAGGCGGTGCTGGCGGACCGTTTCGAAACCTACAATGCGCTGATTCGCGGCGAAGCCGCCCAGGTGCCCGCGATTCGCGCGATTTTGCCGCAAGTTTCGAGCGAAGACGAACTCGGCGTCCAGGTGCGCGCCGTAGCATCGGCGTCTAGCGGCTACACCTTCTACAACTACAGCTTCATGGATCTTGCCACATTGGACTGGATTCGCGGCTCCGTCGAAAATTATCCGCCTGAATCGGGAGACTAATAAAGTGGGAAAGCCGACTGTCGATGTAATAATTCAGCCCGTCTGCCTTCGGTTCCGGCTGCATGAGGACGAGCTCGTCTACTTTTTTGCATCCTCGCCGGAGCAGCAGCTCGACCGAATGGAAGCGATGCTCGGCGTCGGACCGGGCGATCTGCCGATATTCAAGACCAATGTGGGGTTTCTTCCAGTAGCCGCGACGTTATTGATTCGCGGCGAAAAAACCGTCGTCGTCGACCCCGGCAATCATCACATCGGCGCATACTCGATTCTGTGGCATGCGCTTCAAAAACGCGGTCTGGACTATGCGGACATCGATGCCGTTGTTACGACGCACACGCACACGGACCATGCCGGCGCGATTACGCAGCTCGCCGGCAAGCCCTGGATTCTCGGATCTGGCGAACTTGCCGAAATGGCCGCAATCGAAGGAGCTCCAATTGTGGATGCCAAAAAAACCATGATGGGGCCAGTAACCGAAATCGATAGCGAAACCGAGCTCATGCCCGGGGTTGCCGCATTTCCGACGCCCGGCCACACGGCCGGCCATATTTCGCTGATCGTAGAGGCTAGGGACGCGCGCGTGCTTGTCGCCGGCGACCTTGCCATGCTGCGTACGGAATATACGCGCCGCGAGTATTCCCATTGGTATTCGGCCGAACAGCTCGATGCGCTGCATCGCTCGCTCGATCGCGCCCAGGAATACAAACCCGACCTTGTCATTCCCGGGCATGATAGAGCATTCCGTCCGTAGAGACTCGAGCGATTCGGGCCTGGCATGCGCGTTCCGTCGGGCTGAAGCCGAAACCCTCGCGCCGGCCGGCTCCAGAGGGACCTTCCTGCTTGTCCAAGGCCGTTCCCAAGGGACGTTTCCGGTTTCCAGTTCCCGGATGAGCCAGGCCGTGACATCCTCGAAAAGCTGGTCGATGGACTTCCTGTCGGCACCTGCCGCGGCATGCTTTCCCAAGTGCGGTTGTTAATTCCGGTAAGCCAGGTTCCACGCACATCAAGAGACGTCCGCGTTGTTGGCAACCGATTGATCTGTAAACCTCTGAACAGAAATTCCTTCCATTTCGACGGCCTCTCGCGCGCCGTTTGCGGGCAATTTCCCGTAAATTTTGCACCGAGGGCGGCGAGTGCGGACGACAGACATCCGTCACCGCCGGAACCCTGTTCGAGCACACGAAGCTTCCTCTCGCGACCTGGTTCCAGGCCATTTTCCTGATAACGCTGGGCAAGAAGGGCATTTCGGCGATAGATCTTATGCGCAAGACCGGCGTGTCCTACAACGCGGCCTGGCGCATGAAGCACAAGATCATGCAGGCAATGATGGAGCGCGAGGACGAGAAGCCGCTCGCGGGCCTGGTCCAAGTGGACGACGTGTATCTCGGCGGGGTCCGGGACGGCAAACGGGGCGCGGGGCGGAAGGGAAGATGCCGTTCGTGGCGGCCCTAGAGACGACGGAGGATCGGCTGCCGCACAGGATCGAGCTCCAGGTGGTTGCCGGCTTCCGCCTGAAGGCGATCGAGAGCTAGTGCCGCCGGAGCGTCACCTCGGGACGCAAGGTCTACAGCGACGGCCTGCCCTGCTTCGGCGCGGTTGCCACCGCCGGCTGCCTGCACGCCAATGTCATTTCCTTAAGGCCGCGCACTTGCGCGTTGGCCTCTTCGATCCGTTTAGATCATTTTTAGTTCCTTTTTAGTTCTGGTTCATGTTTCCCACAATCGTCTCCGGCTCCACTTTCCGACGGGCTTTCTCGATCGGCGCGGGAACGACCGTCCCGGTCGAAGCCGCGCCCGGACGGCGAGGATCGAACCCGCCGCGCGGCCGACCGTGTCGGCGAGCGAGACCGCGTGCTTGAGGATCATCTCGTCCAGAATGCCGTCGATATGGTTGGAGAACAGGCGGGCCATGGCGATCAGGTTGAAATGGGCGTAGAGCTCTTGGCGGATGCCGCGCTCGCTCCAGCCGTGGAATTCGTCCACCGTTGGGAAAAAGCGCGACGGTCGCCTGGATGTCGGCGACCTGCCGCCGTGTGAAGCGCCGGCCCAGGTACGTCGTGGATTTGAGGGCGGAGATTCGAGGGTCCATGACCGAATACTCCCGATAAAGGCAATCCGATACTCAACTTGCATGCCATGGCGGCGGGCAAGTGTTAACCCGGAAGCGAAAGAAAATTATCGCGCGCGAAATCTAGATATGAATCAAATGGTTAAGACTTCGCCAAATTTTTAGGCGCAATGATTTCAATTTAAGGAAATGCCGTTGGCCTGCACGCCCCGGTCGTAACCGGCGGCGGGAAGGCTTCCGTTCGCGTCAAGGAATTCGTCTGGCTGAACACCGTCATCGGCAACGTCAAGTCGGCGCTTCGGAGCACCCACCACTCCATGAAGGGCAAGTACGCGCAGCGATACCTGAGCGAGTTCGAGTACCGGTTCAATCGCCGCTACGACCTGCCGAGCATGGTGCCCCGCCTCGCCTGGGCGGCGGCCCGCACGCCACCGATCCCGGAGAAGCTGCTCCGCGAGGGGACTGTCGGGCGGCTTGAAGGCTAGCGGCGCGTCGCCGCTGCTGAATCCCATGCGCCTCGGCGGGACCGGCCCGCCAATTCACTCCTGAAGACCGCGAATCCACTCGGAAGATGCGCCCGACCGCGCTCCCGGGCGCCGTTTCGGCGGATCGGGTCTCGAAAAAGCTTTCCGTACTAGGCCATCCAGGATTTCAGGCGGCGAATCCGCGAGCGGCGCAGCCAAAATTCGGCTTACGCAGGATAGTAATCAGGTAGAAGTTTGCCAAAAAGAAAAAGTCTTGAAAAACAATTTACTTGCGGCGCTTGCGTTGCTTATTCCATTCGCAGTGGCGTCCGCGATGTTCGTATCTCCGAGCGATTCAAGATACGCGTTAGGAGGCATTACCGGGAAATTCGAGCCTAAAAGCGGAGCGGGGGCATCCATCGCGTACGGAATCCGATCCGAAAGCGGCTTGGCGTTCGAAGTGGATTTGGCTCAGCGTCCCACAAGAATCAACAGTCTTACTATTGATTCCGATGAGGCTGTCCCGGGAGTAGGAATCCCAGCGGGAACCTACGGTCTCGCAGAGGTCTTCTCCGTGTCGCGGCCGACTGTCTGTCGAACGCTGAGCAGGCGGCAAATCGCTTAGGAGGCGCGATCGAGTAAATCAGGCGAACGCCTCGCAAAACTTGAGGAACGCATGTTCTGGGGGCTTGGCGTACGAATCTTCTCCCTGCCGGAATCAACCCCCTTCCGGGCACGCAGAAGGTCTGGGAGGGCGTGAAAATCCTCTGGACCACGGTCATCGAACACAGCGCCATGCGCGAATGGATGAAGGACAGCGAAACGACGGACTGAAGTACGATACATTGATAGCCCCGCACTGGACAGGGATGATGAGTGCGAACGCCAACCGGATCAAGGAAGCTATGGGGAGATCGCTGGACAACTGATCTTGTGGAAAGCGTAGCTTGACACTAAACGACGGCTGCAAGGGCTAATGTCCGGAATGAAGATCAGGAACGTGGTTCATAAGGGGCTGCGTCGGCTCATTGCGGAGAACAACGCAGTTGGAGTGCAGCCCGCTTTTGCACCGAAACTCCGGCGCATCATCTCTTTCCTTCAGGATATGGAACAGGAGGAGGAGTTGCGAACGGTGCCAGGTTGGAGAGTCCATATACTGGGCGGCGATCGCAGGGGAACCTGGAGTCTGGCTGTTACCGCGAACTGGCGAATAACGTTCCGAATAGACCGCGATGAGATGGAGATCGTCGATCTCAACTATGAGGATTATCAATGAGAGGCAGACATGAAACCGGTGCAAGGTATCCGAATGAAGAATCCGGTACATCCCGGGGAATTCGTCAAGCACGAGATCATTGAAGCTCTCGATCTCACAGTGACGGCGGCGGCGCAGACGCTCAGCGTCACGCGGGCGGCGCTATCGGCTGTTTTGAACGAACGTGCGCGTTTATCGCCGGAGATGGCGTTGCGGATCGAGAAAGCATTCGGCGTGTCGATGGACACCCTCATGCGGATGCAGAACAGCTACGACATCGCCAAAGTCCGCGAGCGTGCGAGCGAGATCGAGGTTGCAAAAGTCCAGATTTGAGAAAAAGCCGCGCGGTAGCAGGGGTCGTTTGCGGGAGGAGGCGAAATCCTGCGCCAGGCGTTTTCGCCATTTACATTCACCGGTCAGGTTGATGTGCTCCCAGCCGAACGGCGAGACATGCATCAGCAGTTCGGTCGGGGCCTGCATTCCCCGGTTCCTCTGCACAAAGGTACATGAAGTCCCACAGTGAATTCGACATAGCGCCGGGTTTGTCAGAACATTCGCCTGTTTCAGCGCCCCCGAATCCGAGGCCGTTTCAGACGACCGATTTCAGTGGGAGGATTCCGATGGCATCGCGGAGTTTTTCGTCGGAGAAGTCGTACTCGCCAAGCATGTTGATGCGCACCCATGACATCGGCGATCGGGCGGCGATCATGCCAAGCAGATTCTCTTTCGTTTCAGCGTCAGGCGACCTTTCCAGCCTCTGCGTGAGGTAGAGATAGTTCCAGAAGATGATGCTGTTCCTGATCAGACGGTTGCAGCCTTCGGCGATTTCCTGCTCTTCCTTCTCGGTCCGGGTGAACTCGCGGGGATTGCCGATGGCGACGGCGCGGGCGGACCGGTTCGCCAGCTCGACCTTGTTGAGTTGCATTTCGATCGCCTGCCGCAAGCCGGGATCATCGATATAGCGCAGGATGAACAGCGATTTGATGATCTGCCCGAAAGCCTTGAGGGCCTGGTAGGGGCCGTTTGCGGAAGGGGGCGGAATTCCTTTAGTTCGATGAATCTCTAAACTCGCGGCGAAGACCTCTCGGGCGGAAAAAGGCGATCAGGAGTGCCCCACGTTCTCCGCGGACCCGAAGGCTACCCGTCAGGGGACTGATCGACCGCCATGCCCATTATACGGGGGCAACGCAGAAATAGTCAAGGGTTACCTTTGTTGATTTGCTGGGTTGCGGCCCAAACCGCCAAATCACATCCAGCCCTTTTATACCAAGACAAGGCTCGATTTTTCTCCCATAATTAACGTCTTGTGGATCGAGGCCGAGATCATGCTATTCGGATTCCGATGGTTCGGCGTCATCGTATCTTACTTATTTACGCACGATTCTCATGATCGCGGCCATGGCTTCGGCCTCTTTCCCGTCTAGGCGCGACACGCCCAGCGATCCTTTCGGGCACCTCGACACATCAGCTTGATCGAGTGGAGAAATATCATCCTCTATGGAGAGACCAGGATCGATCCTGCCAAATTGCGGACCGGCAACCGCTAGCCGGGCCAGCTCAGGCGGCAAGGAGACGACAAGCCGAACCGGGATGCTCTCTCTCGCGCTGTTCATGGGCAATTGCCCGTGCGCTTCGGGCTGAAGGGTCTGAAATCAGTCCTCGGAAGAGCCAGATCGGCCGGGAAATAGAAATCCGGTGTTCAAGAGCGTTCTGCATCCATCCGAAACCGGCCCGCTGGCGTGTATTTCAACACGAATCTGGCCAGAACCCTGAATCTCCGCCCGTCGCTGGCGGTGTGCAGCGATTCCCCGTCTCTGCGGCGGAGATCAGGCAGTTCCATCCCGTCCATCGCCTTGATCACGATGTCGTTCTCCGCGCGGATGTTCTCAAGGGAGAAGCACCAGTTGACGGCGTGTTCCAGTTCGCTTTCAATGACCCGCGATGAGATGCGGGAAATCTTGCGCACGCCGATGCCGCAGCCCAGTTCCATGATGCCGGCCATGAGCACGGGCCGGGATGAGGCGAGTTGGGCGCGGGTTTGCTGCCAGTGTTCAAAGGCGCCGAGCATGCCGCAGCAATTGTTGACCGTCTCCAGCGCCTGGGCCGGAGGCACATCGTGCTGATTTGGAAACAGCTCTTCAAAAAGTACCGGAGCCGAAGCAGAATTCGGCCGAGATGGACCTCCGGATGTAGTGTACGCCGGTGGCGGGTCCTTGGCCGCCGTATCCCGAAGCGCGAAGCACGATGAAGATCATTTCCTGGAACATGGCTCACAAGCACGAATCATGGCGACAGCTGCTTGATTTGGACATCGATCTGGCGCTGCTTCAGGAAGCCGGCAAGCCAATGGCATTGGAATCGCTCGGCGGCTTGATGCCTGCGTTGCGGGCAATCGTTTCAATTGACTTTTGCGATGTTCCCGTGCAGAACTTCCGTCGCTCCGAAAGAGCCGGGGCTTGAATCGGCGGGTGCCTCATTGGCGGTAAAACCGCTGAACAATGCTTTCAATTAACGCCAAAGGGCGCAACTGGGGCGAGAGCTTGCGATTAATTCCGATACCCGGTCGGATAGCCCGGGCGGAACAAGTCGGGCAATAGGACGCGGCCGGCGAACGTAGGCGGCCAAATGGAATCGAAGGATTGGAAAGGCGAATCAATGTCAGCAGCCAGCACGCTCCAGAATCTCGGCGAGATGCTCTTGTCCGGGAAAATCGAAGTTGTAGACCTGTCGGGGACTCTCGGGCCGAACACTCCGATTCTGCAGTTGCCGCCGGATTTCGCAAAAAACACGCCGAAAATAGAAATTCACAAAATTTCGGAGTACGACGAGGACGGTCCATTTTTTGCATGGAATTGGCTGGTGCTTGGCGAGCACTCGGGGACCCACTTCGATGCGCCGCACCATTGGATCACGGGCAAGGACTTCGAAGACGGCTTTACGGATTCGATTCCTCCCCGGAATTTTGCCGGGCCGGTCAATGTCATAGACTGCTCGGCTCAGGTGGCGGAGAATCCCGACTTTCTATTGACCGCGGACGCCGTGCGAGAGTGGGAAGCGAAGCATGGCGAGATCGCCGAAGGCGAATGGGTCGTGATGCGCAGCGATTGGTACAAGCGCAACCACGACGAGGCGCTGTTTCTGAATGCCGGAGCCGACGGCCCGCATTCTCCCGGGCCGGATGCGGGCTGCATCGAATACATCCTTTCAAAGGGAGCGATCGGATGGGGCAACGAATGCATCGGAACCGACGCCGGGTGCGCCGGCGGAATGAATCCGCCGTTTCCAGCGCATAATCTGCTGCACGGCGCCAACAGGTACGGGTTGGCGAGCCTCGCGCACCTGGATCGACTGCCGGCCAAGGGCGCAATCCTTTTCGCGGCGCCTCTTAAGATCGTGCGTGGCACGGGCAGCCCCGTCCGCGCGCTTGCCCTCGTCGCCCGCAGCTAGCGAAATTGCAGACAATCCACTCCAGCGACCATGTCGTCGTCGGCGGCGGCATTAATTCGCTGGTTGCCGCGGCGATGCTCGCCGGAAAGGGCGACTCCGTCGCGCTGCTTGAGAGGGAGCGCCGTCTTGGCGGCTGCATGCACACCGCCGAAATAACTCTTCCCGGCTATAGGCACGACGTAATGGCGGCGACATTCGTGCTGTTTTTAACTTCGCCCGCCTTCGCCGAGCTGGGCGGCGACCTTGCTCGCCACGGCCTGGAATTCTGCCATTCGCCTTATCCGACGGCGGTTGTCCGAAGCGACGGCTCGCACCTGGTTTTCAGCACGGACAGGAAAGCCAACGCCGCATCGTTCGATTTGCTGAGCAAGGGCGACGGCGATCGGCATCTTGCCGACATGGGCGAGTTGGAAGCGAACGCGGATTTTCTTTTTTCTGTGCTCGGCGGCGAAATCCGCAGTGCCAAAGGCATGCGCAGATTCGCCAGAGAAGCTTTCAAGCGCAGCGTCAAGGGATTGTCCTCATGGGCAGGCAGTTCGCTTGCTCCAGCTCGAGGCTGGCTCGAATCCTCGTACCGTTCCGAGCTTGTCCAGGCGCTCTGGGCGCCATGGGTTCTGCATGCCGGGCTAACTCCGGAGTCCACTTTCGGCGGCCAAATGGGCAAGGTCATCGCTTTCGCTCTTGAAGCGGCGGGAGCGCCGGTCGCCAAGGGCGGGGCGGAATCCGCGGTACGCGCATTCGAATCGTTGATCGCCGAACGCGGCGGAAAAATCTTCAGAGGCGAAGACGCCCGGCGCGTTATCGTAAAACGCGGCCGTGCGACCGGCGTGGAAACCGCCTCCGGCGGCGTTTTCAACGCTGCCAAGTCGGTTATCTGTTCAGTGGCGCCGGGACAGCTTTACGGCAGGCTCCTGAAGGAGCATTCTTTTGACGAGCATGGCATGGCATCGTCATTCAGGCATGGCCGAGGAAATTTCCAGCTGCACTACGCTCTCAATGCTCCTCCCGCCTGGAAGGCCGGGAGCCTACAGGACGTCGCCCTAATTCATCTTGCCGACGGCATAGATTCGGTTTCCAAATCCTGCAATGAGGCGGAGCGCGGCATGCTGCCCGCGTCTCCGACCCTGTGCGTCGGCCAGCCGCATGCGCTCGACGAGTCGCGCTGCCCGCCGGGCAAGGCCGTCCTCTGGATTCAGGTTCCCGACGCGCCGCGGGTTATCAAAGGCGACGCCGCGGGACGGATTAAGACCGGCTCGCGCTGGACGCAGGAAACCAGGGAAGCATTCGCCGATAGAATTGAATCTATTCTTGCGGAGCGAATCGAGAACTTTCAAGAGATTTCGCTCGCGCGGCGGGCCTACTCGCCCGCCGACCTCGAAGCGCTAAATGCAAATCTGGTTGGAGGAGATCCCTATGGAGGCGCCTGCACTGTCGACCAGTTGCTATTCTGGAGGCCTTTCGCGAATTCGGGCGGTGCTTCGACTCCGGTAAAGAGGCTATTTCATATCGGAGCATCGACTCATCCGGGTCCGGGACTGTCGGGCGGGTCCGGCTATAATCTCGCGAAGACGCTCGGCGCCTGACCCGATCGGCCCGCTAGGATGCGCAAACCAATGCCAGTCGCCGAATCGAATGTTAAAAACGGCTGCGATACGACTCGAGCCAAGCAGGCGGCCCGGGCCGACGCGTCGTCCCGCCGCCGAGCGGCATTCTCGCAATGCAAGAGTAGCCGAGCGTGCGAATTCCTGATCGATCACGTTCGCGGCACGCCCGGCGTTGCTGTCTTATCGGCATATTTGCCGATTAAATCTGAGATTTCACCGCTGAACGCGATGCATGAGCTTTATCGTCTCGGAAAACGCATTTGCCTGCCTGTCGTTGTCGGTTCCGAGTTGCCTTTGCGCTTTCGAGAATGGCGGCCCGGCACGAACTTGGAGCCGAGCGCGTTCGGAACGTCGGTCCCGGCGCGGGGAGAGTGGCTGAGCCCGGATCTCTTGATCGTTCCCCTCCTGGCTTTCGACCGCCGCGGCAATCGCCTCGGCTACGGCGGCGGATTCTACGACCGAACCATCGCCGAACTGAATGCAGGAAACGGCGTCCTGACTGTCGGCATGGCATTTGCCGAACAGGAATTCGACAACATTCCCAGCGCCGCCGGCGACCGCCGCCTAGATGCCGTCGCCACCCAAGACGAAGTTATCCGATTCGACAATCGCCGACGGTCGGAGCAAGACGGACCGAAAGGGTAAATTCGATGCGAATTCTTTTCCTAGGCGATGTCGTCGGCAGGTCGGGGCGCAGCGCGGTGATTGAAAGGCTTCCGAAGCTGCGCATCGAGCTGAATCTCGATTTCGTTGCCGTGAACTGCGAAAACGCCACTAGCGGGCTAGGGCTGTCGCCTGCGCACGCCAAGGCGATCCTGGCAGGCGGAGCCGATTGCATCACGCTCGGGGATCATGCGTTCGACCAGCGAGACATGATTGAATTCGTGTCAAGGGAGCCGCGTATCGTTCTTCCTCTGAACTATGCCAAGAAGCAGCCCGCTCCGGGTGCCAGAGTATTCCGGACCGGCGGCAGAAAGGTTCTTGTCGCGGTCGCGCTGGGGCGAGTGTTTATGAATCGGCCGTTCGACGACCCGTTCGAACTGATCGGCTCGATACTTGATCAATATCGTCTCGGCGCGTCGGTGGATGCGTCCATCGTGGAAATTCACGCCGAAGCTACATCCGAGAAGGCGGCCATTGGAATTTTTTGCGACGGACGGGCCTCGATCGTCGCGGGAACGCATACCCATGTTCCGACTTCGGACGCGAGAATCTTGGAAAAGGGAACCGCGTTCATTTCCGATGTCGGCATGTGCGGCGACTACAATTCCATAATAGGCATGAACGCGGCGGAACCGCTCCAGAGATTCGTGTCGGGCATGCCGGGAAAGCGAATGCAGCCCGCCACCGGCGATCCAACGATGTCCGGCGTATTCCTTGAAACGGATAACGCCACCGGGCTGGCTAGGCGGATTTCTCCTTTTCGCGTTGGCGGAGCGCTCGAAAATGCGTCCGTTTAGCAGTGTTGCCGATAGCAGGCCCGAATGCCGGATTGTTTCGGCAGCGCCCCGGCGAACCGGGCCGCAATTCATGCGATTGTAAATTGAACGCGCCTATTTCAGTCGTCGTCCCGACGAGAAACGCCGCCAGCCTGATCGGCGGAACGCTCGCCAGCCTTTACGAGGGCCTGGATATCGGACTGATCCGGGATTTGGTTATTTGCGACGGCGGATCTCGGGACGCGATCGCCGAAATTGCCGACGAAGTCGGAGCCGTGCTCGTCAGGAGCGAGGCGGGACGAGGAACGCAGCTAGCCGCGGGAGCCGCCGCCGCGAAGGGCGACTGGCTGCTTTTCTTGCACGCCGATACCCGTCTTTCGCCCGGCTGGACATCGGAAGTCGCCGCGCACATGGAGGGTTCGCCTGAAAAAGCGGCGTATTTCAAGCTCGAATTCGATTCGAACAGTAGCGCGGCCAGAGCGGTGGCGGCATGGGCGAATTTCAGATCGCGAGTGTTCGACCTGCCGTACGGCGATCAGGGCCTGCTGCTATCCAGGGAGCTTTACGATTCGATAGGCGGATTTCCTCGAATTCCTGTCATGGAGGATGTCGCCGTTGCAAAGCGCCTGAAGGGTCGAATGCTAATGCTCAATTGCAAAGCCAGCACCGACGCCTCGCGATACGAGGAGCGAGGATGGCTGCGGCACGGGCTGGGCAACCTCGCTCTCTTCGCAAGGCATCAGCTTGGCGCAAAGCCGGAAAGCATATCGGAAAAATACAGTCGCCGATAGTCGCCTATCTCGTTTCCAGAAACTGGGTTTCGCACAGGCGCGCGTAGAGGCCGCCGCGGACGACCAGCGCCTCGTGCGTTCCTTCTTCGGCTAGGATGCCGCCGTCAAGTGCAAGAATTTTGTCTGCGTCTCTTACGTTGGCGAACCTGTGCGAAATAGTCAGAATCGTTTTTCCGTTCATAAGTGACGACAGCGCTTGCTGAACGATCTCCTCGGACTGAGAATCCAGCGCGGATGTCGGCTCGTCCAGCAAGAGGATCGGAGCGTTTCGCAGGAGCGCCCTGGCTATTGCTACGCGCTGCCTTTGACCGCCGGACAAGTTGCCTCCTCTAACGCCGGCAGGCGTGTCCAGGCCCTCGGGCAGGCTATCCGTGAATTCGAGCACCAAGGAGGCCTCCGCCGCCCTTTCCAGTTCCGCTTCGGTGGCATCCGGCTTGCCCAGAAGAATATTGTCGCGGATCGATTCGTCGAACAGCCAGGAATCCTGGGACACGACGGAAAAGCAACCTCGGAGCGTCGCTATGTCCATCGAGGAGATATCTCGCCCGCCGAAAGATATCGTGCCGGAATCGGGATCGACAATCCGGGTAAGCAAATTGAAAACCGTCGTCTTGCCCGCACCCGATACGCCCACCAAGGCTGTCGTCTTTCCAGCCTCCGCGCGAAACGAAAGCCCCGTATGCACGGCCAATCCGCCATAGGAAAAGCTTACATCGTCGAATACGATATCGGAGCCGGCTAGATCCGCCGGCGGCGGTTCGGGATGAATCGGGTTAACTATAGCCGGTCGATTGTTCAAGACTTCGTGCAGGCGGACGAGCGATACGCGCGCGACCTGCCAGGCGCCCGTTACGCTGCCGAGACGCCGAATCGGGTCGAATAGAAGTACGACGGCCGTAAAGAAACTCATGAAATCGCCGACGGTTCGAGTTCCGTCGATCACGTCGCGGCCCGCAAGCATTAGAATCCCCAGGAATCCTAGTCCCGCGATGGCATCCACCAAAGCGGGAAGACTAGCCTGCCCGGCAACGGTTCGCACGGCCGCCCGGCGATAAATCCTGCTCTTGTCGAGGAACCGGTCCATCTGCGGGGATTCGTGCAGATTAAGCTTGATCGCGTTTATGCCATGAAAGATTTCATCCAGCCTCAAAGCAATTTCGCCTGAAGTCTCGCGCAGCGTCTTTGCAAATTTTCGCGTGAAGCCGTGCACCTTGATAATCGGAAAAATCAAGAGAGGAGCGCCGGCGATGGCAACGACGGTCCAAAGCGGGTCGATGGAGAATGCTACCCAGAACAGCACGATTACGGAAATTCCGTCGCGAATCCCGGTCGAGACAATTCCGAACCACGCGTGATTCAATCCAATCGAGTCGCCGAGAATCCGATCAAGTAGCTTTCCCGGCGGGTTGTCATCGAAATAAACGGAATCGAGGGTAAGAACATGGCGCATCAAATCGTCCCGAAGCGAAAGCAGTACGCGCTCGCCGACCCAAGCGGTAATGACCCTGTGCACGAACCCTGCCAATCCGCGGATGACGAACAGGCACAGCACCAGCAATCCGACCCAGTGAAGCAGTTCGACCTTTTTCAACGAGAATACATCGTCGAACATGGGCTTGATCATGTAGCTGAGAAGGCCAAGAGTGCCTCCTTGCACCGACATGAAAACAAACGCGACGAAAATGTGAGCCGCATAGCGCTTCAGATAGGTCCGGACATACCATTTCGCCAATTCGTAGGGCGAAAAGGGATAGGAATCGATGTCGGTATTCAAGCCTGCGGCCCCGTTTCCGGCAATCCGAAGGCGCATCGCGCAAAATCGGGTTCCAATGCAGAAATTGGCTCCGCGCGCGACGCCGGCTCGCGAATGAGTCGAGCCGCCGCGAAGCGGGCTTCAACATATTCTCGTTCGAACTGGTCCATTTCGCCTATCTCAGGATTGCGGCCGCACATGGATTCGACGCGTCGCAAGGCGCTCGCCGGCCGTACGGAAAAATCCGTGTCCGCCGGATTCCAATATTTCGAATCGCAGTCCCAATTCGCTATCGCGCCACGCCGGCCAGGCGCTCTATCGCTTTGTCGATAATTCCCGCTTCGCCATTTTTTTCCGCGAGCTTCTCCCTAGTGGTCTCGACGACCTCTTCCGGCGCAGAGGACACGAATTTTGGATTCGCCAGTCGTCCGTTCAGAGCATTGATCTCATTTTGAATTCTGTCGCGTGATTTCTGCAGGCGCGACCTTTCGGCGGCGATGTCGACAATGCCCGAAAGCGCGAGATTGAATACGCTTCCTTGCACGGCGACCGTAATCGAATCCTTGGGATCGGTCGCCGAATATTCCAGATTCCCGACTCTGGCCAATCGCCTGATTAGCGGATCCGAGCGCTGGTACGCATCTTTCCGTTCGCTTGCCAGCGAGGCGCAGTGGATCGGAATAACCGCGCCCGCAGGCACTCTCATTTGCGCGCGGACGGAACGGATTTCCTGGATTAGGGCGATTACCCATCCGATTTCTTTCGATGCCGTTCGATCCTCGAGCTCGCTCGCACTGTATTCCGGCCAGTCCTGATGGGCAAGAATGTTGCCTCGCGGCGAAATCTGCTGCCAAAGCTCCTCGGTTACGAATGGCATGAACGGATGAAGCATTATTAGGCACTGGTCGATCATCCAGGACATGCACGCCTTGGTTTCTTCGGCTATTGGCCGATCTTCCGAAGCGATCAATGGCTTTGCGAACTCGACGTACCAGTCGCAGACAGTTCCCCAAACGAAGGCGTAGAGGCAGTTCGCGGCATCGTTGAACCGATATGATTCCAGCGCCGCGTTCGCTGACTCCAGTGTTCGCGCAGCTTCGCCCGCGGCCCATTTATTGACTTCGTGCCGAACTGAAGCAGGATCGAAGTCCGCATCGCGCGCGCATCCGTTCATCCAAGCGAAACGCGCAGCATTCCAAATCTTGGTCGCGAAGTTTCGATAGCCGGCCACGCGTTGTTCGGACAGTCTCAAGTCGCGGCCCATCGCTGCCATGGACGCCAGCGTAAAGCGCACGGAATCGGCTCCGTACCTTTCGATCAATTCGAGAGGGTCGATAACGTTGCCCAGCGACTTCGACATCTTTTTGCCCTTTGAATCGAGCACGAGCGCATGAACGTAGACCGTGTGAAACGGAATATCCCCGACAACCGAGAGCTGCATCATCATCATCCTGGCGACCCAAAAGAAAATAATGTCGAAACCCGTTACCAAAACGTCTGTCGGAAAATATTTCCTGAGCTCGGCCGTGTCGTTCGGCCATCCCAATGTTCCGATCGGCCATAGACCGGAAGAAAACCAGGTGTCGAGCACATCCGGATCCCGAACGAGCCGCTTACCGCCCGACAGGGCAATCGCTTCATCCTCCGAAGGCGCGCAGTACTGGTTTCCGTCCTCGTCGTACCAAACCGGGATTTGATGGCCCCACCACAGCTGCCTCGATATGCACCAAGGCTCGATATTCTCCAGCCACCGGAAATAGGTTCCCGAATACTGTTCGGGGAGAATCCTTGTCCGGCCCGTCGAGACGGCTTCGATCGCCGGCTTGACGATCTTCGCGGCATCGACAAACCACTGGTCCGTAAGGTACGGCTCGATCGCGACTTTGGACCGGTCGCCATGGGGAACCATGTGCCTGTCATCCTGAATGCCGGCAAGCCATCCCTGAGATTCGGCTAGTTCAACAATTCTCTCTCTGGCCTCGTACCTGTCCATTCCATGCAGCCGCATCGCCTCGGCATCGGGATCGCAGCCGGCCAGGAATTCCTCGTTGCCTTCGAGAAACATAGATGCCTTGCTATCCATGACGTTGATGGCCGGCAGCCCGGCGCGCCGCCCGACGCTCCAGTCGTTAAAGTCGTGGGCGGGCGTAATCTTGACGGCTCCCGTTCCTTTTTCAGGATCTGCGTATTCGTCGGCGACAATTGGAATCGATCTGCCGGCAAGCGGCAAACGCACGGATTTTCCAACAAGGCTCTCGTAGCGGGCGTCGTCCGGGTGCACTGCAACTGCGGTATCGCCGAGCATCGTCTCGGGCCTTGTCGTCGCTACAACGAGATAGTCCCGAGTTTCCCATTCGACGGAATCGTCGTCGTTGACGGCGATCGGGTGCTCGTAGGACGCGCCGCCTTCGAGCCCGTAGCGGAAATGCCAAAGACTGCCATCGACCTCGATTTGCTCCACTTCAAGGTCGGAAATCGCGGATCTAAAATGCGGGTCCCAGTTTACCAGCCTTTTGCCGCGGTAGATCAAACCCTTATTGTAGAGATCGACAAAAACTTTCAGAACCGCGTCGTGGAATCCATCGTCCATCGTAAAGCGATTGCGGGACCAGTCGCATGAGGCGCCAAGGCGCTTCAACTGGTTGATGATTGCACCGCCCGACTGCTCTTTCCACTCCCAAACCTTGGACAGGAATTCTTCTCGTCCGAGTTCGCTGCGGGAAGGCTGTCCAGTTTCAGCCAGCATTCGCTCGACAACCATTTGCGTTGCGATTCCCGCATGATCCTGTCCCGGCTGCCATAGCACATCGAAGCCGCGCATGCGGTGCCAGCGAATCAGTATGTCCTGAATCGTATTGTTGAACGCATGGCCCATATGAAGCGAGCCCGTTACATTGGGCGGCGGGATCATGATGCAGTAGGTGTCTGAACCCGGCTTCGCGTTCGCTCCCGCTTCGAATGCGCCGGCCTCTTCCCATTTGCTATTAATTCGGGCTTCAGTTTCGCTGGCGTTGAATGTTTTTTCCATTGAACTTCACATTTCCGCGTATTGAATGACTTCGGGCGGCTCGCCAATAGCAAAACCGCGCCATAAAGTTAATGCTTCAATTATCCGGGCTCGCAGCCGCGCTATTTGCCGCTAGCCGAGGTCTCGGCCGCCGCGTCGCCCGTCGCTCATTTCCCGCCGCAGGCTGCCGAAGTCGACTAATTCAGCCTTGCCGGCTTGCCTGGATCCAAAATCAGGTTTTGCAAAGCAACCCTGTCTGCGCTCTTGGCAAGAATCTCTCGATGATTCGGGTTCGCGTTGACGGGATTGGACAGCAGCAATCTTGTCCGTCCGGAGGACGTGCGGGCAATCGTCGCCGTCGACCGCTGCCGAATGCCGCCATGCTTTCTTGAAGAACGGTCGTCCGAAGAGCCGATCAAGCGAAGCCGCGTCGAAGCCGCCGCGTCGGCATCGCTGTCCGCAAGGTCCATTGGCGTTAAAAGGCGACGAAAAACCATTTCTCCGCAACCGAGCTTCCTAAACGAATCGCGCCGTCCGGGCATTGCCGCCTCGCGGCACTTCCTATCCGATTGTCGCCCCGCGCCCGCGCGAAATCAAGGCAATTCCACTTTGGGCCACGCCTAATCGAGACGGCGCTACTTTCCGGATTAATTCGAACCCACGCCTAGACGCTTTATTACTTCGGTTGCAAATGGAGCGGACTTCACGGCACGATAATTTTCGCTCGGGTCGTAAAGCTCCACTTCGAGACCCAAATGCTCCGCGGTCAGCAGCCCGATCGACGCAAGAAGCGCATATACCGCGAGTTCCCTGTCCCTGACGGCGCCCGCCAGATCCGTACCCGCCGCAAGCCTGGTTTGTTCGGCATCGAGTACATCCAAAACCGACCTCACTCCTAGCAAAGCTTCTTCTCTGACGCCCCTAAACGCCAGTTCCGAGGCTTCAATCTGCTCGGCCCTGGCTTCAATGGATGATTCGGCGATTTTCAGCCGCGCCCAGGCCGATGCGATATTCTGGCGAACTACCTTCGCGCTACGCTGCAGATCGGCCTTCGCTCTGTCTACGCCGGCTCTGAGATTCCGAATGCCTGCAAATCCACCGCCGCCGTCATACAGCGGAATAACCGCCGTGAGCGAAACTCCCGCCGAATTTACCGAGCCGCCCATGCTTTCGAATGTGTTTCGCGTGCCGACCGAGCCGCCCAGGGAGATGCGCGGCGACAAAATCGTATCGGCCGCCCGAAAAGCCATCTCGGCGGCATTGGCGGCATGGCGGCTGGCGATAATCGAAGGATGCCTTTTGATTCCAATTTCAACGGCGTTTTCAAGCGATGCGGGTATGGCGGGCGGAGCGGGAGTAGGCTCTAAATCTCCCGGATATTGACCGGTGGACAGCCTGTATTCTTCACGGGCGATTTCAAGTTCGCCTTGCCTTAGAGCCAGGCTGCTTCTTGCCGCCGCCAGCCTCGCTTCCGCCATGCTGACTTCCGTCCTGGTTACCTGGCCTACCGCGAATCGACCCCGAGCGGCGTCGAGTTCGCGAGAAATAACGCGAAAGTTGTTTTCTTCCAAAGCCAGGTTTTCAATGCTGCGGCGAACATCGAGATATGCGGCTACCGCATTGAGAAGAACGTCCTGCTCAACGCTTTTGAGTGTCTGGCGCCCTGCGAGAACCGCTTCTTCAGCCGCCTTTACAGACGAGATCCTGGACCCGCCGTCCCATAGGAGATATTCGAGCGTCAGCTGCAGCGAGCCCGTTGTCTGGTCAAGCGCAGAATTGCCGCCCTGCTCCGACCTCCAATCGCGGTTAAGTGATCCGACCAGTGATAAAGTCGGCCTGAGATTGGCTACCGCTTGAGCGACTCCCTCGTCCGTACCTCGAAGTATCGCCCTGTTTGCTTCGAGCAGGTCGCTGCTCCGATAGGCTGCCATAAGCGCGTCCGCAAGAGATTCCGATTGCGCCGCGCCGCCAAGAGCCGCAGCAAAGAATCCGAATGCCGCTCCCAACGCGGAAATTCTTGCCGGCCAGCCGGCCATTGCCGAAATGATAACCGCCATACCCGTAACGCCTTTCCGTAGGCGACCGGAATCCCATCGTTAAAACAGGAATTCTTCCTTCCTGCTAAATCCGGGCATTACCGGAGCCATTGCATTGAATGAGAAGCGCCACGCGATTAAATTTCTTCGCTTTATCCCGATTCTGCATTCGCCGACGGAACCCTCGACGAATATGCAGGCGATTCGCCCTCCTTCCTTCAACTGCTCGACAAGGCTGCCTGATAAAACTTCCACGCCTCCTTCCAGTACGATCACATCGTAGGGACCGTGTTCGGCCGAACCCTTCCGGAGCCGCTGCCATACAACTTCTGAATTATGAATATCGTGCTCCAGCAATCTGTCTTTTGCATCGACCGCCAATTCCTTGATTTCCTCCACGGCGACGACGGCTTGCGCAAGATTTGCGATCACGGCGGCGGAATAGCCGAGCCCCGAACCGACATCCAGCACCGTCTCGTCCGACCCGATATCGAGTTCGTTCAGAATTTTCGAAAATGTTCGCGGTTCGAGAATAACTCGCCTATCCGCGATATCGATGTGCCCGTCGACATAGGCCAGTTCCCTTTGCGAATTAGGCACGAAATCCTCGCGCGGGATCGCCATCATCGAGTCGATAATCGGATACTTGGTAACGTTGGAGGGCCGAATTTGGCTATCGACCATCGCGGTTCTGATCGCTGCGAATTTTTCTCTTCGCACGTGGCCCTCCATCGCCCAGTCGCAGGCGCTTGCCCGCTCGTCCGATGATGCACGTAATTTCGATCAATCGCAACCGGTAGGCAGCCTTCGACTCACAATTCTTTTTCTTGAATTCCATGGGCGGGCGCTCAAGCGGCGGCATCTGGATTTCGGATGCGATTCGGGCATTTTCCCCGCGCGCGCAAGTTTGCTACCGCGCCGACTGTTCGACTATCGGGAATATGGTCTTTACGGCAGGCCCCGGCCCTCGCGGATAGTTTCAAGACTCCTGCAAGTTGGGAATATTTCGGAAAAGTTCGAGCGCGTCCGGATTAGCAAGCGCATGCAGGTTCTTGACCGGCAATCCGTTCACGACATTGGCGACCGCCAGCTCGACGATTTTTCCCGACCTGGTTCGGGGAATGTCGGCGACCGGGATAATCTTTGCGGGAACGTGGCGAGGCGAAGCGGCGGCTCGGATTTCCGATTTGATACGCAGTTCGAGGTCTTCGGAATAAATCTCTCCGTCCCTCAACTTCACGAACAATACGATCTCGGTGTCGTGGCCGGATCTTCGCCCGATCGCCAGCGCTTCGAGAACTTCTTCGATGCGTTCGACTGGCCTATAGATCTCGGCGGTTCCGATTCTAACACCGCCCGGATTCAACGTGGCGTCGGAACGACCGTAGAAAATCAAGCCGCGTTCGGCGGTTAGCTCCACCCAATCGCCGTGGTGCCACACGCTTTCGAATTTGCTAAAATACGCATCTCGGTATTTTTTGCCGCCGGGGTCGTTGAAAAATCCCGTTGGCATAGACGGGTGCGCCGAAGCGCAAACAAGTTCGCCTTGCCGACCCTCGACCGCGCGCCCGTCTTCGTCGAAGACCTGAACATTCATTCCGAGATGACGCTTTTGGCACTGTCCTCTAAATACCGGGCTAACCGGGCTTCCTCCGACAAAGCAGCCTATGATGTCAGTGCCGCCAGCGATCGAGGAGAGGCAAACATCCTTCTTCCAGCATTCGTAAACGTATTCGAATCCTTCCGGCGAAAGCGGAGACCCTGTCGACAGAATAGTTCTTAAATCGGCTAATTCGCCCCGTTCGCACGGCCGAACTCCTGCCTTGGCACAAGAATCAAAGTATTTTGCCGAGGCTCCAAAATGCGTAAGCCTTTCCGTTTCCGCGATTTCCGAGAGCCTGTAACCGTCCGGGCGAAAAGGCGAGCCGTCGTAAAGCACAATCGATACGCCCGATGCCAAAGCGCTGATCATCCAATTCCACATCATCCACCCGGTAGTCGAGAAGTACATCAGGCGATCACCCGGCTTTAAATCGCATTGCAGCTGATGTTCCTTGACATGCTGCAGCAGCGTGCCGCCGACCGAATGCACGATGCATTTCGGCAGCCCGGTGGTTCCCGACGAAAACATGACGAAAAGCGGCGAACGAAAGTTCATTCGTTCGAAATCCGGCGTTCCGCCCTCGTAGCCGCCTACGTAGTCATCTAGCGAAACGCCAAGTTTCCCGGCGCGCGTCGCATCGATTTCGCCACCCGAATAGGGCAATACGACAATCCGCTTGATGCTTGGCATTTTTTCGGCCAGCTTCCTAGCTTCGGCCATCGAATCGAACCACTTGCCGCCGTAATCGTATCCGTCGGAGCAAAACAAAAGATTCGGCTCGATTTGCCCGAAACGGTCCAGTACGCCTCCAACTCCAAAGTCCGGCGAGCAGGACGACCAGACGGCTCCGATACTTGCCGTCGCAAGCGTTGCGATAACGGTTTCGGGAAGATTGGGAACAATGCCCGATACCATGTCGCCTGCGCCGATTCCGTCCGACCTCATGGCCTTTTGCAATTGCGCAGCTTTTCCGCGCAGTTCGTCGCGTTTCAGCGACCTTCGGATTCCTCCCTCGCCGTGGAATACCAGTTCGGTATCGCAGCCTCGGAATTGCAGGAGATTTTCGGCGTAGTTCAATTTTCCATCCGGAAAGAATCGGGCATCCAGCAAATTGTCCGCCGCAATCATGTCCCGGCCGCCTCTTTCGCCGACCACGCCGCAGAAATCCCAAACGGATGACCAGAAATCCGAGGAGTTATCCACGGAATACTGCCAAAGAGCATCGTAGTCCGTCTTGCCGCCGGCGATGCCTTGCCCAATCGTTTCCATGAATTCAGCGATGAGCGTCGCTCGCGCTCTTTCGGGCGACGGCTCCCAAAGTTTTTTTGCCATGTTTCCTTTATCCTCGAACCCCTAGCATTTCTTGCAAATGTCGGCCTAGGCCGCAAGGAACGGATTTGCGCTCGGGCGAAATTGGAAAGGCGCCTCTATACTTGCCTTTAACGAGGCTGGCGCTTGAACTTCCTACTTTTCACGCAAGGATAGCGCATCCTTGAGCATGCTCCCTATTTCTTCTTTTGGCAACTCCATGAGAGCTTCTCGAAACTCGGCAACCAAACCTTCTAAAACGGCGGCAGCTTCCAATCCGTTCAAAAAGGCACACCTTTCTCAGCCGCGAGATTCGTCCTTTCCCGGCTCGCAGTCTTTACGCGCGCATGCCCCTGGCGATATCTTGCATCTAGATGCGCCCCGTCTTGTCCGGATTTTGCGGGCATTTCTTCTCGACCTCCAATTCCTGCAGGGAATCAAGTGCAAGATGCCCGATAGATTTTGTTGATTGACGAACTAAGTACTCTTTCGAATTCTTCTTCGCTAAAGTTCTTTTTCAATCCCTCCGTCAGCGCCCGGGAAAAGCTTGCGATCATTCCGTTATTCGCTTCGAGATATGAGCAAGCCTCGGAGGAGCTATATCCGCCGGACAGCGCTGAGACGCGCAATACTCTATCATGCATGATTAAATCTCTGTATTCGTTCGGAACGCTCGGCAACGTGAGTTTCAAAACGATGCCGCGCTCATTGACCATTCCGTCCAAACGGCGAAGAATTTCCGACTTTAGAATATTCTCGCAATCGCGCTTCTCCGGACTGCCGATTGACACTTCCGGTTCAACGATTGGTATTAGGCCAAAAGCCAATATTCGTTCAGCCAATTCGAACTGCTGATCGACAATTGCCTGGATACCGTTCCTGAAGGGCGAGTTAATAACCGAACGCATTTTAGTACCGCAAATCCCATTTTCAACAGCCCGGGCGAGCAGCCCGTCAAGATCAGGAATCGGCCTCATTAGCTGCACGCCGCCATCTTCGCCCATTAGCCCGTCGTCGACTTTAAGGAACGGCATTACTCCCTTGTCTTCCCACAAGTAGGCCGGGGCCGGCTTTCCGTGGATTTGGCTGTCCATCGTTTTTACGAACAGAATTGCAGCAATAATTTTTTCCTCGGAAAAGCTTGGCGAACTAACGATGCGAACTCGCATTTCATGCATAAGTTCGAACATTTCCGCTTCGCTACCGTACATGCCGGAATCGATTCCGTACAAGCTAAGCGCCTTTGGCGTGGAACCACCGCTTTGATCTAGCGCAGCGATAAATCCGCTGCCGTTTTTCATTCGATTGCTCCGCAAATCTTTGCTCACTTTTGCTTTCCCTTCCTATTCTTGCTCGGCTTTTTAGCCGTGATCGGCAGGACAAAAAATAATTCCGGTTCAAATAGCCGGATTCGCCCGCTTCCAATACTTCCTATAAGCTATTCCGGTCGGCAAGTAATTGCATTCCTGTCCAATAACGTCGAAATTCTTATAATCCCGCCGAGGCTTGCGGCAATTGCCGATGGCCTAGAGGCGGCAATAATTTTCGTCAACTGCGGCTAGCCGAATACCTACGGTCGGCGCCCAGGACCGATTCCCGATCAAAAATTTACGGAAATACGGGATCGAGTTATTCAGGAAGTTATATTTTCTTGATCAGGAAATCTTCTGCATTCGCGCCCTCCTCCAATTTTTTTACCATCCATACCGGCATTCTCCCCCTACCCGACCAAGTTACGTTCGGGTCTTCGGGATTCCTGTATTTCGGCTTGACTGTCATCGGCGACTTACTCGTCCTCGACTTCGTGGTTTCTAATAGTTCTTCCAATGAGTACCCGAATTGGGCTGCAAACTCCGCGGTTTTCTTCGCGGCCTCGCTCCTTTTCCTGGTCTCGTAACTTTCGATCTGCCTAGCCAAGTCTTGCTGTAGAGATTTGAGTTGCTCGAGAGATAACGTATCAAGGTCAATATTATGAGTCATTGATTTCCTCCGCTTTTTTCATAATTAACGAATTATTAACTAATTTAATCGGAATTTTCTAGTGGCATAAAGCAAGAAATTGCTGCCGTTCGAAAAGAATCCCCGACTCTTTCAATTAAATTCACTTCTGGACTTTTAATTTTGATTTCAAACAGGCAAACATTCAACGCGATTAATTCTATTTCCGATTGAGTAGAATCGCCGAGTTAAACCAAAATGCAGGCGGAGGCTGGAATGATATGGTTAATTTAATACACGGAAGTAAACAGCAGCCGATAATTGGAATCAGCAACGAGTAAAACTGAGGGAAAATTACTTCCCGCCTGTTTATAGTTTCGAATCCGAGTTCCATTTTCCCGCATTGCTGCGCATTTGCTCATCGATTCCATTGTGGAACGAGGAGCAAGACCGTGCTAGTTCAATAGGAAGCTCGGCTTCTTGGAGGCGAGTACCGGAATCGAACCGGTGTGGACGGATTTGCAATCCGCTGCGTAGCCACTCCGCCAACTCGCCGTGAAGAAGAATTGGCGGCATAGTATATTGCGCCTGCATCTAGGTCAACCTCCGGGCTAATTTGGATTTGCGCCTACGCTTAAGTACCAGCTAATTCGCGCGCATTACTCGATTTGCGCTCGAAACAAATAATCCAAAGCGACTGACACCTAGTTACGCACCGGCGGTGCTAACGCTATGTTATAGCGTCTTTTTTCCTTCCTCAACCCGCAGATGCGTCCAGGTTTCGTCACTGAATCCTCCGCATCTGCAACTGATTGCAGGAGGAAGCCATGCCGACAGCACGACTCTCGGAAGCACGAATAAACGCGTTCAAACCCGAAACATCAGCACGGGATGTCCGTGACGCCGCCCTGAAAGGCTTCGGCGTCCGGATCATGCCCTCGGGCCGTAAACGTTTCTTCATACATACTCAGTTCGATGGCAAGCGCATCTGGAGACTCATCGGTGAGCCGGGCCGGATGTCCCTAGCCGAAGCACGCGATGCGGCAAGAACAGCGCTCGCTGCCATCCGAAAGGGCCAGCCAGCTTCAATGTCGCCGGACGATACCCTGTTCGAGACCGTCGCGGAGGAAGTCTTCCGCCGCTATTCCCGCCACTGGAAACCTTCCGCTCCGAGGGTCAACAGGGGATATCTCCGCAACCAGATCCTGCCCCGGTTCAAGGGGCGACAGATCGCGGACATCACCCTCAAGGATGTCCGGGACTGGTTCATGTCGCTCCATGCGACGCCTGTCGCCGCCGACCGTTCGGCGCCGGTGCTGTCCGTTATCATGGACTAGGCCGAGGTCTACGGTTGCCGTCCGGAGAACAGCAACCCGTGCACGGGTATCAGGCGTTATCGGCGCCAGGGCCGTGATCGCATGTCACAGGCGGCCGAACGGATTCGGCGAGCAGCCACGAGGAAACCGAAGGAGAAGCTCACCGCGCTCCTGCACCATATGACAGCGGACGTGCTCGAAGCGTCCTGTTTCATGCTGAAGAAGGATGCGGCGGCAGGCGTGGACGGGGTGACGTGGAAGGAATTAGTGGGCGACAATCAAGGTGACAGTTCGTATTGCCTCACTTAAGAATGTTACTCTGGGCTGAACCTTTGCCTCGTCAAGTATGTTACCGAAGACCCGGTGATTCTGGAAGCCAGTTCTGGGGGTGTGATCCGGACCGCAGTTTTGCCTCTTCATCCCAATCCACATCCGTTTCCATTTGTCATGATGAACGTTGCACTACACATTCACCCCACCCTTCTCTATGTTTTCACGATGATGAGAAACGAAGCCTGAAATGGATGGTACCAGCGAGTTCATAACACGTCCGAAACAGTCGCGGCCTGTTCGCGTGGCGGACAAGATCAAGCAATGGGTCGTCGAGCGAGACCTGAAGCAAGGCGATAAGCTGCCAAACGAGGCAGAGATGATCAAATTGTTTTCAGTATCAAAGGGTACCGTGCGTGAAGCCATGCGACTTCTCGAAGCGCAGGGCTTGATTGTGACACGAACCGGACCGGGTGGAGGCAGCTTCATCGACAAGGTTTCTGCGGAGCGGGCCAGATCGCTCCTGGCAAACTATTTCTATTTCCAGAACCTGTCGATTTCCGACATCTACCAAATGCGCAAGACACTGGAGCCGGAACTGGCAGCCAGCCTCGCCGGGAAGCTGACGGAGGTTCAGTTGGAAGAACTCCAGTTTCTGGCCGAACGCCACCCCGAACCGGCGGGCAGCCCTGAAGAGGAGAAGGAACAGCATATCTCCTCGCTTGCCTTTCATGCCCGGCTTTCAGAATTCGCGGGAAACCGGCTTCTGGGTTTCGTGATCGGGTTCATGGCCCGAATCCTCACCGATCTGACGGTGTATCGTCGCCTGTATGATCCTCCAAGCGCCGAACTCTGGCAACGAGGCCGCGAGCATCAATTGGAGTTGGTTCTGGCCCTTCGCGACGGCGATTCAGCCATGGCAAGGACGATCATGGCATCGCACATGAAAGGTGCGGAAAAGATCATGATCGCGCAGGAGGCTCAACTCATGCGGAACTTCATGGACGAATGAACTCTTGCAGTTCTACGGGTGCCTGGACCTGTCAGCCAGGACGGGGACCTTGCCCAGCCAGTCATGATAGGGGAAGCCATGAGCCCTGTCGCAAAGCTGCTTCAACGCCGCCAATGGATTGTTGTGATAGTCGATCCGCAAGTCCAGCGGCGGGCGGTGCGGATCCAGGATAAGAAGCGCCGCTGAAACCAGCCCGCGTGTATCGCCACCTGCCGCATCGGCGGCCGCCAGAACCGTCAACATCCGGTTGACGACAGTCGCCTGGCGGTTTCGGGCTGCCGAAATCATGGCGTCGAGAACTGATCGGCCTGTGAGCATGTTTCCTGCGACCACCAGTCCATCTTCGCAAATGTGATCAGCAAAAGCGATGCTCTCTCCGCCGGTGAATCCCATTGCGCTACCCTTTCGGTCTAATGCGATGATCTGCCGGTGCCCTCGGCCCGGGTCGGTCCGGGTTACATTCGCAACCGCGATTCCGGCATCGGAGCCACCGTGCATCTGGCGCAGGACATCATCCCGCCAAAAGGTGCTGGGTGCCGTGCCCTGAGAAGCCACCAATCCCGATTCAATGTCTCCGCGCAGCACCCAGCCGCCCACACACAGGTTGCCCGTAGCGGCGGCGGCGGCAAATATGCCTGTTTCCCGGTCATATGTCAGAATCGAATAGGTCATACTGACACTCCAGTGACATTCCTGTTGAATTTGTCATGATAATTTGAAAAAAGCAATTAATCATGATAATTTCGACCTATAACAGAAAGGATCATCCAATGAAACATTCGGAAATGACTCGCCGTGCGCTGCTGGCAGCTACAGCGGCAGCGGCTCTCGGCCTAGGAGCGGTGACGGCGCAGGCCCAGTCACCGGAAAATGTGCTGATCGTCGGCCAGATTGCAGAACCCAAAGCACTTGATCCGGCCGCCGTGACAGCAGTCAACGACTTTCGCATTCTGATGAACGTCTTTGACGGACTCGTGCGCTACAAGGATGGCACGCTTGAGGTCGAACAGGCACTGGCAACCGACTGGACCATCAGCGACGACGGCACGATCTACACATTTGCCCTGCGCGACGGGGTGAAGTTCCACGACGGGTCCGATTTCAACGCCGAGGCGGTTAAGTTCAACTTCGACCGAATGCTTGATGAGAACCATCCTCATCACGACACCGGACCTTTCCCGTTGGCCTTCTTTTTCTCGGCGGTGAACTCAGTCGATGTCATTGATCCGATGACCGTAAGATTCACCCTGAACGCACCCTATGCTCCATTCCTGTCGAACCTGGCCTATCCGACGGGCTTGATCGTCTCCCCGACCTCCGTGGAAACGCATGCTTCGGAAGTGGGCCGCAATCCCTCCGGTACCGGCGCATTCAAATTTGTCGAGTGGCGTTCAAACGAGGCGGTCGTGGTTGAAGCCAACCCCGACTACTGGGACGGAGCTCCGGAACTTCAGGCGGTTGTGTTCCGTCCGATAACCGATGCCAACACGCGGACAGCCGAAATGCTGGCAGGCGGGATTGATCTGATGGTCGAAGTGCCCCCTGTTTCGCTGTCGGAATTCCAGGGCGACGCGTTCACCGTTCATGAGCAGGCAGGCCCCCATGTCTGGTTCCTCATCCTGAACGCAAAGGAAGGACCCTTTGCTGACGTCCGCGTCCGGCAGGCCGCAAACTACGCTATCAACAAGGAGGCGATCGTCAACGATGTTCTGGAGGGTACCGCTGCAGTCGCCGCGGGTCCGACGCCACCGGCATTTGCCTGGGCCTACAACGAAAACCTCGAACCGTACCCCTATGATCCAGACAGGGCGCGTTCCTTGATTGCCGAGGCCGGGGCCGAAGGGGCCGAGCTGACCTTTTTCGTAACCGAAGGCGGGTCGGGCATGTTGGATCCGGTTGCCATGGGCACCGCCATTCAGGCCGACCTGGAGGCTGTGGGACTTGACGTATCCATCGAGACTTACGAATGGAACACATTTCTCGGCGAGGTGAACCCGGGCCTCGAAGGAAAGGCCGACATGGCAGAAATGGCCTGGATGACGAATGACCCCGACACTCTTCCATTCCTCGCGCTCAGGACCGAAGCCTGGCCGGACAAGGGCGGATTCAACTCGGGCTACTACTCCAATCCCGCTGTTGACAAGCTCCTGGAGGCAGCCCGAGCCTCGACCGATCAGAGCGAACGCGCCCGGCTATACCAGGAAATGCAGACGATCGTGCACGAAGACGCACCATGGGTCTTCGTTGCGAACTGGAAGCAAAACGCCGTAACCTCTGACCGGGTAGGAAACTTTTCGCTCCAGCCGTCATTCTTCCTTCTGCTTGACGAGGTAACCAAGAACTAAGCACTATGGGGCAGTCGCGGCACGTGCATCGCGGCTGCCCAACCTGTCTCCCGGGAGCGTGAATGGCAGACTACATACTTAAACGGCTTGTCTCGGCCATTCCGGTGCTTCTGGGCATCTCAATCATTGTTTTCCTTATCATGGCCATGATCCCCGGCGATCCGGCGATGGCCATCCTCGGTTCCTACGCCACCCCTGAAAATGTCGAGAAACTGAACCGCGACCTTGGTCTCGACAAGCCTTTGGTACAGCGGTATTTCATCTGGCTCGGCAATATGCTGCAGGGTGATTTCGGGCGATCCTTCTCTCTGAACCGTGCCGTGCTCCATGAAGTTCTGGAACGGTTCAATGCGACACTTGTCCTTGCCGGCACCTCTTTCGTCATCTGCTCCGTTCTCGGGGTTGCGGCGGGCACAGTTTCGGCCGCGCGGCAATACGGGCTGGCAGACAAGGCGATCACGTTCGCAGTGCTCCTGGGAATATCAATTCCGTCATTCTTCCTTGGAATGATGATGATTCTTGTCTTCGCGGTGAACCTGCGCTGGTTTCCGGTTTCGGGCATGTGGCCGATCTATGGAGAACGCGACTTGCCGTCCCTGATCAGCCATCTGACACTGCCCGCAATGGTGCTTGCAGCGGTCGCAACCGGTGTCATTGCCCGCTTGTCGCGGTCTGCCATGCTGGAGGTCTTGCGTCAGGATTTCATTCGCACCGCGCGCGCCAAGGGCGTCCATGAGCGCAGCGTTATCTGGCGGCACGCACTCCGAGCAGCAATGGTCAGCATCATTCCCGTGCTGGGCGTGCAGGCTGGCTTCGTCCTTTCGGGCGCGGTGTATGTCGAAATCGTCTTTCAGTGGCCCGGCGTAGGCCGGATGCTGGTAGATGCAATCCTCAAGCGCGATATCCTGCTGGTGCAGGGTGGAGTCGTTTTCGTTGCGGCCTGCTATGTGATGTTCAACCTTGCAGTGGATTTGGCGCAGAGCCTGCTTGATCCAAGGATCAAGACATGAGCTTCCTTGGCCTGCTCGTCCGCAACCGGCTGGCATTCGCCGGGTTGGTGGTCATGCTGGTGATCGTTGTCTTGGCGCTTGTCACGCCACTCTTGCCTCTGGCCGACCCGGATGTGACAGACACCGCCAATCGGTTCAAGCGCCCCTTCGCAGCAAGCGTCATACTGGGCACCGATCATCTTGGTCGAGATCTTCTCAGCCGACTATTATGGGGTGTTCGACTGTCGCTTGCTGTGGGTTTCGCCTCTGCCTTGATCGCCGCTGCAATTGGCGCGGCCATTGGGATCATTGCGGGTTTCTACGGCGGTCGAACCGACAATGTCATCATGCGCGGCGTAGACATGTTGATGGCCTTTCCCTACATTCTCCTTGCATTGGCGATTGTTGCCTCTCTCGGTCCGGGGCTGATCAACGCATTGATCGCCGTGGCCGCGGTCAATATTCCTTTTTTTGCTCGCAACATCAGGGGCGTGACGGTCAGCATTGCCCATACGGAGTTCGTCGATGCGGCGCGGCTTTCAGGAATGGGCGATGCCCGGATAATCCTGACCGAGATTCTGCCCAATGTGGTCCCGGTGATCGTCATCGCCATGTCCACCACCGTTGGTTGGATGATCCTTGAAACCGCCGGGCTTTCGTTCCTTGGACTCGGAAGCCAGCCGCCGCAGGCCGATCTCGGCTCGATGCTGGGCGAGGCGCGCTCGGCACTCATCACAAACCCTCACACGTCTATCGTGCCAGGAGCGATGATCCTGGTCATCGTCATGTCTATAAACCTTCTGGGCGACGGGGTCCGCGATGCGCTGGATCCGCGGTTGAGATCAGGTGCACTAAGCCGCCCGATGCCCAGTACCCTTGTAAGGCGAGAGGAACCCGTTCCCGCAAAGGAAACCTCCGCACTTCTGGCGCTCAGCGGCCTTAAGACCCAGTTTCACTCCAATGGCCGCATCCACAAGGCCGTGGGCGGGGTCGACCTGTATGTGAGACCAGGGGAGTGCGTCGGGGTCGTCGGGGAAAGCGGTTCGGGGAAATCGGTGACAGCGCTTTCTGTAATGGGGCTGGTTGCCTCTCCGCCGGGCGTGATCACCGCAGGCGCGGCGCATTTCTCGGGGCAGGATCTGATCGGAGCAAACTACGAAACGCTGCGCCGCCTGCGAGGCGACCGAGTGGCATATATCTTTCAGGATCCATTGACCGCGCTACACCCGCTCTACACCGTGGGCGCGCAGTTGGTTGAGGCAATCCGCGTTCACCACGCGATGCCGAGGGCCAAGGCCCGTGAACATGCCGTCGAGCTCCTTGAATCCGTGCGCATCCCGAATGCAGAGGAAAGACTCGACGGATATCCACACGAATTGTCGGGTGGCATGCGACAGCGGGTCGGCATTGCAATGGCACTGGCAAATGACCCCGAACTGATCATCGCGGATGAGCCCACAACCTCTCTCGACGTAACAGTGCAGGCTCAAATCCTGTCCCTTCTCAGTGAATTGCAGCGTGAGCGCGGGCTGGCGATAATATTCATCACTCACGACTTCGGCGTCGTCGCCCAGCTCTGCAACAGGGTTGCAGTGATGTATGCTGGCCGCATTGTCGAGGAGGGTCCGACCGATGCCATCCTGAACGCACCGGCGCACCCCTATACCGCGCGACTGATGGCCTGCGTTCCGGAATTGGGGCGAGGTCGACACAGATTGGCTGCAATACCAGGGCTGCCGCCCGTTCTGGACGGGCTGCCCGAAGGCTGCGCCTTTGCCGAACGGTGCCACAAAGCCAAGGAAGCCTGCCGCACCGGTGAGATTGCCCTTACGGCAAATGCTGTTCAGCGAGCTGTACGTTGCATCGACCCCGAATTCCGGACAGCGGACGCAGCCCGATGACTGCCGCCCTCGAAGTCACCGAGCTTTACAAGACCTTCGCCGTCGGCAAACGGCTGATAGGGCCGCCACGAGCGCATGTGCGCGCAGTTCAACCTCTCACACTCACGATTAATAAGGGAGAAACGCTTGGCATCGTAGGGGAATCCGGTTGCGGCAAGTCGACATTGGCGAGGATGTTGGTAGGGCTTCTGGAACCAAGCGGCGGACAGATCAAGATAGAGGGAGAGCCACTGAACACCGCTGACCCGGCGGCCTTTGGCAGAAGGATTCAGTACGTCTTCCAGGATCCGGTTAGCAGCCTCAATCCACGCAGGACCATCCGTCAAATCATGGAAGCGCCGCTGAAGCATCTGCACGGCATGTCGAAAGCAGCGCGCGCAAGACGGATCGCCGAGATATTCTCCGCCGTAAACCTGCGCCTGGATTTTCTTGATCGCTATCCGCACGAATTTTCCGGTGGACAGGCCCAGAGAATCGTAATCGGGCGGGCATTGGCAGCCGACGCCCGCATCCTTGTCCTCGATGAGCCGGTTTCGGCACTGGACGTGTCGATTCAAGCGCAGGTACTGAACCTGCTATCCGATCTCAAGGAGAAATTCGATCTCACCTATCTCTTCATAAGTCACGATTTGGCTGTGGTCGAGGCGATCAGTGATCGCATCGCCGTTCTCTATTTCGGATCGGTCGTGGAAATCGGTCCAGCGATCCAGGTTTTTTCGCAACCCCGCCATCCCTACACGAAACTCCTGGCGGAAAGTGCGCCTGTCGTGGGCCGTCCGCTCACGGCCCCGGAAGGACGCGAAACCGAATTGCCTGATCCGCATAATCCGCCGCAAGGCTGTGCCTTTCGCGCGCGCTGTTCGCGAGCGCTCAGTCAGTGCGGGCTCGAGCGTCCTGAACTGGTTCGCGAGGGGGCGGACCGAATCATTGCGTGCCACAATTCACTTTGAGATTTCTTGTTCAAATTCGCAGCGCCATTCAGGCACGGATACCGGAAAAACCGGTCCCAGCAGTCACATGGCATGCTGCAGTTGGTCGGCATCGTTCCTGGTATTGTTGCGTGTTTTGCTCGCCCGAACTGCCCATTGCCGTATTGTAGCATACTGATAATACGATTTTGATTCATCACTGGTCTTGGCTTGTCATCAAATTATTGCCGAACACAAGCTAGCTCCAGTCCGGAATTGTCCACGCGCACGCTGCCATAGCCGAGCATCGGTAACATGCCGGGAAGTGGCCCCTTCCCCGGCACCATTCAAGAGAGTATGCATATCCCCCCCCCCTGACTTGGCTCGACTTCGCGCGATCATGCTGCGAAACACAGTGTTTCAACCATACGCAGGATCCTCTCCGGAGGGACATTGAGCCTGTCATGTTCGGCCACGGGGCCACAGAAGGCATGATCGGCGTCTGCGGACGCAGAATCTTGTTCCGTTCACGGTCTGATTCGGAGAGTTGGAAAACATCAGCCAGCCAGAGCCGGGTCCGTTCCGCGGTGATGGCGTCCGAGAACGTGAAGCCGGATTTCCGGTATCGCGCGGCTGCACAGGATTGCGGAGTCCTGACGAGGATGTCGCCGGTCCGCAGGCCGACAAGGCGTGGTGGCTCTGACTATTCCGTCATGAATCGGGCGTAGACCACGTCACGTTTGACATAATCCTACGCGACCGGAAGACCTTTGAGCGAATCCGCGATAGTGACGTCCTCAACGCAGTGTCAGTTGCCCGGTCGTCCGGTACGGACGTTGATCGTGTCACCCACTTTTCGGCGATCGAACCTGCAACTGCGATCAAGTTCACCATCCGGAGACTCCGTCCAAGTGGCAGTTCCGGTGAAGGCGACAAGTTCGGGCACCAGTTCCATACGCCTTTGTTTTCCGTAATGATCCCGTGACTGAAGGCAGCTGCTTGCCATGGCGGCGGTAGACGTGTCCACTGACGGGCGCGATGAGACCGTCACGCGGCAGTTCGAAGAGTTGATGATCGCATGCCGGCTCCTGGCCCGGACACGGGAAAGCCGGGCGTCTCGCCGCACCCGATGCGGCGCAAGAAGGCCGCGAACGCCTCGCCCAGCTGCCGCAGTACCTGCTGTTCAGCCGTGAAGCCACAATTGGCAAGCTCCGGATTCTCGGACCGGACAGCCTTCAGTTCCCTGCCTGCTCCGCATATGACATGATGCCGCAACGGAACCAGACCTCGATGCGCTGATCGAGCGCAATTTTGCAATCCCGAGTTTGAGAGTTGCACAGATTCGGCGGAGTTGGTTCCTGGCTCCGGGCGAATGTTCGCCGATGATCGAGAAGCAGTTCGGTTCCTCGCAGGTTCAGACAACCGCCCGCTATGCCCATCTCGCCCGGAACACTGTCAAGGATTCCGCCACCCGCATCAGCGACAGCATCGATAAAGACCTTGATGCCGTTTCACATTGCATGCGCCGTTACAGAGGTATGGCGCAGCGGCTGCATCAAGATTTAAGGCCGCATTCCTTCCGGTTTTCCAGGCACTTGACATAACGTAATGTCTGATGTCGCGTTGGTCCGTGATCAAGAGCTTTACCAGCAAGCGCGCCGCGGCCAATTTCGGAGGTTCCGGAATTGATTGCGGCCAGTCCTTCGCCCTTCCGCATACCGGCATCGTGTCACCGGAATTGAACGTCAAGGTCGATGAACCGCATCGGCTCGTCGCTTCGCAGTTGAATTCCCCCGGGGTCCTGTGTTCAACTCCGATTCCAGCCGGGCTCCTGTCCCGGCCGGTCTGGAGTGCACGCACATGGGGTTTCGGTTTGGAAAAAAATGATGAATTCGTTCTTTACGATCTGAAGGTCGAGGTCGTTCTGGACGGTCGGCAGCCGGTCTGCCGCCATATCGAAGGTGAGTTCTTCACCGTGGAGGGTGAGAATCTGGTGTTTTCTGGCGACCAGAAGGTATCAATGTACGCGCTGGCGGCATTGCTGCCGCTACTGCCCGCAAAGCAGCGCGACACTGACCCGAATGACTGGATGTCAACGGACGCCGAGGTTGCTTGCCCGGATCCGCACTGCGGCGGGCGGTTCCGGATCACACGGATCAGAAAACGCCGATTCCGTCATTCCGAGACGTCCGGCCTGCCTGACTCCCGCACAATTCCCTATTGGACGAAAGGCGGGGTTTAGGGCATGTTGACCATCATGCTGCAGCGATCGCGCCGTCCACGAGGTGAATCGCCGCAGCGATGCTCTCGTCCGTCCTGTCATGGCGTGTCGCCGTCGGCAGGGCCGAGGGTTTGCTGGCGGGCGGGGCCATTTCTCCCGGTCGACCAGCGAGTTCACTCGCCATTGAGCGCATCCATGGTCGAGCCAAAGAGCTTACATCAAAGGCCCTTGAAAATTGTCAATGTGCCTGCGAACGCGGCAGTCCGACATGGCTTGGCGATAAACGCGAAAAAAGGGAAGTCCGAGCGTCCCTCCATATGGTGCGGAGCGCATTCAATGATGGCGTGCCTCCGAACCGGCGTGGCCGGCGAAGGCGACCACTCGCGAAATTGCCGGGCTTGACCCGACTAGCCATGGGAATTGCCGGGACCGAGGCTGGCCGGGCGATTTGGCGTTCGAATCCCAGCTGACCATCTACGCCAATCTCGGCTGGCCGGAGGGGCGGCTGGCCGTTGGCTGGACCAGGATCAGCCTGTCGAATGTCGGCCCCAAATACAGGACTCCCCGCATTCTCGACGACAGGGGCCGGCTCAGGGGAAAAGAGGGCGAGTTGCGCCGGATCGCCATCGCCGGTCTCGGCCGCGACCGGCCGAACCTGCTGATCACCAACCCAGCTGGACGACCGGCCGGCCGGCCTGATCGACCGCTGTGCAAGGCGGATGGTGTTCGAGAACGTCACCTCGGAGGCGGTGCAGCAGTACCACATGAACGCCTTGTCGGCGGCGGCGCCGATGAAAGTCGACCTCGATCTCAACCTGGCTCTGTGATGGCCGCCGGGCTATCGGCTGCTGGCCGAGCGGACCGACCGGCACTGCCGGCGGCAGGCGCAATGTCCTGCATCACCATGATCGACAGCAAGACACCCGCCAAGCATCTGAAGTTTCCTACTCGTTCACGTTGTCAAGGCCAATGCTCATCGAAACTGCCACCAGAGCCGCAATCGCAAGGACGATCTGGACGCCGGAGACCGCCGCGACGAGAGGCGAGCTGGTGTATTGCACCAGAGCGAGAAGCTCGACAGGCAGCGGTCGATCGCGGAATCCGTGCGTGAAAATTGCCACAGAGAGATTGTCGAACCCCTCGACAAAGGTGAAGACCGCCCCTGCGAGGATTGCGGGCATAAGAAGGGGGAGTGTCACCGTTCTGAGGCTCTGGAAGGGAGTGGCCCGAAGGTTCGCCGCCGCCTCTTCAAGCGCCGGGTCGAGACGCATGAGCCGACTCTGCACGGTTCGCACCATGACAGCCAGAATGAAGACAGTGATTGCAATCGACTGGAGCCAGATTGATGGAACCACCCCGACGAGCGAGCCGGCAAAGAGCACGGCGACGCCAAGAACGATGCCGGGCACCATGTGAGGCACGAGAACGAAGACGGAGAGCGCGGTTGTGCCCCTGAAGCGACCGCGCACGCAGGCAAGCGCAGTCGGAACACCGAGAACGATACAGAGCAGCGTCACAGTCAGCCCGACCTGGAGGCTGTTCAGCATCGCCTCGACGAGTTCACCCTTGTCAAAGACCTCCGCATACCAGCGGAAGGTGAAACCCTCTGGCGGAAAGCTCACATAAGCGCGCGTGTCGAACGAGATGATCACCACGATGATCGAGGGTGCCACGAGCAGCACGAGCGAGAAGATCGCGACAGCATGGATGAGCCCGAGACCGAGAAGGTCCGAGAGCGGGAATAGGCGGTGGCGGATCATGCGTCGCTCCCCCTCGTCCAGCGCGTGAAGTGATTCGTGACGAGTGCGATGGCCACGAGCATGACGAGACAGGTCAACATGAGGATAAGCGAGCTGACCGACCCCTTGCTCCATTCGAGCGAGTAGACGACCTGCTCGTAAATCATTGTCGCTGCGTTCAGGTAGTTTCCGCCACCGAGGATCTGGGGGACAACGAAGGTTGTGTAGCTTAGCGTGAAGACCAAGGCTGCGCCGGTACCGATCCCGGGTACGCTGAGCGGCAGGATTACCGTTCTCAGGGTTCCGAGCCGGGTGGCGCCGAGATTCTCCGAAGCTTCGACGAGGCGCCCGTCGTGTCGGCTCATTACCGCGATCAGCGGCAGGATCATGACGGGAAGGTGGATTTGCACCATGCCGATAAGCACGGCCCAGTGCGTGTTCATGATCCTCATCGGCTGATCGATGAGCCCCATCCCCGCAAGCGTCGAGTTCACCACGCCGCGGCCGCCGAGGATCACGAGCCAAGCATAGGTCCGTACAATCCCGCTAGTCAGGAGAGGCGCGATGGTCAAGACAAGGATCAGCCGCTTGGTCCAGCGTCCGCCCACGAGAAAAAGGTAGGCGACCGGGTAGCCGAAGATCAGGCAGAGAGCCGTCGTCGAGAGAGCGAGCGTCAGCGAGCGCTGGAAAGTGGTCCAGTATAGCGAATCGGAGAGCGCGTTCGAGAGGTGATCGAGCGAGAAAGTCTGCGAAACAATCTCGCCGCGTGACACAACGAAGTCGGAAAAACCGAGCGAAAGCAAAACTATGAAGGGGATCACCGCGACCACGGTCAGGACGACAATCGCCGGGACAGCCGGCCAGATCCCGCGCCCGGAGAGCAGGGCGTCAATCAGACGTTCGCCGACACCGGGGCGTGCCGCAAGTTTGGGAAAACTCGCCTTCGCCATCAGCCCGGGTAGACCGCACAGAGCGCCGGATCGACAACGGCGATCGAAACCGACGCATCATCGCGGATTGGACGATTCGCGCTTTGGCGCATCGTCGCTACCCTGAGCGTCATGCCGCCCTCAATTTCGACATGGTATTCGACAAGAGGCCCCACGGAGCGATGGAACGCCACCCTGCCCTGCCACGGTCCCTGCCCTGCCGCATCGAGCCGCAGGTTGTGGGGGCGAACCATGACCCTGACCTCGCCCTTGAGCACTGTAGACGCGGTCTGACCGTCGGGAAGCCGGACTAGGCCTCCCTCGGCCCTCGCGCTCCAGAAGTTCGAGGTGCCGATGAAATCGGCGACATAGGCAGTCGCCGGGCGATCGAAGATCTCGTCCGGCGCCGCGACCTGTTCGATGCAACCGGCGCGCATGACGGCGATCCGGTCGCTCATTGTCAGTGCTTCCTCCTGGTCATGGGTCACGAAGATAGAGGTGAGACCGAGCCGCTTTATGAGCAGACGCAGTTCGACCTGCATCGTGCCGCGGAGTTTGGCGTCGAGAGCATTGAATGGCTCGTCCAGGAGAAGAACACGCGGCTCCATGACCAAAATGCGCGCGATGGCAACTCGCTGCTGCTGACCGCCGGACAGCTGCGCAGGGTAGCGGTCCTCAAAGCCGGTGAGTGACACGGTATCGAGCGCTTCGGCAACACGAGCCTTGGCCTCGGCGCGCGGCAGGCCGCGCATTCGGAGCGCATAACCAACGTTCCGTGCTACTGTCAGATGAGGAAAGAGCGCGTAACTCTGGAATACCACGCCCACGGGGCGGCGGTTCACCGGCACCCGGAACATGTGCTGCCCGTCGATTTCGATGGTGCCGCCGTTGGCTTCCCAGAAACCCGCGATGCAGCGGAGAAGCGTGGTCTTGCCGCAGCCGGACGGGCCGAGGAGTGTCACGATCTCGCCCTCGGCCACGTCGAGCGTGCAGTCTTCGAGTACCTTGAATGTGCCGAAGAATTTGCTGACGGCCCCGATGCGAAGCACCGGGGCCGCCGAAGCGACTGTCGTCGCGGGACCAGATGGCCCCTTCATCATCCGGCGAACATGCGGTCGAATGCCTCCACCGTCTGACCGCGAAGCGGCGCGAAGGCAGGCCAGTCAAGGGACGTGGTGTCGGCCAGTTCTTCGGGCGTAGAGGGGACGTAGGGCGCGGCATCGGCAGGCACCGGGATGCCTTCGACGACGGTACCGAAGTAGATCGGCGCGCTTCCTGCCATCTTCTGGATGTCCTGCGTGAGAAGAATGTCTGCAAACTCGTGCACAAGGTCGGCGGTGCCTTCTGCAGTATTGACGAACTGCACGATATTTGTCGGCAGCATCAACGGCCCTGGCTCCCTGATCTTGACGTACCCGATCGGGAGACCCGCGGCCGCCGCCAGCGCGGTGTTTACGTGCCAGAGCGGAGCGAGATCGACCTCGCCGCGCTCGATCATCTGCTGGAGAAGCGGCGGGCTGCGACCCACCAACGGTTCAAGCTCGAGCCATTTCTCAAGAGCAAAGGCCATATCGTCCTGCGGGCGGCCGAAGGACTCGCAGGTCGCCGCGAGAACGCCGAGGCCGAGATTCGACTGCGGGCGGCACATGCCGATCCGTCCAGTGTAGTCGCCACTCCACAGCTCCCCCCAAGTGGTCGGTGGCGTGGAGATCTTCGCCGTATCGTAGGCGATGCCGATCCCCTCGAACCAGATCGGCTGGCCGACATCGTACCCAAAGGGCATGAAGCGCGGATCGACGTTCTGCGAATTCGGGATCTTCGAGAAATCGAGCGGAATGAGGACATCCTCGGCCAGAGCATTGATGATCGCGGGCGAGCCCATGACGGCAAGGTCATAGGGAGAGTCACCGCGCGCGGCCTTGATCTGCGCCAGCGCCTCGGCGGATAGGCCACCGATCACCTGGAGCGTCACGCCGGGATTGCGGCGACCGAGTTCTTCGCCTGCGGCGATCAACGGCGCATCGGAGTCATTGCCGTAGCCGACCATGATAAGCTCTCGCGTCTGCGCGCGCAGAACGACTGGCGTGGCAAGCGTCGTCGTGGCAGCCATGCCGCCCAGAACGGTGCGTCGGGTAAATTTCATTGGATACTCCCTGAGTTTGTTGTTTTCTGCCGGGGTTCGGCCCCGACTATGGTCATTATACTTACATTGGTGGCTATAGCGAAACTTTTCGCAATACTCGACTTCCGGTCAAGTTCAGACGCACATATTGCGCCCGGTCCGCCAGTAACCATGACCGTGATGCCAGCATGGTTTTCAAGGGAAATGGCGATTTCCAGGTTGTTCGTCATGACCACCACGTCATGCAGGTCTTGGGGAAGAGCCAGCGCCATGGCCCGCTTGGTCGTTCCGGCGTCGATTAGGATCGTCTCGCCGTTGCGTACCATCATTGCTGCCATGACACCGATGCGCTCCTTCTCTTCGGCGAAGCTCTGGCTCGGCAGTTCCAGAGGCCGGACGAATCGGGCGGCCTGAACCGAGGTTGCTCCGCCTCTGATGCGCCGCAGCAACATTCGGCGGTCGAGGGAGTCGAGGTCGGGCCGGATGGTCACGGCCGAAACGCCCAGCCTGTCGGAGAGCCGGACGACTTCAACCATCCGGTCGCGCTGCAGCAATTCGAGGATTCGCTCATGCCGCGGATGCAATTGCGACAGGGCCTCGGTATCCGGCATGGCAGCGCCCTTGCGAAATTGACTTGCGTATTTTGTCCAGCTACCAAATACCGAAAGTCACGGGGGTTTGCCAGTTTTGCGGCCGCATCGCAGGACTGGATCGAATATCGGGAGAATAATCTGTGAGTATTGAGCAACGAATTCAGGAAATTCGCCGCGAGTCTTCGTCGGACGCGCCTGGCGACCCGGAACGGTTTCGCCGGATCGAATTGACCGAGAAGGAAATGTTGTCCCAGGGCGACGCGATCAGCGCAACGCTCAAGGCCAATGCGGGCCCTCTTGCCAAGATTGCTGTCGATCTGAAGGATCGCCCCGTCCGCCGTATCGTCATGGTCGGTTGCGGCGACAGCTGGATCTCGGGCTTTGGCGTTCGCCACGTCGCAGAGCGATTGCTTGGCGCGGTCTGCGAACCCTGCGAGGCATTCGACTTTGCGGCATACGGGCTGGATGTGGTCGATTCAGAAACGGTGGCAATCGGCCTGAGTTCAAGCGGGAAGACCGAGCCGGTCATAGACGGGCTAAAGGGGGCGACCGACCGCGGGGCCTACGCGATTGGCCTTTCGAACACGCCGGGCTCTCCACTCATGGAGGAGTTTCCGGGGGCGCTCCTGATCCGCGCCACGCGCGGCGGCTGGCCAACGCAGTCGAGTACCGCGGCGATGGCATTGAAACTCGCCTTGATAGCAGCAGTCGCCGAAGCGCGCGGCAAGGACACGTCATCGCTCGACAATGCGCTGGAGGCCTTGCCAAAAACAGTCGATTCCGTCGCAACGTCCTTCTACGGGCCTGCACGCGACATCGCCCGGCGTCTTGCACGCGCAGACCTCGTCCTGCTCACAGGTGCGGGTCCCCACTACGCGCCGGCGGCCTTTGGCGCGGCCAAGCTGAAGGAACTGGCGCCCATCCATGCGCTCGCGTTCCCACTTGAGGAGTACCATCACTATCGAACTCAGAAGGCGGGTGACCCCATGTTCCTGATCGCTCCTGACGAAGCCAGCCACCCGCGCGCCCTGGAGACCGCAATCATGAGCGTCGCCAGTGACGGCACATGCATCGCTCTCGTGCCGGACGGGGAAAGCGAGATTGCCGATGTGGCGGATGTGGCGTGGCACCTGCCTCCCGTCGCCTGGGAGACAACGCCGATCATCTATAGCGTGCCGCTGCACCTCTTCGGCTACCACGCCGCGGTCGAGCGGGACGCGATCGGGCTGGGCGCTCCACGCCTCGGAGGCTGAGGTGACGCCCGATCTGGTGACAGTCGGGGGGTTGACGGTCGATAACGTGATTTCGGCTGACGGCCGGGTGGCCATTGCCCAATCCGGAGGAAACGGAGCCTATTCGGCCGTTGGCGCCATTGTCTGGACACCGCGCGTCGGCCTCGTCAGCTGCGCGGTCTCGAGTTACCCACGCAAGACACTGGAACGTCTGCAGGCGCATGGCGTCGACCTCGGAGGCGTGACCTGGTCAGACGAATGCCTCGCCGCTTGCCATTGGTTCATCTACGATGCCGAGGGACGGCGTGACGAGGGGCTGGCGAGCCCGCCCGAGGCGCTGGCCGAAGCAGGTTTTCCAGCCGATCGGCTGAGCAAGGAAGAGTTGAGGCGCTGGCGCGACCATCTGTCCGCACGGATCGTCCCTGACGAGATCAGTTATTCGAGTTTCCGCGACCGCCACCCGCTGACGCCGACGCAGGTTCCGGGAGATTGGCTTGGCACGAAGGGCGTCCACCTCGCGCCGAGCCAGCCCGATGTGATGCTCGCAATGCTCGACCATTTTGCGCCGGGCGGCGCAATCTTCACCGCCGACCCCGGCGGGCACCTTGCTCATAGGCCCCTCCACGAAATCGCGCCGATCCTCGCCCGCCTCGACGCCTTTCTGCCGAGCGAGGTCGAGTTGCGCGCGATGGTCCCCGGCGCGGGTCTCGCCGACGCGCTCGCCGTACTTGCCGACCGGTGTCCGGGCGCGATCATGGTCAAGCTTGGCTCCGAAGGCGTTCTGGTCTGGGATCGCGCAACATCGCGGGCCGTGCCGGTTTCTGCCGTTCCTGCCGAGACGCTCGACCCCACGGGTGCCGGCGACAGCTTCTGCGGCGGCGTTCTGGCCGGGCTCGTCGAGACAGGCGATCCCCTTATCGCGGCACGCCACGGTGCCGTCTCGGCGTCGCAGATCGTCGCCCGCTTCGGCGCCGACGGCGCGCTGCCCGCCAACCGCGCTGCCGCGCGGGCCTACTTGTCGCAGGAGACCGCCTCATGCCCCTGACCCTGATCGGTGGAGGAGTGACGGCAGACAACCTGCGTGAAGCGCTCCCGACGGGTGAAGGCGCCATCGATTCGGACGATTCGCTCCGCATGAGCGCCGATCTCTGCCGGCGCTTCATGGATCAAGCGAGGGACGCATGATCCGGCGCGACTTCGAGGGCTACCGCATGGGAACACCCGTGGTTCGCTGGCCTGGGGGCGCGCGCCTCTCGGTGTCGGTTGTGGTCAATGTCGAGGAGGGAGCCGAGCGATCGCTCGGCGACGGAGACGAGCGGAACGAGCACATCTACGATGCGGTCGAGCGGGTTGAAGGCCAGCCCGATCTCTGCATGGAAAGCCATTTCGAATACGGCCCGCGCGCGGGATGGCCGCGCATCCGCGCCGCCCTTGGCGAGCGGGGCGTCCGCGCGACGTTGAACGCCTGCGGCCGTGCCATCGAGCGGACACCTTGGATTGCGGAAGAGGCGGTTGCCGACGGCCACGAGGTCGCCGCGCATGGCTGGCGGTGGGAGCGTCACGTTCACATGGACCAGGCCACCGAGCGCCAAGCGATCGCGCGCACCGTGGACGCGATCACCGATGCCGCCGGCACGCCGCCTCTGGGCTGGCACACCCGGTCGGCCACCTCGGTCATGACGCGCGATCTCCTCGTCGAGCATGGCGGCTTTCTTTACGACAGCAACGCATACAATGACGACCTGCCCTACACGGTCGCCACGGCGACAGGCCCCCACGTGGTCCTTCCCTACGCCTTCGACACGAATGACATGCGCTTTCACAACAATGGCGGCTTCGTCTTCGGGGGGGATTTCGCGCGCTACTGCATCGATGCCTTTGACCGGCTCTACGCCGAAGGCGCCAAGGCGCCGCGGATGCTGTCGATCGGCCTTCACACCCGGATCATAGGCCGACCCGGCCGGATCGGGGGGTTGGAGGCATTCCTCGATTACGCCCTCGGTCACGACGGAGTCTGGTTCTCCTCGCGCGCCGAGATCGCGCGTGCCTGGCGGTCCGGCCTCGGCCTGCCGGATTGGACGCCCCGCCCCTGCCCGCCGGACTTCGCGGAACCGAACGAATGATCCGCGATCTCGTCGGTTACGGAGGCGGCTGGCCCGACTTCCGCTGGCCGAACGGCTCGCGGCTGGCCGTCTCGGTCGTGATCAATTTCGAGGAAGGTGCCGAGCGGCAGGTGCTCGAAGGGGACGGGGAGAACGAGAGGATCGGCGAGGTGATCTCGGTGGTCCCGGAAGGACGACCCGATCCCGGCCTGGCGCAGATTTTTGCCTACGGAACCCGTGCTGGCGCATGGCGGATGATGGAGGCGTTGAAGCGGCACAGCATCCCGGCAACACTCTTCGTCTGCGGTCGCGCCGCTGAGCGGGCGGCGCCGGTCCTGTCAGCATTTGCCGCACACGGGCACGAGGCGGCTTGCCATGGCTGGCTCTGGCGGGCACATGCCGATTACGACAGCAGCGAGGAGGAGGCCGCCGATCTCGACCGGGCGGCTGCTGCGATCCGGGCCGCGACGGGGGAAACGCCGAAGGGGTTTTTCTGCCGAGGCGCCGAGAGCCCGTGGACGCGCAGCCTACTGGCTGAGCGGGGCTATGCCTATACCTCGAACGCCTTCGACGACGACCTGCCCTACCGCGATCCTTCGGGGCTTGTCGTCGTGCCCTACGCACTCGACAGCAATGACATGAAGTTTTTCCACCCGAACGGTTTCGTCCAGCCGGGAGAGATGGCGGAGTATGTGAGGGGTGCGCTTGATGTGCTCGAGTGCGAGGCCAGGGCCGGTCTGCCGCGTCTTCTCAACATCGGCTTTCACCTGCGCATCGTGGGGCGCCCGGGCCGCTTCGCGGCATTCCAGGAGATTCTCCTGGAACTCGACCGAAGGCGCGACCGGCTTTGGCCGGCCCGCCGGATTGAAATCGCGCGCGCCTTCGCGGAGGCGGTTTCATGAGAATCGCTCTTCTCAATCCGAACACCTCGGTCGAAACGACACGGATGATGGTCGCAATCGCGATGGACTCGGCGGCGGCGGGCGTGGAGATCGTCGGCCACACTGCGGGCTTCGGAGCGGTGCTCATCACCGATTCCGAGGCGCTGGACTTGGCAGCGGACGCTGTCGCGGCCCTGGCAGGAGACTTGGACAACGCCAACGCGGTGATCATCGCGGCCTTCGGCGACCCGGGACTCGAGGCGCTTCGTTCGAAGCTGAGCGTGCCTGTCACGGGAATCGCCGAGGCCGGGATGGCGGAGGCCGCGCAGGGCGGGCGCCGTTTCGCCGTAGTGACGACGACGCCAAGGCTTCGGGGTCGCATCGCCGAGACCGCAGCCCGCTACGGTTATACGACGTTCGCAGGAACATGGACGACCGGCGGCGATCCCGCAGCCCTGACCGCCGACGCTCATGCCCTAGAAGCCGGGCTGGCCCGCGCCGTTGAGGCGGCCGTCCGCGAGGGGGCTGCCGAGACGGTCGTGATCGGTGGAGGTCCACTCGCCGTCGCGGCTCGCTCCCTCGCCGCGAGCGCGCCGGTGCCCCTGATCGAACCGGTGCCGGCGGCGGTGCGGCTGTCGCTGAATCGACTGAACGCGGGGGCGGGAACATGAGCGCGCTTCTCGTCGTCGCCGACCGGATCGTGACGGGGTTCGACACGGACGGGCGGCCAGAAATTCTAATTGATGCCGGTATCCTCGTCGAGCGCGGCGTCATCGCCGCAGTCGGCACTTCCGCGACGCTCCGGCGCGCTTACCCGGATGCGAGGGAGATTGGCGGCCGAGGACGGGTCGCGATACCGGGCCTTGTCAACGCGCATCACCACGTCGGGCTGACCCCGTTCCAGCTTGGCGCGCGCGACCAGCCGTTGGAGTTGTGGTTTCCCGAGCGCCTCGTGATGCGCGACATCGACCCGCGCCTCGACACGCTCTTTTCCGCCTTCGAGATGATCGCCTCGGGCGTGACAACGGTCCAGCATCTTCACAGCCGGGCACCGGGAAACAGCCAGGCGGTCCTTGCCCGCGCTGACGGAATCATCGGCGCGTATGTGGAGATCGGCATGCGGGCGTCCTATTCCTTCGCGCTCCGCGACCAAAACCGGATGATATATGCCGCGGACGAGGAATTCGTCGCGTCATTGCCGGCCCGGCTACGCGCGCCCGTCTCGGTCCACCTGTCGGCGTTCGGGCTTCCGCTCGCGGATCAAGTCGCCGTCTTCCATGCCCTTCGCGACCGCTGGTCGGGTGCCGACCTGATAGGCATCCAAATTGCACCGTCCAACCTTCACTGGCTATCGGACGCCGCGCTCGAAAGCGCGGCGGCGATGGCGGAGGAAACGGGTGCTCCGATGCACATGCACCTCCTCGAGACGCCGTACCAGGCCGAGTACGCGCGCCGCCGGACCGGAGGGTCTGCACTAGAGTACATTGACCGATTCGGCCTTGTGGGACCGGAGCTCACCATCGGTCACGGCGTGTGGATGACGTCGGACGACATCGCGCTTCTGGCCGAGCGCGGCGGCTTCCTCTGCCACAATTGTTCGTCCAATCTCAGGCTGAAGAGCGGTACCGCCGACCTCAACTCCTTCCTCGCGAGCGGGGTGTCCGTTGCCCTCGGGATCGACGAGGCCGGGATCAACGACGATCGCGACATGCTGCAGGAAATGCGCCTGGCGCTCACGCTTCACCGCCTCCCTGGGCACGATGCGCCGTGCCCCACAGCAGCGCAGATCCTGAGAATGGCAACCGAGCACGGCGCAGCGACGACCCCTTTCAGCGGGCAGGTCGGGCGCCTTGCGCCCGGGCGCTTAGCGGACATTGTCCTGCTTGACTGGAACAAGGCGACCTGGCCCTTCCAGGATGCCGCGACGCCGCTCGTCGATGTCCTCGTCAGAAGGGCCAAACCCAGTGCTGTTGAGACGGTCTTGATCGGTGGCGAGACGGTCTATCACAATGGCGTTTTTTCCCGGGTCGACCGCGACGCGGTTCTCCGCGAGATTGCGGCGGCGCTGGGAAGTGCGGATACACCGGAAGAAGCCATTCAACGACGGCTCGCCTCAGACCTGCTTGCTCCTGTCCGCGACTTCTACAGGGGCTGGCTGTAGCAGGCGCATATCCGTATCCCGGGGACTCCCAACCTTTGGCAGCGGGTTGATTTGACCGACCCCGGATTGGCGGGCAATTTCTCCTTTCCCGTTTCTTCGCGCTGCATGATCTTGCCCGGCGAGGTCCGGATTGAACATGGTCCGAATCCGCCGGAGGACGGCCCCGGGAAAACGTCTGTTTTCCGCCGCGGTGGCACCGGGATCGGTCGCCTTGCCGGGCAGCATGCGCTCGATCCGCGCCCGAATGGCGTCGGTCAGCACCGTCCTGTCCGCATTCATCCGATGACTGCTCGTCTTGCCTTCGCCACCGTTCCGGCGGTCATTGCGACGGAAAACTGCACCGGGCCGACAATTCGCAACCCAATTGTCAACAGACCCTATGCCTGGGTCAGAATGGCCTCCGCCTCGATCTCGACGAGATAGTCGCCGGCCAACGCATTGATCCCCACCAGGGTGTTGGCAGGCTTCAACTCCCCGAATACGCGGCCATGGGCAGCGCTGACCGCCTCGGCGTCCTCAATGTCGGTCAGGTAGATCCTTGTGCGCGAGATGTCCTCAACCTTTCCGCCGAGGGCAACGACCGCACCAATGATCTTGTCGAGGATGTATGTGGCCTGGGCCCCGGCATCGCGTTCAGCGACAACCCGGTCCGCACCGGCGGTTGCGGTGGTCCCCGAAACCAGGATGCGATCCCCCATTCGTCGCGCCCGGCAATATCCGGCCAAATCCTCCCACTTGCTGCCTGACATGGCTAGGCGAACCTCGCTTCGCCCGCGCATACCCATGGTACTGTAGGCCGAGGGGATCGAGTTCAGATGGTGGCTCAGGTCGCCGCTGGCGGTCAGGAAGGGAGGGGTTCGGTATTCGTCGCCGCAATCGCCGGGAATCGACGTCGTCCCGGCAAACGCATCGCTCAGCGCCCTGTGATCCTCCGAATCGAGATCGAAACCGAAGAGCTCGGCATTGTCCTCCCGGTGGTCGTTCCTTCCCGGTCGGACACCAATGATCACGCCGGCCACATGGGGATGATGCAGCACCCAGCGCGCTGCGACATTGGTTGCGGAGACGCCGTGCTTCCTTGCAATGCCGACCGCCGCCGCCAGCACCGCCTGATAGGCATCCCATCCTCCGGCCGCTTCAATGAAGCGGCGGTACTTCATCTTGCTCCAATCCGTGATGTCGGCGGGTTCGGGCCGGCCCAGCCACTGCTCCGACAGGAAACCCCCGCAGATGGTGCCGTATGCCAGCAGGTGGACCCCGTGACGTGCGCAAGTCACCGCCAGCTCCCCCGTGAAGCGGCGATCCAGTAGCGAACAGACCACCTGGTTGGTGCGGACCGGCACGCCGTCCGCCAACGCGAGGTGCAGATGCGCCGCATCGAAATTGGTTACCCCTATCTCGCCGATCAGCCCCTCCTTGCGCAGTGCCGCGAGTTCATGCAGCGCATCGAGCCAGGCAGGATGCTCGAAACTCCACCAGTGAAACTGCAGGAGTTCCACGCGTTCGACGCCAAGCCGTTCGAGCCGGTCCTGCACTCCGGCGCGCACCGTTGCCGGCGTCATCGGCCCCGGCGGGGGGCACCACTTGGTGAACACGCGTGCGTCGGGGCAGCGCAGCAGCAGGCGCGAGGCAATGATCTCAGCGCTGCCGTAATGGTCGGCCATGTCGAACGTGTCGAAGCCGCCGCTGGCGTATTGCGCGAGATGCCCGGCGGCTTCGCCGGGATCCAGTTCGGACCCGTCCCGCTCCATATCCGCAACCTGCCAGAGCCCGTTCAGGATCCGGCTGATTTCCAGCCCCCCTGTCAGGCGGAACCGTTCAGGCGCTGCGATGGTCATAACCTGTCTCCAGTGCCGATTTGATGAGATCCAGTTCGACGCGGTGCATTGCCTTCAGGCTGTTCCAACGGGCATCGTCCATGCCTGCGGCGCGGAATGCCGTCATGGCGAGACCGGCGCCGTCGCCGTCGCCGAACACCTCTTCGGACGTGACGCGCGCGAAGACCCGAGGCAACAGCGCATCCGGGACACGGCCCAGATGGTAGTCGATCAGCCCCTGTTCCCGATGTGCCTCCACCCGCGCGTAGATCACGGCTCCGTCCCTGATCGACACGCCGCGCACCAGGCCACTCGCGTCAGTCTCGGTCCGCCATGTGCCGAAGGACCAAAGACTCAACTGCCTTGGATCGGCCATGAAGGCAAAGACCTCATCGGCCGGTCGGCTGATCCGGATGAAAGCGGTGTCGCAGGTCATTTCGGCGTGCCCGAGCCGCGGATTGCCTCGACTTCGATCTCGACCAACGCACCGGGGACGGCCAAGGGGGAGCAGACGGTGGTGTTTGCGGGACGGGTGAAACCGATTCGGTCCTTCAGGACGCCGGCGATCTTCATCACGTCGTCGGGGTTCGGCGCGAAGACCCGGACGCGAACAATGTCGTGCAAACCGGAATCCGCTTTGACCAGGGCAGTTTCGATCGTGTCGAGCGCCCTGACGGCCTGTGCGCCGGCGCCTTCAACCATCTCGCCCGTGGCAAAATCCACGCCGACCGTACCGGAGACGAAGATCCGTTCGTCGACCACAACCGCGCGGGCATAGCCGGCCATGTCCTCATAGACCGACCCGCTGAACACATGGGTGCGCTTGGTCCCCATCGGCTCTCCGAAATCAAAAAGGGGGCGCGCCAACGCCCCCTTGAAATGCCTTCACCGGCCTATTCGTCGAGCATCCCGAGCAACTCGGCGACCTCGGCGGTGGTCAGATAACTGGTCTCGACATTGACATCGCCGTCGAGCTTCCAGGTCATCTTCGGCGCCTGAACATCGCCGTTCCTGTCAAAGGACAGCGCTCCGGTTGCACCGACATAGCGGATCGTCTGCCCTTCGGCGAGAAGCTCCTTGGCGCGGGCAATGCCCTCGGGACCGGGATGGACCTCGACCCCATCCGGCGAGGTTACGAGACGAATGTTGTCCCGGATGTTGTCTCCGGTGATTTCCTCCGAAGCTTCCATCGCAAGAAGAACCACCGTCACCGCATCGTAGACCGAGTGCAGTCCGGGGCCGTTCGGCGGGCTGTCGAAGCGCGCCTCGAACATCTCGTTGAACGAGGCAACCGACGGCAGGCGCGGCTGGGCGCTGTCGTAGCCCTGAAGGTTCTGCAGGTACTGGGAACCCACGGCCGCGAAGTAGTCATCCGACCGCAGCGAATTGTTGACGATCAGGTTGTCGGTGCCGCCCAGGGCCAGCCACTCACGTGTGATCGTCGAACCATCAACCGGGAAGGCAACGAGGAAGAGCGAATCCGGATTGCCCTCCAGCGCCTTGGTGACCTCGGCGCGATAGCTTTGCTGACTCTCGTTGTAGGCCACCATCGAGGTGATCGAGCCGCCAAGCTTGGCGATGTCCTGTTCGAACCGGTTGGCGAGGCCAACGCCGAAATCGGTGTTGACGTAGATGACCGCGGTCCGCTCGAATCCGCTGTCGATAACGAGCTTGGCGCCCATCGCCGACTGGCTGCGGTTGGTGGCGTAGGTGCGGAACCAGTAGCCCTCCGTCTTTCCTTCCTCGGCGAGGGCGGTGAAGCTCTCCGACGACGAGCAGCAGGAAACCTGCACGACCTTCGACGGCACGACGACCGAGGTCAGGACCGGCAGGCTGACGCCCGAGGAAACGGCCCCTATCAGCGCCTGGACGCCGTCAAGGTCGACGAGGCTCTTGGCCGCGTCCACGCCGACCGCCGATTGGCCCTGCGTGTCCCGCAGAACGTATTCGACCGGGCAGCCCTTGACCCCGCCTGCCTCGTTGAATTGCTCAACCGCGAAGAGCCCGGTCTCGGCGATTCGCTCGCCGACCTGGCCCATCGGGCCGCTGACCGGCAGGATCGCCCCGAGCTTGACCGGACAGTCGACCGCGTGAGCCGTCGTGCCGATCCCGAAAATTGCGGCGGTTAGGGCCGCCAACCCAATATTGCGCAACATTTGCACCTCCAGAATTCTGCGGCCGACCATTCCCGTCGGCTCGGCTGGCCTGTCATCTGACAGCCATGACAAGAACGCGTATCAAACCCCACAAATCGAGCGATGTCCACCTCTATGATCGCGCATGGCGCGAAACCTGGAGTTCCTCCCCGATCAGCCCGCGCGGGCGGATCAGCAGCGTAACCACCAGGATCAGCCCGATCAGCACCGCCTGCATCGCGCCGCCCCGGGCCTGGATCTCCGACGGGACCACGCGCGAAAGCACGAAACCGCTCATCGTCCAGACGCCCCAGACAATCAACGCCCCCAATAGCGCGCCGCGATTGTTGGCGCTGCCTCCGACGATCAGCATGGTCCAGATCTGGAAGGTTAGGATCGGCAGGAAGTCCCAGGGGCTGACATAGCCGATGAACGAGACGTAGAGCGCGCCGGACAGCCCCATGATCATGCAGCCAAGAACGAACGCCTCGAGCCGGACCCGTTCCGGCGACTTGCCGAGCGAGGCGGCGGCAACCTCGTCCTCGCGGATCGCCTTCAGCATCCGGCCCCAGGGGGACTTCACGATCAGTTCCAGGGCCGCGATGGTCAGCCCCACGACGATCGCGACAATCGCCAAATAGAGCGAATTCTGAATCAGCGGCCCCTCGGCCCAGGCCTTGGTCGGGTTCGGAATGCCGATGAGGCCGAGCGTGCCGCCGGTCAGGTATTCCCAGTTAAGGCAGACGAGCTGGATGGTCACAGCGATGCCGAAGGTTGCGACGGCAAGGTATTCGTGGCGAAGCTTCAATGTCGCAAGGCCGACAAAGAGGGCGCCGATGCCCGAGGCGATCATGGCGCCCGCCAACCCGACCACGAAGGGCAGTTCGAACCCGCCGAACACGGCGTCGCGCGAGGGTCCGGTCAGGATCGCCATCGTATAGGCGCCGATCGCAATGAAGCCGGCAACGCCGGCATTGAACAGCCCCGTGAAGCCCCACTGCAGATTCAGACCGAGGACGGCAACGCCGAATGTCAGCGAAAGGATCAGGAAGAAGACAAGATAGGAGACGACGCCGATCACCGGGAACGCTCCCCGAATATGCCTTGCGGCCGAAAATAGAGGATGGCGACGATCAAAAGAAACGGAACCGCAGGTTTGTAGGTTGTCGGGATGATCATCACCGAGAGGTTTTCCGACAGCCCCACGATCAGTCCGCCCAGCACTGCGCCGTAAAGGCTGCCCGCGCCGCCCAGAATCGCCGCGGCGAACAGCGGCAGGATCAAGCCGAAGCCGAGTTCCGGCCGAAGCTGCACCGTTGTCCCGTAAAGCACCCCGCCCAACGCGGCCCCGGAGGCGCCGATGATCCAGACGCAGGTGATGATCCGGTCGACATTGATGCCGCTGACCCGAGCAAGATCGGGATTTTCCGAGACGCCGCGCATGGCAATGCCCGTGCGGGATCTGGTCATGAACAGATGCAGCGCCGCAACCACGAACATGGTCAGGACCAGGAGGAACACCTGATCCGGCATCACCCGGACGTTGCCGGGCAGGAGAACCGCGAACTGCAGTTCGTTGGAATAGTAGATCGGATCCGAACCCCAGATGAGCTGAACCAGATGCCGCAGGATCAGCGCAACACCGAAACTGGCGAACACCATGGTCATCTGCCCTGCTGCACGGCTCAGCCGATCAAAGACGAACCGGTGCAGGAGAATTGCGATAACGGATGTGGCAGCGCAGGAGCACAGCATGGCGAGCAGGAGGGCGGGGCCGAAGGAGAACGGGCCGATCGTGCCGTCGAGGAACCCGCCGAAGGACAAAAAGAATGCCAGGAAGACCAGGGCGCTGTAGGCGCCCCAGGTCAGCAGTTCGGAATGGGAGAAGTTCGCAAACCGAAGCAGCTTCATGGTGAAGCTGAGCCCGATGGCGCCGAGCGAGACGATGGCGCCGCTCAGGATGCCGTCGGCGATGTGCTGCAGTATCATTCCACACCCCCAGGTCCGACCGCGTCGCGTCTCTGCCCGAGGAAGATCTCGCCGATCTCCTCATCCGACAGGAGAACGGAGGCGAGCCCGTCGAGCCGGTTGCGACCTTCCGCCAGGACATAGCCCCGGTCGGAGTTCCGCAGCGCAGCCTTGGCGTTCTGCTCCACCATCAGGACCGCAGCGCCGCGTTCGGAAAGCCCGCGCACGACATCGAAGAGCTCGCCTGCCGCCGTCGGCGAGAGCCCGGCGGTCGGCTCGTCCAGAAGCATCAGCCTCGGCTTGGTCAGCAGGGCCCGGGCGACGGCGAGAATCTGCCGCTGACCGCCGGAGAGAACCCCTGCCTTCTCGTGCATCCTTTCCTGCAGAACCGGGTACATCCCGTAGATTTCCCTGATCCGCTCCATCGCAACGGATTTCGGCATCGGCGCTCCGCCCATGATCAGGTTCTCGTGGATGGTCAGCGTCGCAAAGACATTTTCGGATTGCGGCACGAACCCCACGCCTTCTGCGGCCAGCCGGTGTGCCCTCCTGCCGGTTATGTCGCGGCCGTGCAGACGAACCGCCCCGGAAGTGACCTCCACCAGACCCGCGATCGCCTTGACCAGTGTTGATTTTCCTGCACCGTTCGGTCCGATGACCGACACGACCTCGCCTGCTTCGACATGGGCGGATACCCCGTGCAGGATCGGCAGATCGGGCGCGTAGCCTGCGACGACATCGATCGCCTCCAGCGCCGGGCCGCCGTTCACGGCAAGTCCCCAAGATAGGCGTCCAGCACGGCCGGATCGCGGCGGGCGCCAGCCGGATCACCCGAATAGAGCAGCCGCCCCTGCGCCATCACCAGGATCGGATCGCAAACCGACATGACCACATCCATGTTGTGCTCAATGATCAGGAATGTGTAGCCGCGCGCGTTCAGCTCCTTGATCTTGTCGACGAGCGTCAGCATCAGGGTCGGATTCACCCCCGCCGCCGGCTCGTCCAGCAAGATGATCTTCGGATCGGCCATCAGCACCCTTGCCAGCTCTAGGAGCTTCAGTTGTCCGCCGGACAGCGTGCCGGACTGGTCGCGGCCGACCTGTGTCAGCCCGCAAAATTCAATTATGTCCTCTGCCCGCCTTCGGGCCTCCCGTTCCTCGCGTGCGACCGTTCCGGGGCGCAGCCAGTTGTTCCAGAACCTCTCCCCCGACTGCCGGTTCGGCACCAGCATGACGTTTTCCAGGACCGACATTTCGGGAAACGGTCGAGGAATCTGAAACGTGCGCGCCAGCCCCTCGGCGAAAATCCGGTGCGGCGGTCGGGTATGAATCTGGACTTCTTCGAGCAGGACCTCGCCTGAATCGGGCTTCATGAGTCCCGCCATAGTATTGAAGAGCGTTGTCTTTCCGGCTCCATTCGGCCCGATCAGCCCGCAGATCACGCCGCGCGGCAGTTCGAACGAAATCGAGTCGACGGCGGTAAAGCCCCGGAACCGCTTCGTGACGCCGCGGACCTGCAGAAGAGGGCCTGCCACGGTCACGTCGCCTCGACGCGCGAGGCGGAGGCCATGCGGTTGTCCCCCCTGTTGAGATTGTACTTCATGATCCGCCCGTGTCGTCCGGAAATGTCCCGTTCGAGACCGTAGACCGGCCCGGCCGGCCCCTCCGCCCGGTTTCGGACCGCTTCGATCGCGGCGCGATCCTCGTCGGCCAGCTCCAGTTCGAGGGCGTGCAGGACTTGAGGCAGCCGGTCGGCATAGCGTGCGCCGACGATGGCGGCGGCGATGTTGGGGCTGTCGAGCGTCGCCTTCAGCGCGATGGTCGAGATCTCGGCCCCGTGGCGGTCGGCAACCGCGCGCAGCGCCGCCAGCAACTCCTGGAACAATGTCCAGCCACCGAATTCCTCGATGATCAGGCGGTATTTCACGAGGCTCCGATTCCCGAAGTCGAACCCCGGATCCGGCCGGGACAGCCAGGCATCGGTCAGGAAGCCGCCGGCGAGAACGCCGTAGGCGAACAGATGGACGCCGCGTTCCCTCGCCAATGCGGCGAAATCGCCCGAGGCACGCCGGTCAAGAAGCGAGCACTGCACCTGTGCCGACGCAATATCGGTGACGTTGCAGATCTCGGCCAGATGCGGGGCGTCGAAATTCGTCACGCCAATCAGGTTTATCTTGCCTTTGCGGCGCAGCGCATCCAGCTGCTCCACCGCCTCGACATGACCGGGGACGCCGTAGTCCCACCAATGGAATTGCACGAGATCCAGCCGTTCGAGTCTCATTCGGGCGAGCGATCGGTCAATCCCTGCCTCGACCCGCGCCGGGGACAGCACCGCCAGGCTGTCACGGTCGGGGACGAATTTGGTGTGTATCCTGACGCGATTCAACCGGTCCTGCCCGCGGGTTCTCGCGAGCTCGGTTCGGAACCGGCCGAGCATTTCCTCGACGCCTGTATAGATGTCGGCACAGTCGAAGGTGTTGATCCCGGCATCGGCGAGGAGAACCATGTCGGAAACCGCCCGGACCGCATCGACCCGGCCATGGTCGCCCGAAAGCTGCCAGCCGCCCCTGATCACCTTCGAGATCGAATGGCCGGGCCGAACCTCGACCATCGGCACCGTCACTGCGCACCCTGGCGTGTGGTCCGTTTCCGAATCGCCCCCATTTCCGCTTTTCCGCCGCATTTCCGCGGGGACACCATAGCCATCTGACTGCGATTGAGAAGGGCCAATCGTAACTTTGCAAAACCAAACCAGCACAGCAATCACCGACAGACACTACCCCACCTGGTACAGCGCGGCCCAGCTTCTGGCCGTGATTCGCACGATCTCCCCGGTGTCGGAGGTCAACCCGTTCCAAACCTACTCGACGGCTCTCCTGACATGGTCGGCGCTCCCGATCACCCGGTTGGCGAAGTGGCGGTGCTTCTGCACCGAGAACAGCGTCTCGATCCGGCTTGGCTGCGGGCAGTATGGCTGCAGAAGCAGTAGCGGGAGATGTCTTGATTTCCGTTGACACCGAACGGGTCGGGCCATTGAATCGGGGTTCCAAATCGACCCCACCGTCCCTTCGCGGGGCCAATTGCCGCCTTGGGCACGGTGGGAAAAATGAGAGGGCCGGCCTTCGCGTCGGCGCTTTTCGTCTCTGGTTGGGAGGTCGCCGATGGGGATGACCGCAGTGTTCATCGACGGGGCGTAGCTTGAGAAGGTGCATCAACACGACCGCGCCAAGGCGCGAATCAATTTCGGAAAATTGACCAATGCCATGGTCGGCGAGGGCGGCGAACTCCTCCGAGCCTACGACTACCACTGCCCGCCGTACAGTTGAAACCCACCATCAGAAGACGAGGTTGAGCGGTACAGAAAGCGAGATCGCTTCATCACTGCGTTCGGGCACATCCTCAGGTTTGAGGTTCGCCTGGCCAGGCTGGTGTTTAGGGGAGTCGACGAGAATGGCAACCAGATATTCCGGCAAAAGCGCGTCGACATCATGCTGGGGGTGGACATGGTGCTGCCGTCCCTGAAGCAGCGCGTCTCGAAGGTGGCGCTGCTGTCGGGGGACAGAGACTTTACCCCGCGGTGGCGGCGGTCAAAGCAGAAGGGGTCTACACGACGGTGCGGCACGGGAGCTGCTCCGAGCAGACCAGCCCCAGCGACGACCTACTCCAGGAATGCGACGAGCAGCGAGAGCTAACGCTACAAGATATCCAGTCGATTCTCCTCTAGCCTCAGTTCCCAACGGCCGCAATCGATGTGAATCCTGCCACCCGACTCACAGGAAGCTGATCCTCAGCCGATGGTCCCTGAGCCACGGGACGGCAATGTCGGTTTCATCGTAGGATGCATCGGGCAGGAACGGGTTGTTCGCCCGTCGGCCAATCCGGACATCGATGCTGTCGTTGTCGACCGTGATGTCCGCTAGTGCCTTTATGCAGTTCCGGAACAGCGTGCGCGACTTCGCGGTCTGCTTGCCGTTGACGACCCGCACGGCCGGCAGCCAGTAAAGACCGTTGGCCGTGAGGGCGAGCTGGAAATCAAGATCAATCCTCATCGGCACCGCTGCGGACAGCGCGTCCATGCGGAGGAAGTCATGACTTCGGCCATGGCGTTCTCGATCACTATCCTTCGGGCATGGCGGTCGAAGAGCTTTCCTGCGGATATCCTCATCTGGTTGGTGAACAGCAGGGTCGGGCGCCTGTGGTCCAGACCGCACACGGCGAACTGGTGGATTTCCCCGGGAAAGCCAGAAATCCTGACGCACCGGTCGAGAAACCAAGGCGTGCCGTAGATGCATCCGACCTCACCGCCGCCGACCCGGGCGGTCCTACCCTTAAGCTGCTGTTCGACCGGTAGGGCGGAAGCCCAGCCCTATTCGCCCGCCATGCCCGGCGCGGAATTGCCGTGATCAACTGGCCAAAGGGTCCGCGGACAACGACTGGCCGGAGGAGGATTCCCGCGCGGCCCAGGTTCCGATCACCGGCCCGGGCGGCGTGCGCACCGAGGCGGCCCGGCTCGCCGAGAGACAGGTCAGGCGAGGTTTGCCAGATTTGTCGGCTGCCGACCTCCAACCGCATCATGACCGCAGCGCTCCGGGCCCTGTCCAGCATTGACATTCATCCCGGCCAACCGCTGTCGCGCAGGTCCTCAAGGCCCTGGTCGCAATAGCGCTTCACCTGGTCGTACAGGTTCTTGGCATCAACGCCGACGTCGCCCGTGGCAGCAACGCCAGAACTTGCACTTCGATGCCGGCACGTTCAGTTCCTTCGGTGTGTATTCGGTGCGCGAGACTACGACTTTGGCGGAAGTGCTGTTCTCCTTCCGGTTGCCACCAAACACGGAATGCATGACGGCTTTGCGGATCACGCGGACCATAATGGAGTGCATCGCATTTTGATGTTCCCGAGTTGTTCGAGCGCATACATTCACTTGGATTGACAAGACATGGAACGCGCCTGCAAATTGGGCTAACTTCACCCGTGACAGGCACCTGCAGGACGATTGCATGCTGACCAACACAAGGCACGCCGGCTACTTCCTCTACCATTCGATCGGCATGTATCCGGGCAAGGAAGATGAACTTGCTGCAGCCACCGCCGAGTTTGCCGAGGTCTGGGCTTCGCCGAACGACAAGCAATGGGGCTACGTGCTGCTGAGGCGGCAGGACTTCATCGACTACTGGCGGCGGATCATCAATGTTCCGAAAGGCTCGACCACGACGTGCGAGAGCGTAACCGAGGGCGTTTACAAGCTGATGCGGTCGCTCCCCGAGGGGATGCTGAAGGGGAAGCGCGTCCTAATTGCAGCCGACTGCTTTCCGTCGATTCATTTCCTGTTGGCCGGGTTGGCGCCGAAGATGGGGTTTGCCCTCGACACGGTTGAGCGAACCGATGGCAAGGCGTGGGTGGAGGCCGAGGATTTCGTCTCCCGCTGGGGACGCGATGTCGGACTGGCGCTGCTGACATGGGTTACCTCCACCGCCTCGTCCCGGGTTGACCTGGCGCCCCTGGTGGCGCACGGGCGCGAAATGGGCAGCATGATCGGGGTCGACATTACCCAAGCGGCAGGGCTCATCCCGTTCGATGCAATGAACCCGCGGGTGGATTTCGTCGTCTCCACCAGCCTCAAGTGGATGTGCGGCACCCCCGGGGCCGGCATCCTCTATGTCGACAAGTCCCTCGTGCTCGACCTGGAACCGGAAGGCCGGGGCTGGTTTTCCCAGAACAACCCTTTCTCATGGGATCTCGACAAGTTCGAATACGCCCCCGACATCCGCCGCTTCGACGGCGGCTCGCCGGGATCCGTTGCGGCGGTTGCATCATTGCCTGCCCTGAAATGGCACTCGGAGCAGGACCATTCCGAGATCGCCGCCTGGAACCGGAAGCTGGTCGACAGGATCATCGCCCGGGCCGACTCGCTGGACCTGCCGCTTCATTCACCGCGCGAGGCGGGCCGGCGCGGCGGCTCCGTCATGCTTCGGTTCCCCGACAAGCCCGAGGCCGCCGCTACCGTCGGGGCGCTGGGCGTCGAGGGCTATTCGGTCGATTTCCGGGGGGCCTTGGTTCGCCTTTCACCCGGCAACATGACCGCGGCGGAAACCATCGACACCGTCTTCGACATCACCGAAGAGGTTCTGAACCGCCGCAAATCCCGAATGGCGGCCAGGGGCCCGCAGAAAGGAGCCGACATGGAACCCGCAAGCCTGCTCGGCCAGCTTGGAACGATGCTGATGTCAGGCCAGGTCCGGATCGTCGACTGCACTGCGACACTGGGCCCGGACACACCGATCCTGCGCCTGCCGAAGGACTTTGCTAGGAACACGCCGAAGGTCGAGATCCACAGGATCAGCAAGTACGACGCCGACGGACCGTTCTTTGCTTGGAACTGGATGGTGCTAGGGGAACACTCCGGCACTCACTTCGACGCTCCTCGTCATTGGATTTCCGGCAAGGATTTCGATGACGGCGACACCGATACCCTCGATGTTCAGCGGCTCATTGCGCCGGTCAACGTGATCGACTGCTCGAAGATGGCCGCGGAGGACCCCGACTTCCTGCTGACCGCCGACGACGTGAAGGCCTGGGAGGCCGAACATGGCGAGATCAATCCCGGTGAATGGGTGGTCATGCGCACCGATTGGGACAAGCGGTCCCATGACGAGGAACTCTTCCTGAACGAGGATCCCGACCCGCATGAGGACGGCTCGCACAGCCCTGGGCCGACGACGGAATGCATCGACTATCTCTTGGGCAAGGGCATCGTCGGCTGGGGGACGCAGTGCGTCGGAACCGATGCCGGGATGGCGGGGAAGTTCTCGCCGCCCTACCCTGCGCACAGCTTCCTGCATCGCGACAACTGCTTCGGCCTAGCCTCCCTCGCCAATCTTGATCAGCTGCCGCCCAAGGGCGCCATCCTCATGGCGGCACCATTGAAGATCGAGCAGGGCACCGGCTCGCCAATCCGAGCCCTCGCCCTCGTTCCGCAGGGCTGATGGTCGAGCGTCGTTCAAGTCTGAGGTCGAGCATCTGCGCCTCGGCGCAGGGGAGACCTTCACGGGCGAGGGCATTCTGGCGATCACCAAGGCCCTGCTGGAATCCGGCGTGGGCTATGTCGGCGGCTACCAGGGTGCGCCGATCTCTCACCTGATGGATATGTGCTTGCCGATGCACAGGAGCTGCTGGCGGAACTCGGAGTGCGTTTGGAGGCGAATGCATCGGAAGCGGCGGCCAGGGCAATGCTGGCGGTATCGGTGCATTATCCGATTCGCGGCGCGGTGACCTACAAGGGCGCAGTCGGGGTGAACGTTGCCTCGGACGCATTTGCGAACCTGTCCTCCTCCGGCGTCAATGGCGGGGCGCTGATCATAGTCGGCGAGTATGAGCAACCACATTAAATGAAGCAATTGAAATGAGTTGATCGGCGGAACTCGCACTCGAACACGAGCCGAAAACAGTATCGTATTATCTGCACGCCTCACCGAGAGCCTTCTGACGAGAGAATTGGATCGTGAACTCCTGTTGGACCCGACTTCGGATTTCACCGTACAAGAATTCGAATAGCTCGCCTTCGGTCCTGCCTGGTACCGATCAACAGCCAAAGGAACAGGGGACGAGGAATCAGTTGATTGCAGAACGATGCCTGTGATCACGTCGGCGAATACCCTTCATTCGATTTCATAACACGGCCCTGGTTGGCGGCGATCGGAGCCAGGCATTGATTACGTAGGCCATTGGCCTATATGTGGGGATGGAATTCGAATGGGACGAGTCCAAAAACAGCGCCTGTTTCGAGCGTCGCGGATTCGACTTCGCCTATGCCGTCCGGGCTTCCTAGATCCGCGGCGGATCGTCGTGCAGGATCGCCGGCGGGACTGTTGACAGAAACTAAAAAGCGCGGCCATTTGATTATTTGGGGCGCGTTTTCGGCCTGCTTGGAAAAAGATGCGAGTGGCGTGTTTTCGGTTCCCGTCCGGTGCTTTTGGAGCCTAGGTTCGGTCTT
>MKWU01000218.1_pt1 | contig 108289 bp, 91 predicted proteins | sample 809101 | NCBI WGS metagenome assembly MKWU01 (sample SAMN05860141, study PRJNA318959) | sponge metagenome | host: Aplysina aerophoba | place: Slovenia: Piran, Adriatic Sea, Gulf of Piran | collected 2013-05-07
GCCGTAGATGCGCTCGGCGGCCTTCAGCAGGATCGCCCCGCCGTCGGAACTGGCCTGCTCCTGGTTGAACTGGGCGAACAGCGGCTTGTCAAACAGTTCCGGGAACAGAACAGTCTGTGGTACAGTGCCGGTTGTCACGCAAGGGCCTCCGTGATGGCGCAAGTGGTTGTTAACACTGCACTTGTACCACACGGGGGCTTTTGTGTCTGTACCGGAATCGGAACACGCCACGAATTTTCCGGGCTAGCGTAGAATACCCGTAGTCCGCTCCCTTTAACCTCTTCCGGTTCGTGAAGACGATAGCTCAAGGACCTGATGACGATAGTATGACAGAAGTGCAGCCGAAAAAGCCGGAAAAATCACCAGACGACTTTTGCCCGGTTTCAATCAAACTGAGATCGGTCGGTGAGGGCGACATGGCCATCGTGGCCGAAAACGCTGATGGGAACTATCGCGGCATCAAGGTTGACCCACGCAGCCTTCCGATACTCAAACGGGCACTTGCCGTTGGGCGTGGCCGTTTGTTGGACTATTGGCGCACTTACGACACCGAACGTGGGGGTGACTATATGTTATGGGACATTTGCAGGATCTGTACAGCAATCACGAAGTGTCCCGGCCTTCCGCCATTAAAGCGGCTGGTAGAGTTCGATGGCCCTTACAATATTATGCACAACGCCTACCAAGCGGAACTTATGGCGGAGGCCAGTCAAAGATTCCCGGGTGCAGTCAGAATTCCGAGTGCAAGAAAGGACATAAAGCGTGGGGACTTTGAGATCATTGGCGATACCTATAGGCGGTTTGAAGTCAAGGCCGTCCATCGCGTCGCGACGATTGAGCTCTATGACACTGGTTGGGCCCTTGATCCAGACTTTGCTGAGTTTCTCCCGAGACGACTGCAAAGTCTACAGCGTGAAGCTATTCGACAAGTCGGACCGGAAGGCACTCTCGTAGCGATTCTCTGGTGTGACTCCGCGGGCGAAATCGTTCGGCGAGTGCTTGCAGATCGCGAAATATCTGTCGGCGATGTGTTCGTCTCTGGCTCGACTATCCTTGGCGTCCGCGATGCTGAAGGCCAAGACAGGTGGTTTCGTCTCAACAATGGATTAGATGACAGTGTTGCCGCTGGACTAGCAGGAGAACTTCGGGACGCCGTGTTTCCAAACGCGAAGGTTTCTTTTAGTGGGAACTTCAAGAGTGTGACGAACACACACCAGTGGACGGCCCTGGGGAGAGTGGTCAAAATAAACAATCGCGCAACACCGACTGATTACGATGACGAGGAGTTCAGCGAGTACCGTTCCAGGCCGATGTCTGTGATCCCCACAGTGCACCTCAAGAAAGCCAGTGATGTTCTGGAGTACGCCGAACGCCAACGCGATCGGTTTTTGTCTCTGATATCGGAGCATCCTGTTGACGACAGGGTGCATTCGTACCGTGAACTTTTTTCTGATGAAAGATTCATGTGTGCGTTCCGATGGGCTGGGCTCGTTGGCTTGTCAATTGATGGGTTAGTTAGTTCTTTCGGAACAGAAGTAATTGGCAAGGCGATAGGGAGAGACGTCGAGAAGATAGCCGGCACCATTTTTGCCTGCCAAGGCATGTTGTGTGGATCCGTGCCGAGCAAGTCCATGGCTGACCGGATCGTGCTCCTCGTTTCATCTCAAGACAGGACACTTCCGGCGCGCGTTTTGCGGAGACTGACAAAGGGTCTGCGCCGACTGCTGAGCGATGAACTTGCCTTACGCTCAGAGGATATGGGAATCACGCGGTCGCAAAGTCGGGAGTGAAGTTGGCCTCGGGACCTCGTGTATCCCGACCCGCGCTGCGGCACGGATGAACGCACGGAGGACGGTCGATGTCGAGGACGGTCCAATGGCCCCCACCGCTTCCAGATCGGCCAGCGCCTCTGCAGCGGGTGCACTGAGCGGAATCGTCCGCGTGCGGCTGCCCTCGCCCGTGTAGAACGACGAGCGTCTGCGTCGAACCGTTCTGTGCTCGGGCCGGTGGCGCATCAACTCTCTGGGCCGCAGACCGGTGAAGGCAGTCGTCGCACTGGCGGGGCTGTTCCGTCCCGTCGACCTTGTTCTCGATGACGAGCGTGAAGTCCTCGCCCCACACGACGAGGTCAGCCTCTCTGTCGTTGCGCCACTGCGAGAACCCCACCCCCCTGACTGCCAGGGACGCTGGTGCCGGCTCCCCCGTGCAGTGTTCCACCAAACGCCTGACCAGCCCACAACCGAGTCCGTGGCGGCCGGTCGGCTTCAAGAGCCACCGGAGCATGCGTGAATGCGTGTTTTCGGCGCGGGCCTGATCCATGATGGCGAGGAAGTCCGACGGTCCGGTCACCCACAGGCCGTCGGAAACGAGACGGTCGTGCTGGCGTCGCATCTCCGACATCGCCACGCGCCAAGCGGCCATGAGCACCCGCGTCCGGCGCACCGAGATCTCGCCCCATTCGCGTTCCATCGCACGGAACTGCGCCTCCCACAAGCGGACTCGATCAACCGGTGTGACACCAAGGGACATGGCGGGCGCCGATCGTAGCCAACCCCAGGCAGGAACGCGAGCATCATGCGGATCCTCGATGGCGAGGATGAGTTGTTCGGCGGTCGGCGGGACCGCGCTCTCGCGCCGGTAAAGGTAAAGACGACGCAGCCCATCGTCTGCGAGGCGTCGCGGCCCTCTACACGGCCGGCGCCCGTGTTCTGGTGGCCGGCGCCAGCGTGGTCGATGGCCGGACGCATACCGACGGCCATAACCGGCCTCGAGCCGGCGCGAGCGGCGTGTCACCCTTTCAGGGCCGGAGCGAAGCGAAGGAGGCGTGCAGCGCCTTGACACGCCGCTCGCAGAGTCTAACTCTCGCGCGTCGCCGTGGCCGGAAACGGCCGACGATGTCGACGAGCCACGGGCGCGGCGGGAGTGCGGTTCGACGCCGGCCTACCGGGATGCTGGCCCGGCACGGCCTGGACAGCTCCGGGAAAGCTGCCGAAGCCGCGCAGTTCGACCTTCTCCCCTCGGCAGAGCGACTCGGCGATGCTGCGGAACACGGTCTCGACGATGACTTCCGCGCACTTCTTCGTGACGTCGGCGACGTCGGCCACCAGCTCCAGGAGCGCCGCCTTCGTCAGGGTGCCGCCGGTCACGGGTTGATCTTGCATCAGAGAGGCTGCTCCCGGGCGCCAAGCGAGATCTTCGCCGCCAGCGGCGACCTTGTGCGGAATCGGTGACGGCGCGTTTGTCGGGGGCGACCTCGCATCCCAACGCCTCGGCGAGAGGCTCGACCTGCTGGCCTTGGACATGCACCTTGGCCAACGCCGCCCGGCAGTTGGTTCGCCTCGGCTCTAACGTCTCTCGACCTGTCTGATTCCCTGATGGCTCCCTTGATGTAGTGCGACCGAGTGTCGAAGATGCGTTCAATCGTGGTATTGCTCCGACCCTGCAATATGCGACAGTTCGCTCATGACCGCTTCTCTACGTGCCTGGGCCGCAGTATCGTCGGTATGGTGTTTTGCATACTCGGCTAGATAGAGGAGCTCGGCATAGAGTTGTAGTGCCTTCAGATCCAGAAGCACATTCGGTGATCCGAGATTGTGACGCTCCCAGTTCCGGACCTCAAATGGGTTTTTGTAGTACGGCACTGCTTCAAGTGGCGTCAGGTCGTAGCCAAGTGTTCGTAGAAAAGTCTTTAGCTGCTCCGGTGCTCTTTCGTCTGACTCTCTATAGTATTCTAGCAGCGCTTCGACGTCCTTGGTCTTCGCGCGAAGATCTCTGAATACTTGAGTTCCGCTTCTGCCCGGCTTTAGCTCAACCGCGAGATCAGGCACTGGGTGTGCCTCTTGGAGTCTGATCAACGTGGACCAGTACGACTCCATTTCACGTTCCACCTCGGAAACGATGGAGGCGTCAACCTCGAAACTAGTTCCTGACACCATCGATTCGTGCTCGGCTTTCAGCTGCCGAAGCCGCGCGACAGTGTAAGTCTCAACATTGGAGTCAATACGGCGATGGTGAGCGTGGCAAAGAAGAAGGAGGTTGTTGTAACTCCGACGTTCTTCTTCGACACTGCTTGGATTATAGCGAGGCCCGCGTGGCTCTGCAGCTTCAATGTGGCAGATTTCGCCGACGTAGAGGTTGTCGTCTTCTACGATCTTGTGCTTGCACCCGGGAAACGCGCAAATATTCCCGGACTTCGCGAACAAGGCCCTGATTGTTGAGCGCGTAGGAGACTGCCGGGACATGAGATTTGGGCGGTGCTCAGGCTGCGACGACAGGCGTTGGTGTCGTCGTGCCTGCCGGCGCACAGCACGGCGTTCAGCCCGCCACCACGAGGGGTTTGATGGTGTTGACGTCCGCATCCGCACGGGCAAGATCGAGGTCGTACATCCGTTGGAGATTCAGCCAATACTCCCGCGTCATGCCCAGGGCTTGGCCGGTGCGGAGGGCGGTGTCCGCTGTAGCGGAACGACGGCCGCGGAGGATGTCGTGGATCCGGCGAGGCGGGACCTCAATCGCTCGCGCCAAGCGAGATCCACTGATCTCCAGCTCGCCGAGGATCTCCGCCAGATGTTCTCCGGGGTGGATCGGGTCGCTGTCCATGGCTCCTCCTCAGTGGTAGTCGGTAACTTCGATCTCGCGGGCGCCGCGGTCCGTCCAGCGGAAACAGATGCGTCACTGGGCGTTGATCCGGATGCTGTGCTGCCCCTCCGGATGCTGTGCTGCCCCTTCCGGTCTCCGCGCAACGCCTTGAGGCGGTGGGAGGGAGCACAGCCGCAACGTCTGAAAGCGCCGCCGCCGCGACCACTCGCTGAAGACGCACGCGCGCCCTGCACTGGATCTCAGCCGGGAGCCGGGGAACCGGCCGGCCCTCGAAGACCCGCTCCAAAGCGGAGTCCCTGAACCGGTTCACTTGCTTGATGCTATCGCGCTTGGGCACCGTGCGTCGAGGTCGCCGCGGCGGCCGTCCGGTCCCGATCAGGAGCCCGGCGCATGGAATCGGACCCCGCGCCGGTAGCAGGCTCATCCTGACACCCGTTCCGTGCGCCATGTGCGTCCGGTAGTGACGATCGGCTTCACCCGCCTAGCGAGCCTAGCGGCCTAGCGGCGGTAGCGGCGGTTTCCAGCGCGGCGCAACGGGCCACGGCTCCGTTCAGGCCGCCACACGTGGCGAGCGCCGCTTCATCGAGCGTCGCCACGCCTTCCGGACCGACGCGATCTCTTCGTCAGGGCGCGCCCGCTCGGCAACTCTAGCGCTCACGGCCTCGAAGCGCCCGTCAGCCGTAGCCGTCCCGGACACCCAGCCGTCGAGCACCCGTCCCGCTGCCGCCAGCCGCTCCCGGTCGCGGCCCACGAAGACGACATCGACAGCGCGTCCTGCCGCCAGCAGGGCGGCCCACAACCCACCGCATGCTGCCCGCCCCAGGTCCGCAAAGCGCTGTGCGACGCCTCCTCCGGCTCGACGAACACAAACGTGGCCGGCCCGGCGTCGAGCGCCAACGGGAGCCGGTTGACGAAGGGCCGGCGGCGGGCACCGTCTGTGCCGACGTACACCCGGCCCGGCCACACGTCCTCCGGCACCCCTGCGGCCGTGAAGGCCGCCGCCTTCTCGCCGTCGGTCGGCAGCCACGGCGCGTCGAGGTGGTCGATCACGTAGTCGAGCGCCAGCGCCTGGCGCAACGCCACCGCCGGCGTCGCGTCGCGCCGGGAACGGAGGTGCTGCACGCCCAGCTCCCGGTACAGCGTCTGGTTGTTGGCGGTCTCGATGATCCGCGGAATTCTGTATTTCCGTCGACCACAAGATGATGTGGTCGCCGGTGCATCGTCAGGCGAACAGCGTGCGCGTGTACTCGCCCTCGTCAAGGCGCCTCGCTACGCTCGGCCCCCGCTTCGCGGGGTTGACAGCCTTGACGAGGGCTCCGCGCACGCTTCGTCCAGACTGGCTCTTGCCGACGATGCCCAATCCCGAGGCCCTACATGTTGTGGTGGTCGACGAACTGTTCAGAAGGACGCCCTTTCGCGCGACCGTTGACACTGGTCCACGATCCGGCACAGCTTCAGGCCGGACGCGTTCCAGCGCTCCTCGACCGCCGCCTTGCCGCAACGGCGCACGAACGGCGGCCCAGCTCCGGATGCGACCGCCCGAAGAAGGCGAAGTTCTGCGGCCGGAGGAACACGCCGCCGTGCAGGCACACCAGCGCGAGCCACTCGCCGTCGCGTCCGGTCCAGCCCGGCGCCCCGAGCGAGGAAAGCCGGTCCCCGAGATTGCGGATCTCTGCCGCCGCCTTGTCCGGCCTCCGCTCGCTACGCTCCGCCTCAATGCCGCTCCGCGGGGATCTGGGGATCCGCGGATCCGGATCCGGGGATCCGGGATCCGGGATCCGGGTGGATCCGGGGATCCGGGGGATCCGGGATCCGGGTAACCGTTCGGTGAACCCGGTATGGACGTGGGAGCGGGCCAACCGGACGCTGGCGTTGTCGACGGCCAGCACCGGTCGGATGTCCCTGCGCAGGAGAGCCCCGGACCGGATCGGCTCGCTGTGCGACGATGCTTGCCCGACTGCCGGAACGCCGGATACCGGCTTGGCCGAACGGTTACGGATCCGGGTAACCGTTCGGTGAACCCGGTATGGACATGGGAGCGGGCCAACCGGACGCTGGCGTTGTCGACGGCCAGCACCGGTCGAATGTCCCTGCGCAGGGAGAGCCCCGGACCGGATCGGCTCGCTGTGCGACGATGCTTGCCCGACTGCCGGAACGCCGGATACCGGCTCGGCGGAACGGTTACGGATCCGGAGCTGACGTGACACCAACTCGGCGATCCTGACATCGTGGTAATTCGCGTGGTAAGCACCCTTCCTGTATTCCCATAACCTGTTTTATTTCAATATGTTATGTAAACATCAGTTCTGTAGCGCGAACACGAACAGGTTGTTGCCCGCGCTGGGCCGAAGTTCCGGCGTCAGGCGCGTGAAGCCGGACGCGGTCCCCGAAGCGCCCGTGCTCACCGCCACGTACTGCCGGCCGTCCACTGCATAAGTGATCGGGAAGCCGCTGACCGGCGAGCCGAGGTTGATCTCCCACAGCACCTCGCCCGTCTCGTCGTCGTGGGCGCGGAAGCGGCCGTTCGTATCGCCGCCGAACACCAGCCCGCCGCCGGTCGCAACGAGAGACATCGTCGCCGCCCGCTGCTCGTAGAGCCACTCCGTTGTGCCGGTCTCGGCCGAGATCGCCTGGATGGTGCCGAGCTGATCGGTGCCCGGCGCGAGCTGGTGGCGCAGCGCCAGCGCGTAGTGGATGCGCGCCTGACGCGTAGCCATCATGCGGGCGCAGGTGTTGCGCAACGGCATGTACATCCGGTTGGTCCGGGGGCTGTAGGCGCCGGCCTCCCAGTCCTTGCCGCCGAACCAGGTCGGGCAGGTCAGCACCTCCTGCCCCTCGGCGGTGAAGATGAGCTCCGTGTTCTCGGTGACCGCGCCGGTCGCGCCGTCGATGGCGCTGATGACGTTCTGCGTCACCGTCGGGCGCGCCCACAGGAACTCGCCCGTCTCGCGATCCAGCGTGTAGACGACGCCGGTCTTACCCGGAATCCCGGTGATCACCTTGCGCACCTCGCCGCGATTGAGCCGGGGGTTGATCCAGCTCACCGCCGCCGGGTCCGGCGCCACGGCGGTGTCGACCAGCAGCCGCTCGAAGGGATGATCGAGGTCCCAGTGATCGTTGAGGTGCTGGTAGTACCACACGATCTCGCCCGTGTCGCCGTCGAGCGCCAGCGTCGAGTTGTGGTAGAGGTAGTTGTTCTCGATCCCGCCGAGCAGGAACTTGGGTGCCGGGGACGTGACCGACGTGCCGACGTAGACCAGGTTCAGCGCCGGGTCGTAGCTGGGCGCCATCCAGGACCCGACGTGCACCCGCTCCTCGTAGGGAACGCCGCCCCAGGTCTCGTCGCCCGGCTCGCCCGGCGCAGGCACCAGGCGCGTGCGCCAGACCTCGGCGCCGGTCTCCGCGTCGTGGGCGGTGATGACGCAGGCTTCCGGCCCGCCGTGGGGCCGGCAGCTCCGGCCGGAGACTGCCTTGCCGCCGGCGACGATCGGACCCGAGGAGTGCCGGGCGGGGTTCACGAAGTAGTCGAGGATCTGCGTCTCCCAGGCCAGCCGCCCGGTCTCCGCGTCGAGGGCGTACAGGTAGTTGTCGGCGCTGGTGTCGAGGATACGGTTGCCGTAGATCGCGATGTTCCGGTTGGTCATCGACCCGTTGACGTAGTCGTCGATGTCGTCCGGCAGGTCGCGGCGGTACTCCCAGCGGAGGTCGCCCGTCGCCGCATCGATGGCCTGGATGACATCGCTCGGGTTCGGCATGTACAGGACGCCGCCGTAGGCCAGGGGCGTCCCCTCCTGGTTGCCGGCGCCCAGGGCGCGCGTCCACACCATGCGCAGCGTCCCGACGTTCTCGCGATCGATCTGGTCGAGCGGGCTGTAGCCCCAGCCGTCCGGCGTGCGGCGCCACGTCAGCCAGTCGCCCGGCGCCGGATCCTCGAGCATCGCGTCGGTGACGGGGACCAAGGGCGCGGAGGATTCGGCTTGTGCGCCGGCGAGAGGCGGCGTAAGGGCCAGGAGCACCGCGGCCATGAACAGAACGCCTCGCGCAACGAGATACCTGGGATGCATGTCAGCCTCCGTTCCGTCGGATTCGGCCGCCTTCACGACACCAAGCCAAGAACATCACCGAACGCGACCAGCAGGTCGCGCTGCGGCCTCCGATCTCCGCCCAACCGGGCCTGCGTGGAAGTCTACGCCGTTTCGGTGCCGGCACGTCATCGCCCTCGGCCCATCTGCCGTGCGATGCGATTCTCGTGGTGGTCGAACGCAGGCTCGTAGACCTCGACCTCCCCGGGGCTCATGCCCGCCGCGCCGCAACGCGTCCGCCACCGTTCGTCGATGGTCGCCGCCATGCGTGGCGCCATGGCGACGGCGGCATCGCGCTCGATGTCGAAGAACGGGGCTGCGTCCAGCGTGGCCCTCGATGGATGCTGCATTCCCGCTGAGCTCGCTGATGCCCGTTTCCAGGTGGCGCCCACGGTGCGGCTAGTGTTACAGTGCATATGTCGAACTACACAAGTAACACGATGGCGCTCAACATCAGAAACGCGGAAACGGAGCGACTGGCGGCGGACTTGGCCCTGTTGACGGGCCGGACGAAGACCGAAGCGGTGACCGAGGCACTTCGAGACCGTCTGGAACGGCTCAGGCGGGAACGGAGCGGTCGCTCGCTGGCCGACGAGCTCGACGACATCGGGCGGCGATGCGCAAGGCTCCCGGTGCTCGACGGACGCTCCGCGGACGAGATCCTCGGGTACGACGAGCACGGTATTCCCCGCTGATGGTCATCGACACGTCGGCGTTTCTCGCCATTCTGCAGGACGAACCGGATCGCCGTTCGTTCACCGAGGCGATCGGGGCCGCGATCGTACGCCGGACTTCGGCGGCGACCCTCCTGGAAGCCTCGATGGTTCTGCAGTCGCGATACGGGGCGGAAGGCATCCAGCGCCTCGACATGTTGCTGGAATCCGCCGACATCGAAGTGGTGGCCGTCGATCTGGTCCAGGCGCGGATCGCGCGGCGCGCGTTCGTCGACTTCGGGAAAGGACGGCACCCGGCCGGGCTCAATTACGGCGACTGCTTCACCTACGCCCTCGCGCGGCAACTCGTCGAGCCGCTGCTCTGCAAGGGAAACGACTTCGCGCGAACGGATCTGGACCTCGTCCTGCCGCGGGCGCCGCAGACGTAGCGTCGCACGCCGCCACCGTATCGCGACCGGTGGCGGCATGGTCAGGCAAGTGCCCGACGGTCTGCCGCCGGCATCCCGAAGACATCAGTCGGAGGATGCCGCCACGAACTTCTGCACGCGCCCGCTGAGCTGCGCGGCGAACACCTCGCCGTCGTGGGAGACCGTCATCCCGTGACCGCCGCCCCCGCCCGCCAGCTCGGCCAGGATCTCCCCATCGAGGGTACGGAGTGCGCCCCCGGCCCAGATCCGCTGCTCCGGCGTCACGAAGAGCGCCTGCACGCCGGTGAGCTCGGTCCACTGGTCGAGGAACGTCCCCTCGGCGTCGAACACCTGCACGCGGCGGTTGTCCCGGTCGACCGCGTAGACGCGGCCGTCGCCGGCCACGGCGATGCCGTGCGGCAGGCCGAACTCGCCCGGCCCGGTCCCGCGCGAGCCCCACTCGCCGAGGTACCGGCCCTCCTTGGAGAACCGCACGATGCGGGCGTTGCCGTAGCCGTCGCTGACGTAGATGTCGCCGTTCGGGGCGAAGGCGATGTCCGTAGGCAGGTTGAACGTGTCGTGGCCGGCCCCGGAGACCCCCGGCGTGCCGAGGTGCATCAGCAGCTCGCCGGTTTCGCGCAGCTTGTAGACGGCATGGCCGGGCGCGTCGACCACCCAGACGTTCCCCTCGGGATCGACCCGGATGCCGTGCGCGCCGCACGCGTGGCAGCCGGCCGGCCCGTAGACGGCGGTGTAGCCGGACGCGCCGGGCGCCCGGTCCTCCGGCGCCACCCCCATGACCTTGCCGTTGCTGAACAGCCCCTCGCCCCAACTCCGCACGAAGGTGCCGTCCGGCTCGAACACCAGGATCGGCTGCGCGCCGCGGTGCAGCACCAGGATGTTGCCGCCGGCGCCGGTGGCCACGGCGACGACCTGGCCGAAGTTCCAGGCCGAGGGCGTGCCGGCCGCGGTCGTGGCCAGTTTCGGCCACACGGAGACCTCGGTGTAGGTCGCGGCCGGCGGCTGGGCCAGAATCGCGCCGCCCGCCGTGAAGCCGACGACTGCGAGCACGACGGCGAACCGGTGAACGGTGTGCTTTCTCACGGTTGACCTCCGCGGATAAGGTGCTACTCGGGCACGGCGAACACGAATATGCCGTTGCCCTGGCGCGGGTTGCGTTTCTCGGGGATCAGGTCGGCCGGAATGATGCTGGTCCAGCTCGAGCCGCCCAGCGGACCGCCCGCCCCGAAGGCGACGTACTGCCGGCCGTCGACCGCGTAGGTGATCGGATAGCCGTTGGCCATCGTGGTCAGGCGGCTCTGCCAGAGCTGCTCGCCGGTGGCGGCGTCATAGGCGAAGACGTGCCGCTCCCAGTCGCCGATGAAGACCAGGCCCCCACCCGTCGTCAACGCCGCCGTGTTGTACGGGACCCGGAGCCGGTGCTTCCACAGCGTCTCCCCGGTTCGGATGTCGAGCGCCTGGAACTCGCCGAGCTGGTCCGGGGCGTCCGGGTGGAAATGATTCAGCCGGCCCCGCACGCCGCCCGTGCCGCCGCCGCCCGCACGCATCTCCACGGGTCCGAAGGCGGCCGTCTCGCACTGCAGGTTGAGCGGCACGTACAGCGCGCCGGTGTCCGGGTGATACGCCATCGCCCGCAGGGCCTTGAAGCCGCCGGTGCTCGGGCAGAAGAAGAGCATCTCGCCGACGCCCGACACCATGCCCTCGCGGTAGGTGAGCTCGCCGGTCTCGGGATCGACGTCGGCCAGGTTCTGGTAGCCGAGATCGACGGCCTTGGTGAACGCCCCGGTCGTGCGGTCGAGCTCCCACAGGATGCCCAGCTTGCCCATGCTGAACACCGACTGGCGGCCGTCGTAGTCGATCAGGATCCGTTCGAAGGTCTCGTCCATGTCGTGGCTGTCGCCCGGGATGTGCTGGAAGAACCAGCGCATCTCGCCGGTTTCGGGATCGAGAGCCAGGGTCGAGTTGCTGTAGAGCGCATCGCCGTCGGTGCCGCGCGCGTCCCGCGACCACGGCTTGGCCTGGGCGGTGCCGTAGTAGATGAGGCGGTTGACCGGATCGTAGGCGCCCGGAATCCAGGCGTCGCTGCCGGCGCGGAACAGCAGCGGCAGATCGCCCCAGGTGTCGCCGCCGCGCTCCCCCGGCCGGGCGATGGTGGAAGTGCGCCACATCAGCCGCCCGGTGCCACCGTCGACCCCGACGATGTAGCAGGTGTCCTCGCGGAAGCGCTCGCAGCCCCGCAGCCCCGCCACGACCGTGCCGTCGGCGATCACCGGCCCGCTCGAGAACCCGTAACCGTCCTGGTCCGGCGCCACGTCGGTGTCCCAGCGTTCCTCTCCGGTGCGCGCGTCGAGGCCGACGACGTGCGCGTCGACGGTGTTGAGGATGATCAGGTCCTCGTAGATGGCGAGGCTGCGCATCTGCGCGGCGGGCCGCAGCCGCTCGTCCATCTCGCGCCGGTACTCCCAGATGAAGTCGCCGGTGCGCGCGTCGAGCGCCTGCACGACGTTGCCCGGATTGGCGATGTACATCACGCCGTCGTGCACGATGGGGGTGGTCTGCGATACGCCGGGCTCCAGGCCCCAGGACCAGGCGAGCTGCAAATCGCCGACGTTGTCGCGGTCGACCTGGTCGAGCGGGCTGTAGCCCCACCCGTCGAGGGTGCGCCGCCAGTTGAGCCAGTCGGCGGGATCCGGATCCTGCAGCACGGCATCGGTGACCGGCGTGAAGTCCCGGTCCTGCGCCCGTGCCGGGAGCGCGGAGGCGGCCAGCAGGACGGCGGCGATGAACCAGACGAGATATGCGCGAGAGGCCGGAGACGGCATGAGGCCCTCCTTGAGCTTCGAAGGATGATTTCGCGGGCCTGATTATAGTCGGCGCCCCGCGGCGGCGGAGCCGGCGAACCTTTTCCGCCACGGTGCGTTCCTTCTCACGATGACCACGCAAGCGGCCGGCCCGGACCCGCACGCGGCCCTCGTCGAGCGCTGCCGCCGGGGCGACGACCTGGCGTGGGAACAGCTCGTGAGGGGCTGCCAGGGACGCGTCTACGGCCTCGCCTGGCACTATCTGCGCAGCGTCGAGGATGCACGGGACGTGACGCAGGAGGCCTTCGTGCGCGTCTACCGGCAGCTCGACGCCTTCGAGGGAGGACGTTTCCTGGCCTGGCTGCTGCGCATCACGCGCAACCTGTGCATCGATCAGCTCCGGCGCCGGAAGGCGCGCCCGCCGGCGGAGGATCTGCCGGCCGACGAGCACGAGAGTGCGCTGCCGCCGGACACGGCGCCGAATCCGGAGCAGGCGTGGCTGACCGACGGCCGGAAACGAACGGTCCACGCGGCGCTCGCGCGCCTGAGCGCAGCAAGCCGCGAGATGATCCTGCTCAAGGAGATCCAGGGTCTCCGGCTCGACGAGATCGCACGCCTGCTCGGCCTGCCCCTCGGGACCGTGAAGTCGCGCTCGACCCGCGCGCGGATCGAGCTGGCGCGGCAGGTCCTCGCCGTCGACCCCTCGTACGCCGGGACTTCCCGTCCACGGGGATGATGCGATGGACTGTCTCCACTTCAGCGACCGGATCGAGGCCCTGGTGGACGGCGCGATGCCGGAGGACGAGCGACTGCGCGCCGCGGCGCACGCCGCCGGCTGCCCCGACTGCCGCGCGCTCCTGGCGACGATGCAGGAAGTGTTCGCGCCGGCGATCGCAACTCCCCGCGACTTGACCGAGGCGATCCTCGCGCAGACGAGCGGCCCTGCATGCGGACAGGCACAAGCCCTGGTCGGGGACCTGATCGACGGCGCGCTCGACTCCGCGGACCAGGACCTGTGCGATGCCCACCTGCGCCATTGCCCCACCTGCACGGCCATCCTGACCGCCCTTGTACGGCTGGCCGAGGACCTTCCGTCGTTTGCGGAGCTGCCGCCGGATCCCCCGCTCGTGGACGACGTGCTCGCCCGCACCCGACCACGGCAACCGCGGTGGATCGCATTCCGGGACCGGATGCGCGAAACGGGGCTCCGGCTGCTGACGCGCCCCCGCGTCGCCTGGGAGGCGGGCTGCGTCGCCGCGCTGGCGGTGTGGCTGATCTGCGGGGCGTCCTGGTCGCCGCTCCGCGGAACGGCGGTGGAGGCGCAGGCCCTCGTGGAGCGCAGTGCGGCCGGCGCACAGGCGGCGGGCGTCCGGTCGGTCGCGGCGCTCGGACATACCGTCGCGGCGCTGCGCGGGGAAACCGTGCGCGTCGCGGCCGGCGGCGCGAGCGAAGTGTCCGGTTGGCTGTCCGGCCTGTCTTCGTGGCGGCGCCGAGCGGCGAGCGCGGCGCCGGAGCTCGACCGGCACTGGCGGCAGTTCCTCCAGGCGGTGCGGGACCGCGACCTGTTCGCCGGCGTCGACGCGCTGCACTCGATCGGCCGTGACGCCGGCGCAATGCTGGCGGAGCTGCCGTTCCCGCCGTTCTCTTCGTCCACGACCACGGAGGCCGCACCCAACCCGGCCGGAAGGAGCAGACCATGAACGGATCCCCGGAACCTCCGCAGACCCCGCTGCCGACCACGACGGCGCAGGCCGAGCCATCACCGCCGGCTCCGCCGGACACGCCTCCCGCGGTACCGGCGCCTGCTCGGCCAGCGGCATCGCCATCTCCCGCGGCGCCCGAGCCAGCCGCCCGGGCGACCCCCGCACCTTCCCGGCGGGCCGCGGCGCAGACGCGCTACGCCGCCCCCCCCGGTGCGGCGCCGGGCCTGCAACCCAAGTCCCCGGTCGTCGCCGGCCTGTTGTCGCTGATGCCCGGCGCAGGCCAGATCTACGTCGGGTACTACAGGATCGGGTTCATCCACAACGTCGTGTTCGGGACGACGATCGCCTTTCTGGCCGCCGGCGGCGGTCCGTTCCCCGCGCTGGTCCCGGCCATGGCGATCTTCCTGTCCTTCTTCGTCATCTACAACATCGTCGACGCCAGCCGGCGCGCCAACCTCTACAACTTGGCCCTCGACGGCGGTGAAGGCATCGATCTTCCGAACATGGACATGGATATCTCGCTCCCGAGCCTGGGGAGCTCGATAGGCGGCGCCGTAATCCTGATCGTTCTGGGCGTCGTCCTGCTCTCGAACACGCTGCTCGGCATCCCGCTCGACTGGCTCGCCGCGTGGTGGCCCGTCATCCCGCTCGGCCTCGGCGTGCATCTGCTCGTCAAGGCGCTGAAGGAGCGGCAGGCGGGGCATTGAGCTCCGGCGCCGAACCCGCCGCGGCCCTGGATCGTCCTACTCCTGTAGCGGTCTTTCTTTACCTTCGCGGAATCGATGTCCGGCCGAACGCGGCGCGGCACGGGAGCAGGTACATTGGACACACTCCTGCAGGATCTCAGACACGCGGTCCGCTCCCTGGTCCGCCGTCCCGGCTTCACGCTGGCCGCCATCGCGGCGCTGGCGCTCGGCATCGGTGCGACGACCGCCGTCTTCTCCATCGTCAACGCCGTGCTGCTGAAGCCGGCGCCGTTCCCCGATCCCGACCGCATCGTCTGGCTGCAGGTCGTCTCGCCGCAGGGCCGCAATCCGGGCGGTTCGCCGGCGAAGTTCGCCTGGTGGCGCACCCGGACCGAGGCGCTCCAGCACGTCGCCGCCTTCCGCGGCGGCCGCATCAACGACACCGGCGGAGACGTACCTGAGCAACTTCGCTGGGCCCAGGTGTCGGCCGACTACTTCCGGCTTTTCGGCGCCCCGATCGTGCAGGGACGCGCCTTCGCGCCCGAGGAGGACCTGCCCAACGGACCGCGGGTGGCTCTCATCAGCGAGCGCCTGTGGGAGCGGCGCTTCGACCGCGATCCGGCTGTCATCGGCCGCACCCTCTCGCTGAGCGGCGAGCCGCACGTCGTCGTCGGGGTCGTGGGCGACCGCTTCGACTTCCGCGACTTCGGCGCCGCGCCCGACGTCTGGACGCCGTTCCAGCTCGACCCGAACGCCACGGATCAGGGGCACTACTTCACCGTCGCCGGCCGCCTGAACCCCGGCGTTTCGCTGGCGCAGGCGCAGTCGATGCTGGAGCGGTCGACGGCGGCGTACCGGGAGCGATTCCCGGACGTCATCCAGGACGGCGCGGCCTTCGGCGCCGAGCCGATCCGCGAGATGCTGGTCCGCAACGCCCGTACCCTCCTCCTGGTGCTGCTCGGGGCGGTCGCCTTCGTGCTGTTGATCGCGTGCGCCAACGTGGCCAATCTGCAGCTCGTGCGGGCCCTGGGCCGCAAGCGGGAGATCGCGCTCAGAACCGCCCTGGGCGCCGGACGCGCGCGCATCATCCGGCAACTGCTCACCGAGAGCATCGTGCTCGCGACGATCGGCGGCGGCCTCGGTCTCGCCCTCGGCATCGCCGGCATCCGCGCGCTGCTGTCGGTCAGCACCGTCGGGCTGCCGCGTATCGGCGCCGACGGGGTTCTGGTCGCCGCCGACTGGCGCGTGATGCTCTTCGCGCTGCTGGTCTCGCTCGGCGCCGGCGTGCTGTTCGGGCTGATCCCCGCGCTGCAGGGATCGCGAGCCGACCTGGGCGCCACCCTCAAGGAGGGCGGAGGACGCACCGGCGCCGGCTTTCGGCAGAATCGGACCCGCGCGGTGCTGGTGGCCGGCGAGGTCGCGCTGGCGCTGGTCCTGCTTGTCGGCTCCGCGTTGCTGATCCGCACGTCGTTGTCCCTGAGCCGTGTCGACCCCGGCTTTGACGCCGCCAACGTGCTGACGATGCGGACCTCGCTGACCGGGCCGCGGTTCGCGACCGCCGCCGGCGTCGGCCAGGCGCTGCGCGAGGGGGTCGATCGCGTGCGGGCGCTGCCGGGCGTAGAGCACGCCGCGGCGACCTGCTGCGTGCCGCTGGAGGGTGGGTTCGGGCTCCCGTTCATCATCTCGGGGCGACCCCTCGAGGACGGGCCTTTTCATGGCGGCGGCGGCTGGACGACCGTGTCGGACGGTTTCTTCGAGGTGTTCCGGATTCCGACGCGGCGAGGCCGGGTGTTTACCGACAGGGACCGCAGCGGAACGCCGCCGGTGGTCGTCATCAACGAGACGATGGCGGATCGGTACTGGCCCGAGGGCGATCCGCTCGCGGGCCGGCTCGTGATCGGCCGGGGCATCATGCAGCAGTTCGCGGACGAGCCGGAACGGCAGATCGTCGGCGTCGTCGCCGACGTGCGCGACGGGGGACTCGACGCCGAGCCGCAACCCCGCATGTACGTTCCGCAAGCCCAGTTGCCGGATGCCGTCAGCGCGCTCAGCCTCGAGATTGCGCCGATGGGCTGGATCGTCCGTACGCGGACCAGCCCGCGTGCGCTCAGCGCCGCGATCCAGGAAGAGCTGCGCCTGGCCACCGGCCTGCCGGTGTCCGACGTGCGGACCATGGACGAGGTGGTGTCGCGGTCCACGGCCCGGCAACGGTTCAATACGCTGCTGATGACCGTCTTCGGCGCCGCGGCGCTGCTGCTGGCCGCCATCGGCGTCTACGGGCTGATGGCGTACTCGGTGGAGCAGCGGACGCGGGAGATCGGCGTCCGCCTCGCGCTCGGCGCCGAGACCGGTCGGGTCTGGTGGATGATCGTGCTCCAGGGACTGCGTCTGGTCGCGGCCGGCGTGGTCATCGGCGCGGCGGCCGCCTTGGGGCTGACCCGCCTCATCGCCAGCTTCCTGTTCGGAGTGGAAGCCTCGGATCCGGCGACCTTCCTCGCCGTGCCGATCGTGCTCGCCGCCGTCGCCCTCGCCGCCGTCGCCGTGCCGGCCCGCCGCGCGAGCCGGATCGACCCGGTGCTCGCGCTGCGCGGCGAGTAGCCTGACGCCTGACCGCGCCGGCAGCTATCGGCCGGAGCGACGAAGCGGAACCGGCCGCGTGAGGAGATCCGAGTACAGCGCGTAGAACCGCTCCACGTCCAGGTCCAGCATCACTTCGACGCGCCGGCCGCCATCAGCGCCACCAGGGCCGACGACGGTTGCGCCGCAGGCCGGACCGAACGTCGTGTCGACCGTGATCGGCAGCCCCTCGGACGCGGTGACGATGGAGGGGTCGATGAGCCACGCGGCGGTGATGCAGTCCCAGACGTACGCCGTCGCGGCCGGATCGGCGTCGAACCGCGGCCCCATGTCGTAGCGCATGAGACGGGTCAGAGGCGTATCGACCGCGACGATGCGTTCGAAGCGGGTCTTGTGCAGCGGCGCGTGGTTGGTGATGTCGAGGCCGAACATCACGATGCGCGGAATCGGCGCGGCCAGCACCGCGGCCGCCGCCTCCGGATCGAACCAGAAGTTGAACTCCGCGGCCGGCGTCACGTTGCCGGGCACGCGGGCATTGCCGCCCATGAAGACCAGGCTGCGGATGCGCGGGGCCAGGTCCGGCCGGCGCCGCAGGGCCAGCGCCACGTTGGTCATGGGACCGAGCGCCACCAGCGTGACCTCGTCCGGGTGACGCTCGAGCGTCTCGATCAGGAACGCCACCGCGTCGCTCGATCGCGGCCGGGTCGACGCGAATCGCCCGCCGTGCGGAGGACGCACCCCGGGCTCGGCCGCGAAGGCGCCCTTGAATCCGACGGGTCCCCACTCGGCCTCCCAGCGGACCGCCCGCGCCGCGGTGTTGACCAGCGGCGCACGCGCGCCCAGGTGCAAGGGCACGTCCGCGGCCCCGGTCAGCTCCAGCAGGTGAAGCATGTGCTCGGCGCCCTGCGGCACCGTGTGGTTGCCCGCCACGACGGTGATCCCGAGCAGCTCGAAGAGGTCGCGCCGCCGCACGAGCATCGCCAGCGCGGCGGCGTCGTCGTTGAAGACGGCCGAGTCGGTGTCTACCAGAAGTCGGCGCTGCATGTGCCGATCATGCTACAGTCCTTGCCCCCGGCGGCCGAGCCGGCCGCCGGATTGCCGCGGGAGGTGTCACGTGAGCGAGATGGTGACCTTGGCGTTGGCGAACCTGTTCTTCGGGCTGTTCGGCATCGCGGCGGTCGGGATGGCCGGCGCGGCGCTGGTGGGGCTGCTCAACGCCCTGAGCCCCGGTGCGACCGACTTCGGCGCGAAGGCGCTGGTGGCCGGCGGGGCGGTGCTCTTCGTCCTCGGCCTGATCACGCTGGCCTCGAACTTGTCGTAGCTTTCGGCGGCCGCCCACCACCCCGCAGGCGGTGGGTGCCGCCGACCGCCGCGCGGGACGAGCCCATGCCTCACGGGTAGGTGATGAACTCGAGCAGGTTCCCGTCGGGATCCCGAATGTAGCGGCTCGCCCCCGTGTCGACCCCGCCGTTGCGCCCGCCCTGCCGGGGTCCCATCTCGATGACCACCGCGCCGACCCGCTCGAACGTCAGCTCCAGCTCGGCCGCGCTCCCGCCCCAGACGATGCAGAAGTCGCCGCACGGCGGCACCGCCCGCGGCGCCCGCAGCGTGAACTCGCCGCTCTCCCAGATCTCCGGCCGGTGGAGGTTGATCTTGGCGTCGCCGAAGTGGACCGAGCAGATGCGCTCACCCTCGTTCACGTGGAAGCCGAGGTCGCGGTAGAACTGGAGCATGGCCCCGGTGTTGCGCATGGGGAACGAGACGTGGTCGAACCGGACGAACCCGTCGGACGCCTGGGCGCGACCCACGCCGGCCCCCACGCCGGTTGCCGCCAGCGCGGCGCCCGCACCGATAGCCCGCTTCAGGAAACGGCGACGATCGGAAGCCCGCCCGCGTGTCGCGTGTGATTTCGTGGCGCTCACTGCATCCTCCTGCGCTGATCCACTGTCCAGTCCCCCACTATAGTCCACGGTCCTGCCGCACGCGCCGTGCGAACGAGGCGTGGCGGCCCGCACGGGCCACACGGCGGGGTTCGCGTCGGGACCCGAATCGACCGTATCATCGTCGGGACCCGGAACCCGTTCGCAACGTTCGCCAAGGCCGGGTCGTCTTCTCGTTCTGGAGGGAACGTCCATGAATCGCAGCATGCTCGTCGGCGCCACGTTCGTAGCCGCGGCCGTGTTCATCGCCGGCCTCACCCCCCGCGCCCAGCAGGCCGTCGACTGGGACGCGGTGGAGATCTCCACGCACCATGTCGCGGGCACCGTCCACTACCTGGCGGGACGCGGCGGCAACATCGGCCTGTCGATCGGCGACGACGGGGTGGTGATGATCGACGATCAGTTCGCGCCGCTGACCGACCGCATCGTCGAGGCGATCAACGGGATCTCCAACGGCAACATCCGCTACCTGATCAACACCCACGTGCACGGCGACCACGTCGGCGGCAACGAGAACATGGGGCGGTTGGGCGTCGAGATCGTGGCCCAGGACCGCGTACGCCTGCGTCTGGCCGAGCGCCTGCCGGCGATTGCCCTGCCGGTGCTGACCTACAGCGACGCGATCCGGATTCACCTGAACGGCGAGGAGGTCGAGCTGCTGCCCGTGCCGCCGGCCCACACCGACGGCGACAGCTTCATCCACTTCAAGGGCTCGGACGTGCTGCACCTCGGCGACGTGTTCCGGACGGTCGCCTTTCCGGTGATCGACCGCGGCAACGGCGGGACGCTCGACGGCACCATCGAGGCCCTCGGCATCGCCGCCGGCATCGCCGGTCCGGATACGAAGATCGTGCCGGGGCACGGCGTGGTGTCGGGCCGCGAGGACGTCATCGAGTTCCGCGACATGATCATCGATGTCGCGGCGAAGGTCACGGCGCTGGTCGAAGGCGGGGCAAGCTACGACGAGGTGCTGGCGGCCGGCCCGACCGCCGACTACGAGACCAAGTGGGGCGACCCGCAGCGCTTCCTGACCGCGGTCTACGGGGAACTGGCCGGGGACTGACGCCGGCTCTCGATAACGAAGAGCTCGACGCCCGCCTCTTCGGCGCGGCTTCGATCACCGGCTCGGACGCCGTAGCCCATGGCCACGGCGACCGAGTCCGCGTCGAACATGTGCCGCAGTATCTGCGCCGACTCGCGCGCCCTGTCGACGTCGTAGCCGTCTACCGTGTGGGAGGCCTCCACCGCCACCCACACGGTGGACCGGTCCCGCTTCCGCCGGGCACGCAGAATCAGATCGGGCACGCAGCAGCAGCGGTTGCGCCGCAGGATTCGCCTCGAGCTCGGCCACGATGCGGGCGACCAGCGATTCCGGATCCGGTTTGCCGCCGGTCTCGACCATGTACCTATCCTACCTGGGACACCGGGTCGGAACGACTGCGTCAGTCCATGCGGCGCATCTCGAGCGCCGCCCCGCCCTGACGCCATACCAGGGTCTCGACCGCATCGCCGACGACCCGGAACGAGATGCGAGCTTCGCGGTCGCGGTAGAAGAAGTCGGTCTCGGATTCGGCGAAGATCGCGACCGCCTGTTGGTCCGTCATCTGCGCCAGCAATCGATCCCCCGCGTCACCCGCGCGCGTGATGGCGATCGCAAACCCGGGTTGCTCCTCGTAGCGCCCGACGTAGCGCGCCAGCGTCGCCGCGGGGAGCGCCAGGGCGGGGCGCGTCGCCGGATCGAGGCCGATCGCGTTCGAGATCCGGTCCGCGCGCCGGCCGTACCCCGCCTGCTCGAAGACGAGGTGGTCGACCCGCCGCGTATCGGCGCGGATGCGGAACGTGATGCGCAACCCCGATTGCACCTCGACGAACTCGGTCTCCGAGGTAGGCACCAGTAGCCGCGTGCCGCGATTCGGCGCGCGCACGTAGAGCCGGTCGTCGTCCACGAGGATGCTCAGGACGTAGCTCGCCGACAGTTGGTACTGCCCGACGTACTGTTCCAGCAGGAGCGGGTCGACGTGCACCGGGCGCTGGGCGGAAGCGGCGCCCGGCGCGAACGCCGCCAGCAGCAGAAGGGGTGCCAGTCGGCGCTGCGCGCGGTTGGATTTCATCAGTACTCGTCCAATCCCTCGGTGAGCTCGATGTAGGTGCCCCACGGATCCGTGAAGAAAGCAATCGCGATGCCAAGCGCCTCGATCTCCTGGTACGGGCGGTCGAAGGTGACGCCCTTGGCCTCGAGCTCCCGGCAGAACGCCTCGAGACCGTCCACCTCGAAGCCGATGTGGTCGAGGCTCCGACCCTGGGTGCCGGCCAGATCCGCCGAGTTCGGCGAATAGGTCAGATTGACGCCGGGCAGATCGGCCGCCTGGAACGAGCCCCGCATCCCGGGCGCCGCGCCGAACATGTCGACGTACCACGCCTTCATGGCATCGACGTCGTTGGCGTCGAAGTGGATATGGTGCAGCGCGATCAGCTCGGCCTGCGTCCGATTCTCGACCAGCTCGACCTTCACGCCGTCCGGCCCCATCACGTAGGCGATGTAGGTGTCCTGGTCGGCGAGGTAGGCCATCTGGTCGATCACCGCCACGGCCGGCGGCAGCTCCTGGCGGGTGACGATGGGATATCCCGCCCCTCGTACTCTCGCCAGGGTCGCGCGGACGCTCGGCACCCAGAACCCGATGTGGTTGACCGTGGTCCCCTTGGTGCCCCCGGTCGGCTCGCCTTCGCGCGCGAACACGAGCACGTTCGCGAACTTGTAGATCTCCGACTGCCCGAACGGCGTGGGGATCCCGCCGAGGGTGTCGGCCCAGAACCGCTTGTGCGCCGCCGCGTCGGTCACGATCAGATGGTGGTGGCCGTAGACCACGGGCCCTTCGCTCGCCGCCGTGAGCTGGGCGGAAGCCAACGTGACGCCGCCGAGCAGCAAGAGCGCCGACATGCCGAGAACAGCAACTGGTTTCATCGTCCGTCTCCCTCCTTGGGGAACCCCGGACCGGAGCCCCTCTAGTAGCGGAACAAGTACGAGAGCTTGCCGAACACCGCGCGGTTCGTCCGCTGCAGCGCCGCGGTCGGAAACAGGAGCTCGTCGATGCGCCGGCCCTGCCGGTAGCGGTCGTCGTAGCCGAGAAACGCAACGGTTCCCGCGTTGATGCGATAGGTCATCAGCAGATTGCTGCCGAGGGTCTTCCCGAACGTGTTGTGCTCCAGGATGTAGCGCAGGAGCAGGCGATCGGTGAACTGGTAGGTGGTGCGCGTGCGGAAGATCTTGACGTCGATCACCTCGAACGCGGCGTTCGGGTCGACGAGCTGGCTGAAGATGCCGGTCAGATCCGACCGCCAGCGCGAACTCGGACGGCCGCTGATCAGGAAGTTCCCGGTCGTCGACTCGCCGAGGATCGCGCGTTGATAGGGACTGGTGGTCAGGGGACTCGTGAATCCGTCGTAGCTGTAGAGAATCCCGTCGCCCCGGTTCAGTCCGCCGACGACCGAGACGAGCCGCGAGCTGATCACGCCGTAGAAACCGTAACCGGACTTCTGGAAATCGACCTCCTCGAAGCGCTCGAGGTCGCGGTTGACGTTGGCGGTCACGGAGATGTTGTGCCGGAACTGGAAGCTGGCCATGCCCTGGATCTGCTCGTCCTGCAGCACGCCGACGTGATCGTAGAGCCGCAGGTAGTTGACGGTCGGCCCCCAGGTGATGAGAGTCGACTCCGGCCACCAGCGATAGCCCACGTTCGCGGTCGCCTGACGCAGGTTCCAACGGGGCAGGAAGCCCGTCTCGGTCCAGAACTCCGGATCGACGCTGCCGTAGGCGGCCCCGTAGCTCAGGTTCCGCCCCTGCCGCGTGAAGTCGGCCTCGAACGCCGGTCCCTGGAGGAACCCGTACTCCGTGCTCTGCGTCTCCGAGCCGACGCCCATGAAGCTGATGCGGTGCGTGCGTCCCAGCCGGAAGCGCCCGTCGATGCCCCCCACGCGGTTGTAGTCGTGTCCGAACTCCCGGGCCGTCATGATGGCGCCCACGTACGACTCGGAGTAGAGGTCGTAGCGCGCCCGCCCGACGAAGGTCTGGGCGGTGGTTCCGAAGCGCGTGTCCCCGGTGTCGTCGAGGCGGCCGGCCGCCTCGTCGTCGGCCACGATGACGCCCAGCGTGGTCCGGCCGACCTTGCCGGTCAGCTTGCCGCCGAAGCGCGGGTCGACGATGGTCCGCGTATGCAGCAGCGTCAGCGGCGTGGAGGTCTGGAAGATCTCCTGGCCTTCGAGAAAGAACGGGCGCTGCTCGGGGTAGAAGAGGGCGAAACGCTGGTTCGTCTCGATCTGCGGCTGGTCCGACTCGATCTGCGAGAAGTCGGGATTGTAGGTCATGTCCGCGGTCAGGTTCGGCGTGATGCCGTACTTGACGCTGACCCCCAGGTCGCCGAACGGATGGGCGGTGTCAAACGCCCCGCTCGACGTGTCGAGCGCCCCGAGCCGCGCGCCGGTCAGCTCCGGCAGGATCTCCAGGTTGCGGCTGCGCGACAGATCGGAGAGCCCCTCCAGGATCCCGAACTGCGTCAACTGCCCCGCCACGCCGCGCGAGATCGGCGACCACGACTGCGCCTCGGACTTGCCGCGGATCACACGGGTGATCTGGAAACCCCAGCGCCGCCCGCCCTCGCCCGCCAGCGCGGGATAGCGGAGGCTCTTGAAGGGGATCGCCATCTCGGCGGTCCAGCCGTCCTCGACCATCCGGCCGCGCGTCTCGTACAGCGCGTTCCACGATCGGTCGCCGCGGATGCCGAACTGTCCCGAGTTGCTCAGCCCGCTGCCGCCGCCCCCCGACCGCCCGCCCCGACCGCCGCCGCTCGACCGCGACTGCTGCGGTGACCGGCTGCGCGACGCGCCGCGGCTGCCGTCGGCATTGACGAGCTCGTCGCTCTGGACGCCGTAACCGTTTACGCTGAACTGGTACGCCCGCTGCTGGTCGAGAAACGGATCGAACAGCACGGACATGCGGTCGTCGCCGCCGATCTCGTCGCGGTCGGCCCGGTTGGCGCGGATCATGCCCGGGTCGGTGTAGTGGGCGTGGAACGCGAAGTAGAGGTTGTCGCGGTCGTACGCCATCCAGACTTCGGTCTCCTCGGTGCCGGGGGCGCCCTCCACGGGCGCGATCTGGACGAAGTCGTCGATGTAGGTCGCCGTCTCCCAGACCGCGTCGTCGAGCCGGCCGTCGAGGTTGGGAGGCTGGGCCGCGCGGGCGGTCGTGACGCGCCGGGGGGGGGGTCGGGGCGCGCCGGCGGGCGAGCGGCGCCGCGGCGAACCCGCCGCCGCGCCGCGGCTCGGACACCGTGGCCGTCCGACGAGGCTGGCGCGCGCCGTCCACGCCGCCGTCGCCGGGTCCATTGCCGTTGCCGGCGGGAGACATCCCCTCCTCCGTCGCGCCGAGATCGAGAACACCGGTCACTCCGGTGCCGCCGACGGCGGTGTTTCCCGACCGGCCGCGGCCGCCGCCGAACGGTCCCGCGCCGCCCGGGGCACGGACCACGTCTTCGGGATCGGCGCCGTCCGAAACGGAGTCGACACGCCCGGCCGCGAGACCGGGCAAACGTCCGTGATCGACCAGGTCCGCAGCCGGCGAGCGCGTCGGAGGGAACGCATCCGCGAGCGCCGCGACGATCTGGTCCTGCGCGTCGAACAAGTCCGCGAGATATCCGTCGACCGTGGTGTGCCGGCGCACCTCCCCGGTGGTCGCGTCGACGAGCCGCGCGGTTATCCGCAGCCGGTCTCCGACCCGCTGATAACCCCCGGCGACCAGCCATCGCGCACCGAGCACGCGGCCGGCGCCGAGAGCCTGCCCGTCATTCGTGGCTCGGCCCGCGCGCGCGTGCGCCGCCGACCCGGCGTCGACGACCACCGGCACGCCCAGGTTCCGCAGGTCGCTCGACACGGTCTCGGCGATGCCGGCACCAATCCACTCGTCCGCAGCCTGCCGACTGAGGTTGGCGAACGGAACCACCAGGACTGCGTCCGCGGGCTGCGCGACCGGCTCCGCCGGAAGCGCGAGACCGAGCCAGCCCAGCACGGCAACGGCGACCAGTGGAGCCAGACGCACACGCTCACGGTATCGGCAACCACACCTCATCGGACAACACCTGTGGGGAACAGGCAAGTCTAGTCGCACGCCGGGAAGACGGCAATGTCAGGGCAGACGCTCAGCCGACCGGGGCCAGCAGTCGCCTGTCGACGTCGACCGCGCCGAGGCGCGTCCACCGGTCCGCGCGGTGCCGGACGAACAGCTCGACCGAGACGTCGACGAACTCGCGATGCGTCAGCAGCGCGTCAATCGACTGCGGGCCGGTGTAGCCACGCTCCGACTGGAGTGTGAACGGACCGGCCGACGCGCCGGGGGCGAGCCCTTCCCGCCCCACCGCCCGCACGAGGACGCTGCCCCAGTCCAGCTCCTCTCCGGAGCGGCGGAAGATCGCATTGACCTGCATCACGCCCAGCGGCGCTCTCCCGGTGTTCTCGAGCCGGAACGACAGCACGGGCACAATCTTGTTGCCGACCTCCGATTCGGTCGGAAGCCAGGCGGTCGTTACCTCGACGAGGCGCAGCACCTCGTGTGCGTCGACGGTCGCGCCGGAACAACCGGCCGCGGCAATCCCGGCGGCGAGCGCCAATACCCACAGACAACGGTAGAGAATCCTTGCCATGACTTCCTCCGTACCTTCCCGACGCGATTGGAAGCTCCCGTGGACTCCGGCCGCGGCGTCCAGAAATCACTGCAGTATTCGACCCCGCACACGGCGGTTGGTTCCGCCGGCCGTCCCGAGCCTCACGGTACGCTCGTCGTCGATTCGGGCCGGCTGCGCCCGCCGACCGCAGGTCTCCACCAGCGGCGACGATACCCCCATCCCTCCTGTGTATAGAATGGGCGCATGTCTGCCCATTGCGCACCGCGTGACCGGCATGTCACCCCCACCACCGGCGGCCGCCGTTTCGCCGCGGCGTTCGTGGTTGGAGCGCTGGCCTGCCTGGCGCTCGGATCGCCCGGCGGCGCGCAGCAGGCGGAGACCTGGGAGCCCCTCGTGACCTCGCGCGGCACGCGCGCGTTCGACGTCGAGTACGAGCTGTGGTACTACGTCAACGTGATCTTCGAGTCGGAGGTCGAGCGAACCGCGGACGGCTACGAATACCGCTACCGGCTCACCAACAAGGGCGACACGTCCGTGCGCGTCGAGTGGCGCGCGCTGGAGGAAAGCGCGTTCGGCGAGGCGGTCGACGACGTCGCGGAGCTGCGGATCGGACCGCTGGACGCGGGGGTCGTGTCCGACTGGCTGGTGCTGACGAGCGGCTCTCCGCCGACCGTCAACGAGCGGGCCGCCCGCATGTTCGGGAGCGCGCCGTCCGGGAACGAGTCCGTCCAGTTCGCCGGACCCGCTCCCGCGTACGTGCCGCAATAGCGCGGAGCGCACGATCACCCCCCGCGCGGGTGCTCCGTGCGGTCGCCGCGTGCCGGTACAGGGATTATTCGATCGCGACCCCTTCGGCTTCCAGCACCTCGCGAGCCAATCGGAACGCCTCGACCCCGGCCGGAATGCCGCAGTAGACGGCGACCTGCAGCAGCGTGTCGCGGATCTCGGCCACCGTGCAGCCGTTGCGCAGCGCGCCGCGCACGTGCGTCTTGAACTCCGCGCTCCGGTTCAGGGCCGAGATCATCCCGAGGTTGATCAGGCTGCGCTGCCGGTCGGTCAGGGTGGACCGTCCCCAGACCTTGCCCCAGCAGTACTCGGTCACGAGCCGCTGGAACTCCTCGTTGAACGCGTCCGCCCCGGCCAGGGCGCGGTCGACGTAGTCGTCGCCGAGCACGCGTCGGCGGATCGCCATCCCGGTGTCGTGCAGGTCGTTGCTCATGGGTGTCTTTCGTCGGACACAACGAGGGCCTGCCCGCGTCGTCGCGCGAGCAGGCCCTCTCGTGAATGGCAGTGAACCCGGCCAATCACCCCCGTGGAGACCGTCGGGGCGCGATTGCGGCCGATCCTCCCAATGCCTACCGGAGCGCCGGATCCGGCCGCCCCATCAACTCCGTGAAGCCGGCCCCGTCGCCGGGGACGAACTTCTGCACCCGGCCGAGCACGTTGTCCACGCCGTAGAAGTTGCGCTCGGCGTCGACCGAGAACTGGTGCAGCTCGCGGAACTGCCCGGGCCCCTCGCCGGCCGCGTCGAACTCGTACAGCGGGTTGCCGTTCCAGTCGAGCTTGACCAGCCGGGTCGGCATGTTGTCGGCGATCCAGACCTCGTAGCCGGTGGCGTAGATGTCGTTCGGGAACTCGAAGCCGGGCCAGGTGGCGATGGGCGAGATGTTCGGGTGATACCACACCGAGCGGGTCGTCTCGTTGAACACCTGCACCCGATCGTTGTTGCGATCGGCGACGTAGATGCGGCCGATGCTGTCGGTGGCCACCGCGTGCACGGCGTCGAACTCGCCGCGGCCGTTCCCGTTCTCGCCCCACGAGGTGACGAAGTTGCCCTCCGCGTCCAGCTTCACGACGCGCGAGTTGTCGGAGTCGGCGACGAAGATCGAACCGTCCTCGAGGAACGCCACGTCCTGCGGGCGGTTGAAGTGGGCCTCGTCGTCACCCGGGCCGCCCGCGCCCAGCGACATCACCAGCTCGGAGCCGTCGTTCGAGAAGGCGTGCACCTGGTGGTTGGTCTCGTCGACCACCCAGACCTTGCGGTCCGGGTCGAAGGGGTTGATCTTGATCTTGTGCGGGCCGGCGCCTCCCGCGAACATCTCGTCCCACTGCGTCCAGGCCTCGATCAGGTTCCCGTCGCCGTCGACCACGAAGATCGAGTTCCGCCACACGCGGTTCTCCCCCGCCTCGAGCGCGTTCAGGCCGATCGAGCCGACGTAGCCGGTGAACCCGTCCGGCACCGGATCCGGCAGGCGGATCTCGCCGCGCTGCACGACGAAGATCCGATCGGGCGATTCCGCGAAGATCCCCGTCGGCGACCCGAACGCGTAGCCGTCCTCCGCGAACGGCTTCAACCAGCCGTCGACCGCCTCGTACGGGCCCGATACCTGCTCCAGCAGGGCCGGTCCGGCGAACAGGCCGGACGCGACCACCACGGCAATGACAAGAAGAGACTTACGCATGGTTCACGCTTCCCTTTCCTTCGAGAGTGTCCTGGCGTCCCAAGCTTCCCGCGGTCGGTTCTTCCGGCTCGCGCCAGCGTCCGGGAGCCGCCCTGCCGCAGCGTACCCCGGCACCGTACCCGCGCAACCGCGCGGATCATAAAATATACAACCGTGCAGCTTGTTTTTGAACAGATCCGCACCGGCGGCGACCGGAACTTCGGCTACCTCCTCGGCGACCGCGACGCTCGGGCCGCCGTCCTGATCGATCCCTCGTACTCGCCGGCGGTGCTGGCCGAGCGGGCCGCGGCGCAGGGACTCGCGGTAACGCACGTCGTCAACACCCACGGGCACCCCGACCACACGGAAGGAAACGCCGAGGCCGTGCGTCTGACCGGGGCAACGGTGGCCGCGCACTCCGCCTGTCCGGTCGACCCGAGCGTCCGGCTCGACGACGGGGCACTGCTGTCGATCGGTGCGCTGGCCCTCGACTGCATCCACGTGCCGGGGCACGCCGCGGACCACCTCGTCCTCTTCGAGCCGACACACCGGCTGCTCTTCACGGGGGATCTCGTGTTCGTGGGCAAGGTGGGCGGCACCAGGACCGACGAGGACGCCGCGACCGAATGGAACAGTCTTCAGCGTGTCATCGACACCTTTCCGGACGACGCCACCATCTGGCCGGGTCACGACTACGGCGTGCGGCCGAGTTCCACCCTGGCGCTGGAGAAGCGGACCAACCCGTTCCTGCTGTGCGAGAACCTCGAGGCGTTCCTGGAGCTGAAACGCGACTGGCCCGCGTTCAAGGCCCGGCACGGCCTGAAGTAGGCAGGGTCGCGCCGACCTCGCCATCCCGGGGGGGAAGTCATGACGCCGGACCGAATGACGAAGCTGTTCTTCGAGCTGTTCAGCGGACTGCCCCGGCAGGGACCCGGAGACACCGCGAGCACGCTCCGGGCCCTGGCGCTGGTGCCCGGCGTCGGCCCGCGGACGCGCGTGCTCGACATCGGGTGCGGCACCGGCTGTCAGACCCTGGTGCTGGCGCGCAACTCGGCGGCGCGCATCGTCGCCGTCGACAACCATCCGCCGTTCGTCGACGCCCTGAATCGTGAAGCGGACCGCCTCGGCGTCGCGGACCGGCTGGAAGCCCGCGTGGCCGACATGCGGATGCTCGACTTCGCCGACGGCAGCTTCGACCTGATCTGGTCCGAGGGCGCCATCTACAGCATGGGCTTCGAAGCCGGCCTGCGCGGCTGGCGCCGGCTGCTCACGCCCGGTGGACACATCGCCCTGACCGAGGTGTGCTGGCGGAAGCCGGACCCGCCCGGCGAGTGCGCGGCGTTCTGGGAGCAGGAGTACGCCGCGATCCGCGAGGCGCCAGCCCTGCTGGAGGCCATCGCTGCGTGCGGGTACGACACGGTGGGCCACTTCCCGCTCCCCGCGTCGGCCTGGTGGGACGACTATTACCGGCCCCTCCAGGCGAACGTGACCGCATTCCGCCAGCGCTACGCCGACGCGCCGGACGCCCGGGAACTGGCGGACCAGTGTCAGCACGAGATAGACGTCTGGCGGGCCTACGCGGATTTCTACGGTTACGAGTTCTTCGTGCTGCGTGCCCGTTGAAGGGACGCCGCGGCGCCAAGGCCGGTCTTCAGGAGTCTGCCCCGGTTCTACGGCGCAGACTCCCGGGGCTCGACCGCCTCGACCTTCAGGCGGAATCCTCCGTCCGGATCCGGCTCGCGATAGATGGCGTGGCAGGCGTTGCAGGTGGTCTGGACATCGGCGGCGAAGCCCGACGCGGTCTCGGCATCGACGGCATCCACCGACATCGCCGCGTCGAGGTCGTCCATCCCGCGGACGGCGGTACGCACGAAGCCGATCCCGTCCGCCCGCTCGTGCTGGCGCCAGAAGGTGATGGTGGTGGCGAGCTGCTCGCGCGCGCGGGCGAGCCGCTCCTTCGCCGCCAGATAGTCGCCCGCCTCCAGGGCGCGCACCGCGGCGGCGAAGTTCGGCCCGAGCGTCTCCATCGTGCCGGCCAGGTGGTCGGCGGTGTAGATCGGGTACGGCTTCGGACCGTCCTGTGCGCGCAGGCCCGTACCGGCCAGCAGCATCGCCGCACCGCACAGACCGAGTGCAAGATCCCGCACAACCCAGCTTCTCAAGCCTGGACTCCTCTAGACACCCGTCAGCCGGTCCACCTTCCCGGTGCTGTCGCCGAGCGCCTCGATCGGCACCCCCAGCTTCTCCAGGATGGTGATGTGCATGTTGGCCAGCGGCGTGTCGTCCGCGTAGCGGATGTAGCGCCCACCCTGGATTCCGGCCGCCTTGCCGCCGACCAGCGCAATCGGCAGGTCGTCGTGGAAGTGCGTGTTGCTGTCGCTGATGCCGGTCCCGTAGAGGAACAGCGTCGAGTCCAGCATCGTGCCGTCGCCCTCCGGCAGGCCGGCCAACTTCTCGACCAGGTAGGCGAACTGCCGGAAGTGGTACTCGTTGATCTTGTGCAGCCGCTCCAGCTTGGCCGGCTCGTCCTGGTGGTGCGACAGCGGGTGATGCGAGTCGGACACCCCGATTTCCGGGTAGGCGCGCCCGCTCACCTCCCGCGCCAACATGAACGTGCTGATGCGGGTCAGGTCGGTCTGATACGCCAGGGCCAGCAGATCCATCATCAGCCGGGCATGCTCCTGGTAGTCGTTGGGCACCCCGACCGGCTGGTCGACGACCGGCAGCTCGCGCGCGCTCTGCTCCTCCGCCATCCGGATGCGGCGCTCGACGTCGCGTAGCGCGTCCAGGTACTCGTCCAGCTTGACCTGGTCGCCCGGTCCGATGACGCGCCCGAGATCCTGCAGCTCCGCGCCGACCGCGTCCAGGATGCTGCGGTCGCGCCGCAGCCGCTCCCGGCGCGCCTCCGGATCGGTGCTGCCGCTGGTCCCGAACAGCCGCTCGAACACCGCGCGCGGATCGTTCTCGATCGGCAGCGGGGTGGTCGGCGTCCGCCAGGCAATGGTGTTCGTGTAGGCGCAACTCGCGCCGCCGTCGCAGTTGCCCACCATCGCGTTCGATTCGATGCCCAGCTCCAGCGAGGCGATCTGGGTCTCCTTCGACAGCTCCCGCGCCGCCATCTGATCCATCGACACGGCCGCGTAGACGTCGGCGCCGTTGGTGATCTTGAACGGCACCCCGGTCAGGAACGTCCCGGCGGACCGGGCGTGGTCGCCGCCGCCCTTGACCAGGTTGGCCGGCTCGTCGTCGAGCCCGCCGCACAGCAGCACGCGGTCCTTGATGTGGTTGAGCGATTGCAGCGTCGGCGGCAGGTTCTCCATCGTCCCCGCGGTCTTCGGGAACCAGTAGGGCATCGACATTCCGTTGGGAACGTAGAAGACGCCCAGCCGCTTGATCGGCGCCGCCGCGGTGCGGCTGATGGCGGTCAGGGCCGGGACCATGCCGTCGAGCAGCGGCAACGCGATCGTCGCGCCGATGCCGCGCAGTACCGTGCGCCGGGACAGATGCTTCTTCGTGATCAACATGCCGGAACTCCCTTTGCGAACCGTTGCTCGGACAAACCCGGTATCAATGGGCTACTGCTGATTCGCGGCGACGCTCTCCTCCGGACGGGGCGCCCGCCGCATCCGGAACTGGTCGCTCGCGACCACCGCTTCGACGAGCGACGACCAACGGTACCCGTCGTCCGCGAGTTCGCGCGCTATCCGTCGCATGGCCGGCGCGTCGTAGTAGTTGACGCCGCGGCCGAGCGCGTAGATCAGCAACTTCTCCACCACCGCCTTGATGAACTCGTTGTCGCCCTCGGTCAGCAGGGCCTCCCGAAAGGCGCGGGGGCTGTCGATGACCTGCCCCGACAACTCGATGGTGGAGTTGATCTCCGCCCCGCCGTCGTCCTCTCGCCAGCGGCCGATCGCGTCGAAGTTCTCCATGGCGAAACCGAGCGGGTCCATCCGGCGGTGACAGCTCGCACAAACCGGACTGCTGCGGTGCAGCTCCATCCGCTCGCGCAGCGACGTCGGGTTGCGACGGTCGTTCGCCTCGAGCGGCGGCACGTTCGCCGGCGGCGGGGGCGGTGGGGAACCCAGCAGGGTCTCCAGCACCCATTTGCCGCGCAGCACCACCGACGTGCGGTTGGCGTACGACGTCACCGTCAGCAGGCTGGCGTGACCCAGCAGCCCGTGCCGGCGGTCGTCGTTCCACGTGTAGCGCCGGAACCGGCTGCCGTAGACGTCGTCCACGCCGTAATGGCGCGCCAACTGCTCGTTCAGGAACGTGTAGTCCGCCTGCAGCAACTCGGGGATGGGCCGGTCCGCCCGGACCTGGCTCTCGAAGAAGAGCTCCGTCTCCCGCACCATCGCCGCGCGCAACGAGTCGTTGAAGCCCGCGAACAACGCGCCGTCCGGATCCTGCGAGTGGATGTTGCGCACCTGCAGCCACTGTCCGACGAAGTCGTTCAGGAAGCGGGAGGAACGGCGGTCCGCCAGCATGCGGCGCACCTGCACGGCGAGCACGGCCGGGTCGCTCAACCGGTCGGCAGCCGCCAGATCGAGCAGCTCGTCGTCCGGGATGCTCTTCCAGAGGAAGAAGGAGAGCCGCGAGGCCAGCTCCAGGTCGGTCAGGTGATAGATGGCGCCGGGCCGCGTGTCCACCGGCTGCCGCTCGACCCGCAGCAGGAAGCTGGGCATCGAGAGCAGCGCTTCGAGGGCGCGCTCGACTCCCGCCTCGAAATCGCGCGCGGCGCGCCCCTCCCGGTAGACGGACATCAGCGGATCGATGTCGGCGTCGGTCACCGGGCGCCGGTAGGCCCGCCGGGCCAGCGCGCCGATGATGTCGCGGGCGCAGGATTCCTCCGCCGCCGCACTGCCGTCGGCCGGCCGGCAGGTGAAGATGCGTTGCCGGCTCGGCGTGTCTTCCGGCACTGTTCCGTTGAACGGGCCGGAGATGTAGAGCATGTCGATGCCGGGCAGGTCGGCCGGCAGGTTCGGCGAGGGCGCCGAGTCGGTGAAGCCGGCGGACACCAGACGCGTGCCCGCGGATACCTGCACCCGGATCTCGAGCGCGTGGTCCGCGGTCATGCGGTACTCGTGCAGCCGCTGACCTTCCACGTCGTCCTCCGGCACCGCGATCAGCATCCCGGGATCCGGCCCCGGGAACTTGCCACCGATGTCGAACCGGCGGACGAGCGCGTGATCGATCCGCAGCTCGATCTGGTGCTCGTCCTCGGCGATGCCGTCTATCGTCTCGATGGTCTCGTTGCGCTTGAGTCGGATGGCGAACAGGTACTCGCCGTCGAGCGGGAACGTGTGGCGCACCGCCAGCCCGCCGTGGGTGGCGAACGGCATGTCCTCGCTGCGCCGGATGTCCCGGCGCTCGTAGCCGACCCTGTATACCTGCATGACCGGCCGGTTGTCGGGACTGCCGACCGCGGTGCGGCTGATCTTGGTGGCCGCGGCGATGTAGCGGCCCATCAGCGCCGGGGTGATCGACAGCACGTCCGCGTTGTTGTCGAACCCGAAGCCCGCCATGTCGCTCGGCAGCAGCGCCTCGCCGTCGATCTCCAGGTCCAGCAGGTCCCGGACGGCGTTGACGTACTCCAGCCGGTTCAGCCGGCGTGAGGCGACCCGGCCGGGGTTGGGATCGACGGCCGCGGCGTGGTCGAGCGCCGCTTCGAGGGCGCCGGCAAACGCGTCGATGATCTCCGCGTCGGGCCGCGGCCGCCCTTCCGGCGGCATCTGCCCGCTGCGCAGCTTGCGGACGACCTTCTCCAGCGTCTCGGCGTTGGCGTGGACCTGGCTCACGTCGAGCCGGTCGAGCATCAGTCCGGCGGTCTGGAGCCGCTCGTTGTGGCAGGTGACGCAGTAGCGGTCGAACAGCTCCCGCGACGGGGGCTCGGGCGCCCGTGCCTGTTCGGCGACCGCACCGGCCTGGCTCGGGGAGGCGGCGTACACCAGCGGCTGGAAGCTCACCGCCGCGGCCAGTCCTGCCAGACCCGCCAGACGCGCCATCAGCATCTTCGACATGGTCAGTCCCTTCAGACACGACGCGCCAAGCGATTCGCACCGCACGGGGCGGCACGAGAGGTAACGGACATTATAGCCCGGACGCGACCGCGCACACCCTGGAGAAACTGTGAGAATCTTGCCGGTGCCGTTGGCGCCGACGAGGAGGTTGACGCCCGGGCACAGGTCGAGCTACAGGCTCCTGAACGCCGTGAAGTTCTCCAGCTCGACGCGCGTCAGCCCCATGGCGTCTCCGTCCCCGGTCGGGTCAACAGTGCCCGCGCTACGGCGTCTTGACCGGCGGCGCCGGGCGCTCCGGCAGCGCCTTCGGGTCCTCCCGCATCATGCGCAGCACCTCCTCCACCGCGCGTTCGAGCTGCGGGTCGCGGCCGGCGATGACCGAGCGGGGGTCGTTCTCGACCTCGATGTCCGGCTCCACGCCGACGTTCTCGACCACCCAGCTTCCGTCGGCGCCGTTGGTGCCGAACTGCGGGACGTTGACCGAGCCCCCGTCGAGGAGCGGGCCGTGGCTGGTGATGCCGATGACGCCGCCCCAGGAGCGCTTGCCGATGAGCGGTCCGAGGCCGGCCTCGCGGAAGCGGTAGGGGAAGATGTCGCCGTCCGAGGCGGAGTCCTCGTCGAGGATGCAGACGAGGTGGCCGTGGAACGCCACGGCCGGATAGGTGCCCGGCGTGTCGTAGGTCCGCGCGAAGCTGGTGCCGAGGAGGCGGCGGCCGAGACGCTCGATGAGCATCTGCGAGACGTTGCCCCCGCCGTTGCCCCGCACGTCGATGACGAGGCCCTCCTTGCGGACCTGCCCGTAGAACCACTTGACGAATTCCTGGATGCCCTGCGCGCCCATGTCCGGGATGTGCAGGTAGCCGACGCGGCCATCGGTCATCTCCGAAACCTTGCGGCGGTTGGCCTCGACCTCGGCCAGGTAGCGGAGGCTGCGCTCCTCGGTGACCGGGGTGAACGTCACCTCGCGCGCCCCGTCGAATGTCGACTCCGCGTTCAGCGTGAGGCGCACCGGCCGGTCGGCGCGGTGCAGCAGCATCCGGTAGGGGTTGTCGGAGCCGAGCAGCTCCTCGCCGTCGATGGCCAGCACGTAGTCGCCGACGCCCGCATCGACGCCGATCTCGGTGAGCGGCGCCCGATAGCGCGGCTCCTCGTTGTGGCCGGCGAAGATCTCGGCGATGCGGTAGCGCCCGGCCGCGGCGTCGAGCTCGAAGACGGCGCCCGGCAGGGCGACGTTCGGACGGTCGGGGGTCTCCCAGTCGCCGCCGGCGATGTAGGCGTGGCTGACGTTGAGCTCGGCCACCATCTCGCCGATGACGTAGTTCAGGTCCGACCGGTGAGCGACGTGCTCCAACAACGGGCGATACCGGTCGCGCAGCGCCTTCCAGTCGTAGCCGTGCATGTTCTCGACGTAGAAGAAGTCGCGGAAGCGGCGCCAGACCTCGTCGAAGATCTGCGTCCACTCCTCCGCCGGCACCCGGTCCACCATGAGGCCCCGGGTGGACACGGAGGTGGCGTCGCCGCCGCCCGCCGGGTAGACGTTCCAGCCGCCCCCTTCACGCACCAGCACCTTCTCGCCGTCCCGCGACACGGCGTAGCCGCCGATTCCCGTGGCGATGGTCTCGGTCTCGCGGTCGTCGAACGTGAAACGCTGCAGCGCCGGCTGCACGTCGCCGCCCCGGCCGTAGTACTGCGCGCCGCCGCGGATGAAGAAGACGCCGCCGTCGGCGCCGCTCAGCCCGACGTAGTTGTCGAAAGTCACCGGCAGGCGCACGACGCGCCGGGAGAGCCCGTCGAACTCGATGGCGATGGGGGCCTCCTCGTCGCCGTCGCCGTCCTCGGCGCCATCCGATTCCTCTCCGTCGGCCTCGGTCTCCTCCTCCTCCGCCTCACCGCCGGTCACCTCCACCTCGTCGCTCTCGGGCGGCAGCGGATGCGCCACGTCCTTGCGGAGCGCCAGCGCGTAGATGCCGGTCTCGCGGTCGACCAGGTAGTTCCACTCGAAGGAGCCGAGCTGCGGCGCGAACTGCCGGTCGGAGAGGTAGTAGAGATAGTCGCCGTCGGGATCCCACGCCGGGTTCCACTCGTGGAAGAGCTCGTCCGTGATCCGGTGCAGCGCACGGTCGGCCAGGCTCCAGACCCAGATCGAGCTGAACTCGGTGGGATCGGTCATCGAGAACGCCAGATAGCCGCCGCGGGGAGACCAGACGTAGTCGCGCAGCGGACCGCGCGCCTCGTCCGCGACCTCGACGATCTCCTTCGTCTCCACGTCGATGACGAAGAGCTTCCCGTCCTTGTCGCCGTAGGCCAGGTGCTTCCCGGTCGGCGACCACTCCGGCGCGTACAGCATTGCCTGCCCGCCCGTGGTGAGCTGCTCCGGGTCGCCGGATCCGTCCTGCGCAATCAGATAGATCTCGTCCTCGCCGGTCGCGTCCGACACGTAGGCGATGCGGCCGCCGTCCGGCGACCAGCGCGCCCACCTGTCGTGCGCCGACGAGCTGCGCGTCAGGTTGCGGGTGGGGCCGTTCTCGATGGGGGCGGTGAAGACGTCGCCGCGCGCCACGAAGAGCGCCCGCGCCCCCCCGGGACTCAGCTCCGCGTCCTCGATCAGGTCCGCCGCCGCCACCCGCGACGGCCGCATCGCCAGGCCGTCGTCCGGCACCGTGATGGAGATCGGCCGCGAGGTCCCCTCGTCGATCGCATGGATCTGCAGCTCGCCGTTCAGCTCGTACACGATGCGGTTGGCGCCGTCGTCACCCGGCCAGCGCACGTCCCAGGTGTCGCTGTCGGTGAGCTGCGTCGTCTCGCGCGACGCGAGGTCGTAGCTGTACAGGTTGAGCGTGCCGTCCCGGTCCGAGGTGAAGTAGATGGCGTTGCCGATCCACATCGGGTCGCGGTCGGCGCGCCGGTGCGTCGTCACCCGCTCGACCACGTGCGTCTCGCGATCGAAGATGTAGAGCTCCTGCGCCCAGCCCCCCTCGTAACGCTTCCAGGTCCGGAAGTCGCGGAACAACGGGGAGTAGACGACGCGCGTCCCGTCCGGCGACAGGTCTCCCGCCCCGGACTCCGGCATCGGCAGCGGCACCGGCAGCCCGCCGTCGGCGGACGCCAGGAACAGCCGGCTGTCCGAAAGGTCGGTGCTGTAGCGCAGCGACCGGAACAGGACCGCCCGCCCGTCGGGCGACCAGTCGTAGACCTGGTTGTCGTAGCCCCAGCGCGGCGCCAGCGGACCGCGTGCCGGATAGTACGTGAGCTGCCGCGGCACCCCGCCGGACGCCGGGATGACGTAGACCTGCTCGTCGCCGTCGTACTGTCCGGTGAATGCAATGCGGGAGCCGTCGGGGGAGAACCGCGGGAACAGCTCCAGGCCGGGATGGGCGGTCAGCCTGGCCGCCAGGCCCCCCTCGGTAGAAGCGAGCCACAGGTCCCCGGCGTAGCTGAAGACCACCTGGTCGCCGTGGATGTCCGGGAAACGAAGCAGCTTCGTCTGCGCGGACGCGGGCGCTGCCGCGGCCGCCGTCATCGTGAACACGGCGCCGAGCCACGTCACCATCGAAATCGGGAATCGTCGGAGCATGTTGCCTCCTGGTTGCAGACGGATGCGAACGTCTCGCATCCTGCCAAACGATAAGCCATCGCGCGGCGTTTCGGTCACGATGCGAGGTGTCGCCACGGAAGAGCCCCGGCGCCGCGCGCCGGACGCAGCACACCATACCGATTGTTTCGGCATTCGGGCCCGGCGCCGACACCGGGCGCGCCGAGGACGGCCTGCGGGCTTACCTGCGGAGCGTTCGCTCGACGTACGCGCGGACGGCATCCTGCACCGGGGCGGACATCCACGCCTCCTGCACTTCCTCGTCCACCGACCGCATGGTGCGCACCACGCGATCCCGGCTGGGCTGGCGGATGATGCGCTTCGTGAGAGAGAACGACGCGCTCGGCAGCGAACCGAGATGCGCGGCGACCTCCACGGCGCGCCCCAGGAGCGCGTCCGGAGCGGACAGTTCGTCGACGAAGCCGTTCGCCACGGCATCGTCCGGCGTGCAGGTGAGCCCGCGATAGATGACCGCCTGCAGACGGTGGGCAGGCACGACGAGCCGCAGAATCTCCAGCGCCATGCTCGGAAACGGCACTCCGACCGACAGCTCGGGCGTTCCGATCCGGCCCTTGCCCTCGGCCATCAAGCGGTAGTCGCAGGCGCAGGCCAGGACGCAGCCGCCGGCGATGGCGTGCCCATTGACCGCGGCGACGAGCGGCTTCGGGAAGGTGAACGTCTTGAAGAAGGCGTCGCCGAGCAACGGCAGGAACGCCTTGACGTAATCGCGGCCCCCGTCCGTCAGCCGGCGCAGCTCCACGCCAGCGGAGAAGACCGTACCCGTGCCGGTCAGGACCACGGCCCGCGTGTCGGCCTGCTCGAGCCGCGCGAGCTCGGCGATCCAGCGTCTCATCAACTCGACGTCGAAGGCGTTGACCTTGCCGTGCTCCAAACGAACGACCGTAACGTGATCGCGAGTCTCGGTGGTGATCATTCGAGAACTCCGTGTCCTGCTCCGGGTCCGTCGCGTGCCTGCCGTGGCGCTGCAGCGCGCCGCGGCGGCCGGCCCTGCCTCCAATATACATCCCACGTTGGATCCGGCCCCGACCCGGCGCGCCGGACCGCAACGCTACTCGGCCCGCAACGACCCGAGAAGCGGCGACCGCACCGCCGCGACGGTAGCGGCCAGCGACGCGGCCAAGCCGGTGGCGACGACGATGATGAGCAGGCCGCCGAGGGAGAGCAGCGGAACCCCGCCCCCCCGTTCCAACCACGCCGGAGCGATGGCGACGATGGCGCACCCGGCCCCGATGGCCAGCCCGGCGAAGAGCAGGAAGGCGTTCTCCGCCAGCACCATCACCGACAGGTGGCCGGCGTTGTAGCCCACCGCCCGCATCAGGGCGAGCTCGCGGCGGCGTTCCAGCACGTTGCGCAGCAGGACCGCGCCGAGCCCGAACGTGCCGAGGACGAGGCCGAGTCCGCCCAGGGTCTGGAACGTCGCCAGATAGGTGTTCTCGACGCGATGAAACGCCGCCAGGCGTTCCGCGGCGGAGACGACGTCGAATCCGAAGTCGACCAGCCGGTCCTCGAGCGCCGCGCTCACGTCGCCCGTGCGCTCGGGCGGCGCGTCGATGAGAAAGAAGCGATAGCCGTCGTAGTCGGGAAACACGCGCTGGAAGTGACGCTCGCCGATCAGCAGCTCGCGCTGGAAGATGCTGTCCGAGAGCGCCCCGACGATGCGCAGGGTGACCGGGCGGTCGGTGTCGCGGTTCAGCACGAAGTCATCGCCGATCGACAGGTGCAGCGCGTAGGCCAGCGACGTGGCGTCGGCGAGGGCGGGGATGGCGCCGTCGTCGAACTCGCGGTCGAGCAGCAGCCACGGATTGGCCTCTTCTTCCGGGGTCTCGGCGGCGGTTGCGCCGAAGCCGAAGCGGCCCTCGGCCACGAACGCCGCGGACGGGGCCAGCACGCGCGGATCCTTCGCCTGGTACAGGTTCAGACAACTCGCGTCCTCGCCGGGGCGCAGGCGGAAGCGCGCCAGGGTCACGCCGGCCAGCGGCTCGCCCTCCGCGAACAGGTCGTCCAGAAACAGCTCGCTCCGTCCCTCCGCAGTCGTGGGATCGTGCACCACCGGCAGGAGCGTGTCCGCGAGAAGGGTGTAGCCCCCGGTGCCGGAAGACCGGTCCAGCACGTCGCCCGCGCCCTCGCGGCGAAACGCATCGACCGCCACGATGATGAACGCCGCGAACGCAATCAGGGCGATGCAGAGCACGCTGCGGCCCGGGCGGTACGATGCGTTGCGGAACCCCACCTGCGACACCGACCAGGACCCGTCCGTGTAGCGGCCCGGACGCTGGTTCAGCCACGCCCACGCCAGCACGAGCAGGGCGGCCAGCAGCGTCAGGCCACCGCCGAAGAAGCCGCCCGTGGCGCCGATGGCCCCGGCCGACGCCAGCGCGACCAGGACGAACCCGGCGCCCGTCAGCGCGGCGCCGATCCGCCAGGCCCGCGATCCGGAGGGCGATTCCGGGGCGACGACCTCCGCGACCCCGGTCACCTCCGCCACCGCACCGGTCAGCAGGCTGCGCGGCGAGGCCGGGGCCAGAGCGCGCAGCGTCCAGGCGATGGATCCCAGGGCGGCCAGCACGCCGCCGGCCGCGCCGGCACCCAGCATCGCCGGCGAGGCGTCGAGAGTCAGCCGCGTCGTCCCCACCGCATCGACCCACCAGGTCCGCAGCCCAAGCATGATGAGCTCCGCGTACAGCAACGCGCCGACGACGCCGAGCGCGCTTCCGATTACCGACAGTACGCCCGCTTCGCTCAGGAACACACGGCGGATGGCGGGCGCCGGAAACCCCGTGGCGCGCAGCAGCCCCAACTCCCGCAGGCGCTGCTCCACGCCGAGGCGGAAGAAGAGGCTCGCCAGGAGCAGCGCCGACACCACCAGGAAGAAGCTGAAGTAGATGAAGTAGAGCCCGAAGTCGGTCACCCCCGCAGACGCCTCCAGCGCCAGGGAGCGCGCCGGGTAGACGACGAACCCCAGAGCCAGCGGATCGAGCGCCTCGCGCAGCGCGGCGGCCAACCGGTCGCGGGTCGCCGCGAGGTCCTCGCCCGGCGCGGGGTACAGACGGACCGACGTCACCCGTCCCCAGCGCGACGCCCACATCTGCTGCCCGGCGGCCAGCGGAATGAACGCCTTGGGCGTCGTCCGGTAGTCGTCCCAATACGTCTCGTCGACCGGGCGGATCAACTCGAGGTCGACCGGAAACGGCGGGTCCCAGTCGATGACGTTGGTCGCCTCCGTGATCCCGGGATAGTCCGGCGTGAGGTCGGGATCGGCGGCCGCGCCGGCGATCGGCACGACGCCGGCCACGCGCAGCTCGGCTTCGTGCGTAGTCAGACGCCCCTCGTCCGCCCAGAGGTAGTACTCGATTGTCAGCGGATCACCCGGCCCGACATCCAGATCGTCCGCCGTCCACTGATTCAGGATGACCGGCGCAGCCGCCTCGGAAGCGGCGGGCAGCTCCGCGCCGCCCACTGCCGAGAGGTCCCGCGCCGTGATCACCGAGTATGGCGTGACCCGCTCCCCGCTGCGGATCTGGTTCGCCAGGTACGAGAGCACCGGCTCGGCCCGCACTCCCAGCCCGGACGCCACGCTCTCGACCGCGGCCACCGTTGCGTCGGTCAACAGCCCCGCTTCCGACTCGACGGCCACCGCGGCATGGTCGGTGACTGCGCGAACCCGGAGGCCGAGATCATCGAGGGTCGCCTCGTCACGCACCGCCGCCTCGGCCGCCGCCTGCCGCGCCGCGTCCTCGACCGCTCCCAATCCGTCGTCGCCCCCCGTTCCCGGACCCTGGCCGAGCAGCAGCGTATTGACCCGCCCCTCCTGCTCCAGCTCGCCCTGCAGCCGCTCCAGCGACACGAACACCGAGCGCGCCAGACCCTGCTGCGGCCGGAACGAGAACTCGCCCAGCTCGGCGGCGTCGAGCACACGCTCGATACCCAGGCGCAACGTGCGGCCGACGTCGTCGCGCCGGCCGTGCAGCGAGCTCAGCGGCACGGCCGACGGCTTCTCGACGCGCACCAGCAGGGCGTCGTCCGGGACGGCCTCCAGCTCGCCGGCCAGCCCGCCGCTCACGAACGCCGCGTTGCGCCCCAGTGCGAACGCCGCCGGATCCAGACCGTGGAAAGCCCAGAAGCGCTCGTCGACGCCGTAGACCTGGACCGCGGACGCCCGCCGGCCGCTCGACTGATGCGTCACGAAGCCCTCGACCGCGACCAGCGGCGCGGCGGTATCGAACTGCCCGTCCAGCCGATCGGCCGCCAGCAGGCCGGCGCCGAGGGACTCCGGCACGAAGCGGGCGCTGGTCACCACGCGGTCGATGGCGCCCAGGCGCTCGAGCGCCAACGCACGCAGGCTCGACCGTACCGACGCCCCCACGAGCAGCGCGCCGGCGAGCACCGCCACCGCCACCGCGACGCCGGCCACGACGGCGAGATTGGTGCGCCAGTAGTGCAGGACGTTCCGTCGGATGAGTGCGAGCAGGCTCATGCGCGCCTCCTCCCCGCCGCGCCTATGCGGGCGCGGGGGCAAGCTTCTGGTTGTCGAGGCGGTAGCGGATGGGGCAGCGACCGGCCAGCTCCGGATTGTGCGTCACGACGAGCAGCACGTTGTTCTGCTGCTCGTGCAACTCGAAAAGGAGCGACGTGATGGTTTCCGCCGACCGGCGATCCAGGTTCCCCGTCGGCTCGTCGCAGACGACGAGCGGCGGCTTCCGGATGAGCGCCCGCGCGAGGGCGACCCGCTGGCGTTCGCCGCCCGACAGCTCGGCCGGCCGATGGTCCAGGCGGTCCTGCAACCCGACCTGCTCGAGCAGCGACCGCGCGCGGTCGGTGACCGCCGCATCCGGCGCATTGACCAGCGTCGGCACCAGCACGTTCTCGAGCACCGTGCACTGCGGCAGCAGGAGATGGTCCTGGAAGACGAAGCCGACCTGCGAGTTCCGAAAGGCAGCCTGCTTCTGTTCGTCGAGCGCGAACGGATCGGCGCCGTCGAGGGTCACCTTCCCGCTGGTCGGCGGCTCGAGTCCGCCCACGATGTAGAGGAGCGTGCTCTTGCCGCTTCCCGAAGGGCCCATGATCGACGCCGCGTCCCCGCGCGAGAGCGAGAACGAGACGTCGGTCAGGATCGGCAACGGCCCGCGGACCGTCGGGTACGTCTTGGTGAGCTGACTGACTTCGAGCAAGGCAGCCCCCCGTTCCCTGCCGTACCTACGACGCGCGCTGGAATGCGCGCGGCCGGAAGAGAAAATCGACGATGTTGCCCTCGTGCGGCTGCAGCCAGTTGAGCTTGATCGTCGGAATCGGACCGAGGTTCAGGCGGTCGATGTTCCGCGCGTCGAGCAGCTCCTGCTCGAACCGCGCATCGTTGGTCAGCCCCGTCGCGACCAGCGTCTGTCCGATCGCTCCGATCATCTTCCGCTGCTCGCACTCGACCACGGTGACGAAGGGGAACATGTACTCCTTCTTCGCCATCGCCACGTCGGGGGACGGGCAGTAGACGACCGTCGGCCGGAGGTAGTCGCACCGCTCGCGCGACACCAGACGCCCGTCGGGATGGTGCGCCGCCGTCACCTCGTCCACGCCTCCTTCGTCGAGCGCGGCGTCGATGTCGGCGGAGATCGCCGGCGCCTGACCCGGCACCGTGAACGCCGCGAGAACCGCGTTCGGATCCTCGGGCGGCAACGGCGCTAGCGGCCCGAGCCTCTCGGCCAGCGCCGCGGCGATCGCCCGGCCGTTGCGCGGGGTCCAGATGCCGGAACAGTTGATGCAGCTCCGTCCGCTGTTGATCAGGACGCTGTCGACCATCAGGTCGAGGTGCTGCTCCCAGTTGTCCGCCTCGTCGTCGCCGAGCAGGATCTTGCTGAACCCGGGGCCGTGCACCTGGACGGCCGGATTGCCGGCGTACTGCTCCACCGTGGCGGTCCCGCCGAAGATCAGGCTGCGCTGGCAGTTGTTCAGTACCGCGGCCCCCACCTCTCCGAGGCCCGGGTAGAGGGCCACGGCTTCGCGCGGCACGCCCGCCTCGAAAAAGGCCTGCGTCATGCGCCAGGGCGTCCACGGCTCCTGCGGTCCGGGCTTGAGTACGAGACCGATCTGCAATGGGATGATCGGCAGCCACAGGCTGTGCACGCCCGGCGAGTTCGACGGCAGCACCATCCCGAGCACCGATGTGGTGGCCTGGTAGCTGCGCATCACGCCGTCCTCTTCTCCGTAGCCCCGTGCGAGGATGCCGGGGTCGAGATGGCGCGTCAGCGAGGCGAGGATCTCGTCGATGTGGTCTAGGACGTACCGGAGCTTCTCCATGTTCATCCGGCACATGTGCTCGGGAAGCCCGGTGGTGGCGGACTGCTGCCGGACGAACTCGTCCGGCGTCTGCGTGCCGTCCCCGAGCGGCAGCTCGGCGGTGGAGAAGAGCTCGGCGGCCTTCTTCACCATCTGCAGGAGATCGGCCGGGTGCACCTCGCGAAGCACCTGCCGGGCGCGGGCCGCCTTCCGCAGATCGCGCGCCACGATGCCCGGGTTCGCCTGGCTGACCTCGGCCACCGGCTCGCCGGTGTCGAAGTGGACGACCTTGTCGATGTCGAGGCTCCGGTAGGGCGTGCCCCACCGGAGCGCTGGAAAATGAATCACGGTGCTCTCCGCTCCTGCGTACGTTGGCGGATCGCCGACGCCTAGTCGGTCACCTCGATGCTGATGGTCGCGCAGAGGCCTTCCTGCGTCCGGTGCTGATCGTCGCCGATCTGCACGGTCAGCTCGTAGGTGCCGGCCGGTGCGTTTTCCAGCGTCGTCGTGCTCGAGCCGTCGCCGAAGTGCTGCCAGCCCTCGCCCTGCGGGATGATCTCGCCCACCGGCAGGCAACCCGTGTTGTAGCCCAGGTGGTAGTGACCGACACCGTCGCGCGGAGTGCCCGTCTCCTGATCGAAGCCCTCCGGAATGGCGGAGATCGGATAGTTCTCGGCCCCGAACTCGATACTGACTACGTCCTCCGAATGCTGTGAGCCGGCGGCCGGCGACACGAAGAAGACCCGAGCCTCCTGGGCCGCCGCGCCTGCGGCGCCCGCCCCCAACATCACGATCGCCAGACCGGTCACCACAATCGTTCTCAAACCGTCGAATCGCATTACGCTCTCGCTCCTTCCAGGGCCCGGGGAGACGGCTTCCCGCCGCCTCGCCGGACGCATCCCGAATCGTCCGGGACGGGCTCCGGCTAGATCCCGTCGGCTACCTCGATGCTGATCGTCTCGCAGAGCCCCTCCTGCGTGCGGTGCAGGTCGTCGCCGATCTGCACGGTGAGCTCGTAGGCGGCCGGCTCTACCTGCAGCGTGAACACGTTCGAGCCGTCGCCGAAGTGCACCCAGCCCTGGCCCTCCGGGATGATCTCGCCGGCCGGCAGGCAGCCGGTATCGACGCCCAAGTGATAGTGGCCCATGTCGGCCCGCGGCTCGTCGGCCTCGGGGTCGAACCCCTCGGGAATGGCCGAGATCATGTAGTTCTCGACGCCGAACTCGACCTCCACGTCGTGGTCGCTCGAGATCTGGTCGCCGTCCAGCGGCGCGACGAAGAAGACCCGCGGCGGTCCGGTCGACGCGGGCGCCTCCTCCTCCATCGGCTCGTCGGCCATCTCGGGCTCGGCCTCCATGCCGCCACCGCCGCCGCCGCAGCCGAAGACCGCGAGCGCCGGCACCAGGACCAGGCCAGCCATGACTTTCCAGTTGACGCGTAGCAGATCGGTTCGCATCGTTACACCCGCTCCTTGCATGGGATGCTCGTCCGCTGGTTGCTCACAGGAACACGCCGCGCCGGCGTCTCGACACCGTGACCGCGCGGCGGACTTCATCGCGATTCCCGGCTGGCCCCGACTAGTAGACGCCGACGGTGGTGGAGGACGCCAGCGCACTGAACGGCCGCACCCCGCTCACTCCGTCCCACGGATACTGTTCGCAGGGCGGCTCCCGCTCGCCCTCGTCGCGCTCGAGGAAGCGCGGCACGAAGAACTCCTTCGTCAGCGTGGTCAGCATCACGCGCCCGGTGCCGCCGTAGTCGACGGCCCGATCGGCGTCGTCGGGATCGACGACCTGCAGCACGGCCCGCGGCTGCGGCGCATGATACGTGATCTTGTAGCCCTCGGCCGCTCCGCTCGGCGGACTCGCCGCCAGTCCCATCAGCGTGTTGCCGTAGGTGGGCGTCATGTAGACGCCGTCGAGCAACTCCTCGTTCGCGAACCGGTTCCACTGCGGCGTGAACTCGGTGCCGCCGGCGAAGATGCCGGTGATGCCGGTCTCGCGGATGCTGGAACCCTCTTCCTCCAGGCGGTTCGCCAACGCCTCGATCAGCTTCGGCGTCGAGAACAGGCACTTGATGTCGTGGCCGGCCGACAGCACGGTGATCGCCTGATCGACGACGTGGGCCTGGTAGGCCTTCAGGTGATCCATCCAGCCCTTCCGGATCAGCTTGATCACCCAGCGCGGGTCGAGGTCGACGCAAAAGCAGATGCCGCCGCGGTGCTGCGCCAGATGCTCCACCGCCAGACGCAGCCGCCGCGGCCCGCTCGGGCCGAGCATCAACCAGTTGGCCCCCTGCGGAAAGCACTCGTCGGGCAGCGTGTCGGAGAACAGCTCGTAGTCGGTGCGGAAGTCGTCGATGGCGATGCGGCTCTTGGGGATGCCGGTCGTGCCGCCGGTCTCGAAGACGAAGATCGGCTTGTCTGCGTAGGCCCGCGGCACCCAGCGGCGCACCGGACCGCCCCGCAGCCATTCGTCCTCGAAGTGGCCGAACTTGCGGAGATCGTCGAAGCGCTCGACCTCCTTGCGGGGATCCCAACCGGCCTTCTCGGCCCACTCCAGCCAGAACGGACAGCCGGTCGCCGGGTCGAAATGCCACGCGACCACCTCGCGCACCCAGGCGTCGAGCGACGCGCGCGCCGCGTCGGCCCTGCCCTGTAAATCGGTCGTCGGCGTACTCATCAACCGGTGATCTTACACTAGCGGGCATGACTGCACGACTCGAACGGCTGTGGATCAAGCGGTTTCACCGGGGACCGATGGACGCGGTCGAGCGCGCCACGCTGCGCGCCGGACGCGGCCTCGTGGGCAACGCCGACCAGGGCGGGAAGCGCCAGGTCACGATCATCTCCCGCCGGCGGTGGGACGGGGTGAACGAGGCGCTGACCGACGACATCGATCCGGCCCTGCGCCGAGCCAACATGCTCGTAGAGGGCATCGATCTCGACGACACGCGCGGTCGGACCCTGCGCGTCGGATCCTGCCGCCTGCGGATATGGGGCGAGACCCGTCCCTGTGAGCACATGGACGCGGCCCGTCCCGGCCTGCGCGGTGCGCTGGATCCGGCGTGGGCCGGCGGCGCGTTCGCCGAGGTGCTCGACGACGGAGAGGTTGCGGTAGGCGACGCGGTGCGCTGGGACGATTAGCGGCGGATCGCGCCGTGGCGTTCGAGCACGTCCACCACGGCCTCGATGGGCAACGCCTCGCGCGTCCCCCAGCGGCTGCTCACCGTGACCGCCTTGAACAGCGAGTTGTAGATCGCCTCTTCGGTCGCTTCCACCGTCGCCTGAAACAGGGCCGACATGTTGCGGTTCGACAGGTCCTCCACGGTCCGCACCCGGTCGCCCGGCCGCCGCCGCACACCCGCCGCGGTCGAGAAGGCGATCGCGTAGTCGCCCGATCCGTTGCCGGCGAACGACCCGGTCCTGGCCAACCCCATCACGGCGCGGCGCGCCACCCGCTCCAGGTTGCGCTCCGACAACGGCGCGTCGGTGGCCACGACCATCATGATCGATCCCTGCGACTGGCTCTCGCTCTCCTCCCGTCCGGGATCCGGGGAATCGCCGTCACCGTCTCCGCCGACCTCGGCGCTGAACGCGTAGCGGCCCAGCTCCCGCCCGACCGGCGCGCCCACAATCTGCAGGATGCCGCCGAAGTTGGACTGCACCAGCACGCCCACGGTGTAGCCGCCCAGCGACGCCGGGAGCACGCGCGAGCTCGTGCCGATTCCGCCCTTCCAGCCGAACGCCGACGTGCCGGTCCCGGCCCCGACCGCACCCTCCTCCACGGGCCCCGCCGCCGCGCCCTCGAGCGCCACCCGCACGTCGCCGGCCGCCACCGGCCGGCTGCGAATGTCGTTGAGGCCGCCGTCGTTGGTCTCGCCGACGACGGGGTTGATGGACCGCACGCCCTGCATGCCCGGCGCGTCGAGAGCCCATGCGACCAGGGTGTCGGCCGCCTTCCAGACGCACAACGTACAGGTCAGCAGAACGGGAGTCTCCAGCTCGCCCAGCTCGCGGACCTGGGTGACGCCGAGCAGCTTGCCGAATCCGTTGCCGGTGTGGATCGCGGCGGGTACGCGGTCGAAGAAGACGTTGCCGCCGTGCGGACGAATCGCGGTGACGCCGGTGCGGACGCTGTCGCCGCGGACGATGGTGGCGTGGCCGACCAGAACCCCTTCCACATCGGTGATCGCGTTGAACTCGCCCGGCGGGAAGACGCCGACCTCGATTCCCAGGTCGCGGGCCCGCGGCCTCGGCGGGTCTTCTCGCGTGGTCGATTGCGCGCTTCCGGTAGACGCCTGGGCTGCCGCCGGGCGCGACGTGGCCGACGGTCCGCCGACCACGGCTGCAGGGGGCGAAGTCCCCTCCCCCACCGGCAAGCCCGCAGCCGCGAGGATGCTGCCGGCGAGCAGCAACGAGAACGATGCGGTCATCGCAACGCGTCCGCCTTGGCCGCGAAGACGAAGTCGCTCTCGGTCAGGCCATCGATCTTGTGCGTCCAGATCGTGATCTTCACCCGCCCCCACGTCAGGTAGATGTCCGGGTGGTGGTCCTGCTCCTCCGCCATCTCGCCCACCCGACTCGTGAAGTCGAGCGCCTGCCGGAAGTCGTCGAACTTGTAGACCTTCTCCAGGTGGTGCTGCTCGACGACGCTCCAGTCGCCCCCCAGCTTCCTCCGAAAGTCCTCCAGCTCCGCGACGGACAGCGGCGGCACGCCGCCGCGACAGGGCACGCACTGTTGCTTCGCGAGTTCACTCATCGCTCCTCCTCGCCCCCGGGCCGTGTCCCCTCCCAATCCGTTCCGAGCGCCCGCGGGCCCGGCGGCCTGCCGGTTATAGTGGATCGCAGGAACCCGTCCGACTCGTCACCCGACGATCGACCCACACGCTCACGGGAGATCAATCATGTCCGAAAAGCGCCCCCAGACCTACGCCAACCACGCCAAGCTGGTTCCCCTGTTCCACTACGTCGCGATGCCACTGCTGCTCATCAACCTGATCCTGGGCCTGGTCGGACTCCTGGAAGGGCTCACCCTGGAGAGCTTGAACCGGATCGGCACGGGCGTCGCCATGGTGCTCGCGGCGCTCTTCGCCCGCGTGTTCGCGCTGAAGGCCCAGGACCGCGTCATCCGCCTCGAGGAACGCCTGCGCATGGAGCGTCTGCTGCCGGACGACCTGAAGCCGCGCATCGACGAGGTGTCGACCGCGCAGTGCGTCGCGCTGCGCTTCGCCGGCGACGACGAATTGCCGGCCCTGGTCCGCCGGGGCCTGGACGAGAAGGCGGACCAGAAGACGATCAAGCAGGCGATCAAGGAGTGGCGTCCGGACTACCAGCGCGTGTAGGACGCGCTGCCCTCCGGCCCGCAGCCCGGATCCGACGACATTCCCATGACGGCGCCTCGCCAGCGGCGCGGCGGCGCTGCTACGCCTGGTTCTTCGCGGCCGCGACGGCGGCGTCCCACGCCTCCGCCATCCGGCTCGACGTCAGCCAGAGCCCGCCGTCCACCACCAGGGTGACGCCGCTGACGAACGAAGCGAGGTCCGAACAGAGGTAGAGCGCAGCCTTCGAGACGTCGTCGATGGCGCCGAGACGGCGCAACGGCGTCATCTCGACCACGCGGTCCTTCGCCGGCCCGACGAGCAGTCGCCGCACTCCCTCGGTGTCGGCGATCGGCCCCGGTGCGATGCCGTTGACGCGGATGCCGTACTCCCCCCACTCCACCGCGAGGACGCGGGTCAGTGCATCGACGCCCGCCTTGGCGGCCGAGACGTGAAGCTGCGCCGCGGTGCCGAAGTAGTGCAGCGTGGCGCTGATGTTCAGCACGACCCCGCCCTGCTTCTTCAGGTGCGGCAATGCCGCGCGGCACATGTGGAACGTCCCCTTGAGGTCGATGTCCACCACCGCCCCGAACGCGTTGGGCGACAGGTCCTCCGCCCGGCAGAGGAAGTTGCCCGCCGCGCCGTTGACCAGGATGTCGAGCCGCCCGAACGCGTCGACGGTTCGCGCGACCGCGGCCTCGACCGCGGCCGGATCCCGGACATCGCCTGCGACCGCCAACGCCCGGACCCCGAGCGCCTCGAGCTCGCGGAAGGTCGGCTCCAGGTGCTCCGCCCTGCGGCTGGTGATCGCCACGTCGCAGCCGTGCGCGGCCAGCGCCAGCGACAGCCCGCGGCAGATGCCGGTGCCGCCGCCGGTCACCAGCGCGGCCCTGCCCTCCAACAGATCCGGTTGAAAGCTCATCGAGAAACCATACAATGCGCGAATTGCCGGTGCCGACCGTCCTCACCAACGCGTTTCCGCTCTGGCTGCTCCTCGCCAGCGGCATCGCACTGGTCCGACCCGAGCTGTTCACCTGGTTCAGCGGGCCGTTCATCACCGTCGGCCTGGGCGTCATCATGCTGAGCATGGGAATGACGGTGGGCTTCGAGGACTTCCGCCGCATCGCGCGCGAGCGGACCAGCGTCCTCCCGGGCGTCGCGCTTCAATACACGCTGATGCCGCTGCTGGGGTGGAGCATCGGCTGGCTGCTGGACCTGCCGACGCCGTTCGCCGTGGGCCTCATCCTGGTCTCGTGCTGCCCCGGCGGCACCGCCTCGAACGTCATCACGTTTCTGGCCCGCGCCGACGTCGCCCTGTCGGTGACGATGACGACGGCCTCCACGCTGCTGGCGGTGATCATGACGCCGACCCTGACCGCACTGCTCGCCGGCAGCCGGATCGACGTGCCGGCGGGGGGCCTGCTGCTGGACACCTTGCTGGTGGTCGTCCTGCCGGTCGTGGCCGGCGCGGTGCTCAAGGCGCGCTTCCCTGCCGCCTGCCGGCGCGTGCTGCCGGTGGCGCCGCTGGTGGCGGTGGCGACGATCGTACTGATTGCCGCCTCGGTGATCGGCGGCGGACGCGAGCAGGTGATCGAGGCGGGCGTCCGCCTGCTGCTGGCGGTGCTCTTGCTGCACGCCGGCGGTTTCGTGCTCGGGTACACGGTCGCCCGCCTGTGGATCGGCCGGGAGCAGGCGGCGCGCACCGCGGCGATCGAGGTGGGCATGCAGAACTCGGGGCTCGGCGTCGTACTGGCGCGGCAGAACTTCGCGAATCCGCTGGTCGCCATCCCCAGCGCGATGTCCGCCGTGATGCACTCGGTCGTCGGCAGCATCGCCGCCGCAATCTGGCGGATGAGGGCGAGCCGCCGCATGGACCTGGAGACCGAAACCGGGAGGCGTACGGAAGGAGCTGACCGATGAGACGGTCGGCGTCCGCAAGGAGGATGGCGGCGATGAAGAGGACCCTCATGGTTGCGGCGTGCGTTCCCGTCCTGCTGTCCGCGGTATCGCCCGCGGCGGCGCAGTCGCGCAAGACGACCGGCATCGTGTCCATCCTGGCGGGAGCGGGTCTCGTGATCGCGGCGTTCGACTACGAAACCGACATCTGCCCCGAGGGCTACAGCAGGCACACGTACCAGCACCAGCCGACACAGTGCGTCTACGTCAGCCCGGACTTGCCGTTCGACACGGACGTCCGCGACGCGACGACCGAAGCCACGTTCACCCGCCCCAAGCTGGCCTGGGCCGGCATCGGCGCCGTCGGCCTGGGCGCGGTGCTGCTGACGCTGCCGGACAACCGCGTGACGCGGGATCTAGACGTGCAGGTATCGCCGGAGCGGGTGGCGGTGCGGCGGAAGTTCGGCTGGTAGGCGGGGACAGGAACAGCCGACGAAAGACAGCCGACGAAAACAACGCCGGTCAATCGACAGCGCGGGTCACCAGCGCCCGCAGCTCCGGCGCGAGATCGAGATCGAGCGCGGCCGCCCGTCCCCGCTCCGACATCTTCCGCCACGTTTTCCGCAGGATCCCGACGACCTTCTCGTCCTCATGCTGCGCCGCGAACGGCGCGAGGTAGTGGCTGAGGAACACGAGGCAGACGACGTCCTCGAGAAGCTGCACCTCGGGATCGGCCTTCAGCCGTTCTTTCCGGAGCAGCGCCTGCACGCGCCCGACGGTGGCGTCGTCGTAGCCGACCTCATGCAGGACGTCGCCCGCGGTCTCGGCGTGGAAGCGGCCAAGATCCGCACGCCAGCGGCGGTAGCCGTCGCGGCCCTCCGGATAGGTGTCACGTGGCACGGTCCAGCGCCGGATGTGCTGGCACCGCGCCGCGAGGCGGACGACCTCCGATGCTTCCGGGGCGAAACGCTCCAGCGCAGCAGACATCCGCTGCGCGTAGAGCAGCTCCTTCGGATGGGAGGCGCCGTCCACCGTCTCGACGTTGGGATCCTCGGCGTTCGCGCGGTCGAAGCGCGCAACGGCTTCGCGGAAACGCTCCGACGGCTCGAGTATCCGGCTCATCGCACGTGGCTCCCTCGCCAGCCTCAATCCGCCGCGCCGACGTACCCCGCTTTCTCCAGGTGCAGGATGATCCGCTGCGCCGCTTCGTCGGGGGTCAGCGCCGTCGTGTCGATCGCCAGCTCGGCGTCCGCCGGCGCCTCGTAGGGATCGGAGACCCCGGTGAACTCCTTGATGATGCCGGCCCGCGCCTTGGCGTAGAGCCCCTTGCGGTCGCGCTGCTCGCACACCTCGAGCGGGGTGTCGACGTGCACCAGCACGAAGCCGCCGAGCGGCTCGATCGTTGCCCGCACGTCCTTGCGCACCGCGTCGTACGGCGCGATCGGGGCGCACACCGCGATGCCGCCGTTCTTGGTGATCTCCGACGCCACGTAGCCGATGCGCCGGATGTTGATGTCGCGGTGCTCCTTCGAGAAGCCTAGCTCTAGCCTAGCTCGCTCGACAGGTTCCTGCGCACGAGGTCCCCGTCGAGCAGCGTAACCGGCCGGCCGCCGAACTCCAGGAACTTGACCAGGAGCGCGTTGGCGATCGTCGACTTGCCCGATCCCGACAGCCCCGTGAAGAAGACGGTGAAGCCCTGCCGCTCCCGCGGCGGGTGGCTCCGCCGCAGCTCCCGGGCGACCTCGGGGAAGGTGAACCAGGACGGGATGTCCTTCCCGCCGGCGAGCCGTTGCCGCAGCTCGGTGCCCGACAGGTTCAGGGTGCGCGTCCCCTCCGGAACTTCGTCGACCGGCATGTACGAATCGCGGTTCTCGACGTAGACCATCATCCGGAACGGCACCATCGTCACCCCGAGCTCGGCCTCGTGCTGCCGCAGCAGCTCCTGCGCGTCGTACGGCCCGTAGAACGGGTCGCCGGCCGAGTCGCTGCCCGGACCCGCGTGGTCGCGCCCGACGATGAGGTGGGTGCAGCCGTGGTTCTTGCGGATGATCGCATGCCAGACCGCCTCGCGCGGGCCGCCCATGCGCATCGCGAGCGGCAGCAGCGACAGCAGCGCCGTCTTGGACGGATAGCGCTGCAGCAGCGCCTGGTAGCACCGCACGCGCGTGTAGTGGTCCACGTCGCCCGGCCTGGTCAGGCCGACCACGGGATGGATCAGCAGGCTCGCCTCGACCTCCTTGGCCGCGCGCAGGGTCAACTCCTGGTGCGCCCGGTGCATCGGGTTGCGGGTCTGGAACGCGACGATCCTCGTCCAGCCCAGCTTCGCGAACGCCGCCCGCAGCTCCGCCGGCGTGTGGCGCAGCAGCCGGTAGTCGTAGTGGGTCACCGGCTGCACCGCCGTCACCCGCCCGCCGACGTACCAGGGCTGCGTCCGGTCGAGCAGGTGCGCCACCCCCGGATGCTCCCGGTTGGTGGTGCCGAACACCGCCGCCGCTTCAGCCTCCCGATCCGGTCGCCAGACGTCCTCGACGTCGAGGACGGCCAGCATGACGCCCTCCTCGTCGCGCAACGCAAGGCGCGATCCGGACGACAGCGACGCCGCGAGCGCGTCGGGGACATCGAGCGTGATCGGCACCGGCCACAGCGTCCCGTCGCCCAGACGCAGCTCTGCAACTACCCGGTCGTAGTCGCGGCGCCCGAGGAAACCGACCAGCGGAGAGAACCCGCCGCTGGCGAGCAACTCCAGGTCGCAGAGCTGGCGCGGCGTCAGATCGTGCGACTGCCAGTCGCGCGACGCCGCCTTCAGCGCGGCGACACGATCTTCGCTGGCGAACAGATCGACGAGGGCCCCGCCGTGCGGAGCTATCAGGTGATCGGACACGGTGCGTCGTTCCTCTCTGGTGCGTGGTCGTGCAGCGTGGAGAACCGCGTAATGTAGCATGTACACTCGCGCCCCGCTCGCGGGGGCGCGCCGCCCGCTTGACGCCTTGCCGTGCCGCCGGGCTACAATGAGCGTACGCCAAGCACCGCGATGAAGACACTACCGGATGTCCGCGCCTGTTGCTGCTGTTGTACGGGGCCCCAAGGGCTCCCCCACGCCGACGTTCGTACCGCGTTGCACGCTGCTACGTAAACGAGACACAGCACACGACGTACGACACGGAGGCCCGGGGGGGCAGATGCCCTCCGGGCTTTTTTTGTGCCTTGAACCGCGAGTGGGTCGTCGAACGGATCCGGGGAAGACCGGGTGCGGGCGGCACGGCGCGAACTGCGGCAGCGCGCTGAGAACCGTTGACGAAGATGCATCTCTACCCCGCCTTCTTGAAGCTCCGCGGCCGGCGTGTGGTGGTGGTCGGGGCCGGACCGGTCGCGGCGGCGAAGCTGCGCGGACTGCTCGACGCGGGGGCCGACGTCACCGTCGTCGCGCCGGCATGGGTCGGCGAGGCGGCAGAAGCAGCGCACGTGACGCGGGTCGAGCGCGAGTTCCGGCCGTCCGACCTCGACGGCGCGTGGCTGGTCGTGGCGGCGGCGACGCCGGAGGTCAACCGCGCGGTGGCGCGAGCGGCGGAGACGCGGTGCGTGTTCGTCAACGCGGTCGACGATCCGCCGAACGCCAGCCTCTACTTGGGCGGCGTCGTGCGGCGCGGGGGCGTGACCTTCGCCGTCTCAACCGACGGGCGCGCGCCGGCCCTGGCCGGGTTGCTGCGCGAAGGACTCGACGCGGTTCTGCCGGTGGAAGAGCTCGAGCGCTGGCTGTCCGAGGCCGTGCGGATGCGCGAGCGGTGGCGGGCCGGGCAGGTACCCATGGAAGCGCGGCGCCCGGAACTGCTGGAGGCGCTCGTCAGACTCTATTCCGGCGATGGCGACGACGATTGCAGGGCGTCCGATGCCGCGACGCCGGGAACACCGACGTCATGACGATCGGCAAGAGCTCACCGGCGGCGCGCGGCGACAGACTCGGATTCGTGTCGCTCGTCGGAGCCGGCCCCGGAGACCCGGAGCTGCTGACGCTGAAGGCGGCGCGGCGCCTCGCCGAGGCGGACCTGCTGCTGTACGACGGGCTGGTGCCGCCGGAAGTGACGGCCCTGGCGACGCGGGCGCAGCACTTTTCCGTCAGCAAGCGGGCCGGACGGCCGGCGGTGGACCAGGACACGATTCACCAGGTGATGATCCGCGGCGCACGGCGCGGCAAGCGCGTGGTGCGGCTGAAGAACGGCGACCCGTTTCTGCTCGGGCGCGGCGGCGAGGAGGCGTTGGCCCTGCGGGCGGCCGGCATCCCGTTCGAGGTCGTCCCGGGCATCACGGCAGCGGTCGCGGCTCCTGCATTGTCGGGCATTCCGGTGACCCACCGGGGACTCGCGGCCGGGTTCGCGGTGGTGTCCGGCCATGCGGCTGGAGCCTTCGAGCCGATCCTGGGCGCGGTGGTTCCCGGATCGATGACGGTGATCGTTCTGATGGGCCTGCGGAATCGAGAGCGCATCGCCGCGACGCTGCTCGACCGCGGCTGGGATCCGCGTACGCCGGCAGCGGTCGCACTGGCCGCTTCGACGCCGCGGATGCACCTCTGGACGGGACTCCTCGGCGAGCTCGGAACCGCTCGCCTGGAAGCCCCGGCCGACGCGCCCGGCACCATCGTGGTCGGCGAAGTGGCGAACCTCAGCGCGCTCATCGGCGGGACCCGGACACCGGCGCGAACCGCCGACGCCGGCGCCCCGCGGACTCTCGACGGCCCACGCGAGCAGGCAAGGAATGTGTGACATGACCTGGAAGGAAGCACTCGCGGACCGTATTCCGGCCGAGCTGGCGGCCGAGATAGACACCTTCGAGCGCCAGATCGCCCTTCGGCGGCAGGACAAGATCGACGAGAAGGTGTTCGCCGAGACGCGCCTCCGCCGCGGTGTCTACGGGCAGCGCTACGACAACGGGCAGCGCAACGACGGCACCGGTCCGAAGATGCTGCCGTACCCGTCGAACGGCCTCACCAAGGGCCCCGAGACGGTCTGGGACGCGCCCGGGATGCAGCGGATCAAGATCCCTATGGGCCGGCTGACGCCCGACCAGATGGACACCCTGGCGGACATCGCCGAGGAATACAGCGACGGCGTCTGCCACGTGACGACGCGCCAGGACATCCAGCTCCACTTCGTCCATCTCGACGACACGCCGGACCTGATGCGCCGCCTCGCGGCGGTCGGCATCACCACGCGCGAGGCGTGCGGCAACACCGTCCGCAACGTGACCGCCTGCCCGCTGGCCGGGGTCTGCCGCGACGAGACCTTCGACGTCACCCCGCACGCGGAGGCGTGCATGCGCTTCCTGCTCGGCCACCCGGACGCACAGGACTTCGGACGCAAGTTCAAGGTGGCGTTCTCGGGCTGCCGCGAGCACGCCTGCGGGCTCGTCTCGATGCACGATCTGGGCCTGATCGCGGTCACCCGGAGCGAGAACGGCGTCGAGCGGCACGGCTTCGAGACCTACGTCGGGGGAGGTCTCGGCGCCGTGCCGCACCAGGCCCGGCTGTTCGACGAGTTCCTGCCGGTCGAGGAGCTGTTGCCGATCGCGCAGGCCATCTCGCGTGTCTTCGCCCGGCTCGGCGAGAAGCGCAACCGGGCCCGCGCGCGCATCAAGTTCCTGGTGGCGCACCTGGGACTCGACGAGTTCAAGCGGCTCGTCCTGGAAGAGCGCGCCGCCCTGCCCGACGACCCGCGCTGGACCGCGCACCTCTCCGGCGAGCCGCCTGAAGCCGAGCAGCCGCTCCGGCCCGCGGCGGCGGCCGACGGCAGCGGGTCGAACGGCTTCGGGGGCTGGGCGCGAACCAACGTCTACCGCCAGCGCCAGACCGGTTACGCGACCGTCACCATCGCGCTGCCGCTCGGCGACCTGACCGCCCGCCAGATGCGGCGGCTGGCCAGCCTCGCCAGACGATACGTCGGCGGCGCGGTGCGGGCGACGGTCGAGCAGAACATCGTCCTGCGCTGGGTCAGCGAGGCCGACCTGCCCGCCCTCTATCGCGAGCTGTCGGCCGTCGGGCTCGGCGGGGCAGGGGCCGGCACCCTCGCCGACATCACCGCCTGCCCCGGCACCGACACGTGCAAGCTCGGCATCGCCTCGTCGCGCGGGCTGGCGGCCGAGCTCACGTCCCGGCTCTCCGAGCGGGCCGCCGCGGGCGCTTTCGACCCGGCCGTCGAAGGGCTGCGCATCAAGACCAGCGGCTGCTTCAACTCGTGCGGCCAGCATCACATCGCCGACCTCGGCTTCTACGGCGTCAGCCGCAACATCGGCGGCTACGCGGTGCCTCATTTCCAGGTCGTGCTCGGAGGCAAGTGGCTCGACAACGCCAGCGCCTACGGGCTGGCCTCGGGCGCGGTGCCGTCGAAACGCATTCCCGAGGTCGTCGAGCGCATCACCGGACGGTTCGTCGCCGAGCGCCGCGAGGACGAGTCGTTCCAGGACTACACGCGCCGTATCGGCAAGCGCGCCCTGCGCGAGATGTTCGCCGACCTGGCCGCCGTCCCGTCCCACGACGACGACCCGTCGTTCTACTCCGACTGGGGCGACCCGCGCGAGTTCACCCTCGGCGACATGGGCGTCGGCGAATGCGCCGGCGAGGTCGTGTCGTTGACCGAGTTCGACCTCGCGGCGGCCGAAGCGCGCATCTTCGAGGCGCAGTCGCGGCTGGAGGAGCAGGCCGTCGCACAGGCCGACGAGCTGGCCTACGGCGCGATGCTGCTCGGCGCGCGGGGACTGATCAAGTCCGAGTTCATCGACATCGGCGACGATCCGGACGCCATCGTCCGCGAGTTCCGGACGCGATTCTTCGATACGCAGGTCTTCTTCGACAAGTACGCGGGAGGCAAGTTCGCCATGTACCTGTTCCGCCGGCACGAGTCGGGCCCGCGGCTCGCCCCCGACGCCGTGCACCACCTGATCGAGGAGGCGCAGCTCTTCCTGGAGGCCTGCCACGCGTGCCAGGCGCGGCTCGCGGCGCGGCCGGCCGCCGGGGTGCCCGCCGCCGCCGAGGAGCGGGCCCGATAGATGGCATACGACGCCGCGGCGCTGCAGCGCTTCAGCCTGAAGATCTTCGCGGAGCCCGCGTCGGCGGGCGTCCCAAGCACGATCATTCCGGTCTTCCACCGCTGGATTCAGGAGGGAGCGGTCCCCGGCCTCCTGATCGACGTGGCCGACTACACGCACCTCGTCGATGGGCCGAGCGTGCTGCTCATAGCCCACGAGGCCAACTACGCGCTCGACGAGACCGGCGGGCGCCCCGGTCTGTCCTACACCCGCAAGCAGCCGCTCGAAGGGACCTTCGGCGAGCGGCTGGCGGTCGCGGCGGCGGCGCTGATTGCCGCGGCCCGGCGACTGGAGCACGACACCTCCCGCATGACGGGCGGCGGCATCGTCTTCCCGGGCAACGAGATCGCGTTCGCGGCCAACGACCGCCTGGCCGCGCCGCGGACGGCCGACACCGAGACCGCGCTGCGTGACGCCCTCGTCGCATTCGGCGGCCGGCTCTTCGGCGGCTCGAACGTCGAAGTCCAGCCGCTGGACGACCCGGCCCGCCTCGGCCTCACCGTGAAGACCGTGGGCGCGGTACCGCTCGCGACGCTGCTGTCCAGGGTAGAGTGAAGACCGTTCCCTCGGTGCGCCGCGCGCGCGGCTCCGCTGCAGCGGAGCCTCGTCGATCGCACATACGGCCGCGATGACGCCCTTGTGACGCGGAACTCCGCGAATGCGCACCCGGTCGTCGAGCACGGCTCTGACGAGATGCGGCGCCTCCGACAGCCAGTCGCCGGGCGGAGCGAGGGAACCACCCTGCACGATGACACGCTCGTCCACGCTGGCATTATCGTCCGAATCAGGAGCGCCGTTTTCGGGCGTTCCGCCTGCGCGCAGCAGCCCATGAATCAGTTGCGCTAATAGAGGGGGCGCTTGCCATTAGCAGCGGACGTAGGTACAGTGGCCGGTTCATGCATCTGGAGGCGCTCAACATCTTCTGCGACGTGGTTCGGCACCAGAGCTTCTCGCGGGGCGCGCTGGCCAACTCGGTCAGCCAGTCCGCGGCCAGTCAGGCGGTGCGTCAGCTCGAGCGGCGGCTCGGCGCGCAGTTGATCGACCGGTCGCGCCGCCCGTGGCAATTGACGCCGGAGGGCAAGCTCTTCTTCCAGGGTTGCCAGGAGATCGTCGACCGCTACCACGAGCTCGAAGAAGCGGTACAGCGGCGACAGGACCCGTCCGGCTACACGGTCCGGCTGGCGTCCATCTATTCCGTCGGGCTGCACGATCTCAGCCAGTACGTCGACCGGTTTCGCGCAGCGGTCCCCGGCGCGCACGTCGACATCGAGTACATGCACCCGGACGAGATCCCGACCCGCATCCAGAACGATCAGTCGGACGTCGGACTGCTGGCGTTCGCCACGCCGGGCCGGGACCTGACGGTCGTCCCGTGGCGGCAGCAAACCATGGCGGTCGCCTGTCCCCCCGCGCACCGCTTCGCACAACGAACGACGGCGATCGGACCGTGGGAGCTGAACGGCGCCGCGTTCGTGACGTTCGACCGGGGACTCCCGGTCCGGCGCGAGCTCGACCGCTATCTGCGACGGCACGGCGTCGACCTCGAGGTCGTGGCCGAGTTCGACACGATCGAGAACATCAAGCAGGCCGTGGAGGACGGCGCGGGAATCGCGATTCTTCCGGAATCTACGCTGCGGCGCGAAGTGGAGCGCCAGACGCTGGTGGCCGTTGCCCTCGACACGCTCGACGGCGAGGCCGCCTTCGTGCGACCGCTGAGCATCGTCCACCGCCGGCGGCGGCGACTGAATCCGGCCGTGACGCAGTTCATCCGGCTGCTTCGGCTCGACGGCGCGGGACAGACCGGCGATGCGCCGGCGGGGCGGCCCGCCCAGGCCGAGGGTCGCTATGCGGGCGGCCGGGGCGGCGGCGCGGGGGGGCCGCCCCGCCAAGGCCGAGGATCGATAGGCGGGCGCCGCGAGCGCCGGCGCGGCATCCGTCACGGGCACGCCGTAGCCGGCGGCAGAGTCTCCGGATCTGGAACCGATGAAGGCGATCATGCAGAATTCACGCCCCGACCCCCGCCCCGCCGGCGCCATGCCGCGGGCCGAGGGCCTGTACGACCCGCGCTTCGAGCACGACTCGTGCGGCGTCGGGTTCGTCGTGAACGTCAAGGGCGAGCGATCCCACAAGCTCGTCCGACAGGCGTTCGAGGTGTCCGTCAATCTCCTGCACCGCGGCGCGTGCGGCTGCGAAGTGAACACGGGCGACGGCGCCGGCATGCTCCTGCAGCTTCCGCACAAGTTCTTCCGCAAGGCGGCGGACGCCGCCGGTTTCGAGTTGCCGGAGCCCGGCGCCTACGGCGTCGGCATGGTGTTCCTGCCGCGTGGCGCGGCCGAGCGGCGGCAGGTGCAGGACACGTTCGGCAGGATCGTCGACGAAGAAGGCCAGCGCCTGCTCGGCTGGCGCGACGTGCCGACCGACAGCGGACACCTGGGCGCCACCGCGAGGAGCGGCGAGCCGGTGATTCGCCAGATCTTCATCGGCCGCGGATCGGCACTCGACGCCGCTCCGGACGCGGCGGCGCGGTTCGAGCGGAAGCTCTACGTCATCCGCAACCGCGCGGCGCACGAGGTCGACGGCCTGCAGCTTCGCGAGCGCGACCTCTTCTACGTCGCCAGCCTGTCGTCGAACACCATCGTCTACAAGGGGATGCTGATCGCGGACCAGGTCGAGCGGATGTTCCCCGACCTGGCCGACCCGGACGTGGAATCGGCCCTCGCCCTGGTCCACTCGCGTTTCAGCACGAACACGTTCCCGTCGTGGCCGCTGGCCCATCCTTACCGCTACTGCGCCCACAACGGCGAGATCAACACGCTGCGGGGCAACATCAACTGGATGCGGGCGCGCGAGGCCCTCTGCCGGTCGGACCTCTTCGGCGACGACCTGCAGAAGGTGTTTCCGCTGATCCGCGAGGGCCAGAGCGATACCGCGACATTCGACAACGTGCTCGAGTTCCTGGCCCTGACCGGCCGCCCCCTCGCCCACGCGGTCCTGATGATGATCCCGGAGCCGTGGAGCAATCACGAGTCGATGAGCCCGGAACGCAAGGCGTTCTACGAGTACCACGCCTCGCTGATGGAGCCGTGGGACGGGCCGGCTTCGATCGCCTTCACCGACGGCACCGTCATCGGGGCGGTGCTGGACCGCAACGGGCTGCGGCCCTCGCGCTACTACGTCACGACGGACGACATGGTGATCATGGCGTCCGAGGTCGGCGTCCTCGACATCCCGGCGGAGCGGGTGCTGGTCAAGGAACGGCTGCATCCGGGCCGCATCTTCCTGGTCGACACGGCGCAGGGACGGATCGTCGACGACGAGGAGATCAAGCGCGGCCTCGCCCGCGAGAAGCCCTACGCCGCGTGGCTCGAGCAGGAGCTGGTCCACATCGACGACGTGCCGCCGGCCCCCGGCGTTCCGGCAGAGCCGCAGGAACCTGTCCGCACGCTGCAGCGCGCCTTCGGTTATACCGAGGAGGATCTGCGGATCCTCATCGCGCCGATGGCCCAGAACGGCGCCGAGCCGATCGGCTCGATGGGCACCGACACCGCGCTCGCCGTCCTCTCGGATCGCTCGCGGCTGCTGTACGACTACTTCAAGCAGCTCTTCGCGCAGGTGACCAACCCACCGCTGGACGCGATCCGCGAGGAGTTGGTGACCGACATGGGATCGACGCTCGGAGCCGAGGCCAACCTGCTGGCGCCCGATGCCCGGTCGTGTCACCACGTCAAGGTCGACGCGCCGGTGATTACGAACGACGACCTCGCGAAGCTGCGGCATATGGACGATCCGGCATTCCGGTCCAAGACGCTGCCGATGCTGTTCGATCCCGGCGCCGGCGCGGCGGGCCTCGAGCAGGCGATGGACGCGTTGTGCCGGGCGGCCGGCGAAGCCGTCGCAGCCGGAGCGACGTTGCTCGTCCTGTCCGATCGCGGGGTCGATCGCGAGCACGCGCCCGTCCCGGCCCTGCTCGCCACCGCCGGCGTCCACCACCATCTCGTGCGGGAAGGCTCCCGCACCCGCTGCTCGCTGATCGTCGAGACCGGCGAAGCCCGCGAGTGCCATCACATGGCCCTGCTCGTGGGCTACGGCGCCGCGGTCGTCAACCCGTATCTCGCCTTCGAGACCATCGAGGAGCTGTGCGCTGACGGCGAGGTGCAGGACGTCGACCCGGCGCAGGCGGTCCGCAACTACATCAAGGCCTGCACCAAGGGCGTGCTGAAGGTGATGTCCAAGATGGGCATCTCCACGCTGCAGAGCTACCGGGGCGCGCAGATCTTCGAGGCGGTCGGACTCGACAAGGCGTTCGTGGACCGCTGCTTCACCTGGACCGCATCGCGCATCGGCGGGATCGGCATCGACACGGTGGCCGAGGAGGTCGTCCGGCGCCACGCGCGGGCGTTCATCGAGCGCGGGCGCGAGGACGACGAGCTCGACACGGGCGGCGAGTACCAGTGGCGCCGCGACGGCGAGTACCACCTGTTCAACCCCGAGACGGTCTTCAAGCTGCAGCACGCCAGTCGCAGCAACCGGATCGCGGTCTATCGGGAGTACGCCGCGCTCGTCAACGACCAGAGCCGGCAGCGGGCGACGCTGCGCGGCCTGCTCGAGCTGAAGCCGGCGGCCGAGCCGATCCCGATCGAGGAGGTGGAGCCGGCCGAGGCGATCTTCAAGCGCTTCTCCACCGGCGCCATGTCCTACGGCTCGATCAGCGCCGAGGCGCACGAGACCCTGGCCATCGCCATGAACCGCCTCGGCGGCAAGTCGAACACGGGCGAAGGGGGCGAGGACCCGGCCCGGTTCACCCCGGACGAGAACGGCGACCTGCGCCGCAGCGCCGTCAAGCAGGTGGCCTCGGGCCGCTTCGGCGTCACGAGCGAGTATCTCGTCAACGCCGACGACCTGCAGATCAAGATGGCGCAGGGCGCCAAGCCGGGCGAGGGCGGGCAGTTGCCCGGCTTCAAGGTCTATCCGTGGATCGCGAAGGTGCGCTACTCCACGCCGGGCGTCGGGTTGATCTCGCCGCCGCCGCACCACGACATCTACTCGATCGAGGACTTGGCGCAGCTCATCCACGACCTGAAGAACGCGAACCCGGACGCGCGGGTGCACGTGAAGCTGGTCGCCGAGGTGGGCGTCGGCACGGTCGCGGCCGGCGTCTCGAAGGCGCACTCCGACGTCGTGCTCATCTCCGGGCACGACGGCGGTACCGGCGCGTCGCCGCTGACCAGCATCAAGCACGCCGGGGTACCGTGGGAGCTGGGCCTCGCGGAAACGCAGCAGGTCCTCGTCCTCAACGACCTGCGCGACCGGATCGTCGTGCAGGTCGACGGGCAGATGAAGACCGGCCGCGACGTGGTCATCGCCGCGCTGCTCGGCGCCGAGGAGTACGGCTTCTCGACGGCCCCGCTCGTGGTCACGGGCTGCATCATGATGCGCGTCTGCCACCTCGACACCTGTCCGGTCGGCATCGCGACGCAGAACCCGAAGCTGCGCGAGCGCTACTCCGGCAAGGCCGAGTTCGTCGAGAACTACTTCCGGTTCGTCGCCGAGGAGATTCGCGAGCTGATGGCGCAACTCGGCTTCCGCACCATGGACGAGATGATCGGCCGGTCGGACCGGCTCGACGTCCGCAAGGCGGTCGACCACTGGAAGGCGCGCGGCGTCGACCTGTCGACGATTCTCCACCAGCCGGAGGTGGCGGACACCATCGGCCGCCGCTGCGTGCAGCCGCAGGACCACGGCCTGGACCGCGCCCTCGACAACACGCTCATCGAGCGCTGCGCGGACGCCATCGAGCACCGCCGTCCGGTGGAGATCGCCCTGCCGATCCGCAACGTCAACCGGACCGTCGGGACCATGCTCGGCTCCCGGATCAGCCGCCGGTGGGGCGCGGAGGGACTGCCCGACGACACCATCCGCATCGCGTTCACCGGGTCGGCGGGCCAGAGCTTCGGGGCGTTCGTGCCGCGGGGCGTCTCGATGACCGTGGAAGGCGACGCGAACGACTACTTCGGCAAGGGACTGTCCGGCGGCCGACTCGTGATCCATCCGCCCCCGGGATCGACCTTCACGCCGGAGAAGAACATCATCATCGGCAACGTGGCCCTCTACGGCGCCACCGGCGGCGAGGCGTTCGTACGCGGCGTCGCGGGCGAGAGATTCGCGGTCCGCAACAGCGGAGCGCACGCGGTCGTCGAGGCGGTCGGAGACCACGGCTGCGAGTACATGACCGGCGGACGAGTGGTGGTGATCGGCCCGACGGGACGGAATTTCGCCGCCGGCATGAGCGGCGGCATCGCCTACGTGCTGGACGCGACCGGAGACTTCGAGCGCCGTTGCAATCCGGGGATGGTCGATCTCGAAGCGCTCGCGGCTGACGACGCCGAGCTCGTCGAGCGACTGCTGGCGCGCCACCTCGCGCTGACCGGCAGCACCGTCGCCGATGAACTGCTCGCCGTATGGGGCACGGCTTGCCACCGCTTCGTGAAGGTGATGCCGAGGGACTACAAGCGCGTGCTGCAGGCCGAGGCGCGGGCGCGCGCCGAGGCGCGGCAGCCGCAGTTCGCCGAGCTGATCGGCGCGCAGTGACACGGAGACCGATGGGCAAACTGAAAGGGTTCCTCGAGATCGAACGGCAGGCGGCGCCGAAGCGGCCGGCCGGCGAGCGGGTCGCCGACTGGAACGAGGTCTACCTGCCGTACGCGACGCCGGACCTGCAGGCGCAGGGCGCCCGCTGCATGGATTGCGGCATTCCGTTCTGCCACCAGGGATGTCCGCTCGGCAACCTGATCCCGGACTGGAACGACCTGGTCTACCGCGGCAAGTGGCGCAGCGCAATCGACCGGCTGCACAAGACGAACAACTTCCCGGAATGGACGGGGCGGCTCTGCCCGGCGCCGTGCGAGGGATCGTGCGTGCTCGCAATCGACGGCGACGCGGTGACCATCAAGTCCGTGGAGCTGGCCATCGTCGAGCACGCCTTCGCCGAAGGGTGGATCGCGCCGGAGCCGCCGGCGGTGCGCACGGGCAAGTCGGTAGCCGTCATCGGGTCGGGACCGGCCGGGCTCGCCGCCGCCGATCAGCTCAACCGGGTCGGACACACGGTCACGGTGTTCGAGAAGGCGGACCGGATCGGGGGCCTGCTGCGGTACGGCATCCCCGAGTTCAAGATGGAGAAGTGCTTCCTCGATCGCCGCGTCGACGTCATGGCGGCCGACGGGGTGCGGTTCCGGACCGGAGTCAACGTCGGCGCGGACGTCCCCGGCGAGCAGCTCCGCGCCGAGCACGACGCGCTGCTGCTCGCCGGGGGCGCCGGCTGGCCCCGCGATCTGAAGGTGCCGGGGCGGGAGCTGCGCGGCATCCACTTCGCGATGGAGTACCTGACGCAACAGAACCGCCGTAACGAAGGCGACGTCGTGCCCGCCGCCGAAGCGATTGACGCAAAGGACAAGCGCGTCGTCATCATCGGCGGCGGCGATACCGGTGCCGACTGCCTCGGCACGGCGCACCGGCAGGGCGCGGCGTCCGTGGCGCAGTTCGAGCTGCTGCCCCAGCCGCCGCAGCAGCGGGACCCCGACAACCCGTGGCCGACCTGGCCCAACGTCTTCCGGGTGTCGGCGGCGCACGAGGAGGGCGGCGACCGCGTGTACTCCGTGTCGACCGAGCGCTTCTCGGGCACCGACGACGGCCGCGTCCAACGCCTGCACGGTATCAAGGTGGCGTTGCGTCGCGAGAGCGGCCGGCCGACGTTCGACCCGGTCGCCGGCAGCGAGTTCGAGATGGAAGTCGACCTGGTCCTGCTCGCGATGGGCTTCCTGGGTCCGGAACGGCCCGGTCTGCTCACCGAGCTCGGGGTCCGGCTGACGGACCGCGGCAACGTCTGGCGCGACGAGAACTGGATGACCAGCGTGCCGTCCGTGTTCACCGCCGGCGACATGCAGCGCGGCCAGTCGCTCATCGTTTGGGCCATCGCCGAGGGCCGCAGCGCCGCGCGGGGCATCGACGCCTGGCTGATGGGAACATCCGACCTGCCGGCGCCCGTCTGAGGTGCTCGCCGCCCGGCGGCGGACAGCGTCGCCGGTTCGAAACGAGCACGGCCGGCCGATTCCCACGGGAGTAGTCGCACTCGTGTTGGCACGTTCTTTGAATTGCCACAGCGGGATGGCTACTCGATCGCGTGCCGCACGCGCCGCAACGTCCCGTGAACGGCCGGCGTCCCCGGCCTCCGGCAAGTCGCACCCCATATCGATGACGAAGCTCAAGGGCCAGTCGAGCGACGTGAAACCGCTCGTGATTCTCGCCGAGGTGAATCAGGCTCTCACCGTCGGGAGGACGCCGCGCGCCGGCCTGCAGCAGGCGCTCGAGATCCTCGACCACGACTACGGCGTGATCCGCAGCGCGGTGGTCCTCGCCGACGCGAACACCGGGCGTCTGCGGGTCGAGAACTCGGCGGGCGTGTCCGACGAAGGCAGGCACGCCGAATGGGAGATGGGCGAAGGCATTACCGGTCGCGTGGTCGCCAGCGGCAAGCCTGTCGTCATTCCGCAGATCAGCCGGGAGCCGGCTTTCCTGCACCGGACCGGCCGCCGGCCCCAGGGCGCGCGTTCCGAGATCACCTTCATGTGCGTGCCCATCCCCGGGGCGCGCTCGCCGCTCGGCGCGCTCAACATCGACTTCCCGTTCGAACGCGCGCGTCACTACGACCGCGACCTGCACGTCTGCCGCGTCGTGGCCAGCATGTTCGGACAGGCGATCCGCCTGAAGGAGGCGGCGGAAGTCGAACGCCAGCGGCTCCTGGCCGAGAACACGCACCTGAAGGCGGAGTTGAAGGAGCGCTACGACTTCTCCCAGATCATCGGCACGAGCGGGCCCATGCGGCAGGTGTACGAGCAGATCGCGCAGGTAGCCGGCACGAACACCACGGTGCTGGTCCGCGGCGAGTCGGGCACCGGCAAGGAGCTGATCGCGCACGCCATCCACTACAACTCTCCGCGCGCGAAGAAGCCGTTCATCAAGGTGAGCTGCGCCGCGCTGCCCGATTCCCTGATCGAGGCCGAGCTGTTCGGCCACGAGAAGGGCGCGTTCACCGGCGCCGCCGCGCGCAAGAAGGGACGCTTCGAGCTGGCTGACGGCGGCACGCTGTTCCTCGACGAGATCGGCGACATCAACCTGTCGACGCAGGTCAAGCTCCTGCGCGTGCTGCAGGAGAAGGAGTTCGAGCGGCTCGGCGGCGTGACGCCCGTCAAGGCCAACGTGCGGCTGATCGCAGCCACCAACGCCGACCTCGAGAAGGCGATCGCCGCCGGCACGTTCCGGGAGGATCTGCACTACCGGCTCAACGTCTTCACCATCTTCGTGCCGCCGCTGCGCGAACGGAAGACCGACATCCTGCTGCTCGCGGACAGCTTCCTGGAGAAGTACGCCGTCGAGCACGGCAAGAGCGTCAAGCGGATCTCCACCCCGGCCATCGACATGCTGATGGCGTACCACTGGCCGGGCAACGTCCGCGAGCTCGAGAACAGCATCGAGCGGGCCCTGCTCGTCTGCGACGGCAGCGTGATCCATGCCCACCACCTGCCGCCGAGCCTGCAGACCAGCGAGGCATCCGGCACCGTCACCCGCGTCTCGCTCTCCGACGCGGTCGGCGCCTACGAGAGAGACCTCATCCAGGACGCACTGAAGACGACGCGCGGGAACCGGGTCAAGGCGGCGAGACTCCTCGATTCGACCGAGCGCATCATCAGCTACAAGGTCAAGAAGTACGGGATCGACTGCCGACGATTTCGGTAGAAAACGGCAAAACACAAAAATGTCGTCACGCAGAACAGTGACAACATTTTTGTAGCAAATAGCCCCCCCACACGCATCGCTCGTGCTACGGGTCTGCCCGCGGACTCTTCAGCAAATCACCCATCGTTTACCGGAGAAGAACGCCCCGGAGGCCCTTCCGTCGTCCGCGCGAGGAGATCGACCAATACGTTCGTTTACTCGCAATGACAAAAATGTCGAAGTTGTCTATCGCGCTACATTTTCGTAGCTCTGCGCACCCGGCGCGGCCGGCGGCCGGCCCGGGGCGGCGGCCGGATTCACCCGCTCCGGACCGATTGATCCGCATCCGAACGATCTGGCCCGCATTTTGCTTTCTCACTGCGCATCGCTTTTGGCGTGCCCGAAACCCGTTCTGGAGACAGCTCATGAAACTCATCACGGCCATCATCAAGCCACACATGCTCGACGGGGTGCGCGACGCGCTCTCGAAGTCGGGGATCAAGGGACTGACCGTCACCGAAGTCAAGGGCTTCGGGCGGCAGAAGGGTCACACCGAGGTCTACCGCGGCGTCGAGTACTCCGTCGACTTCGTGCCCAAGGTCAAGATCGAGATCGTCACCGACGACGAGCACGTCGCCTCGGCCATCGCATCGATCACGGAGTCCGCCCGCACCGGCGAGATCGGCGACGGGAAGATCTTCGTCAGCGACGTCGGGCAGTCGATTCGAATCCGCACGGGCGAGGCGGACTCGGCGGCACTCTAGCCAGGCAACCAAGGACGACCAGCAAGGACAACGTCATGAAACATACACCTCGCCGCTCATTCGGCCGCCTGTTCCTGCTCGCGCTGTTCGGCGTCATGCTGCTGCCGCACGCCGCGCTCGCCCAGGACGTGTCGGACGAGATGTTCGCCGTCAACAACACCTGGATGCTCGTGGCGACGTTCCTCGTCTTCATCATGCATCTCGGCTTCGCCTGTCTCGAGTCGGGGCTGACGCAGGCGAAGAACGCCGTCAACATCCTGTTCAAGAACACGGGCGTCATCTCCATAGGTCTGATCACGTACGCCTTCGTCGGCTTCAACCTGATGTATCCGGGCGACTTCAACGGCTACGTCGGGTTCGCCGGATTCGGCATCGACGCGGGCGCGGAGGGCGTGACGAGCGCCTACAACACCGGCTATACGTACTGGACCGACTTCATCTTCCAGGCGATGTTCGCCGCGACCGCGGCCACGATCGTGTCCGGCGCCGTGGCCGAGCGAATCAAGCTGAACTCGTTCCTGATCTTCACGACGATCTACGTCGCGATCTTCTACACGATCGCCGGTTCGTGGAAGTGGGGCGGCGGCTGGCTCGACCAGATGGGGTTCTACGACTTCGCCGGCTCCACTCTCGTGCACTCGGTCGGGGGCTGGGGCGCGCTCGCCGGGGTCATCGTGCTCGGCCCGCGGCTCGGGAAGTACGGCGCGCATGCGAAGCCGATTGCCGGCCACAGCATGCCGCTGGCCACCATCGGCGTCTTCCTGCTCTGGCTCGGCTGGTTCGGATTCAACGGCGGCTCGGTGCTGAGCGCCGACCCCGGCCTGGTCTCGCTGGTCTTCGTCACGACCTCTCTGGCCGCCGCGGCCGGCGTCATGGGCGCGATGATCACTTCCTGGTCCGTCCAGCACAAGCCGGACCTGTCGATGGTCCTCAACGGCGCGCTCGCCGGCCTGGTCGGCATCACCGCGGGAGCGGACGTAGTGAGCGTCAACGCCTCCATCCTGATCGGCCTCATCGCCGGGATCATCGTCGTCGGCTCGGTGCTCTACATCGACCGCGCGAAGCTCGACGACCCGGTCGGAGCGATCTCGGTCCACCTGGTATGCGGCATCTGGGGCACGCTGGCGGTCGGAATCTTCAGCGCCGACCACTCCTTCGTCACCCAGTTGATCGGCGTCCTGGCCTACGGCGCCCTCTCGTTCGCGGGCGCACTGCTCATCTTCTTCGCGCTGCACAAGAGCATCGGCCTCCGCGTCAGCGAGGAAGAGGAGCGGATGGGTCTCGACGTCGGCGAACACGGCATGGAGGCGTACGGCGGATTCCAGATCACGCATTAGCCCGGCGCGGGCTGCGGCGGACGTTCGGATACCTGTCCGGACGTCCGCCGGGGCCGGCCGATTCGCAATCGGAAACCGGGGGCCGCCTGACCGCGCCCCACCAGTGGAGGAGAGCGTCAACGTCATGCACAGATCAACCAGTCGCTTCATCGTTCTCGCGTTCACCTGCGCCGCAGCGGCCGGCATGGCCGCCGCTCCCGCCGCGGCGCAGGACATGGGCAACAGCGGCAACGTGAGCCTCGCGAGCGGGGTGGACTTCGTCAACCAGTACTACTTCCGCGGCATCGTCCAGGAAACCGGCGGTTTCATCGCGCAGCCGTTCCTCGACGGCAGCATCAGTCTCGGCGCGGCGTCCATCACCGCCGGCACGTGGAGCAGTCTGCACTCGGCCGGCGACGCGGGATTCGACGGCGCACCCGAGAGCTTCTACGAGACCGACTTCTATGCCGGCATCGGGGGCGCGGCAGGCCCGGTCGGCCTCGACGTGACCTACACCGCATACATGAGTCCGCGCGGGAGCTGGGGAACCGTCAAGGAGCTCGCGCTCGGCTTCAGCCTCGACAACGTCGCCGCTCCGTACGCGACGGTAGCGTTCGAGCTGTCCGGCAACGCCGCGGGTGACAGCGGTGGCACTTACTTCGAGCTGGGCATCGAGCCCTCCGCTCCGCTCGACGATGCTCCGGTCAGCCTGTCGTTCCCGGTCGCCATCGGCCTGAGTCCGAGCAACTACTACAATCCCGGCGGCGTCAACCACGCCTTCGGCTTCTTCAGCGCGGGTGCGTCGATCGGCATCCCGCTGAACGTTCCCGAGCAGTACGGCGCGTGGGAGCTGGGCCTCGGCGTAAGCGCCCTCATGTTCGGCGAGGGCCTCAAGCAAATCAACGGGGACGACAGCGGCGCGAAGATCATCGCGCTGTTCGGCCTCGGCCTCGGTTACTAGGAGTCTGCGCCGCAGAACGGGGCAGACTCCTGATCACGTCCGGTTGGGCGGCAATCGGGAGCCGCGGGCGACGATTGTCGGGCCAGGAATTTGCGACTCTGCTTTCCTCCTCCTCGGCGGAGTCACAAACGCGGGCGCCGGAGGGTACGCCAGCCCTCCGGCTCCCGCACTCTACGCGCCGAGCGGCCCGGCGCTCGCGGCGGGACGCTGCGGGTGGGAGGGCCGGTTCAAGCGTCCGGATCTTGATAAGATACGCCGGTTGGGGCGAACAACGGCGCAGCACACCGTCGATGGACCTTGCGAGGGGAGGGACGTTTAGATGATCGAGCGACGTCGCGTCGCAGTGGCGTACGCATGTGCACTCGTGATCGCCGGGTCGGTGGCGGCGAAGCCCCGCACCGCGTCCGCGCAGCCGAACAGCGGACGGATCAACTTCAACATGGGACTCGACACGAGTCACGCATACTTCTTCCGCGGCATCAGGCAGGAACGCGACGGAGTCATCCTGCAGCCATATGCCGACGCCACGATCATGCTCCTCGACGGAGGCGAAGGCCTCAACTCCATCGGTCTCACCGTCGGCCAGTGGAACAGCTTTCATTCCTCGGGCCGGGGCACGACGTCCGGTCCGCACACATGGTACGAATCGGACTTCTTCACCGGCTTCACTTTCGGGCTCGAGAACTGGGAGGCCGGCGTCTCATACACGGCCTACATGAGTCCGAGCCACTCTTTCGGCACGGTCCAGGAGATCGGCATCAACCTGGGCCTGGACGATACCGGCGTGACGATGCTGCCGTTGCCTCTGCAACCGCACCTCGCCCTGGCCATCGAAGTGAGCGGGCAGGCTGACGGCGGCGCGAGCGAGGGCGTGTACTTCGAGCTCGGCATCGAGCCGGGCCTCGACCTCGCGGGAGGGTCCCTGTCGTTGGGCGTCCCGCTCACCATGGGCATGAGCCTCAACAACTACTACGAGGACGGGGGGGCCACCAACGACGCGTTCGGCTACCTCGATCTGGGTCTCGTCCTCGGCATGCCTCTGAACGTCCCGGAATCGTTCGGCACTTGGGAGTTTTCGGGAGGCGCGCACATGCTGCTGCTCGGTCGCTATCTGGAGTCGCTCAACGGCGGCCGCCAGTTTCAGGCCATCGGCTCCCTCGGTCTCTCCATCGGCTACTGACTCTTCGCGAGTCCCAAGGCTGTGATGCTTCAGTCAGACCCCGCGGCCACGCCCGGCGACACCCGATCGCAGGGGGCGCTCTCCAATCTGTCCGCGCGTCTGGCCGAAGCCCGCGAGGAGCTCCGCGCCGCGGCGGCCCGGGCACGCGCGGGGGTCCGGACCCTGCGCCGCTACTCGACGCGCATCGACGACATCCTCAAGGACATCTACGAGGCCGGCCGCGAGCTCACGGACAAGCCGACCGCCCTGATTCCACTGGGTGGATACGGGCGCCGCCATCTCTGCCAGTGCTCCGACATCGACCTGCTGATAGTCGTCGACGGGGAGATCGGCGCACCGGAGGAGCGGTTTCTGCGGGCGATCCTGCATCCGCTCTGGGATCTCGGCCTGGAGGTCGGGCACCAGGTACGCCGGGTAGCGGAATTCGGCGAGCCTGAAACGGACAACCCGGAGTACCTCGCCGCGCTGCTGGACGCGCGGTTTCTGGCCGGTGACCCGAAGGTATTCGAGCGTTCCGCCAAAGCCTGCCTGAGCGGCGAGTCACCCTGGCGCGCTCCGATGCGGGCGGCGCTGATCGATCTGGCGCGGCAGCGCCACGGGCAGTTCAACCACACCGTGTTCCAGCTCGAGCCGGACATCAAGGACGCCCCCGGGGGGCTGCGCGACGCGACCGCCATCCGGCTGCTGGCCCGCATGGCCCGCGGCGCGCCGGGAGAGCCGTACACCGACGTCGGACGCCTGGACGAGGCGGAGGACTTCATGTTGCGCGTCCGCTCCATCGTCCACATGGAGCGCAAACACAACGTCAACGTCCTCGACCACGGCATGCAGGAGGTCGTCGCAGAGCGCTTCGGATCGCCGGGCGACCAGAAACGGCGGCAGGTCGAGCTGCTGATGAGCACCTACTACCACCATGCGCGGCGGATCGACCGCTCCATGATGACGGTGCTCAAGTCGTCTCAGGCGCCCCCGGACAGGAACCGGACCGTCAAGCCGATCGGCGACGACCTCGAGAGCGCGTGGGACGGCATCCGGTTCATCGACGGCACCCTCGCCTCGATCCAGCCGCAGAGCTGGCTGCGCCCGTTCGAGGCTGCGCTGAACGAAGACGCGGAAGTGTCCGAGCAGGTGCTCACCTGCATCGAACGCCACGGGGAGCGCTACGCGCCGGAGAGCTTCTTCCCCACCGACGAGGAACGCGACCGGCTGCTGCGGGTGCTGAGTCCGCGGCCGGGTCTGTATGCGCGGCTCTCCGACATGCACGGGCGCGGCCTGCTGGGCAGGATGTTCCCGGAGTTCCAGAAGGTCTACTGCCTGGTCGTGCGCGACTTCTACCACAAGTACACGGTCGACGAGCACACGCTGCGCACCATCCGCAACGTGGAGCACCTGTGCACGCCGCGAACGGACAGCCGGAAGCGCTTCGCGGGGGTGCTCCGCGAGCTGGAGCAGCCGGAGCTGCTGGTGCTGGCTCTCCTGTTTCACGACGTCGGCAAGTGGACCAACAAGAACCATTCGGAAGAGGGGGTGCGCATGGCGATCGGCGCGTTGCGCCGCCTCCGGGTTCCCGACAAGTCGATCGCGACGATCGAGTTCCTGATCCGGCACCACCTGCAGATGTCCGTGCTGGCGTTCAGGCGCGACGTGGAGGATCCCGAGACCGCAACGCAGTTCGCCCGCCTGGTCGGGACCGAGGAGCGGCTGAAGCTGCTCTGCCTGCTGACCCTCGCCGACGTCGACGCGGTCAGCCCCGGCGTCATGACGCCGTGGAAGGAGGAGATGCTGTGGCGTCTCTACGTCGAGACCTACAACCGTCTGACGCTCGGCTACAGCGACGACGAGATCGAGGACGCGGACGCGGTTCGGGAAGAGCTGAGCGCCCAGCGGCCCGCCGACGTGTCCGCGGAGGATCTCGATGCGTTCATCGAGGGACTCCCCCGGCGCTACCTGCGGGTGGTCGACCCTCCGCGGGTCTACGAGCACGTCCGGCTCGCGCGCGGACTGGAGCCGCGGGAGGTACGGCCACTGCTGGAACAGAAGGATGCCGCGTGGGAGCTCAGCACGATCGCGCTGGATCAGCCCGGCCTGTTCGCCAACGTGTGCGGCGTCCTGTCGTACTTCGGCATGGACATTCTGCGCGGACAGGCGATGACCAACCGGCACGGCCTCGTGCTGGACATCTTTCAGTTCGCGGACCAGGAAGGGTATCTGCGGCTGAACCGGGTGGCCCGCGACGAGCTGACGGCGCTACTCGAGGACGTCGTCGCCGGCAACGTCGACATCGCGGACAAGCTGCGCGGGCGCTGGGGATCGCGTTCGACCAGCCGCCCGCAGCAACCGACCCGGCCGACCGTGCGTTTCAACAATCACTACTCCCGGCGTTTCACGGTCCTCGAGGTGGTGGCCGCGAACGCCTGGGGTCTGCTCTATCGTCTCAGCCACGTCCTGTCCGCCCGCGGCTGCGACATCGACCTCGTGCTGATCTCGACCGAGGGCGCGCTGGCCATCGACGTCTTCCACATCACGAAGGATCGCGCCAAGCTCTCGGACGAGGAACAGCGGACGCTGACCGACGAGTTGCAGGAAACCCTCGCCGCCGGCGCATGAGCGGCGCACACATGACATCGCCATGAAGATGATCGAGGCCATCGTCCGCCCCAATCGGGTCGACGCCATCAAGGACGCGCTGTCCAAGCAGGACATCTCGGGAATCACGGTCAGCGAGGTGCGCGGTCACGGCCGCCAGCGCGGTCACACGACCGTATATCGGGGCCGGGAATACGACATCAGCCTGCTGCCCAAGGCCAAGATCGAGGTCGTGGTGGCCGACGACATGGTCGATACGGCGATAGACGCGATCATGGATGCGGCGCGCACAGGCGAAATCGGCGACGGACGGGTCTTTGTGCTGCCGGTAGAGCAGAGCCGGATTATTCGGACGGGCGAGCGGGACGTCGTGTAACGGGCGGGCCGTGCCCGCAACGGCTCGGCGTCTCGCGCAGGGTAGGCACCATTTCGCAGAACGAGAGGTAACCGAATGACAGCGAACGACGTGATGGCAAAGATCAAGGATGAGGGAATCCGGGTCGTCGACCTGCGCTTCGTCGACCTGCCCGGGCTGTGGCAGCACTTCACCGTGTCGGCGAAGGAGTTCTCCGCGGACGTCTTCGAGGAGGGCATCGGGTTCGACGGATCGAGCATCCGCGGATTCCAGCAGATCCAGGAGAGCGACATGCTGCTGTTCCCGGATCCTTCGACCGCGTTCATCGATCCGTTCGCAGCCGAGACTACGCTCTGTCTCATCTGCAACATCAAGGATCCGATCACCGGCGAGTCCTATACGCGGGACCCGCGCCACATCGCCCAGAAGGCCGAGGCGTACCTGAAGTCGACCGGCATCGGCGACACCGCCTACTTCGGTCCCGAGCCCGAGTTCTTCATCTTCGACGACATCCGTTTCGGGCAGACCTACAACGAGGGCTATTACCACATCGACGCGGGTGAGGGTTTCTGGAACGCCGGCCGCGCGGAGAACCCGGACGCCGCCGGCAACTCGCGCAACCTCGGCTACAAGCCGCGGTACAAGGAAGGCTACTTCCCGGTGCCGCCCATGGACAGCCACCAGGACCTGCGCACCGAGATGCTGCTCACCCTCGAGGAGGTCGGCGTCGACATCGAGGTCCATCACCACGAGGTGGGCACGGCGGGCCAGGCCGAGATCGACATGCGCTTCGACTCGCTGGTCAGCATGGGCGACAAGCTGCTGAAGTACAAGTACTGCGTCAAGAACGTGGCCCGGCGCCACGGCAAGACGGTGACGCTGATGCCGAAGCCCATCTTCCAGGACAACGGGTCCGGCATGCACGTGCACCAGAGCGTCTGGAAGGACGGCAGGAACCAGTTCTTCGAGGCCGGCACCTACGGCGACCTCAGCGACGCGGCGCTCCACTACATCGGCGGCATCCTCAAGCACGCTCCGGCACTGCTCGCCCTGACCAACCCGACCACCAACTCCTACCGCCGGCTGGTTCCGGGCTACGAGGCGCCGATCAACCTCATCTACTCGATGCGCAACCGCAGCGCCGCGGTCCGCATCCCGGTCTATTCGAGCAGCGAGAAGGCGAAGCGCATCGAGACCCGCTTCCCCGACCCGACCTGCAACGGCTACATCGCCTTCAGCGCGCTGCTGATGGCGGGCCTCGACGGCATCCAGAACAAGATCACGCCGCCGGGACCGCTCGACAAGGACCTCTACGACCTCCCACCGGAGGAGAAGGCCCAGATCGACAGCACGCCGGCCGACCTGGCCGAGGCGCTCGACGCCCTGGAGAAGGACCACGAGTTCCTGCTCAAGGGCGACGTCTTCACGAAGGACGTGGTGGAGACCTGGCTCTCCTACAAGCGGGAGAACGAGATCGACGCGATCCGCCTGCGGCCGCACCCGTGGGAGTTCGCGCTCTACTTCGACATCTAGGTTCGCCGTCGGCTTCCTGTCCGGCGGGGTCCCGGCGCGTCCACGCACCGGGGTCCCGCCGGCGCCCTGCCCCTCCCTTCGCAGCACAACCCTGGCGTAACCGGTCGATAGAGACGTAACCGCCGCACGTGCACATCATGTCGTCACTTTTCGTGTATTTTTGACGCCATGGTATCCACCTACGGGCGCTTGACCACGCCGCCCCGACAGAGCTTCTTTCTGTTCGGCGTGCGCGGCGTGGGCAAGAGCACGTGGGCGCGCGAGACGTTTCCGGATGCGACGTACATCGATCTGCTCGACGAGCGGCTGTACCAGGATCTGCTCGCGGACCCGTCCCTCTTCGCTCAGTCCATCGGCCATCTGGCGCCGGGCGACTGGGTAATCGTCGACGAGGTGCAGCGGCTGCCGGCCCTGCTCAACGAGGTCCATCGCTTCATCGAGACGCGCCGCCTGCGGTTCGCGCTGCTCGGGTCGAGCGCCCGCAAGCTGAGAGCGGCCGGCGTCAACCTGCTGGCCGGACGGGCGCTGAAGAAGACGATGTTCCCGCTCACCGCCGCCGAGCTCGGCGGCGCGTTCGACCTCGACCGGGTGCTGAGGTACGGCTCGGTGCCGCTGGTCTGGACCAGCGAAGCGCCCCGCGACGTTCTCGAGGCATACGTACAGCTCTATCTGCGCGAGGAGATCCGCGCGGAGGCGCTGGTTCGCAACCTGCCCGGTTTCGTCCGCTTCCTTCCGGTGGCGGCCCTGTTCAACGGGCAGGTCATCAACATCGCCGGCATCGCGCGTGATGCGGGCGTCGCCCGCACCACGGTACAGGGCTATCTCGACATCCTGGAGGACACGCTGCTCGTGTGCCGCCTGCCGGCCTGCGAGGCGCGCGCCCGGGTACGCGAGCGCCGGTTGCCGAAGCTGTACTGGGTGGACCCGGGAATCGTCCGTGCCGTCAAGCGCCAGCTCGGGCCGGTGACGCCGGAAGAGCGCGGACCCCTGCTGGAGACCTGGGTGCTCACCACCCTTCGCGCCCACGCCGAGGTGCAGGAACTCTACGACGAGCTGTCGTACTGGGCGCCGCACCAGTCGCAGGCGGAGGTCGACGTGCTCCTGCAACGGGAGCGCGAGTTCCTGGCCATCGAGGTGAAGTCGACCGATCGCTACCACACCGGCCTGCTGAAGGGCCTGCGCGCATGCGATGCGCTGCCGCGGCTCGCGCGCCGGGTGCTGGTCTATACCGGCCACCGGTCGTTCGTGTCGAGCGACGGCATCGAGGTCTGGCCCGCCGGCCGCTTCGCCGCCGCCGTCGCCGAGGGGCGGCTCTGGCCCTGACCGGGCCGGCAACCATGTCGGCGGTATGATTTCGTCATGACACCGCGCGACATCTTTCTCGCCAAGGAGCTGTCACCGGACGACGCGGCCCGCCTCCTTGAACGCTACGGCCCGCGCGACGGCGAGGCGGCCGACCAGAACCTGCAGCAGCTCGCCGACGACCTCCCCAGCCGGCTCGCGCTGGGCGATCTCGCTCCGACCCTGCTCGACATTCTCTCGACCACGCCGGATCCCGACGCCGCGCTCGTCGGCTTCTGCCGCTATGTCGGCGCGCGCACCCCCAAGGCCGCGTTCGTTCGGGAGCTGGCCGCCGATCCGCGCCTGCTCGACATCCTGATGCAGATCCTCGGGACCTCCCCGTTCCTGAGCGAGATCCTGATCCGCAATCCCGAGTACCTCTACTGGCTGCGGCAACGGCTGGACGCCGCGCCGCCCGACCGCGTCGACTACGAGACCGAACTGGACCGGCTGGTGGACAACGCGGAGACCGTCGAGCAGCAGGTGAACGTCCTCAAGCGCTTCCAGCGGCGGGAGATGCTGCGCGTGGCGGCGCGCGATCTCTTCGGGATGCTCAACCGGGAGTCGCTGACGACGACCACCACGCAGTTGTCCAACCTGGCCGACACCATCGTCGACCGGACGTTGCGCATCGTCGCCGCGGAGGCGGCCGGCAGGCAGGGTCCGCTGCCGGGGCGGTTCGCGGTCATCGGCATGGGCAAGCTCGGGGGCGGCGACCTGAACTACAGCTCCGACATCGACCTCATCTACGTCTACGACGCCTCGGCCGAGGAGGCCGGCGCGGCCCACGGACGCTACCAGAAGCTCGGGCGGCGTCTCACCAGCCTGCTGGCCGACCATACCGCCGAGGGCTACCTCTACCGCGTCGACATGCGGCTGCGACCGATGGGTGGAGGCGGCAACCTCGTCTACTCGCTGAAGCAGTCGGCGCAGTACTACGAGAGCCTCGGAGAGACGTTCGAGCGGTTCGCGATGCTGAAGGCGCGGCCGATCGCCGGCGACCTGGAGCTCGGCCGGCGGTTCGTCGACATGGTCACGCCGTTCGTCTACCGCAAGTACCTCGATCACGCCGCGATCGAGGAGCTCGCGCGTTACAAGGCGCGGGCCGACCGCGAACATGCGCGTCACGGCGACCTCGACCTCAACATCAAGGAGGGCCGCGGCGGCATCCGCGAGGTGGAGCTGTTCGCGCAGGTGTTCCAGTTGATCTACGGCGGCGACCAGCCGTCGCTGCGGACCGGCCACACCCTGACCGCCCTGGACCAGCTCGGCGCCCACGATTTCATCGAGCCGGAAGTGCAGGCGGATCTGTCGACCGCCTACATCTTCCTCCGGAACATCGAGCATGGGCTGCAGGCGGCCGAGGGCCAGCAGACGCACAGCCTCTCGGCCAGCGCGCGCGGCCTGCGGGCTCTGGCGCGGCGGCTCGGCTTCGACGAGATCGAGACGCTCACCGCCGTGCTCGACCGCCACCGGGATCGCGTCCACGCCGTCTATGCCAACCTCTTCCACGACGAGACGGGCGAGGAGGGGCTGGCCGGGCGCGAGCTGTTCCGGCTGCTGGCCGGCGAGATCGACGACGACCAGGGACGGGCGCGCCTCGCCGAGGCCGGCGTCGAGAACCCCGACCGGGCGCTGCAGGCGATCAGGGCGCTCGACGCAGCGCCGTCGCAGGGCCGATCGTCCTCCCGCAACCTGCTGGCGAACCTGCTGGCGTCGGTCCTCTCGAGCGAGACGCCGCTGTGCGCGCCGGGACAGGTCCTGATCCGCCTCGAGAAGGTCGTCGCCCGCGGAGGGGCGCCCGCCGCACTGTATCGCACGCTGCTCGAGGACGACGCGCTGCGGCGCCGGCTGCTGATCGGCCTCGACGCCGGCGACCTGTTCACCGCGCGGCTCGCCGCGTACCCGGAGCTGCTCGACTTCCTGCAAGCGGTGAAACTGGATCAGGATGCGTTTCGCGCGGCGGTGATTGCGGCCTTCGACGAGGTGATCGTGAACGGCGACGACCTGCCGTCGCGCTTCGATCCCTTTCGGCGCGTCAAGGCCATCGAAGAGTTCAAGGTGCTTGCCGAGTGGCTGACCGGCCGTCGCCTTCCGCCGCTCAACGACAAGCTGTCGCTGGTGGCCGACTGCGCCATCGAGGCCGCCGCGCGGGCCGTGGCCAGGGACCTCCCGCCCACGCCGGACGCAACGGACCCGGACGCGGGCTGGACCGTCTTCGCCCTCGGCAAGCTCGGCAGCCGCGAGCTGACCGTGCACTCGGATCTCGATCTGGTCTTCGTCTACGCCGGCGAGACGACCGACGGCGCCCGCTTCCAGGGCCACCAGAAGTTCGTGCGGGCCATCTACGACCTGCTCTCCAAGAGGACGGCAGCCGGCTCGGCGTACGAGATCGACACGCGGCTGCGCCCCGAGGGCAAGATGGGAGCGCTCGCGATTCCCTTCCCGGCCTTCCAGCGCTATCTGCGAGAACGGGCCGAGACCTGGGAGCGCATGGCGTGGACCCGTTGCCGCCACGTAGGCGGCGATGCGACGCTCGCCGCGCAGGTTCGCGAAACCGTCGACGCCTTCGTCTTCGGGCCCTGGGCGGACGACATCCCCGGCTACGCCCGGCACGTCCGCTCCCGCATCGAGCGCGAGCTGGCCGGCGAGGCGGCCGGCGACCACCTGGACCTGAAGCGCGGCCGCGGCGGGCTCGCGGACATCGACTTCCTGCTGCAGGTGCTGCAACTCCGCGAAGGGCCGGCGCGCAACGGATTCCGCGTCGCGGGTACCCGCTGGCTGCTCGAAACGCTGCCCGAAACGGACTTCCTGCGTCCGGTGGAGGCCGATACCCTGCGCGGCGCCTACTGGTTCCTCCGCGAGCTGGAGACGGTGCTCCGCATCCACACCGACACCGGCGGCGGCGCCATCTCGACGGATCCCACCGAGCTCGAGCCGCTGGCGCGGCGGCTGCGGGAGCCGATGTCCGGGGCCGAGCTGCTGGCGCGATACCGCGACGTCACCGGTCAGGTGCGGGCGATCTACGAGGCCGGGATGGACCGGCTGGGGCGGGATCCGGCGTAGCTGTCGGCCGATCCGCCGGCTACCGGTGACCCAGGACGGGGTGCGGCATGTATGGCTCCTCGAGCCGGCGGCACTCTTCGTCGTCGAGGGCGGCGTCGAGGGCGGCGACGGCGTCGTCGAGCTGCTCGACCTTCGTCACGCCGATGATTGGCGCCGCAACGCCCGGCTGGCGGAGGATCCACGCCAGCGCGATCTGCGCCGGCGTGACGCCGCGCCGGCCCGCGAGCTCGACGACCCGATCGACGACGCGGAAGTCCGAATCGGCATAGTAGAGCGACTGGGCGTACTCGTCGGTCCGCGCGCGCAACGTGTCGCCGCCCTTCTTCTCTTCGGGCCCGCCGGACCGTTCGCGGTTGCCGGCCAGGAACCCGCGCGCCAGCGGGCTCCACGGGATGATCCCGATGCCCTCGGCGCGGCACAGCGGGAGCATCTCGCGCTCTTCCTCCCGGTAGACGAGGTTGTAGTGGTTCTGCATCGACACGAAGCGCGCCCAGCCGTGGCGCTCGGACGCCTGCAGCATCTGCGCGAACTGCCAGGCGTACATGCTCGACGCGCCGATGTAGCGCGCCTTGCCGGCGCGGACGATGTCGTTCAGCGCCTCCAGGGTCTCCTCGACAGGGGTGTGCGGATCGAACCGGTGGATCTGGTAGAGGTCGACGTAGTCCGTCCCGAGCCGCCGCAGCGAGGCGTCGATGGCGTCGAACAGGTGCTTCCTCGACAGGCCGCGGTCGTTCGGGCCGTCGCCCATGGGGAAGAACGCCTTGGTGGCGATGACCACCTTGTCGCGCGTGGTGAAGTCGCTCAGCGCGCGGCCGACGATCTCCTCGCTGAGGCCGTGGGAGTACATGTCCGCGGTGTCGAAGAAGTTGATGCCGGCGTCGAGCGCGCGCCGGAGAAACGGACGGCTGGCCTCCTCGGGCAGGATCCAGGGGCGCCAGGCGGTCGACCCGAAGGTCATCGTGCCGAGGCAGAGGCGCGAGACGCTCAGGCCGGTACGGCCGAGGTTGACGTATTCCATGTCTTGTCCCGTGAGGTCCGGCCCCGGGGCGGCGGTCCGGACGCACTACGCCCGCCGTGGCGTCAGCCCCGCGCGGGCCGGCCGCGCCGCGCCGTGGCCGCGCCGGTTCAGGGCACCGTGTGGTAGTGGCCGTGCACGGGGTCCCACACCTGACGCGAACCGGATCCGCCGTCCGCGGTGAAGGTGTAGACGAGCACTCCCGCGATGGCCACGAGGACCGCGATGAGTGCGTAGGTGCCGAACTTGTTGCCGCCGTCCTGCTTGACGGCGCAGCACTGCTTGTACTTGCGCCCGCTCCCGCACGGACAGGGGTCGTTCCGGCCTGCCTTGGCTGCTGCCATGATCTCGACTCCGCGGCCAGTATACTGCCGCACGACGAGCGGCGAAACCAACCGCTACCGACCGTCCGCAGCTTCCGTAGCCCGCCGGCGAGGACACCATGACGGCACTCGATTCCGCGCGACTCAACGACGCCCATTGTCACTTCTTCTCGGCGGGGTTCTTCACCGCGCTGGCCCAGGATCCCGCGGCCCCGCGCGCGGCGGACCCGGCCGTCGCTCTGCCGGAGGCACTCGGTTGGGATCCGCCCGGCGACCCGTCGCAACTGGCCGACCGCTGGGTGGCCGAGCTCGACCGCCACGGCGTCGGGCGGGCCGCCCTCATGGCCAGCGTCCCCGGGGACGAGGCGTCCGTCGCGGCCGCGGTCGCGCGGCATCCGTCCCGCTTCGCCGGCCTGTTCATGGTGAACCCGACAGCGCCGGGCACCGAGGAGGGGGTCCGGCGAGGCTTCGGGGAGCACGGCCTGCGTTGCGCCTGCCTGTTCCCCGCGATGCACCGTTTCGCCCTCGACGACGAGTGCGTCACGGCCGTCTTTCGAGCGGCGGCCGACCACGGCTGCGCCATCTTCGTCCACTGCGGCGTGTTGTCGGTCGGCGTCCGCCGCAAGCTCGGCCTGGCGTCGCGCTTCGACGTCCGGCTCGGCGACCCGCTCGCGGTCGCGCGGGTCGCTTCCGCTTTTCCGAGCGTCCCGGTGATCGTCCCGCACTTCGGAGCAGGCTTCCTCCGCGAGACGCTGATGGCCGCCGACCTCGCGGCGAACATCCACGTCGATACGTCCAGCTCGAACGGCTGGATGAAGTACACGCCCGGTTCGAGCCTGACCGACGTGTTCCGCCGGGCCCTGGCGGTGCTGGGTCCCGAGCGCATCCTGTTCGGGTCGGACTCGTCCTTCTTTCCGCGGGGCTGGCAGCGGCCGGTTCACGAGGCCCAGTGCGCCGTGCTGGACGCGATCGATCTCGATCCGGAAGGGCGCGCGGCGATCCTCGCCGACAACTTCGACCGCGTGTTCGGAACCGCCGGAACCCTGTCGCCGCGGACCGATTGACGCCGAGATCCACCTACGGAACCAGCAGCAGCTTGCCTATGTGGAGGCTCGACTCCATGACCCTGTGCGCCTCCGCCGCGTCGTCCAGCGGATAGGTGGCGTGCACGATCGGCCGCAGCTCGTCCGACGCGAACCGCGGCCAGACGCGGGCCCGCAGCGCCGTCATGATCTCCGCCTTCTGCGCGATCGACCGGGCTCGCAAGGTCGCCCCGGTCACGGTCAGGCGGCGGGACATCAGGCGCGCCAGGTCGAGCTCGGCCTGCGCCCCCTCCATGAGGCCGATGATCACCAGGCGGCCTTCGATGGCGAGAGACGCGAGATTGCGCTCCAGGTAGGCGCCGCCGACCATGTCCAGGATGAGGTCCACGCCCCGGCCGCCGGTCGCCTCGCCCAGAACCGCCGCGAAGTCCTCCGCGCGGTAGTCGATGGCGCGCTCGGCGCCCAGCTCGCGACAGGCCGCGCACTTGGCCGGCGTCCCGGCGGTGGCGAATATGCGCGCCCCGAACAGACGCGCGAGCTGGATGGCCACGGTTCCGATGCCGCTCGACCCGCCGTGCACCAGCAGGGATTCGCCCTGCTCGAGCCGGCCGCGGTCGATGACGTTGGTCCAGACGGTGGCGTAAGCCTCCGGCAGCGCCGCCGCGTCGATCAGCGACACGCCCGCGGGGATCGGCAGGCACTGGGGCGCCGGCGCGAGGCAGTACTCGGCGTACCCGCCGCCGGTGAGCAGCGCGCATACCTGCTCGCCCACGGTCAGGTCGGAAACGCCCTGCCCCACCGCCGCGACCGTTCCCGACACTTCCAGTCCGAGTACGTCGGAGGCGCCGGGAGGCGGCGGGTAGTTCCCCTTGCGCTGCATCGTGTCGGCGCGGTTGACGCCGGCCGCCGCGACCCGGATCGATACCTCGCCCGTACCAGGAACGGGTACCGGTCGGGTCCTGACCTGCAGCGCCTCGGGCGGACCGGGCTCGGTGATCTCGACGACGCGCATGGTTCCGGGAATCGCCATCTGCATGCTCCTGGATCTCGCGAACACGGCGGGGCGCCGAACGGCCTCGCCTGCGGGCCGGGCGGAACCCGGCGCGCGAGTATAATTCGTGTCACATGTATTGGTTGCAGTCGCGCCGCGCGCCCCTCCCGCGGAGCCGCCGATCATGGCCGTGACCGGCTCCGGCCGGCGGGCGACGGCGCTCGCGCGCGCGGCGGGATTCAGCCAGTCCCCCACCGAGGTTCTCCTCGTAGAGGGGATCAACCGGCCCGGGCTCGCCTACGCGGTGGCCAACAGCATCGCCTGGGCCGGCATCAGCCTGCAGTTCCTCTCGGCGCAGATCGCCGGCGAGCAGTACTCCGCGCTCCTCGGATTCCGGACGCCGGCGGAGCGCAGGAAGGGCGCGTCGCTGATTCGCCGGGTGGCCAACGACGCGGAAACAGTCGTGTCCGGGGAAGCAGCGCCGCAATGAGCGTGCGCATCGTCCTGGTCGGCTACGGCCGGATGGGCAAGGCCATAGACGCGCTGAGCGCCGACTACGGCTGTGAGGTCGTCGAGCGTCTCGATGTCCACAACAACCGTCGCGGCGAAGGCATCGACTCGCCCTCGCTGCCCGACGCTGACGTGGCGATCGAGTTCTCGCTGGCCGATTCGGTCGGTTCCAACGTCGCGAAGCTGGCCGCGCGGGGCATCGACGTCGTCATCGGGACCACCGGCTGGGAGGCGCGGGCGGCCGAGGTCCGGCGGGCGGCGGAAGAGGGCGGGATCGGCGTGGTGCACGCCGCGAACTTCTCGCTCGGCGTCAACCTCTTCCAGGCCGTGGTCGAGCGGAGTGCGGCGTTGTTCGCCCGCTACGAGGACTTCGGGAGCTGGATCCACGAGGGGCACCACGACGCCAAGCAGGACGCTCCCTCGGGTACCGCCCTCGCCCTGCGGAACGCGATGCAGACGGCGGGGTACACCCGAAACATCGACGTGGCGTCGACGCGCGCGGGCCGGATGCCCGGCATGCACACGGTCGGGTACGACGGTCCCTTCGACACGATCACCCTGACCCACACGGCCCGCGACCGGGCGACGTTCGCGCGGGGCGCGCTGGAGGCGGCGCGCTGGGTGCGCGGCAGGCGCGGCTGGTTCTCGATGCGCGACGTGCTCGGCATCGACTGATTCGCGGGGGACGCCATGCAGACACGCTGGGCGGGATGCGGCACGGCCCTCGTCACGCCGTTCACGGCGAGCGGCGACGTCGACGAGGCGGCGGTCAGGCGGCTGGCGCGGCGGCAGATCGACGGCGGCGTGCACTTTCTCGTCCCCTGCGGGACCACCGGAGAGAGCCCTACCCTGTCGCACGCCGAGAAGCTGCGCGTCGTCGAGCTCGTGGTCGAAGAAGCCAACGGCGCCGTGCCGGTGCTGGCGGGCGCGGGCGGCTACGACACGCGGGCCGCCGTCGATCTCGTGCGCGACCTGACGCGGGCCGGCGCAACCGGCATCCTCTCGGTCACCCCGTACTACAACAAGCCCACCCCGGAGGGGCTCTGCCGGCACTACGGCGCCATCGCCGACGCCAGCGACCTGCCGATCGTGCTGTACAACGTGCCGGGCCGGACCGCCTGCAACATCGCCCCGGCCACGCTGCTGCGGCTCGCCGAGATCGCCAACGTCGTCGGCGTGAAGGAGGCCTCCGGCGACCTCGGACAGATTTGCGAGATCTGCCGCACGGTGCCGGACGACTTCTGCGTACTCTCCGGCGACGACGCGTTCACGCTGGCAGTGATGGCTCTGGGCGGCACGGGGGTGATCTCGGTGACCTCGAACGAGGCACCGGACGCCATGGCGGCCCTCGTCGATCAGGCGGCGGCGGGCGACTTCTCGGCCGCGCGCGCGGCCCACGAGCGGCTGCTGCCGCTGATGCAGGTGAACTTCGTCGAGTCGAATCCGATCCCGGTCAAGGCCGCGATGGCCGAGCTCGGGCTCCTGGATCTGCACTACCGTCTGCCCATGGCCCCGCCGGCGCCCCCCGCGCGCGCGCGCATCGCCGAGGTGCTGGCGGCGACCGGGTTGTCGAGGGCGAACCATTCACCGGCGCGGCAGGCCTCACCGGCATGAGGTCCCGCGTTGCCGCGCCGGCGGCCACACCCTGAACACGTCGCCCCGAGCGGGGATTGAACCGCGGAGTCGAAACGGAAATGGAACTCGCCGAACGCATACAGCAACTTCATGCCCAGGCGGCCAAGGCCGACCGGGAGGAAGCCCGTGCCGCGTTCGCGGCGCTCAGGAGGGAGCTCGCCGCGGGCCGCGTGCGCGCGGCCGAGCCCGATCCGTCGTCGCCGACCGGCTGGCGCGTCAACGCCTGGGTCAAGCAGGGCATCCTGGTCGGATTCCGCTGCGGCGACGTCGTGGCGTTCGACTCGCCCAGCGCCGACTCGCCCTGGCTGGACAAGGACACGTTGCCGCTTCGGCCCTTGTCGACCGCGTCGAACGTGCGGCTCGTACCGGGCGGCTCCTCGGTGCGCGACGGGGCCTTTCTCGGCAGCGGGGTCATCTGCATGCCGCCGATGTACATCAACATCGGCGCCTACGTGGGTGACGGCAGCCTGATCGATTCCCACGCGCTGGTCGGGTCGTGCGCGCAGGTCGGAAGCGGCGTCCACGTCAGCGCCGGGGCGCAGATCGGCGGCGTGCTCGAGCCGGTCGGCGCCCTGCCGGTAATCGTGGAGGACGACGCGCTGGTGGGCGGCAACACCGGTCTGTACGAGGGCGCGGTGGTCAAGCGCCGGGCGGTCATCGGCGCCGGCACCGTGCTGACCGGCTCCACCCCGATCTACGATCTGCCGCAGGGACGCATCATCCGGCCGGCCGCGGGCGAGCCGACGGTGGTGCCGGAGGGTGCGGTCGTCGTCCCCGGCGCGCGCGCGGTCACCAGCGGCGCGGGACCCGACTGGGGGTTGTCGCTCGCCACACCGGTCATCGTCAAATACCGCGACGACCGCACCGACACGCGCACGGAGCTCGAAGCATGGATCCGCTAGCCGCCCCGCTCGTCGACCTCGCCCGCAGTCTCATCGATATCGACTCGACCAGCGGCGGGGAAGCCGCGGTGACCACCTGGCTCGCCCGCGACCTGCGCGAGCGTGGATACCAGGTCACCGAGCAGCCGGTGGTCGACGACCGGGTCAACGTCATCGCCACCGTCGGCGCGACCGAGCCGGAGACCGTCTATTCGACCCACATCGACTGCGTACCGCCCTTCTTTCCGAGCCGGATCGAGGGCGGCACGCTGTACGGCCGGGGCGCCTGCGACGCCAAGGGAATCCTGGCCGCCCAGATCATGGCCCTGGACCGGCTGCGCGAGTCGGGCGAGACCCGCGTGGGCCTGCTCGTCGTGGTGGGCGAGGAGAACGGCAGCCACGGCGCCCGCGCCGCCAACCGGCTCTCGAACCGCTCGCGCTACCTGATCAACGGCGAGCCGACCGACAACCGCCTCGGCGCCGCGACCAAGGGCGCCTACCGGGTCCGCCTGTCGGCCACCGGCCGCGCGGTTCACTCCGCGTACCCCGAGCTGGGCGAATCGGCCGTCGAGAAGCTGCTCGACGCCCTGGTCGCCCTCCGCGACCTCGACCTGCCGGTCGATCCGGTGCTCGGCGCCACCACCTACACCGTCGGCGTGCTGTCGGGCGGTGTCGCGCCCAACGTCGTCCCTCCCGTGGCCGAGGCCGACGTCAACTTCCGCACCGTCGAGCCGGCGGCGCGGGTGCGCGAGCGCCTCGATGCGTCGATGCCCGGCTCGGTGTCGATCGACGACGTCATGATCGTCCCGCCGGTAAGGTTGACGACCTTGCCCGCGTTCGAGACCGCCCCGTTCTCGTTCACCACCGACATTCCATTCCTGACGTCGTGGGGCAAGCCGCTGCTGGTCGGCCCCGGATCCATCCACGTGGCGCACACGGCCGAGGAGCACGTCAAGATCGACGAGTTGGTCGAGGCGGTCGATCTGTACGAGAAGCTGGCGCGGGATCTGCTGGCTGCCGAGAGCTGACCCCGGCGCGACTCCTAGCCCGACAGTCGTCGCCTGCGGCTCCGCTTGCCGCCCAACCGGGCCTGACTAGGAGTCTACGCCGTTCTACGGCGCAGACTCCTAGCCGTCACTGCGGATGGTTGGGGGCGCCGACGCTACGGTCCTGCCAACCCGTGATACGGCCTTCCAGGTGCGCCAGTCGCTCGCCAAGGGTCCGGATCTCGCGCACAATCCAGAGGGCAGCCGCGAGAATCATCGCCGGCGTGACCCAGGGCGGCCATTCCATCGACCCAATATAGCGTGTGCAGTTACCGACGCACGACCTCCGCGTCGAGGATCTCCACCCGCTCAACGGGGGTCTCTCCCTCCGTCGGCACCGCCTCGATCCGCTCGACCACGTCGAGGCCCTCCACGACCACGCCGAACACGGTGTAGACGCCGTCGAGCGCCGGGGCCGGGGCGGTCACGATGAAGAACGACGTCGACGCACTCGCCGGATCGTCGAGGCGCGCCATGGACACGATGCCCCGCACGTGCCGCGTGGCGTTGAACTCCGGCTGCATGTTCTGCACGAACCGCTGCTGGCGGTCGGTGAGCGGCCCGCGGCGGGTCGGCAGGTGGCCGCTCTGGATCACGAAGCCGGGCACGACCCGGTGGAAGGCGATGCCGTCGTAGACGCCGGAGTCGACCAGCCGCAGGAAGTTGCGGACGTGGTTCGGCGCGCGGTCCGGATACAAGTCGATGGCGATGCGGCCGTGGGTGGTGTTCAGGACCGCCCGGAAGGCGGCGAGCTCGGCGTCCGTCTCGGTCGTGAACGGCGGGATCTCGGGCGGCGGCTTGTCGCGGATCGTCACCGTGTGCACCGCGACCCGCTCGGCGGCGCGCCCCGCGGCGTCGACCGGCGTCTCGGAGATGCGGGTGACGACGTCCATGCCGTCGGCCACCTGGCCCCAGATGGTGTGCTGCCCGTCGAGCCCCGGCTGGTCGACGACGCAGATGAGGAACTGCGAACCCCCGCTGCCGGGCTGTCCGGGAACCAGCACCGCCGAGACCGTGCCCCGCACGTGCCGGGCGTCGCTGAACTCGGCGTCGACGAGGCCGAGTCCGCCCTGGCCGTACTCCGCGGCGCGTTCCGGATCGGCCGTGAACGGGTCGCCGCCCTGGACGATGCCGTGGGCCACCATGCGGTGGAAGGTGGTGCCGTCGAAGTGCCCCTCCCCGGCGAGCTGCATCACCAGACCGACGTGGTTGGGTGCCAGATCCGGCCGCAGATCGATGGCGATCGTGCCGCGATCGGTTTCGAAGACCGCCTGCTTGCCGCTCATCTCCTCAAGCGTGAGCGGGGTGACGAAGGGTTCGCCGGCCTGCCCGGCGATCGCCGGGGCCGCGGCCAGCCAGGCCAGGATCGGGAGCCCGTACCGGACCCCCCTCTGCATTCGAAGCAACACACCGGATTTCATCTGCACACCTCGCCCTGATCTAATAGCATGATCGGATGCCTCTGCTGAACGAACCGGAACCAGTGCCCCGTTCGTCGGGCCGGGGATGGCTGTACATTCTTGTCGCGGTCGCCCTGGCCGCCGGCGCTGGCTACTACCTGTACACGTCGGGGATTCCGGCACCGTCCGAGGACGCCGACCGCCGCGCGGCCGTCGACGCGCCGGCCCCGGTCCGGCCCGCCCCCGCCGCGCCGGCCGCGACGGAGCCCGCACCGACCGCGGCGCCGGTTCCGGAGCCCGAACCGGAACCCGAACCCGAGCCGGAGCCCGAGCCCGAACCGGCCGCGGCGCCCCCGCCCGCCGTCGTGTTGCGCGTCACCAGCGACGTGGACGGCGCGGAGGTGTTCATCGACCGCCGCTACGCGGGCACGACGCCGTTCGAATCGTACGAGGTCGAGCCCGGACGCCACCGCATCAACGTCTCGGCCCCCGGCTACGAGGGCCATGCCGAAGACGTGGAGATCACGGCGGAGCTGACCGCCGTCGACGTGCGCTTCCGGCAGATCCGGCTGGACCAGCGCATCCGGGTCGTCCACAAGCACCGTTTCGGCGACTGCGAGGGCCACCTCGTGGCCACGACGCGCGGGATCGCCTACGAGACCGACGACGACGACGCGTTCGAGGTGCGCCTGGACGGACTCGAGGAGTTCGCGGTCGACTACATGGCGCACAACCTGCGGCTCAAGGTGCGGGGCGGACGGACCTACAACTTCACGGACGACGAGGAGAACGCGGACGCCCTCTTCGTGTTCCACCGGGCGGTGGAGGAAGCCAGGGAACGGCTCGCCCGCGGCGAGTCGCCGGCAGCTCCATGAGCCCGAGGCCGCCTGCCCGCTGCCCGTGGGGCGCGTCCGACCCGCTCTACGTCCCCTATCACGACGAGGAGTGGGGGGTGCCGCTGCACGACGACCGGCGCCTCTTCGAGATGCTGGTGCTGGAAGGCGCGCAGGCGGGCCTGAGCTGGCTGACGATTCTTCGCCGGCGGGAGGGCTATCGCCGCGCCTTCGACCGCTTCGACCCGCAGGCCGTGGCCGGCTACGGTGCGCGCGAGGTGCAACGCCTGCTGGCCGACGGCGGGATCATTCGGAATCGGCTGAAGATCGACTCGGCCATCAACAACGCCCGCGCGTTCCTGGCCGTGCAGGAGGAGTTCGGCAGCTTCGACCGCTATGTCTGGGGCTTCGTCCACGGCCGGCCGACCCAGAACGCCTGGACGACGCTGGAGGAGGTGCCGGCGCAGACACCGGTGTCGAACGCGATGAGCCGCGACCTGAGGAAACGGGGCTTCACCTTCGTCGGCCCCACCATCTGCTACGCGCACATGCAGGCCACCGGCATGGTCAACGACCACCTGGTGGGCTGCTTCCGGCATCGCGAGGTCCGGCTCCTGCGCTGACCGCCGGTGGCGCTCGGCGCGGGCTCCGAGAAGTCAGGTGTTCACTGCGGGCTCGCGCTGACAGCACGGATGCGCTGCAGGGCTATCGCCGCGGCGTGCGCCACGTTCAACGAATCGACGGCCGGCTCGATGGCGATCCGCACCCGCTCGTCGCAGAGTTCGAGCGCCGTCCGGCTCACGCCGCCGCCCTCGTTGCCGAACAGCAGGGCGAGTCCCGTAGCGGCGCCGCGCACGCGGCGGACGAACGCCTCGATTTCGGTCGCCGGTTCCAGAGGAGTCAGAGCGATAACGCGCGCCCCCGCGTCCCGGACCCGCGCCAGCACGGCCGGCCACTCGCCCGCCACCCGAAACGGAAGCTGCAGGGTCGTCCCCATCGAGGTGCGGATCGCCTTGCGGTAGAGCGGGTCCGCGCAGGTCGGCGACAGCACCACCCCGGCGGCGCCGAACGCGGCCGCGTTGCGGAAGATGGAGCCGACGTTGTCCGGGTCGGATACGCCCTCGAGCACGACGAGCGGGCGTCCCGGCGCGGCGCGCGGAAGCTCGGCATCCTGTGGCTCCGCCCGCGGACGCTCCCCCAGGGCCAGGCAGCCGCGATGGAACCGGAAGCCGGTCACGAGCCGCAACTGCGCGGAGTCGGCGACATGGACATCGGGCCGGCGTTCGTCCCCGCCGGCGGTCAGGGCGGGCGCCAGCCCATCCAGCGCAGTGTCGATGACCAGCAGCGACCGCGTGCGGAAACGAGACGCCAGCAGGCGCTCGACCGCCAGCCGCCCCTCTGCAACGAAGAGCCCGCGGTCGCGCATCAGCGCCGGATCGGAGACGATGCGGAAGTCGTCCAGGCGGGGGTCGTCGACCGAGGCGACCCGGATGCGATTGATCGGCACTGCTACGCCGACCGCACCACCTGCCGCCGGCTGCGGTGCCGGTCGAGCACCTCCAGGCCGATGCGCTTGCTCAGATAGACCTTCGACTCGCGGCTGTCGTCGGCGTCCGGCTCGAACTTGATCACGTTGAACTCGAATTGGTCCAGCGTGCTGCGCATGTCGTAGAAGCAGTTCTTCGTCTTGACGACGATCTCGCTGAACCCGTTGTCGTGGGCCCACGCCTCCTGCTCCTCGGTGAGCGCCCGAAAGAACCCCCGCCCCCGCCAGTCGCGGCGCGTCCCGCCGAGCCAGTTGTAGAGCACCTTGCGATCCTGGAACTCGACGGTCGGCTGGAGCCGCGATACCAGATCGGCCAGCTTCGACTCCGTCTCGTGCATGCGGATCTCGTGCGAGACCTTGTAGGCAACCGGCACCACCGTGGCGGGATCGTCGGGCAGAGGCGCCTCCGCCATCAGGATCTGGTGGTCGCGCTCGTCCAGCCGCCGGACCACCTCGGTAGCCGTCTTTCTGCTCGGGAACTCGCCGAAGTACTCCTCGATGTACTCGATTTCCAGCGCGCCCTGCTGCAACCCGTACTCGCGGATCCGGTACTCCATGGTGATTGGCGCGAGCATCATACACTGCGCACATGCCGGAGCTTCCCGATGTGGAGGTCTACGTCGAGTGCCTCGCGGCGCGCCTCGCCGGAGAGCGGATCGAGCGTGTCCGGCTGCTGCGTCCGTTCGTTCTCCGCTCCGTCGCGCCGCCCCTCGACGCCGTCGAAGGACGGACCGTGCGCACCGTCGAGCGCCTCGGCAAACGCGTCGTCATCCGCCTGTCCGGCGAGCTGTTCCTCGTTCTGCACCTGATGATCGCGGGCCGCCTGCGGTGGCGCGACCGCGGGACGCGGATCCCGCGGAAGCTCGGCCTCGCCGCTTTCGACTTCTCCAGCGGCACCCTGCTGCTGACCGAGGCCGGATCCATCAAGCGGGCCGCGCTGCACCTGGTCGCGGGACGCGCCGGCCTGCGCGAGCATGACCGCGGCGGCATCGAGGTGCTTGCTTGCGATCTCGCCGCCTTCCGGGACGTGCTCGTGCGCGAGAACCATACGCTCAAGCGGAGCCTGACCGACCCGCGCCTCTTCTCGGGCATCGGCAACGCCTACTCCGACGAGATTCTGCACGCCGCCGGCCTCTCCCCGGTCAGGCTGACGCACCGCCTGACCGCAGCGGAGATCGCCCGGCTGCACGAAGCGGCGCGAACGACCCTGCGGGCCTGGACACAGCGGCTGCGGCGGGAAACCGGCGACCGGTTCCCGGAACAGGTGACCGCGTTCCATCCCGGAATGGCCGTCCACGGCCGCTACGGCAAGCCGTGCCCTGCGTGCGGGTCGCCCGTGCAGCGCATCGTCTACGCGAGCAACGAGTCGAACTACTGTCCCACCTGCCAGACCGGCGGCAAGCTGCTCGCCGACCGCGCGATGTCGCGGCTGCTCAAGGGCGACTGGCCCCGGTCGCTCGACGAATGGGACGCGATGAAGGAAGAACGCAGCGTTTCCCGCGGTACGTCCGATCCGCCGCAGAGCGAACGTGCCGGCGATTGAATGCAGCAGGTGGTCCTCGTCCGGACGCCGCGCAATCGCAATCCCGGAATCATCACTGCCACGACGGTACGCCGCGGCCGTCGCCGAGCACAGCCGGCGTCAAGGAGCCACGCCACGGAACAGGGCAGCCGCCGTGCCCAGCGCCTCCCGGTCCCCCACCAGGATCGCGGTGTCGCCCGGCAGGTAGCGGAACGCGTCGTCGCGGCGGTAGATCGGCGTGCCGTCTCGCACCACGGCCACCTGGATGGCGCCCGTCTGGCGCCGGAGGTCCAGCGTCCGCGCGTTCTCGCCGATCGCCCGTGAGCCCGCCTCCACCTCTACCAGCTCCAGCGCGTCGTGGATGCCGAGGTGCTGGAGTGCGTTCAGCGCGAGGTCCGGAGCGGCGGTCCCGCGCAGGAGCCCGTAATGCTCGCTGCGTACCGCATCCAGCTCGTGCGCGATTCGGCCGGCGGGAATCTCGTAGCCCTCGAGGGCGCGCTTGAACAGCTCCAGCGACGCCTCGAACTCCTCGACCACCACGGCGTCGGCTCCGAGCCGCTGGAGCTCGTCGATGGCGCGCACATAGCGGGTGCGAACGACGATGCGCGCGGCAGGGGCCAGCTCGCGGGCCGCGGCCACGCCCCGGCGCTCCTCCGTCGAGGAGGGGATGGCGAAGACGATGATGCGGGCGTGGGCTCCCGCAACGCGCTCGAGCAGCGCGTGCCGCGTGCCGTCGCCGTAGACGGCCGGCACCCCGTCGGCGCGCGCCTGCCGCACGAGATCCAGGTTCTGGTCGATGACGGCGCACCGAATACCCGCCGCGCGCAGCATGCGCGCGAGGTAGCGTCCGGCCAGGCCGTAGCCGATGACGACGGCGTGGTCGCGCAAGCTGGCGGCGGCCCGGTCCCCGTCGTCCGCGTTGCCACCCGCCGCGCGCCGGGCTGCGCCCGCGAGCCGCGTCGCCGCGGCCTCGGCCAAACGGCGTGCGGATCCGATGAGGAACGGCGTCACCATGAGCGACAGCGCGGCCACCGACAGGAAGGTCTGGTAGTCGTCGCCGGCGAACAGGCCCAGCGGGAGCCCGGCGGCGGCCAGCACGAACGAGAATTCGCCGACCTGCGCCAGCCCCAGGCCGCTTCGGAGGGAGATGTCGAGCGACCGGCCGCGGAGCATGATCGCGCCGGTCGCGACGACGGTCTTCAGAGCGACGATCGAGACCGCCGCGCCAACGACGAGCAGCGGCCGCTCGACGAGCAGCGACAGATCGAGCAGCATGCCGATCGAGGTGAAGAAGACGCCGCTGAACAGCACGCGGAACGGAATGACGTCGGAGAGCGCCTGCTGGCCGTACTCCGAGTCGGAGATGATCAGCCCTGCCAGAAACGCCCCGATGGCGAGCGAGAAACCGGCCGCGGCGCTCACCAGCGCGGTGCCGATCGCAAAGAAGCCGACGCAGAGCGTAAAGAGATCGCGGTTCCGCTCGGACACCACCCGATCGAGCGTCCAGCGCACGACGAGCCGCCCCCCGACCACCAGCGCGACCATCGCACCGAGGCTGACCAGCAGTTGCACCCAGACCGACGGCGCGCCCGGCCGGCCGGCCGTCCCGGCGAGCAGGGGGAGCAACGCCATGATCGGGACGATGCAAAGGTCCTGGAAGAGCAGGATCGACACCGCCTCCCGCCCGTGCGGCGTGTCGAGCTCGCCCCGGTCCGCATACAGCTTCGTCACCGCCGCGGTGGACGACATCGCAACCAGGGCGCCATAGAAGAGCACCCGCCCCAGCGGGATGTCCAGGGCCGTCCCGGCGGCGACGGCCAGCGCCAGCATGCCGGCCATCTGCGCCCCGCCGGCGATCGCGACCGACCGGCCCCAGCGCAGCACGTCGGAGAGCGACAGCTCGAGGCCGATCTCGAACAGCAGCAGCACGACGCCGATCTCGGACAGCGCCGCGACCGCCTCCGGATCCGGAATCAGGGCGGTGCCGGACGGACCGATGAGAACGCCCACGACGAGAAAGCCCGCGAGCGGCGGCAGATGCAGTCGATGCGCGAGAGCCACGACCGGCAGAGCCAGCCCGGCGATGATCGCCAGGTCGCGCAGGACGCCGAGGTCGTGCATGAGGTCAGCCCGCGGCGACCGCGGCGGGAGCACCGGCCGGATCGTAGGCGAGGTTGGCGGACAGCCAGCGCTCGATCTCCTCTACCGGCAGCCCCTTCCGGGCGGCGTATGCCGCAACCTGGTCGGCGCCGATCCGGCCGACGGTGAGGTACCGCGACTGCGGATGCGCGAAGTACAGGCCGCTGACGCTGGCCGCGGGGGTCATCGCGGCGCTCCCGGTCAGGTCGAGGCCGGCCGCGCGGGCATCGAGCAGATCGAACAGCTTGAACTTCTCGCTGTGATCCGGGCAGGCCGGGTAGCCGAAGGCGGGGCGGATGCCGCGATAGCGCTCGGCGATGAGATCGTCGTTCGAGAGGGCCTCCGCAGGCTCGTATCCCCACTCCCGGCGCACGCGCGCGTGCAGCATCTCCGCGAACGCCTCGGCCAGCCGGTCGGCCAGCGCCTTGACCATGATCGCGCGGTAGTCGTCGTGGTCGCGCTCGTAGCGCTCGACGAGGTCGTCGACGCCGATGCCGGCCGTGACCGCGAACGCGCCGATGTAGTCGGTCAGACCCAGCCCGCGGGGAGCGACGAAGTCGGCGAGCGAGCGGTAGGGCCGATCGTCGCCGAACGACTCCTGCTGGCGAAGCATCGGGAAGCGAACGAGCTCCGCGCCGCCGCCGGCCGCGGCGGAGGTCTCCGGATCGTGGAGGACCACGTCGTCCCCGTCGGCGCTCGCGGGCCAGAATCCGTAGACGCCCCGCGCGGTCAGGCTGCGCGCCGCGACGATCTCCGCCAGCAGCTCCCGCGCATGGTCGTAGAGCTCGCGCGCCGCCGCGCCCTGCGCCGGGTCGTCGAGAATCGCCGGGAAGCGGCCCTTCAGCTCCCACGCGGCGAAGAAGAACGTCCAGTCGATGAACGGCGTCAGCTCTTCTAGGGCCGGCTCGATGGACCGCCGGCCGCTGAACGCCGGGACCGGCAGGTCCGCCGCGTCCCAATCCGTGCGGAAGGGTTTGGCCCGCGCTTCCGCCCAGGTCGCCAGCTTCCGTTGCCCCCGGCGCGCGAACTGCTCGCGCAACCGGGCCTGGTCGGCGCGGTTGTCCGCGTCGAAGCCCTCCCGGCGCTCCGGGTTGAGAAGACCGGAGACCACGTCGACCACGCGCGAGGCGTCGGCCACGTGGACCGTACTCCCGTCGAACGCCGGGGCGATCTTGACCGCCGTGTGCTGGCGCGATGTCGTGGCCCCGCCGATCAGGAGCGGCGTCGGCATGCCGCGGCGCTGCATCTCGCCGGCCACGAACACCATCTCGTCGAGCGACGGCGTGATCAGCCCGCTCAGCCCGACCAGTTCCGCGCCCTCGTCCACCGCGGTCTGCAGGATCCGGTCGCAGGAGACCATCACGCCCAGGTCGATCACCTCGTAGCTGTTGCAGCGCAGCACGACGCCGACGATGTTCTTGCCGATGTCGTGCACGTCGCCCTTGACCGTCGCCAGCACGATCTTCGCCTGCGTCGAGCCTGCGACCTGATCCGCCTCCATGAACGGCTGCAGCCAAGCCACCGCCTTCTTCATCGCCCGGGCGCTCTTGACCACCTGCGGCAGGAACATCTTGCCCGCTCCGAACAGGTCGCCCACCACCTTCATGCCGTTCATCAGCGGCCCTTCGATGACGTCGAGCGGACGCGCGCATTGCTGCCGCGCCTCCTCCACGTCGGCCTCGATGAAGTCCACGATGCCGTGCACCAGGGCGTGGGCCAGCCGCTCTTCGACCCCCGCTTCGCGCCAGCCCAGATCGACCTCGCGCTGCCGCGCGGTCCCCCGCACGCCCTCGGCCAAGCGCACCAGCCGCTCGGTCGCGTCGGGACGGCGGTTGAAGACGACGTCCTCGACATGGGTCAGCAGGTCCGCCGGGATGTCCTCGTAGACCGCGAGCTGGCCGGCGTTGACGATGCCCATGTCCATGCCGGCGCGCACCGCATGGTAGAGGAACGCGGCGTGCATCGCCTCGCGGACGACGTCGTTGCCGCGGAACGAGAACGACAGGTTGCTGACGCCGCCGCTCACCTTCGCGCCGGGGCAGCGCGCCTTGATGATCCGCGTCGCCTCGATGAAGTTGACCGCGTACTCGGCGTGCTCCTCGAGCCCGGTGGCGACGGCGAGGATGTTCGGGTCGAAGATGATGTCCTCGGGCGCCACGCCGGCCTGCCCGGTGAGCAGCCGGTAGGCGCGCTCGCAGATCTCCACCTTGCGCTCGACGGTGTCGGCCTGGCCGGTCTCGTCGAACGCCATCACGACCATCGCGGCGCCGTAGCCCCGGATGCGGCGGGCCTGGTCGAGGAATGCCTCCTCGCCCTCCTTCAGGCTGATGGAGTTGACGATGCCCTTGCCCTGGACGCACTTCAGCCCCGCCTCGAGCACCGACCACTTCGAGCTGTCGACCATGATCGGGACGCGGGCGATCTCGGGCTCGGTGGCGATCAGGCTCAGGAAGCGCGTCATGCACGCCTCGGAGTCGAGCATCCCCTCGTCCATGTTGACGTCGACGACGTTGGCGCCCCCGCGCACCTGATCGAGGGCGACGTCGGCCGCCGCGGCGTAGTCCTCATCGCGAATCAGTCGCGCGAAACGGCGCGAGCCGGTCACGTTGGTCCGCTCGCCGATCATCAGGAAGTTGGCGTCGGGCCGCACGGTGAGCCGTTCGAGCCCGCTCAGCTCGGTGACCCGCGGCGCCGCGGCCGGCGCAAGCCTGCGGGGCGGCACCTCCGCCACCGCCTCGCAGATTGCCCGGATGTGGTCCGGCGTCGTGCCGCAGCAGCCGCCGAGCAGGTTCACGAAGCCGCTCGCCGCGAACTCGCGCAGCAGCTTCGCCGTCTCCGCGGGTTGCTCGTCGTACTCGCCGAACGCGTTCGGCAGACCCGCGTTGGGATAGCAGCTCACCCAGGTGTCGGCGACGCGGGCCAGCTCCGCCAGGTACGGCCGCATGTCGCGCGCGCCGAGCGCGCAGTTGATGCCGACCGAGAAGGGCCGGGCGTGGGCCACCGACACCCAGAACGCGTCGATGGTCTGGCCCGACAGGGTGCGGCCGCTGCGGTCGGTGATGGTCACCGAGAGCATCAGGGGCAGCTCGCTCCCCTGCTCGTCGAACACCTGCCGGACGGCCGAGATGGCCGCCTTGGCGTTGAGCGTGTCGAAGATCGTCTCGATCAGGAGGACATCGCAGCCGCCCTCGATCAGGGCCCGGGCCTGCTCGGCGTAGGCGTCGCGCAGCGCGTCGAAGGTGGACGCGCGGAAGGTCTGGTCGTTGACGTCGGGCGAGATCGAGAGCGTCCGGTTGGTCGGGCCGATCGCGCCGGCGACGTAGCGGGGACGGTCGGGGGTCCGGGCGGTCCAGCGCGTAGCGGCGCGCCTGGCGATGCGCGCCGCCTCGACGTTGAGCTCGCGGACGATGGATTCGAGCCCGTAGTCCCCCTGCGCGATGGAGGTGCCGCTGAACGTGTTGGTCTCGACGATGTCGGCGCCGGCGGCGAAATACTCGTCGGCGATGTCCTCGATCACGTCCGGGCGCGTCAGCACCAGCAGGTCGTTGTTGCCCTTCAGGTCCTGCGGGTGGTCCGCGAACCTGGTTCCCCGGAAGTCGGCCTCGTCCAGCCCGCGGCGCTGGATCATCGTCCCCATTGCGCCGTCGAGAATGAGGATCCGCTGGCGCAGGGCGTCGTCGAGTGCGTTCCGCACGTTGTTGGTCACTGTGTACCCGTGTCTCGCATTGCCGTTCCCCGGCCGGGCCGCGCCGCGGCACTCGTAGCCGGACGCTCCCCAGCGCCTCCGCGGCAAATGGAAGGCGGACATCGTACCGCGTCGCCGGGGACGACGGACCGGCCGGCTTCGGCCGAGATCGCGGCAACTGCCCCCGCGGGAAACCGCCGTTCGGAAGCTACCGGAACTCGCCGCAGGTCAGCATCATCGAGCCGTAGAAGGGATTCCGGATCTCGCTGGTCGCCTGGAGCCACTCCTTGTCGACCATCGGGCAGTAGGCGAGGCGCAGCTCGCCGAACCCGACGTCCCTGCCGTACACGATGACAGCGTCGCTCAAGGGACCGAACGCGTCGCGCGCGGACTGGAGATCGGTTGCGTCCGCGAGCGTCTCGGCCGCCGCGCCGATGGCCGCCGCCTGCTCGCCCATGCCGGCCGCCTCGGCCGCGATCGCGCGAGCCGCCTCGGCCACCCCGTCCGTCGAATCGTTGGCGAGCGCCACCTGGATGTGCAGGTACGGCGCGGCCAGGCCGTCGGCCACCGCCGCGGACGCCGGAACCGCCAACGCCGCCAACGCCGCAGCGATCGCTGCAATCCTGATCATGGTCTTCCTCCCTCGACTCATTGTGTTTTCCGAGCCCGACGCAGGGCACGTTCTGTCTAACGTACTCTCCCGGCGCGGTCCTGACAACGAGCGGCCGGACCCTGGTGACCGGATTGCCGGAACGTTCGACCGGCCGCGCGCCATCCGCGACGGGACACCGCACCCGGCAGCCAATCGGTTGCACATTCGTTGCACTGGCGGTCGGTCGGCGGTAAGCTGCGCCCATGCCTTCTACACGAACGTGCGCGGTTCTGGCGGTCCTGGCCGGACTGCTTCTGGCGGGGGCGGGCGTCACGGCGCAGCAGCAGCCCCTGTTCCGGAGCGGCACGCAACTGGTCGACCTGTTCGTCACGGTCACCGACCGCAACGGCCGCCTCGTACCGGATCTGCTCCGCGAGGACTTCGAGGTCTTCGACGACGGCGAGCGGGCCGAGATCGTGCTGTTCGAGAACGACGTGCGCCCCATCACGGTCGTCGTCATGCTCGACACCAGCGCGAGCATGGACCTGAACCGCAGGCGCCTGATGGCCGGGGCCGAGCAGTTCCTGATCCGGATGCTGCCGTTCGATCGGGCGCGCGTCGGCGCGTTCAACGACAAGGTCGAGATCGAGCCGGCGGAGTTCATCGGCGACCGCGACGAATTGATCCGCTGGCTGCCCCGTCTCGACTTCGGAAACTCGACGCGTGTCTACGACGCCGCCGCCACGGCGCTCGCGGCGCTCTCGGACGTGCCCGGCCGGCGCGTCGTGCTGCTCTTCACCGACGGCGACGACACCGACAGCGACGCCAGTTCCCGCGACGTGCTCAACCAGGCCATCGCCGACGAGGTGATGATCTACTCCATCGGGTTCGAGAGCAACTACTTCAACGGGGCGCGCTACGTCACGACCCGTCCGGATCGGAACCTGCGGCGGTTCGCGGAAGAGACCGGCGGCGGCTACTTCGAGCTGACCGAGGCGGCCGACCTGGGGCCGACCTTCACGCGGGTCGCGCAGGAGCTGCACAGCCAGTACGTCATCGGCTTCACGCCCCGGCGCGACGGGCGGCTGCACGAGATAGAGGTGCGCATCAAGCAACGGGGGATGCAGGCGCGGGCGCGACGCTCCTACGCGGCTCCGCCGGCCACCAACGACGGTCCCTGATCGCCCGTCGGTGACGCTGCCGATCACCGGCCGCCGATCCAGGTCTCAGGAGCCGATACCTGTCGTCCGCGACACGTCGACCCATGTATTCCGCCCGCCTCGAGCACGCCGTGACCACGATGCTCGAGGCGCACGGCCTGCGGCGCCGCAAGGCGGGCCGCGGATTCGAGGCGTCCCACGCGTTGTCGGTCGCGCTCATCACCGCGGACTTCGGCCTCGACGAGGACACCGTCGTCGCGGCGCTGCTGCACGACACGCTGGAGGACACCGACCTCGATCCGGGTGTAATCGAGGCGCGCTTCGGGGAACCGGTGCTGCGCATGGTGCAGGACGTCTCGGAACCGCCGAAACCGGCGCGCTGGAAGGCTCGGAAGCTCGCCTACCTGGAGCAGCTCCGGACGACGCCGCGGCTCGGCTCGCTCGCGGTGGCCTCGGCCGACAAGGTTCACAACCTGACGAAGATGGTCGTGGGCATCGAGGCCCGCGGCGCCGCTTTCCTCCACGCGTTCAGCGCCGACCTCGACGAGATACTGTGGTACCAGAACGCGGTCTACGACCTGGCCGCGGCGCGCTGGAGCCACGCCATCCTGGAGGAGCACCGGCGGCGCCTCGACGACTTTCTCGAAGCCGCCGGTGCGCTCGAGGGCCGCGAATAGGCGGCCGCAGCCGCCGGGAGCGGTACAGGCGTCACGACACGCCACTCGGCAACGCGGCCGATCCGGCGCCGTCAGTGGATCGCGCCGGTCGGGTCGGCAGACACGGCTCGCGCCGCCGCGGTGGGCCGGCCGCTCTCCTCCGACGCACATTCGTCGCCGCAGCCGTGGCAGGACGACGCGCCGCCGTTGCGCGTGGGCGTCGCGAAGATGCCGCGCAGGTGCCGGTAGAGCGAGACGACCGCGGTCCCCACTATCGCCGCCACCGCGGCTTCCTGCCAGTCCATCACACCCCCCACCCGAGCAGAGATCCCACCTGGTATACGACGAGCGACGCCCCGTAGGCGAGCACCGTCATGTAGGCGAACATGAACACCGGCCAGCCCCACGAGCCCGACTCGCGGCGGACCACGCCGATCGTGCTCATGCACTGGCAGGCCAGCACGAAGAAGACCATCAGCGAGACCCCGGCCAGCGGGGTCATCAGAGGCGAGCCGTCCGCGTGAGTCGCCTCCTGGAGCGACATCCGCAGCGACTGGCTCTCCTCGTCGGCGTCCGCGATGCCGAAGACGATGCCGAGCGTCGACACGAACACCTCGCGCGCCGCGAACGCGCCGAGAATGCCGACGCCGATGCGCCAGTCGAAGCCGAGCGGCTCCATGGTCGGCTCGAACAGGTGCCCGACCCGTCCGGCGATGCTGTACTCCAGGCTCTCGCCCGCCTCGCGGCCGTCGAGCAGCGCGATCTGCTCCGCGCGGGCCTGCGGGCCGGCCACGGTCGCCTCCACGTCGGCACGCAGTTGCTCGTACCGCTCGGCAATCTCGGCGCTGCGCGGATAGGAGAGCAAGGCCCACAGGATGATCGTCATCGTCAGGATGATGGTCCCGGCGTCGACCAGGAACTTCCGCAGCCCGCGCCACGCCACCAGCACGACGTTGCGCCACAGCGGCACGCGATAGGGTGGCAGCTCCAGGACCAGCGGCAGCCGCGGTCCCTTGAGCACGGTCCGGCGCAGGACCGCCGCGGCGCCCAGCGTGGCCGCCACCGAGAGCGTGTACATGGAGAACAGCACCACGGCGCCGGCGCTGAACAGGCCGAGCACGCGCGCGTCGCCCGCGAAGACGACCGCCGTGACCAGCGCGAACACCGGCAGCCGGGCGCTGCAGGAAACCATCGGCAGCGTCAGCATCGTGATCAGCCGGTCCCGCCGGCTCTCGATGGTCCGGGTGGCCATGACCGCCGGGATGGCGCAGGCGAACCCGGACAGCATCGGCACGAACGCCTTGCCGTGCAGCCCGACGCGGCCCATCAGGCGATCGATCACGAAGGCCACACGCGCCAGGTAGCCCAGGTCCTCGAGGACCGCGATGAACAGGAACAGCATCGCGATCTGCGGCACGAACACCACGACGTTGCCGACGCCCGCTATGACGCCGTTGACCATCAGGTCCTGCAGCGGTCCCTCCGGCAGGACCGCCGTGACCCCCGTCTGCAGTGCCGCGGTGGCCGACTCTATCGCGCCGATGAACGGCTCGGACCAGGCGAACAGCGCCTCGAACAGGAGCGCCATGACGATCGCGAAGACCCCCATCCCGTAGAAGCGATGGGTGAGGATGCCGTCGATGCGATCCGTCCAGCCGCGGTTGCCGCCCTCCGCCGGCGACACGCGGCGCACGTCGGCCACCACCGTCTCGATCCACCGGTAGCGCGCGGCGATGACCTCCTGATCGAGGTTCACCTGCTCGCCGGCCGCCCGCAGGCGCAGATCGTCGACGGTCTTCCGGGCAACGGCCGGCAGTCCCTCGACGTCGTCCTCATCGGTGGTGTGCGACAGCAACGACCAGACGGCCCAGGACCGGCGCGCGGCCGGCGTCCGGTCGAACGCGCCGCCGTGCAAGGCCCTTTCCACCTCGGATACCGCCTTCTCCACCCGCGCGGGGAATCCGGTCCACGCGATGTCGCCGCGGGGCGCCAGGTCTACAGCGCCGCCGATGGCGCGCCGCAGATCGTCCAGCCCCTCGCCGGTCGAGCCGACCGTCGGCACGACGGCGATGCCGAGCCAGTCGGAGAGCCGGCCCGCATCGACGGTCACGCCGGCCGCCGCCGCCTCGTCGACCATGTTCAGCGCGACCACGACCGGCACGCCGGTCTCGACGATCTGCAGGACGAGATAGAGGCCGCGCTCCATCGTCCCCGCGTCGACGACGACCACCACCGCGTCGGGCACCTCGCCGCGCCGTCCGAGCACCTCGTCGACGGCGACCTGCTCGTCCGGCGAGTGCGTGCTGAGACTGTAGGTGCCGGGCAGATCGACCAGCTCGACACGGGTAGCGTCGGGAAGCTCGATCTCCCGCGACGACCGGGTCACGGTGACTCCCGGATAGTTGCCGACCTTGGCGCGCGCGCCGGTCAGGGCGTTGAAGATGGTGGTCTTGCCCGAGTTGGCGTTGCCGGCGACGAGCACGCGCGGAACCCGCGCCCTCGGGGCCGCTTCGCGTGGTGGATGGGCGTCGAAGCGGGACGGCGTTCCCGACGTCTCGCCATCGTCTCCGGGGTCCACCTGGTCGAGAGGCGCCAGCGAGACCTCGGCGGCGTCGTCCGACCGCAGGCTCAGCAGGTAACCGCGCAGCCGGATCTCCAGCGGGTCGCCGAACGGGGCGCGGCGGACCATCTCGATCCGCGTGCCCGGCAGCAGGCCCATCTCCATGAGCCGGCCGCCGACGCGGCGCTCGCAGTCGATGCGATGTACGACTGCACTCTGGCCGATCGGCAGTTGATCGAGTGTACGGAGGCCCTGGTGCACGTTGACGCCTCCCGAATAAATGCGTGGGAGCGCGGCCCACCCCGGGCATCCCCCGGAATGCGACCCGATCTCATTTTCGCCTAGTCTACAGCAGGAAGCCGTCGCAGAGCGGATCCTCGTCGTCCAGCACGAACTCGTGGTGTCCGGTGATCCAGGCGCGCCCTTCGATCCGCGGCACGATGGCCGGCAGGTCGCCCACCGACGTCCGGTCCTCGACCGCTCCCGAGAACGTGGTGCCGATGAGGCTCTCGTGCACGAAGCAGCCGCCGGCATCCAGCAGTCCCATCGCGTCGACGACCGCCATGACCGCCGACGTGCCCGTGCCGCACGGGGAACGGTCCACCTGCGCATCGGCGAAGACGGTCACGTTCCGCAGGTGGGCCCCTTCGGCGTCGGGCGGCCCCGTGAAAATCGTCCCGTAGATCCCCTGCAGGCGCGCGTCCGCGGGATGCACGACGTCGACGGCCTTGTCGATGCGGTCCCGGATCTCCCCGCCGAGGGCGCGCAGGCGGACCACTTGCTCGCCGCGTAGCGGCACGCCGGCCGCCTCGCCGTCGACGATGGCGTAGAACGCGCCCCCGAACGCTACGTCGACCGGAACGACCCGGCCGTCCACGTCGACCGGGATCCCCGCCCGCAGCACGAACGACGGCACGTTGACGAACGACACCGCCTCGACCCTGCCGCCCTCGCCGAGCGCGGCGCGCGCCCGCACGGTGCCCGCCGGCGTGTCGAGCACGATGTCCGCGCGGGGATCCGCGAGTTGCAGCAGTCCCTGCTCGATGGCGATCTTCACCACCGCGATGACGCCGTGCCCGCACATCGTGCTGTAGCCCTCGTTGTGCATGAACAGCACGCCGGCGTGGGCGCCGGGCGACACCGGCTCGGTCAGCACGGCGCCGTACATGTCGGCGTGCCCGCGCGGCTCGCGCATCAGGGCCCGGCGGACGCCATCGTGGCGGCGGCGCACCCAGGCCCGCTTGTCGAGCATCGATGCCCCGACCGGGGCGGGGAACCCATCGACCACCAGGCGCAACGGCTCGCCCCCCGCATGCGCGTCTATCGTCCTGACACGTCGCCTCATGTTTCCGATGGGTATCATAGGCGCGCAATGGCGCCCCTGCACCGCCTCGCCGCCGCTCTCACGATCCGCCCCTGCACCGGCGCCGATGCGTCAGACGCACCGCCTGTCCGGCGCCATCGGCACGGCCGGCGGGGCCGCAGGGTAGCCGGAAGGGATGACTCGCAACCTGCTGCGGCTCGGGCTCGCCGCCGCCCTGGCGGTTCCACCGTCACGCTCGTGCAGACGACCTGCGCGACGACATCATCGCAGCCTTCGCGCTCGACTGCCAATGCTGAGAAACGACGGGTGTGGATGGTAGCGGTACGGACTGCCGACTTTCGCTTTGTGAAATGTTTCACAGTCTTCCACTGCGTTCCGCAAAGAATCCCTAGAAAAAACGGCTTTTCGATCCCGGGCCGTCCAGCAGACTCTAGCGCGTTCTGCTACCATGCGAAAGTAAATTGTATAACGATAGGTGTACGAGCACATACCGGAAGAAAAGGCGAATACCGGCATGACACCTACCCTACCCAGGAAGCGGCCCCTGCCCGGGAAGCGCAAGGGCCGCCATCCCGACAGGGCCCTCAGCGCCGCCTTCTGCCGCAACGTCTCAGAGACCGGTCGCTACTGCGACGGCAACGGCCTCTACCTGGAGGTGACTGTGACCGGAGCGAGGCACTGGGTGCAGCGGCTCCGGATTCGGGGCAAGTCTCGGATGTTCGGGCTCGGGGGCTATCCGCTCGTTTCGCTCGCCGAGGCCCGCGAAGCCGCCTTCGAGAACCGCAAGCTCGCCCGGGCGGGCGGTGACCCGCTGGCAGAGAAGCGACGCGCGCAAGGCATGCCCACGTTCCGAGAAGCCGTCGAACAGGTGCTCAACCAGAAGAAGGCTGGCTGGCGTGAATCGCGTCACGTCAAGATCTGGCCGGCGTCTCTTGAACGCTATGCCTATCCAGACTTGGGTGACAAGCAGATCGACGCCATCACCTCCGTCGACGTGCTTCAGGTCCTCACCCCCATCTGGCACGAGAAACCGGAGACGGCCCGGCGGGTCCGGCAGCGCATCAGCACGGTCATGAAGTGGGCCGTCGCGATGCGGTACAGATCAGACAATCCCGCCGGCGATGCCGTTGGGCAGGCACTCGGACGGCAGCAGACAGCCACGCAACACATGCAGGCGCTTCCACATCGCGAAGTGGCCGGCGCCATCGCAGCGGTCCGCGCGTCGAAGGCGTGGTGGGCCACGAAGGCGGCCTTCGAGTTCTTGGTCTTGACTGCGGCCCGCTCGGGCGAAGTACGGCTGGCGACGTGGCGGGAGATCGATGTCGACGCGGCCGTGTGGACGGTGCCGGCCGAGCGCATGAAGGCGCACCGCGAGCACCGCGTACCACTCTGTGGGCGGGCGACCGAGATCCTGAACCAGGCGCGCGTGACCGGCGACGGGCACGAGCTCGTGTTCCCGAGCATGCGCGGGAAGGCGCTCTCCGACATGACACTCTCGAAGCTGGTGAAGGAGCAGGGCATCGCGGCAGTACCCCACGGCTTCCGGTCGTCGTTCCGGGACTGGGCGGCCGAACAGACGGGTGCGCGGCACGACGTGATCGAGGCGTGCCTTGCGCATACCGTACGCAACCCGACGGTGGCCGCCTATGCGCGGTCGGACCTGTTCGAGCGCCGCCGGCGGCTGATGGACGACTGGGCGGAGTCCCTCGCCGGAGAGCGGGCCAAGGTCGTGCCCCTGCGCCGGTGATCGTGTTCCGCGAGCCGTTC